>Ga0116190_1001960_pt1 | contig 17014 bp, 15 predicted proteins | sample AD_JPNTR4_MetaG_FD_89808 | JGI IMG/M metagenome (GOLD analysis project Ga0116190, IMG submission 89808) | Active sludge microbial communities of municipal wastewater-treating anaerobic digesters from Japan - AD_JPNTR4_MetaG | ecosystem: Engineered > Bioreactor > Anaerobic > Digestate | place...
AGTTGTCCGTCCCAGTTCCAAATCTGTTTTTATTATGAAATGAAATAATAAGGATGCCGGAGAAAAGCTATTGACTTTTCAAACAACTTTTAAATCAACTTTTAAATCAACTTTTAGCAGGATTAATATTGAGAGGAATCGCTAAAAAATCCATTCAGATTTTTTTAAAACGGAATCTTTAATGTAAAAAAATCAATATGATCAGTAATCTGCACAAAAATGAAACAATGTTTCAATTTATGCTTGACTTTTGAAACAATGTTTTATATTGAGAAAGAAAAAAATATATCAGTTGTAATTATGGATACGGACAAACCAGCTATTCCCGAAAAAATAAAAGAACGCCTATATCCTGTCGTTTTGCGTCAATTTTCTAAAAAAGATTTCCATGCTGTTAATATAAGAGATATTTCGAAAGACAGTGGAATCAGCACAGGCACGATATATAAATATTTTTCTTCTAAAGAAGATTTGCTGTTTTCTATCATAGATGAAAAATTGCGAGATTTGGCCTCGTTGATGAGGCTGCACTTGTCAGGGACGGAAGATATCCGAGAAATGTTTCGGAAATTATTCTGGGTAACGATGGATTTCTTCGACAAAAATCCTGACCTGGCCGTGACGGAGTTCATAACAGTTCCAATGAAGAGCTTCATGGCGAGTAAATCTTATAAGAGAGAATCTGAACTTGATATATTAAATGAAGTAGTTGAGAAGGCAAAAGCGAAGGGAGCGGTGATGTCGGAGATAGAGAATATTTATTTTGCGGATCTTTATATGATGATTACTCAAAGACATATTCAAAACTGGTATGTGCATGGCATGAAATGGAAACTTGCAGATACGATAAATAATTTCTTTGATTTTTTCTGGAAGGTCATTACGCCTCTTGGCGAAAAATAGCACGAGAAATAGAAAAAATATTAATGGTTTAAACAACATAAAATCATATGGAGAATTTCCAATGGATAAAATAAAAATCATAGAAAAAGCAAAAACTCAGAATAGAAACACTCTGACCGAAGCTGAATCGAAGGCCTTCTTAAAAGAATTCGGTATTCCCGTTGTGAAAGAAGTTGTCGTCAAAAATATCAGGGAAGTGCAACAAAAGTCTAAAGAGATTGGTTACCCGGTAGTTTTGAAAGGACTTGGAGCTAAACTGATGCATAAAACTGAAAAAGGTTTGGTGAAACTGAATTTAAAAAACAAAAGAGAAGTGCGTTTGGCCGCACAAAACATTAAGGATGCGGCTGGCGATGATCTAGAGGGATTTTTAATTCAGCCCATGCTGGAGGGCAAAAGAGAATTTGTCGCCGGACTTTTTCAGGATGATCAGTTTGGTCCCGCAATCATGTTTGGTTTGGGAGGTATTTTCACGGAAGCCATTGGTGATGTGGTGTTTCGCTTGGCGCCGCTGAACAAAAAAGAAGCAGAAAAGATGCTGGATGAACTACAAGCAAAAAAACTGCTTCAAAAATTTCGTGGAGAAAAAGCACCGGATAAGAAAGCCATTGTAAAAGTGCTTACAGGTTTATCGAGAATAGGGATGGAATGCCTGGATGTTAAAGAAATTGACATCAATCCATTGCTTGTGTCTTCCGATGGGAAAGTAACGGCGGTTGATGCGCTTGTTGTTTTGGATAATAAAAAGGAAAAAAGAAAATTTCCTCTTCCGGTGGAACCGAAGAAAATCGGTAAACTGTTTTATCCCAAATCAATCGCATTTGTTGGAGCGTCGTCAAATATCAGTAAATGGGGTCATTTGATGTTCTCCGGTGTAGTTGCGGGGAAATATCAAGGCGAAATTTATCTGGTCAATGCCCAGGGAGGAGAAATTGCTGGAAGAAAAGTCTATAAATCTGTAACAGAAATTTCCGATCCGATAGATTTGGCTGTTGTCACTATTCCAGCCGAAAAAGTTTTGTCTTTGATTCCGGAATTTGAACAAAAAAACATTAGAAATGTATTATTGATATCATCCGGTTTCGGCGAGGTCGGAGAGGAAGGAAAAAAGCTGGAAAAAGAACTGGTTAAAAGAGCGCAGGAAGCGGGCATATTAATTATCGGTCCGAATACAATGGGCATTTGCAATCCGCACATCTCATTTTATTGTGTCGGATCCCATGTGCGTCCGCCCGCTGGAGGTACTGTCCTGCTAGCTCAGTCCGGTAACTTGGGCACACAAATTCTGGCCTTTGCAGCTAAAGAAGACATTGGTATTCGAGCGTTTTGCGGTTCCGGAAATGAGGCGATGATTACCATTGAAGACTACATGGATGGTTTTGAAGTAGATGATTTGACCAAAACAGTTGTTTTGTACGTAGAGAGCGTGAAAAACGGACGAAGATTTTTTGAATCAGCGAAAAGAGTTGGAAAGAAGAAGCCTGTCATTATTTTGAAAGGCGGACGCACATCGGCAGGATCCAGCGCGGCTGCAAGCCACACCGGCGCGATGGCTTCCGACATGAAGGTATTTACGGCGGCGTGCCATCAGGCAGGAATTGTTCAGGCGGACAGCCCGATGGACTTGCTGGATTTTTCAGCCGCGTTTTCTTCCTTGCCTTTGCCAAAGGGCAATAGGGTGGCCATTTTGACATTGGGAGGAGGATGGGGCGTTGTCGCCTCCGATTTGTGCGAAGAAAACGGTTTGGTTGTGCCCAAGCTCTCCGAGAAAGTGATTGCTCATATTAATACGATGCTTCCGCCCTTCTGGAGCCATGCCAATCCGATTGATGTCGTGGGAGAAATGAACACGGAAACCTATATGAAGATTCTGGAGGAGCTCATTCAATGGGATGGATGCGATTCCATAATTCACATGGGAATCATCGGAAGAAAGATAATGATCAGAGCGATCATGGAATCGGCTGGCGCGGTTAATCCAAAGTATGATGCCAAATTTGTGGACGGCTCCATGCTTTATGTTGATGAATTTGAAAAAAGATCCATTGAGCAAACAGTAAAATTAATGGAAAAGTATAACAAGCCTGTTGTTGGCGTTTATCTCTTAAATGATGATTCGACGCGAACAGTGACAAACGTACCAGACTGCCGTTACAAGGGAGTAAATTTTATAACGCCTGAAAGAGCCGTGAAAACTTTGGCCAAAATGTATCAGTATTCAAAATGGCTCAACGGTTAATTCCGCTAGAAAGATGTTTCACGTGAAACATTGAAAAGGGCAGGTTTTTAATTCCCTGCCCTTTTTTAATGTTCCGGGTGAGATAGTTTATTCCTCGCGGATGCTGACAAAGAAGTTGGATTTTCCGCGTTTGACCAGGAGTACGACGCTCTTGTTTTTAACGGCTTTGCTCATTTCAGAAAGATATTGTTTAAAGGAAGTAATTTTTACCTTATTAACTTGGAGGATGATGTCACGCGGCTGAATCCCTACCTCGTCCGCCGGGCTTCCGGGTTCAACATCCGTCACAATAACCCCATGATCGCTGGAAATTCCGAGTTGTTGAGCCAGACTCTTGGTGATTTCTTGAGCTTTGATGCCGAAATTCCCCTCTGATTTTGATAAAGCTATTTCCGGTTCATTTTTGCGTTCAGAAACATTGACGTTGAAAATCATTTCTCTTCCGTCGCGGTAGATTTTTATCTTGGCTCGCTCGCCGGCATGCAATGATGCCACCGTTAAGAGTAAGTCATGAGAATCAGCTATTTTCTTTTCATTAATCTCTAAAATGATATCGCCAACTTTAATGCCGGCTTTGTCCGCAGGATCATTTTGAAATACATCCGTTACCAAAACTCCGGTTGTGCCTTTGTAGTCCATGCTTTTGGCAATATCTTCTGATATGTCCTGAATGGAAATTCCAAGCCATCCGCGGGACACCTTTCCCTTTGTCTTTAAATCTCCCAAGATGTTTTTGGCCATATTGATGGGGATAGCAAAACCGATACCCTGACCTTGAGCGACGATAGCCGTATTAATTCCGACAACTTTTCCCTGCATGTTAAACAGTGGCCCTCCGCTGTTTCCCGGGTTGATGGATGCATCGGTCTGAATGAAATTATCATAAGGGCCTGCACCGATGACACGCCCTTTGGCGCTGACGATTCCTGCCGTTACTGTTTGCGCAAGACCAAATGGATTGCCAATCGCGATGACCCACTCCCCCACTCTTAATAATTCCGAATCTCCTATTTCTGCAACCGGCAGATTGTGATCGGGTTTTATTTTTATTAGGGCAATGTCAGTTTTTTCATCTGTTCCGATGATTTTGGCTTCATATTCCTTGCCATCAGATATTTTTACTAAAATTTTATCAGTGTTTTCAACAACATGATTGTTTGTCAGGATGTAGCCATCATTGCTAATGATGAAACCGGAACCCAAACTTTTCTGTTTGAAATCGCGCTGAGGTATGTCTCCAAAGAAATGATTGAAGAAGTCATCTCCAAAGTAATCATTAAAAGGTGACCGACCAAATGGATTTATGAAACTTTTGCCTTTGATTATTTTTGTGGTGCTTATATTGACAACTGCCGGTTTAACACGTTCCGCCAAATCTGCAAAAGACGATGGTGTGCTGCCATCAAAAGGAGAAATTGCTGACGCGGATTGAATTTCCGGAGCACCGGAAGGCAGAAGCGAAGATCTTAATACCTCAACAAAAGAAACAATAAAAAAAGCGACCAAAAATGCCAGTAGAAACATAAAGAAAGTTTTACGATTTTTATTTTCCATAACAGATCCTCCAATAAAAAATCATGGCCTATGCCATGGCTGTAAAAATTTTGTATTGTAATTGTCGGGCTTATTATAATAATCGATAAAGCTTTGTCAATAAATAATAGAGGTGTCTAAAAAGAAGTATTTTGACAAAAATATAATAATTACTTAATTATTTCAAGTGTTTATAAAGAGTATATGTCCGCTTTTGTCACCTCTGTGAAACCCGCCTTTTTATAGACGCCAAGGCCTTCGGTTGTGGCCTGTAGAATCACCCTCGATATTCCCAGGATCTTGGCTTCCTTCAATATTTCTTTTATCAGCGCCAGACAGAAGCCCCTGTTTCTGTGTTCAGGTATCGTAGAGACGTAATACATTCCAGCAGTGTCTTTGTATGTAAAAAGAAGAGAAGTTGTAACAGGAGTGTCTTTCCAATAGGCTAAATAAAGCCTCTGGGCTGAATTTTCTCTTAAATCAAAGGAAGAAACAAATGAATGGAAATTCTTTTTTGCAGTCGGAGGCATTTCAAAACCCACAAAACAGGTATTCTCCCATACGATTCTTTCCCGTGCGGAGGAAACTTTCTTTATCTTTATGTCGGCAGAAGGAGAAAAGATGTCTTTTACCCTTGTTAATGTTGCCGTCATGCAACTCATCTTCTGAATTTCTCTGAATCCGGCATCCCGAAGAATTTGCTTTGTCGCGGCGGATTGTCCGCATGGATAGACCCACCACCAGAACGGCACTTCAAGTTTTCGATAAAAACATTTTATTTGCTCTACAAACTGTGCAGAATGTTTATTGAGAGGTTTTTCATTCCACGCCCAATTGACATCGGCTATATCAATCGCCAGACTCATAGCTCCGAGTGATGTCACCTGGAGCAGAGCATGTTTCAAATCCCCCCAGTATCTGCAAACGGCGAAGAAATTCCGCTCGAGAGCTTTTATGTTGTTACGGTTGATCATCACGCTTGCATGTTAGCATAAAAATTCGCAAGTGGCATAGAAAAGTCTTTTCCATTTTGCAACGTCAGAGTACTTTACACAACATGATCATGATGAAATTTTACAAATTGTTGGAGAATAACGTTGACATGTTCAAGCAATTTTCCTATAAAATCTAAACGGGGCGATTAATCTCACTTAAAGCAGTTCCTCATAATTTTATATTTTATATTAGTCAATCTTTGCGTTCGGCATTGTTTTCATTGACATTTGTTTTTTAAAAAATTTTTCACGTGGCAGTCTCATGAAAGAAATCAAGAAAAAAGAACCGACCAAACTCGAAACGCTCAGAGATCTTATCAGCCACAACCGGGAATTTGACATCATCGATATGTTCTCGGAGATGCATCCGGCTGATATCGCGGATTTGATTGATGAGCTGGAGGAAGAAGACCGCCTGCATCTTTTTTCGCTTCTGGACGTGGATAAGGCATCCGACGTTATTCTAGAGCTTTCCGACGCGTCCAGAGAGCAGATTATCGAAGATCTCTCCAACGAACAGCTTACCGACATCATCGAAGAAATGGACTCGGATGACAAGGCGGACATTATTGCCGAATTATCCGATGATCAGGCCAAGGCGGTTCTCGATGCTATTGAGCCGGAAGATTCCAAGGAAGTCAAGGAACTGTTGAAATACCGCGAAGACACTGCCGGCGGTATCATGCAGTCCGAATTGGTTTCCGTGAACCATAACGCAACAGTCAACGATGCTTTCCAGGCCGTTGCCGATGCCAAAGATGACATCGAAAATATCCACAACATCTTTGTCGTCGATGATGAAAACAAACTCGTGGGAACCGTTCCATTGCAAAACATCATTACAATGAAGCGTTTCACGCCCATCGTGGACGTAATTGACCCGGATATCCCGAGCGTTCCATCAGATATGGACCAGGAAGAAGTCGCCCGCCTTTTCAAAAAATATGATTTGGTCTCCATCGGTGTCGTGGACCAAGACCGGCATCTGCTGGGCCGCATCACAATTGACGATGTTGTGGACGCCATTCAGGAAGAAACATCAGAAGATATGTATCGCATTGCCGGTTTGGGCCAGGATGACACCATTTTTCACAAAACAACGGAGTCCGTCAAAAAAAGACTGCCGTGGCTGTTGCTGAATTTGCTGACGGCTCTAACTTCCGTTATCGTTATTGGTTTTTTCGAAGATACGATAAAAATGATGGTGGCGCTGGTTTTTTTCATGCCCGTCGTGGCCGGTTTGGGAGGAAATTCCGGAGGCCAGACACTCGCACTGATCATTCGTGGAATGGCACTTGGCGAAATAACATTTGAAAACGCAAAAAAAGCTCTGATCCGGCAGATTGCCGTGGGCATTGCCAACGGCGTCGCAGTCGGCACGGTCATCGGAATCATTGCCTATTTTTGGAAGGGCATTCCCGTCCTGGGCCTGATCCTGGGTCTGGCGATGATCACCAGTATTTTTGCCGGGACAATGGCCGGTGTCTTGATCCCCCTGGCACTGAAGCGCTTGAAACTCGATCCCGCCTTGGGTTCCAATATTCTTTTGACTGCGTTTACAGACGCTTTCGGTTTTTTTTCCTATTTGACGCTGGCCACGATCTTTCTGAAATTGTTTACCTGAAATCCTCCGCCATTTTTGAATCGTAATGTTTCACAAACAAAGCATGGCAGCGCGGATGGCTGGGGCGCTCTTTTAGGCAATCCGGGAATGTTTCATCCAGCTTGTCGTGTCCCATTGTTCATTGAACAAGTCGTGTTCATCGGGAACAGGCTGCAACCCGCACTTGAGGGCAAAGTAGCGGTGAAAGGCAAGACACGGGGTAAGTTCCGGGTGGAAAACCGTCACCAGAATGGATTCATTTTCCGCCGCCGCGATATAATCATCCAATCTTAAAAGCACGCGGACATTTGGCCCGGCGGAAACGATTTTTGGAGCGCGGATAAACGTCAGGGGAATCGGTTGGGCGGACAGGGCGGGCATGACCGCTTCACTTTTAAAACTGTCCATTTGACTGCCGAAGCCGTTGCGCTGAACCGTAATGTCAATCAAATTCAGGCAGGACTTCTCACCAATGATTTGTTTTGCCAGTAAGATTGTACCCGCGCACGTTCCCCATATTTTCATGCCCCTGGCGTGCGCCTCGAGGATGGTGTCCTTAAGTTGAAAAATATTGAGCAGACGCGCAATGCACGTACTTTCTCCGCCCGGAATAATCAGTCCCGCCAGATCAAAAAAGTCGGATGCCTGCTTGACCCTCCTGCAGAGAATGCCGATGGCTTCCAAATGTTCGAGATGTTCCTGGACTCCCCCCTGCAGATCGAGGATGCCGATCCCTGCGCGTGTGTCGCTGACCAACCTCAGAGACATAAGGAGTTACCAGCCGCGCCCCGCCAGAATCTGTTCCGGTGGAATCTGTGAGATTTCCAGACCCGGCATGGCCTCGCCCAAATCCATGGACGCCTCCAAGACCTTTTGCGGGTCATTGAAATAAGCCGTCGCTTTGACGATTGCCCGGGCGCGCTTGACGGGATCGGCCGATTTGAAGATGCCGGATCCGACAAAGATGCCGTCACAGCCCAGTTGCATCATCAACGCCGCGTCGGCAGGCGTGGCGATTCCTCCCGCCGCGAAATTGACGACCGGCAGCCGGCCGAGTTCTTTGACTTTCAGCGCCAGTTCATAGGGGATGCCGTTTGCTTTGGCGAAACCGGTGATTTCTTCCGCCGGCATCTGAACCAGCTGGCGTATTTCGCGGTTCATGGTCCGCATATGGCGGACGGCTTCCACGACATTGCCGGTTCCCGCCTCTCCCTTTGTGCGGATCATGGCGGCGCCCTCCGCGATCCTGCGCAGTGCCTCGCCCAGGTTCCGCGCGCCGCAGACAAAGGGAATTGAGAATTTTGTCTTGTCGATGTGGCACTCCTCGTCAGCCGGTGTCAACACCTCGCTTTCGTCGATGTAGTCGATGCGCAACGCTTCCAGAATCTGCGCCTCCACAAAATGGCCGATGCGCGCCTTGGCCATCACGGGAATGGACACCGCTTTTTTGATCGCCAGAATCATGGCCGGGTCGGACATTCTGGCCACGCCGCCCTGTTTTCGGATATCCGCCGGCACGCGCTCAAGCGCCATCACCGCCACCGCTCCGGCCTCTTCGGCAATTTTCGCCTGTTCCACATTTGTGACGTCCATGATGACGCCGCCTTTGAGCATTTGCGCCAGCTGGACGTTTAATTCATATCTCTTTTTGTCCACTTTGTATCGCCTCCTGTGGTGAAACTTTTTTTATTATATTACTTCACCAAATGGTTTCCTAGTGAAAAAAAACGAAAATTACCAGAACAATCTTGTTTTGATGCCCCGTCCGGCTAAATATTGTTTTATTTCGAAAATGGTATAGGTCCGGTAATGAACCATCGAGGCAATCAGCGCGGCGTCGGCCTTCCCTTTTGTCAAAACATCGGCCAGATGTTCCGGCTTCCCCGCCCCGCCGGAGGCGATCACCGGAATGCCGACATTTTCCGAAATCATGGCCGTCAAAGTCAGTTCATAACCCGTCTGCATGCCGTCTGCATCAATGGAATTCAGGCAAATTTCACCGGCGCCAAGCCTTTCGGCCTCCTTGGCCCACCAAAGCGCGTCAATCCCGGTGTATGTTCTCCCCCCGTGGATTACTATTTCGTAACCGGAGGGTACTTTGCCGGAGGCGTCCACTTTTTTCACATCCATGCCCAAAACGATGCATTGACTGCCGAACGCCCTGGCCCCTTGTGCGATAATCCGCGGATTTTCAACCGCCGCGGAATTTACGCTGACTTTTTCGGCACCGGCGTCAATGACTCTTCGCATGTCGTCAAGATTCCGGATGCCGCCGCCCACGGAAAATGGGATAAAAATCGTTTCCGCCACGCGCCGTACCACGTCAATCATGATATCGCGTCTGTCTGAAGAAGCCGTGATGTCATAGAAAACAATTTCGTCCGCCCCCTGCTCGTAATATTCACGCGCCGCCTCCACAGGGTCACCGATATCGACATTGCCTTTGAATTTAATGCCTTTGGTGAGCTTGCCGTCGCGCACGTCAAGACAGGGGATGATCCTTTTGCTGATCATGACGGCCTCCACGCGCAAAAATTCTTCAAAATCTGCAGGCCGGGACGGCCGCTTTTTTCCGGATGAAACTGCATCGCCACGATATTATCTTTGGCGATTACCGAACAAAAGCTGATGCCGTAATCCGTCGTGCCAATAATGACCCCGCTGTCCGCCGGTGACGGGTAGTATGAATGCACGAAATAAAATTCCGCCCCGGCAGGCACATTTTCAAAGACCGGATGGCTGCATCGCATCTTCACGCTGTTCCAGCCCATGTGGGGAATTTTCAGCCTTTCGCCGCCGGATGCCGTGTGATCGGGAAATCGTTTGGTCGCACCAGCGACCAAGCCGATACATGTCGTGTCATTTTCCTCGGAATAATCCAGAATAATCTGCGTCCCCAGACAAATCCCCATCAAGGGCTTGCCCGCCGCAAACCACTTTTTCAGCCAATCGTCAAGCTTCTTTTGACGCAAATACGCCATGGCTTCACCCGCGGCCCCCACGCCGGGGAAAATAACATGGGATGCCGTATCCAGCTCCTTTGTGTCATTGGTGATGATAAATTCCTGTCCAATGTCTTTCAGGGCGCGCGCCACGCTGGTGATGTTTCCGGCGTTGTAATCAATGATGGCTATCATACAATCCCGTTTGATTATTCTTCCCGTTTTTTGATGCCCAGCCGATTAAAAAGGCTTTCAAGATATTGAACCTGATCTGTCGTGAAAAAAATTCCATACTTTGCCAGATCATATGTTTTGGGCCAGCTTCCTTTATTATTATAGAGGAATAGGGATGGATTGCTTTGTTTTTCCAAAAACGGGTTCCCCTTTCCCCCGACGGTATTCCATTGGTATTCACTGATATCCTGCCAGCGCTGCGCAAAAAGAGGACCCATAAAAGCACCTTTTTCCGTAATAATCAATACCTTGCTTTGAATCTGCCGCGACTTGAATATGGCGAAAATTGCGACACCCGCAAATAATACCGTCATTCCGATTAGCACCAATTGCTGATTCAACGGCTTCTCGCGCAGTAGACCCACCGCATCTTTATAAAAAAAGACCAACAACAATCCGCCGAAAACAAGAAAAAGCTTCAAAAGGCCTTCCGAACTATCCGGACGGGGATTGATTCGCAAAAGCTCAGGTCCCTGGAGGATTTCATCAACCAATGCTCCTATTTTTTCTTTTTCCGAGAACATTTTCGCAATCCATTTTTAAGCAGGATTCACGCCAAAACACTATCCTTTAGTGTAAAATTTACTCTGATAAGAGTTTCTCCGTTCCAGCTCTCTGTTGATGGCATTCAACACATCTAATTTATTCATTGCCCACTGAGGCGCAAGGAAAATATCGCGGTAACCATCGGCGGTGAGCCGCTGAATTACCATTTCGGGCGGTAAAATTTCCAGAACATCGGCCACAAGGGAAACATATCGTTCCTTGGAAAGCATTTGAATATCCCCCTTTTTGTACATTTCCCCTAGGGCCGTTCCTTCAAGAGCCAACAGAGAATGAATTTTGATGCCCTGGAGAGGAAGATTCGCGATGGCTTTTGCCGTCGAGAGAACATCTTTGTCGCTTTCGCCGGGCAATCCAATGATAATATGTGTACAAATGTTGATATTTTTGCCGCTCAAGGCATAAACGGCATCCACAAACCGTTGAAAGTCATGTCCACGATTGATGAACTTTAAAGTTTTATCGTGTATGGACTGCAGACCCAGTTCCACCCAGACATGATATTTCCCGGCGTAGCCTCTTAGTAACTCAACGACATCATGACCGACACAATCCGGCCTGGTGCCGATGGATAGACCGATGATGTCTTTTTGGGCCAGCGCTTCATCATACAGGGCGCGCAATTTTTCCACCGAGGCATAAGTATTTGTAAATGTTTGAAAATAGCCTACAAATTTTGCGGCCTGCCTTTCGTAATATTTTTTCCCGCTTTCAATTTGTTCTGTTACGGATGGCAGAGGGCCTTTTTGGCGCAGTTTCGAGCCACGACCATCGCAGTAAATACAGCCGCCAACACTCACTGAACCGTCACGGTTGGGACAGGTAAAGCCCGCGTCAATCTGCAGCTTGTGAACATTGCACCCGAATAAATTGCGCCAGTAGCTCTTCAAATCATAATAATTTTTATTGTTTCTCCAAAAATCTGGCTTGGTCAAAGCGCCCTCTTTTTTATGTTGTATTTTTGCAGTCTATACCGTAAAAATGCATATCATTCCCGAGCAGGCGGGAATCCACAAAAACAGGACCGATCTACCGGATACCGGGACAAAGCCGGTATGATAGATGGATTACAGATTTGTTTTTACAATGGATTTTAAACAAGAGCAAGTGTTTGATTAAACAATGACTCACCTGACTGACCATTACGATATTGCGGTTGTCGGTGGCGGACATGCCGGCTGTGAAGCCGCGCTGGCCTGTGCCCGAATGGGGTGCCGTACCCTTTTATTCAATATCAATCTGGACTCGATCGCGCTGATGTCCTGCAATCCGGCCATCGGGGGCCTGGCGAAAGGACAATTGGTCAAGGAAATTGACGCCCTCGGCGGCGAAATGGGCAAAGTCACCGATAAAACCGCCGTGCATTTCAGAGTGCTCAACGCTTCCAAAGGTCCCGCCGTACACGCCTCTCGGATGCAGTGCGACAAACAGCTCTACCGCCTGACCATGAAATCGGTCGTTGAAAATCAGGCCAATCTTTATATCCGGCAGGCGATGGTCGAGCGCCTGGTGATAGAAAACGGTGAGGTTGTCGGCGTCCTGGACCAGAGCAGGCATTTTTACGCCGCCAGAAAAGTCATCATCACGACGGGGACGTTTCTGAACGGCCTGGTGCATATCGGAACATCGCAGACGCCGTCGGGCCGGGCGGGCGAATTGGCTTCTGTAGGTCTGGCGCAAAATCTCCAGGCACTGGGTTTTGACATCGGCAGAATGAAGACGGGAACGCCGCCGCGGCTTCGCGCCTCCTCCATAGATTTTTCCTGTCTGGAACGGCAGGACAGCGATCCCGATCCGCGGCCGTTTTCCTTCACCACCCGGTCTTTGCGTTCGGAGCGTTTGCCGTCTTATTTTTCCGCCACGTCGGAGGAAACCCACCGCATCATCCGCGAGAACATTCAGCACTCGCCCCTCTATTCCGGTGTCATCAAAGGCGTGAGCGCCCGCTATTGCCCGTCGCTGGAAGACAAAGTGATGCGCTTCGGTCAGCGCGAAAGTCATCCGGTGGTGCTGGAACACGAGGGACTGGACACGCAGGAAATTTACGCCAAAGGCCTCGGCAACTGTATGCCGCTGGAGCTGCAATACAAAATCGTGCACAGTGTCAGAGGGCTGGAACAGGCCGAGATCATGCGTCCGGCCTACGCCATTGAATATGATTACGTCCAGCCCACACAGCTCAAGCCCACGCTGGAAACCAAGTTGGTCAGGGGCTTGTATCTGGCCGGACAAATCAACGGCACGTCCGGTTATGAAGAAGCGGCGGCGCAGGGTCTATGGGCCGGCATCAACGCCGCCCGCGCTCTGCAGGGCGCGCCGCCCTTTGTGCTGGACCGTTCCGAAGCCTACATGGCTGTGATGATTGATGACCTGGTCACGAAAGGCGTGGATGAGCCCTATCGGATGTTCACTTCCCGCGCCGAGTACCGTCTGATTCTTCGCGAAGACAATGCCGTCATCCGGCTGATGGGAAAAGGTCATGAGCTGGGACTGATCGGAAAGGAAGAGTACCTCGCCCTTCAGGAAAAAGTCCGCGCCATTGAGAAAGGAATCGCGCACCTGAAATCCGTTTCGATAACCCCTACGCCGGAGACCAATGAAAAGCTCACCCGGCTCAATTCGGCGCCCCTCAACCATCAGACCACCCTCCACGGGCTTTTGAAAAGAAACGAACTCTCCTATGACGATCTGGCCGTTTTCGAAGGATGGGAGCCGCAGCCCGACGCTTTTGTCAAAAAGCAGATCGAAATCGAAACCAAGTATGAAGGCTACATCCTTCGGCAGTTCGAGTCCGTCAGAAAACTCAAGGAAATGGAAAAAAAGAAAATTCCGCCGGATTTTGATTACCACTCCGTGCCCGGCCTTTCCAACGAACTCAAAGCCAAGCTCTCCAGAATCGCCCCGCAGACGCTCGGCCAGATGGAGCGCATTCCCGGCATGACCGAAGGAGCGATTTCAGCGGTGCTGATCATGCTGAAAAAGAAGGAGCTGGAAGGCGGTTGAACAATAAGCCGAACTTTCTCTTTCATCCACCAGCTGAAATTCATGTTCGTTGCAACTTATCTCATTTGATCAAATGCGATACCAGTAGTGTTTTCAGCTCCGGTGTCCTTGTGTGCCTTTTGGAGGTCGGTTTTCGATGTTGCCGCCGAGGGCTTGGCCTTCCTTGCCCTGGTCGGAGACTTTTTTAGCGCTTTACTAATCGGAGCAAATGCGTTAGCGACACATGGGGAGAGAAGAACCCTCCTCCTGGTTTCTTGAACAAAGGAGAGAAAAGGAATCGTGGGTTTTGCGGGTCGGATTATCCATGATGGAAGAATCAAACAGCTTTGGCCGGTATACGTTTTTCTTGCGGCGATGATCATTTATGCGTGTTACGAGCTGATTGAGCGATTTGTTCCTACGCGGGCGCTGCCGCCTCTGGCGGAAAGGCTCGCCGAAATCCGGAAAAATGTTCAACCGGACGATTTCAGCTTTGCGGTGATCGGAGACAGCAAAGACGACAAGAAAGTATTTCCGGAAATTCTCAGCCGCATCAACGATGACCCCAGCATTGCTTTTGTCATTCATTTGGGCGATGCGGTGGAGGATCCGGACAGGCAGTTATATCAGGAATTTCTGGAAACAATTGAAACGTTTTTGCATAAACCAATTTTGCTTGTGCCGGGAAACCACGACGTGTCCCCCGCTGATGGCGGCCTGTACGAGAGGCATTTCGGCCCGAAACAGTACGCCTTTACCATCGGCCGCGCCCGCTTCGTGATTGCCAATACGGAGGACGGTCCCCTCTCGCTGTTGTCGGAACCCGGGCGGCGCTGGCTGCGCGATGAACTGGATAAAAGTGGGAGCAATCGCCCCGTTCTCCTTTTTATGCATCATCCGCTTTTTGATCCGCGCGGCAACGGTTTGCATCACTGCCTTCAGCCCGCGGCCTCCGGCAGGCTGCTTGCGATTTTTAGCCGGTACCGCGTTGACCATATCTTTGCCGGCCATGTACACGGATACTGGAAGGGGGCATGGAATAATATTCCCTATACCGTCAGCGGTGGCGGGGGAGCCATGTTGGCCGTGGACAAGCCATCGCACGGTCTGTATCATTTTTTCAAGATACGGATTAAGGAGGGGCGGATTGATGAAGAGACGGTGCCGGTCCAGGAGACGCGGGTCACCAAATCGGAAAACGAATTTGTCTCCCGTATGAAAATCGAACCCTTCGAAACGGCTCTGCTGACCGTGATGCTGTGCTGCATTCTGGCGATGGTCTTGAAAGGAATTGCTTTTATTCGACACCGAAGAAAAACCAGGTAAGGAAACTTTTCTGCTGTCTGAAGGTTATCTTGATGACAATTTTCAAATCGAAGGTTCACAGAAATCGTCAATCACTGCTGAAGGCGCGAGAATTCGGCATCGGTCAAAACAGCTTATATCAATGAATGTAGGTTTCTGTTTTCTTAACCTTGGATTTCCTTCGCCCGGCGGCGCTGGACCAGCCCGGGGCAGACAGCCCGTGACCGTCATCAATCGCCCGCGTTGAAACATTGACCGGTATTCATCCGGGATCAGATCCACGAAACAGCGGCCCATCGTTTGCGTATTCGGCGCTCGATACAAGGATGCGTTTTAATTGGGGGCTCCGATGCGGGAAAACTTTACTCTGGCGGCAATTTTATTTTTTGGCCAGTTGGGCTCTGGCCTCGTCGAGTTTTGCCCTGTCGAGGAAATATTTCCCGTTGTTGGTTTTGATGACGATGCCGTCGGCCATCAGCAGGTTCAGCGCCCTGGGGCGGATGTTTTTCGTGCCGACGCGGAAGAAATTTTTGCGTTCATCCTGAATGTCAATGGCGCGGGATTCCTTAAAGGCCCCGGCCTGTTCCATTTCGGCGACAATCTGGAAACACGCCCGCCGCAGCGCCAATCCCCCGATGTAGAGAAAAATAAAAACGATGGCGGCAAAAATGACGACGAGCAGAATAATCTGCAAGTAAAGGGACATAAGGACCTCCCGGCATTGCGAAGGTTTCTATATACGGGATGAAACTTTTTGTCAATTGAAGCAGTTCCCGCCGGTAAAAAAATTGCTTGACAGGATGGTTTTTGCATTGTATTGGTCATATACAAATCGGAATGATTCCAGATTGGTGATGATGAACAGAAACGATTTTATCCGTCAATTAAAGGAAAAGGGCCTGAAGATGACACCCCAGCGCGTGGCCATCATTGACGCTCTTGTGGAAAATTACAAGGCTCATCCCGGCGCCGCTTTGATTTATGAAGAGGCCCGCAAAAGAGCCCGTCGAGTGAGCCTGTCCACGGTTTACGCGACGCTCAAGGAATTTTCTGCAAACGGTCTGATCCGGCAGCTGGAATTCGACCGGATGGAAAACCGCTATGATCTGGATTTTTCAGACCATGTGAATCTTGTCTGTGACCGGTGCGGAAAAATTATGGACTACAGTCTCCCTTCGTCGTCGCTCGATCACAGGGATGTTACGCGGAAAACCGGTTTTGTCGTGACGGATACCCGGCTGGAGTGTCACGGATTTTGCCGGGATTGTCTGAAACGACCCGGCTGAAGATACTGTTTCCATCATTACCTGATGTTCTTCGCGAAAGAGAAGCGCGGGAAAATCATTTTAGTTATATCGGAATGATTCCAGATTATTTATGTCGATGTGATGAAATATATATGTTGGATGCAGCGGCGCAAAGAAAGACGCGGGCGCGTCGCCGATGAAGCCGCCCGTTGTGAATATTTGATCGGAAGGCGTCTCGATATCGGGATCGCTGGATAAAAATAAAGTGGCGGTGACAACACGGCATGACATCATTAAATTCCAATCAATGAAAGGGAGGTTATAAAATGACGAAAACGGAAGAGGCATTGAAAGAGGCGTTTGCGGGAGAATCACAGGCCAACCGGAAATATCTGGCTTTTGCCGCCAAAGCCGACCAGGAAGGATTTCCTCAGGCGGCCAAACTTTTTCGGGCAGCGGCGGAAGCG
>Ga0116190_1001968_pt1 | contig 16961 bp, 11 predicted proteins | sample AD_JPNTR4_MetaG_FD_89808 | JGI IMG/M metagenome (GOLD analysis project Ga0116190, IMG submission 89808) | Active sludge microbial communities of municipal wastewater-treating anaerobic digesters from Japan - AD_JPNTR4_MetaG | ecosystem: Engineered > Bioreactor > Anaerobic > Digestate | place...
CCGACCGTTCCGAGAATTCTCAGCGAAGAAATGTCGCATTTCTTCACATAATCATCGCCTTCCTTCGCGATCGCGCGGATGGCCGTCGGAGCGGTGTAGAAGATGTTGACCTTGTATTTCTCCACGATCTGCCAGAAGCGGCTGTAGGTCGGGTAGTTGGGAACGCCTTCGAACATGATGGTGATGGCGCCGTTGCACAGCGGGCCGTAAACGATGTAGCTGTGACCGGTAACCCAGCCGATATCCGCCGTGCACCAGTAGATGTCGCCGTCATGATAATCGAATACCAGCTTGTGCGTGTAGGAAACGTAAACCAAGTAGCCGCCCGTGGTGTGCATGACGCCTTTGGGCTTTCCGGTGGAACCGGACGTATAAAGGATGAACAGGGGATCTTCGGCGTCCATTTCTTCGGGCTTGCAGTCCGCGGAAGCTTTGGCCATCGCGTCATCCCACCAGATGTCCTTGGCCGCGTTCCAGTCGCATTTGATCTTGTCGCCGACTCTCTTGACGACGATGACTTTTTCCACGGAGGGGCAATCCTTGACGGCCGCGTCGGCGGTTGACTTCTGGGGAACCGCCTTGGCGCCGCGGAACGTTCCGTCGCAGGTCACCAGAACTTTGGAGGTGGAGTCCTGAATCCGGTCTCTGAGCGCCTCGGCGCTGAAACCGCCGAACACGACGCTGTGGATGGCGCCGATGCGGGTGCAGGCCAGAATGCCGATGGCCAGTTCGGGAATCATCGGCAGGAAGAAGCAGACGCGGTCGCCTTTCTTGACGCCCTGGGCTTTGAGGACATTGGCGAATTTGCAGACCTGCTCATGAAGCTGTTTGTAGGTGAACCTTCTTTCCTCGCCGGGTTCATTGCCTTCCCAGATCAGAGCGGTCTGGTTGCCGCGTTTTTCGAGATGCCTGTCCAGGCAGTTGTAGGAAACATTGAGTTTTCCGCCTTCGAAGAATTTAATGTAGATGGGACCCTTCTTGATGTCGAAATTGTAATCCATCACCTTGTCCCACTTCTTGAACCACGTAACCTGCTGCTCGGCCACTTCCGCCCAGAACTTTTCGGGCTCTTCCACCGAGCGCTTCCACATCTTGTCATACATCTCTCTGCCGGAAACCCACGCCATTTTCTTGATTTTCTCCGGCACCGGATAAATTTCCTTCAGCTGAAACTTTGCATCCGCCATGTTGAATATTCCTCCCTAAAAAATTTTGATGAATTTAAAAACGCTTTTCACGCTTTGATACCGGCATCGCAAAAAAACTAAATGCCTGTATTTAATGAATTTTTAAAGCAGCACCCCGACTGTGACCACCGGTTGTGACTACAAGTCACAACGGTCTTGCGCCTTCCCTACATTAAGATTTCCATGATGTCAAGAAATATTTGTGCCGGGACCGTTCCCGTTATGGATCGTTCCACGAACGGTCCGAAAAACATTATAATCTTTTGTTCCCCAAACAATCCCAAACGGCGCGATCGGGGATCGCGCCATTCAATAATCTTTTGCGAATCTTTTGCGTCAAATATATCTTGACAAATGTTCCCGTTGGATTTAAATATGTTCAACGCATTTTGACCCGCTGTCTGCGGGTGTGCCCGCAGGCTGCAAAATGCGTGAAAAGCCGAAGTCGCCCCGAAGAAAAATCTACCCGTTTTTTCCCGGGGCGGTAAGCGAAAAACACTCTTTATTAAAAGGAGGAAAAGTTAATGAAGAGATTTTGGTTTGTTTTGTTGTCACTGGGGCTTTTCATGGCCTTCAGTACGTCAGCCTTCGCGGTTGACGTGAAAGTAGGCGCCGAATATTATGTCGGCGGCTTGTATTTAAACAAAACCAGAGTATGGAATGGCAGTGCATATACTGACGGTGATGTTCCCAGCACGGCGTTCTTTTTCCAGAGACTGCGCGTGGGAACGGACTTTGTCGTGTCTCCCTGCCTGAAGCTGGTCACCCGGTTCGACGCGATGGAAAGAATCTGGGGCGGCCAGCGGACCGAACCGGGCGATGACTGGTATATAAACGCTCCTGCAGAAGGGAGTCCGTCGTGGTCCGCTGGAACCCGCGCGGAAAATGAGAACATCGCTTTCGACATCACCTATGTCGAATACGTTTCCCCCATCGGCATGTTCCGGGTCGGCTATATGCCCGACTACAGTTTCGGCACGGTCTTCGCGGATGAAGGAAATCAGATGTACAATGGCCAGATCCTCTATGCCATCAAGAAGGGTCCGTTTACCGGTATCCTGAATTACAGCAAGGTTTCCGAAAACAATGACCACTACGGCTACTCCTACGGATATACCGACGTAGACTATGATTCCTACCGCGTAGCCGGCATCTATGATTTCAACACGGCCCGGGCGAAAGGCGAAGTCGGTGTTCTGTTCCTCTATGACCGCAACGCGACGTCAAAACCCAATGCCTGGTCTCCTTTTCCTTTTAATGTGGGCTATTTGCAGAATGTTTACGTGATCGATCCCTATGTCAAAGCCAAGATCGGCCCGGTTGACCTGCAGGCGGAAGTACTCTATTACTTCGGCGATGCGGCTAAATGGGAAGCAAATGCTCCTGGTCTGGAGAATATTGACATCTCTGCCTTGTCGGCTTTCGTTGACGCCACCGCCAATTTCGGCATGTTCAACGTGGGCGGCACGTTTGCCTACCTCTCCGGCGACAAGCCCGACACCAAAGACAAAATCGAAGGCAGCGGCGCTTTGGGATACGTCAACACAGCGGGCGCGAACTACAATCCGTGTCTGATTCTGTTCAACACCGAGACGCTGGGCTACTGGGTCGGCGAGATTGATGGCCACACCAACTCCGTGGTCAACAACAAGATGTCCAACGCCTACTTCTTCCAGGGCCGGGTCGGCGTGAAACCCACGCCGCAGTGGGATGTCAATGCGTCTCTGTCTTACGCCTTTGCTGACAGAAAACCCTCAGGGTATAACAACGACACCTACGGTACGGAAGTTGATCTGACCGCAACTTACAAGATCACGAATAACCTCTCCTATATGTTAGGCGCCGGTTATCTCTGGACCGGTGATTACTTCAAAGCGTGGGGCAGCAACGATCCGCAGGTTCAGAACGATTACATTCTCATCAACAAACTTACTCTCAGCTTCTAAGAGAATCTTTGTTTAACATTTAAATCTAAACCCCAGGAGGACGGGTACTCCCGGGGTTTTTTAGTGAGGCAAGCCAAAAACGAACGAAGTGAAGTTTGTCTCTGCCGCCTGAAGACGGCGGGATAATTCGCTCTAAAATTTTCCGAGCTCGTTTCGGCGCAGCACCCTTCAGGGTAAAAATCAAGGCTCGTTAAAGCGCAAGTCGAACTATCCCCGAATTTAATCCGCTACGTTTTTGAAATTTGATGAAGTCGCAAAAAGTCGAAAAACAGCCATACCGGCGAAGGCCGGTAGCCAGAACATGTTGAAATAGCCAAACTGGATTCCCGCCTTCGCGGAAATGACAAAAAAGGGCAATCGCGACTTTTTTCGAGACAATTGATTTGAGTCTCGCAATGAAAATTATTGACTTCATCCGGCAGCAGATACATAATATTTCTAAATATTAAGAAAGGAAAAAATTATTTATGAGTGCGTTGTATTTAATGATCGGCAGTTTATGTGTCTTTGCCTTGGCTTATCGTTATTATGCCGCATTCATAGCCGCAAAAGTTCTCATGCTGGACGACAGGAACATTGCGCCGTCCGTCACCTGCAATGACGGCCAGAATTACGTTCCCACCAACAAGTGGGTTGTTTTCGGCCATCATTTCGCGGCCATTGCGGGCGCAGGTCCGCTGATCGGTCCGGTTCTGGCTGCTCAATACGGCTGGGGACCCGGTTTTTTCTGGATCCTCCTGGGTTCCGTCTTCGGTGGCTGCATCCACGATATGATTATCCTGTTCGCCTCTTACCGTCATAAAGGCCAGTCCTTGTCTGTCATCGCCGAAAAAGACGTCAGTAAAATCACAGGAGGCGTAACAGCTGTCGTTATTCTGTTCATCATTATCGTCGCCCTGGCCGGTCTTGCCGTTGCCGTTGTCAACTCTCTTTTCCGGAACCCCTGGGGATTTTTTTCCATCGCCATGACCATTCCCATCGCTATGGTTATCGGCATTTACATGTTCAAGATAAAACCGGGCGCTATTATTTCCGGATCCATTGCGGGGTTCATCCTGGTCTGTACGGCCGTTATCCTGGGCCCTTACGTTGCTGACTCGAGCATTGCCGGCTGGTTTACCTTCGATAAAAATCAGATGTCCATCCTTCTGCCGATCTATGGCTTTTGTGCCGCCGCCATTCCCGTATGGCTGCTTCTGGCCCCACGGGACTACCTCAGCACCTTTATGAAAATCGGAGTCATGGCTGCTCTGGCTGTTGGCCTCTTTCTCGTTAACCCCACTATCAAGATGCCCTTTTCAACGGTCTATACAGCCGGAGGCGGTCCCATTATTCCCGGTCCGTGGTGGCCTTATGTATTCATTACAATTGCCTGCGGCGCTATTTCCGGGTTCCATGCCCTGATTGGTTCCGGCACGACACCAAAAATGATCGAACATGAAACGGAAATCAAGATGATCGGTTACGGAGCGATGCTTACAGAGGCCTTTGTGGCTATGATGGCTCTTCTGGCAGCTGTCACGCTGATCCCTCAGGATTATTTTGCCATCAATACCTCCGCCGAGGTATTCAAAAAACTCAATATGAATGTTGTCGATCTCCCTACCCTGAACCAACTCGTAGGACTGGATGTAGCCCATCGTCCCGGAGGCGCCATCTCACTGGCCGTAGGAATGGCCCACGTTTTTGCCAACATCAGCGAAGGGCTCCGTCATACCATGAAGTACTGGTTCCAGTTTATCATCATGTTCGAGGCTCTGTTCATCCTGACAACTATTGACGCCGGCACGCGTGTGGCGCGGTACATTCTTCAGGATATTTTTAGTTACGTGTATAAACCGTTCGGCAGGAAGAACTGGGTACCGGGTGTTATATTAACCAGCGCCCTGGTTTCTTTCGCCTGGGGTTATATGCTCTATACCGGCGATATTTCCTCTATCTGGCCCCTGTTTGGCACCACGAACCAGACCTTATCCGCCTTGGCTCTGGCCATTGGCACGACTATCATATTGAGAATAGGGCGGAAGAAGATATACGCGCTGATTACATTTATTCCCTGTGTATTGATTGCAGTAACGACGTTTGCCGCCGGTATCATGAATGCCCGGACCTATCTGTCCAAAGGTCAGATGCTGAATGTCTGGCTCAGTATCGCAATTATTGTCCTGGTAATTATTATTATTGCAGATAATATCCGGGTCTGGCTTAAGCTGCTCAAGACGGACAAACCGATCGGACTGAATGATGAGCGTGATGTAATCTTCTGTCCCATTGTTCCTAATGATGCACCGCCTGATGCCAGGCCCTGATTTTCACTTTAAATCGTTATGCAGGGGCAGAGCCCACTGAGACCCCACCCCTTGTCCATGGATGTTAGCCCAGTAGCTTAAGGTCTGGACGTTGAGAAGCTCCCCCTTCCGAATTATAAAAAATGCCCCGAAGAAAAATTCTTCGGGGCGTGAAAAAATTTTTTTATTGCAAATCTTTTTAATTTATATCTTCCACTGGAGCTCCCAGCGCACAAACATAGCGTTGTCCCGGTTCGTGTCCTTGTAAAAATCGCCGGGCATGAAATCTTCGATCAGGAGATACCCGTCAAGCTTATCTGTAAATTTATGACTCAATTTTGCCTGCACAAGATCTCCTCTGTTTTTTCCGTCCCCTGAAAAAATGGGACCGGTTACATTTTCATTCGCCCAGAGACGATTGTAAACCACCTCCAGCGCGGTTTTCGGCGTGATTTCCACCTTGCCGGATAGCCGCGCCATCTGCAGGTTCGTCCAGTATCCCACGATGCCCGTCTCCACGCCGTAGGAAAGAACATACAACTCGCTCATCCAGGGCCAGCGGGACCAAAGCGGGTCCCAGCCTTCGACCTTTGTGGTATTGGGGTCGTCGCCGGAGAGGTAGATATAGCCTGCCTCGAACGCGGGTTTAAAGGTGACCGATTCGAATTTATACCCGAGGAAAACATTGCCCCCCTCGGCCCGGCGGTCCGTCTTGTTATTATATTCGCCGAACTGATAGGCAAATTCACCTCTTGCCTTCCAACCGCCTAATCCAAGCACCGCCCGCATTCCGACTGTATGCAGAGTCAACTGCTGTGTTTTTAAAGCGGATGGATAACCGGCCTGGTTTTCTTCCTTATACATGTAGTAAGGCTCCAGGGTCAGGCTATCTAAAATCTTGCCCCGGCCATAGACAATAGCGCCGATTTCATCCGACGTATTGAGTGATCTTTTCGGCGCCGAATAAAGAGACGGCAAAACTTCGTCCACATCTTGAGCAAATAGATAAACCAAATCCAGATTATATCTGTCGTTGAATTTGATGAGCGCTCGGGCCGCGTTAAAGTAGTACGTCTTTGACCCGTCGCCGGGGGTGCCGTCCATGACCAGCAGGCCATCGCCGAAAACACCGAGAAAATCCTGCCGGCCTATGGTGATGTCCATGGGAAGCCCCAGAAAATTATTCGCTGCGATATACAGATTGTCGAAGTCAATCTCATCCTTGTTCCATCCGTTTGGTCGAGATGTCTCACTGCTCGACGTATTAAAATATCTGGCTTCGTTGACCAGTTTGGCATAAAAAAAGTATTTTTTGTCCAAAGCTACCCTGAACCAAGGCGTCGTTTTCAGCCGCCAGTAAACATCGTCGTTCCGGGTAAAAACTGGCGCGCCGGATGCGGAATTCGAATCGTTGTAATTCATGTCGAACAGGTTATCCCATGTCTCCTGCCGCAAACGAAACGTCACACCGTAGTCCACCTTGACTTCCGCGTAAGCCGAGATAGCAAAAAAAAGACAAACCGCCGTGATCATCAAAACTTTCAAGACAGCATTCCCTTTCATACCCCCTCCTCGTTATTTTTTATCAGAGCTTATTTTTCTGGCAAGTCGTATAAGAAAATATGCTTGCGTCTGTCAAGAGAATCTTGCACATACAAAACAGGGAAGTAATATGTCCGTTTTTTGGCACAGGATATATTTGATTAAGAGTTATGGAAAATGTTGTTGACAACCACAATCTTCGATGTTAATCATTACCAATTTATTTTGACCCATGGTCTGTGAAACTTTAAACTACAAAATACGCCTGCGGAACCGCTTTTAGAAAATGCCCGTTTTTTGAAAGCGGAAAGTATTAAATTTTAAAGGAGGAAAGAATGAAGAAATTTTGGTTAGTTTTGTTGTCGTTGGGGCTTATCACGGCCTTCAGTACGTCAGCCTTCGCGGTTGACGTGAAAGTAGGCGCCGAATACTATGTCGGCGGTCTTTATTTGAACAAAACCGATGTCATGACTGATGAACATGATGTCAGCACGGCGTTTTTCTACCAGAGACTGCGCGTTGGAACAGATTTCATCGTTTCCCCTAGCTTGAAACTGGTCACCCGTTTTGACGCGATGGAAAGAATCTGGGGCGGCGCCAGAAGCGATGCCGGAACAACTCCAGCCATAGACTCTTCGGGAACGAGGGCGGAAAATGAAAACATCGCCGTTGACTGGGCCTACATTGATTATGTATCGCCCATCGGCACTTTTGACATCGGTTACATGAACGACGGCGCCATCGGATTGATTTTCGGCGATAGTTATTCGCCGTCCCCCCGGATAAAATATACTTATACCCGTGGTCCCGCCAAGGTCGTTCTCTGCTATACAAAAGTTAAAGACCAAAGCGACTCGGCAATTACTTCTGCAACATGGACAGACGCAGATAATGATAAATTTTTCATTGACGGAAGCTATAAATGGAAGGATGGCTATGCAGGCCTGAATCTTTACTACTTCCGTTATGCAGCTACAAAAGCGTCCGACAACTACAAAAAGCAATACTACATGATTACGCCTTACGCGAAAGCCCAAGTCGGTCCGGTCGCCCTGCAGGCTGAATTGAGCTACGCCACAGGCAAGGAAAAGGAATATGATAACAGCACGCTGGGCAGCGATGTCCGCTTGGAACAATTGAGCGCATGGGTTGACGCCGTTGCCAACTTCGCTCCCGTTTACGTCGGCGGCACGATTGCTTATGTATCCGGCGACGATCCCAGCACGACCGATGTAAAAGAAGGCGGTACGCTTACCGGCGGCCGTGAATGGAACCCCTGCCTCATCATGTTTAATTACTATGATGTGGCTTATTGGGTTGGCGATGTTTCCGGTTACGACGGTTCTAAACTCACCGGACCGATGAGCAATGCCTGGTTCTTCCAGGGCAGAGTCGGCGTCAAACCCACTCCCCAGTGGGATGCCATGCTGTCAGTTTCTTACGCAACAGCCGACAAGAAACCGACAGGTTTCAACAACGGCACCTACGGAACGGAAATTGATCTTACCGGAACTTACAAAATCACCAATAACCTGTCCTATATGCTGGGCGCAGGCTATCTCTTCACCGGCGATTACTTCAAGGGCAAAAACAGCGATGCGCAGCTCGACGATGATTTTATCATCCTGAACAAACTGACGTTGAGCTTCTAAGAGCGCAGTTGTTCAACCTTTCGATTCAACTCCGGGAGGACGGGTCCTCCCGGAGTTTTTTTATGCCTTTTGACGAAGCTCCCCCAAATATGCTAAACAAATTCAGTCAAAACAACGCGCCTGCCTGGGCGGCTGTCCGACGCCATCGGAAATGAGCGGGAAAATCTTTCTTTCCGGCTTTCCGCTGGAGGTCGCCCCGCGGAGGCAGGGCGGGGAGAAAACTTTTTAACCTTGAACCTTCTGCCTTTCCCGCCGGCAGGAAACATAAAAAAGGAGAAGACCATCAACAAAATTTCCGGAAATACGGCAGGACTCGGCGCCGCGCTGATCAGGCAGATTGAAAAACTCGGACGCCGCGGCATTCCGCCGGAGAGCGTCATCCCCCATGAGTTGGCGCGCCAGATGGCGATCCTCTCCCGCGAAACCAACCGTCAGATCGGCCTGCTGATCAGCCGCAGGGGCGAAATCATCCGCGTCATTATCGGCGATCACAAAAGCATTCTCATTCCCTCGCTGGAGGGCTTCCGCTCGTCTTCGACGCGCTTCAAGGGCCTGCGCCTCATCCACACGCATTTAAACGGCGAAGAACTCTCCGATGAAGACCTGACCGACCTGTCGCATTTGCGCCTGGACCTCATCGGCGCCCTGGCGGTGGAGGAAGACGGCTCCCCCGGGCTTTTGCACTGGGCGCATCTGATTCCGGAAAATCCCGCCGGCGACTTCTGGCTGATCATGCAGCCGGAATATCCGCACCGGCTGAAAACAAATTTTCTTTCGTTTATTCAGGCGCTGGAGGATGAATTCGCCAGACAGCAGAAAACGCGCAAAATTGACGCGGCGCAGAAGGCGATTCTGGTGCGCGTGGAAAAAGACCCCCTGGGCGACGCCGAGGCGTCGCTGGATGAACTCGCGCAGCTTGCGCGCACCTGCGGCGTGGAGGTTTTCGACTCCGTCATCCAATACCGCCCGCAGCCCGACCCCAAATTCATGGCGGGACGCGGCAAGCTCATGGAAATCAATCAGCGCGCGACGCAGATCGGCGCCAATATGCTGATTTTCGACCACGAACTCACGCCCGCGCAGGCGCGCTCCATCGGCGATTTCACCGGGCTGAAAATCGTTGACCGCACACAGGTGATTCTGGATATTTTCGCCAGGCGCGCGCATTCGCGCGAAGGCAAGATTCAGGTCGAGCTGGCGCAGCTGAGGTATCTGCTGCCGCGCCTGATGCACAAAGACACGTCGCTTTCCCGTCTGGCCGGCGGCATCGGCGGGACGGGCCCCGGCGAAACCAAGCTGGAAATCGACCGCCGCCGCACCCGCGAGCGCATTCACCGGCTGGAAAAGGATTTGAAGGCCATCACGAAATCGCGCCGCCAGCGCTACGGCCGCCGCGAAAAATCCGGACTGCCCGTTATTTCCATCGTCGGCTATACCAACGCCGGCAAATCCACGCTGCTCAACACGCTGACCAGAAGCGCCGTGCTGGCGGAAGACAAGCTCTTCGCCACGCTCGACACCAAAAGCGCGCGACTGCGTTTTCCCCGGGATACCGAGGCCGTCATCACCGACACGGTCGGCTTCATCCGCGACCTTCCCCAACAGCTCTTTTCGGCCTTCCGCGCCACCCTCGACGAACTGCTGGACGCCGATGTGCTGCTGCATGTGATTGACGCCAGCAGTCCGCGTCTGGACGACCAGATCGCCGCCGTGGACAAGATTCTCGCGGAGCTGGAAATCGGCGGCAAGCCCACTATCCGCGTGCTCAACAAGGCCGATCTCGTCGCGGACAAGGAGCGGCTCGAGCATCTGTGCCGCCGCCTCAATGCCGTCGCCGTTTCGGCGCCGGACAAAAGAACGCTTTTCGTTTTGATGGAAAAAATCGAGGAGATCCTGAACATCAACCATCCCTTTGCAGCGCGCTGATTTTGTGCTATGGTGGCTTCGAGAAAATATTGAGGTGGTCGTTTGAGTCTTTAAATTGATGAAACAATCCAAAAGGGGAGAGGCTTGTTGAGCTTTTTTAGCCGCCCGGAATTCCAGCCGCATGGTTTAATCCGCAAAGCATTCCCCCGAAGCGTTTCCCTGACAGGGACGAACCAGAAAAAAACGGACATGCCATGAACAAAGACCTTATCGAAATCCGCTGGCACGGACGCGGCGGGCAGGGGGCCATTACGGCGGCCAAAATCGTCGCGGGCGCCGCTTTCGTCAGCGGGTATCCGGGCGTCGTGATGGCGCCGAGCTTCGGCACGGAACGCCGCGGCGCGCCGGTGATGACGTCGCTGAAAATTGCGCGGAAAAAAATTTACGACTTGTCGCCGATTGAAACGCCGGATATCGTGGTCATTCTTGACCACCTGATCCTGAATGAAGCGGACGTCCTGCACGGCCTGAAACCGGGCGGACTCATCGTGCTGAACACACCGATGCCGCATGACGCCTACCGTTTCCAAAACCACCGTCTTGCCACCGCCGACATCACCGCCATTTCCGTCGAGGCGGGATTGCCGCACGGGATCGTCAACACCGGCATCATCGGGGCGCTGGAACGGGCGGCCGGCCTGCTGAACATGGACATTTTGGTGCAGGGCATCGAGGAAGAATTCCGCGGCCGAAACCCCCAGAAAAATTCCCTGGCCGCCAGAATCGCCTTTGAAAGAACCGTCACCGGAGACTGACATGGGAACCCGAAATTACCGGAGAAAGACATCGCACAGCGAACCCGGCGCCGGCGACGGTGGCCGAACCGGCTCCTGGCGGGTGGAACGGCCCGTACTCAATCCGGAGCTGTGCATCCCCTGCAAGAGGAACAAGGAGGCCTGCTTCATCTGCTGGCTCTTCTGTCCGGAAGTCGTGATTTCGCGCACGATCCCTCCGCAGATCGATCTCACCTACTGCAAGGGCTGCGGCATCTGCGCCGAAGAATGTCCGACCAAAGCCATCACGATGATGGACGAAGCGCTGTTTTCGGCAAAGGCCAAGGAGTAGTCTTTATGCATGTGATTGAAAACGGAAATGTCGCGGCGGCCCTGGGCGTGAAGCTTTGCCGCGCGGGTGTGATCGCCGCCTACCCCATCACGCCGCAAACGCCGGTCACGGAAAAACTCTCCGAATACGTGGAATCGGGCGAGCTGCAGGCCCAGTACATCCCCGTGGAAAGCGAGCATTCCGCGCTGGCGGTGTGCATCGCGGCTTCCTCCGCGGGCGCGAGGGTTTTCACCGCCACCAGCGCCAACGGACTTTTGTACAAGCACGAGCAGGTGCAGTGGGCGGCGGGCGCCCGCCTGCCGATCGTGATGGCCGTGGTCAACCGGGCGGTCGGCGCGCCGTGGAACGTCTGGAACGACCAGCAGGATTCGATTTCACAGAGGGACACCGGCTGGATTCAGATCTATTGCGCCGACCATCAGCAGATTCTTGATTCCGTCATCAAAGCTTACTGGCTGGCGGAAAAAGCCAGCCTTCCCATCATGGTCTGCTATGACGGATATATTCTGTCCCACACTTACATGCCTTTTGATTTGCCCGAGCAGGAAAAGGTTGACGCTTTTCTGCCGCCTTACCGGCCTGACTACGCGCTGGACCCCGACCAGCCCGCCAATCTCAACACCGTCACACTTCCTGACGTGCGGATGGACGTGCGCGGCGAACTGGCGCACGGATATATGGAAATCAGATGCCTGCTTCACGAAGACATGCGCAAGTTTCTTCAGACCGTCGCCGAAGCGGAAGAGAGATTCTCGCGGATTTTCGGCCGGAGCGAAAATCCCTATCTGGAACCCTACCGCTGCGACGACGCCGACCATATCGCGGTCGGCCTGGGCTCCATCACCTATCAGCTTCGCGTCTGCGTGGATGCGCTGCGCAGCGAAGGCGTCAAAGTCGGCGTGATGGGCGTCCGGCTGTATCGCCCCTTTCCCGACCGGGCGATCGCCGAAGCGCTGAAAGGAAAAAAACGCGTCATGGTTTTCGAAAAGGCGCTCAGCTACGGCTATGAAGGCGCGCTTTACTCGGATTTGAAATCCGCCCTCTATGAACATCTTGCCGGCACCGGAAGCCTTCCCGCCGTTCAGAACTTCATCGCGGGAATCGGCGGCCGCGATATCCGGACGCAGGAACTCACGGACGCGCTGCGCTTCGCGGCGCAGGGCCATACGGCCCCCGAGCCGGTCTGGATCGGCCTCAAGTTATAGGAGAACCCCATGCAGGTCAAAACCAACATTTTAAATCTGCCGACGGAGGAATTCGTCCACTCCGGAACAAGAGCCTGCGCGGGCTGCGGACTGGCGATCGCCTATCGCGTCGGACTCAAGGCCTTCGGGAAGGACACCATTTTGATCGTGCCGCCGAGCTGTCTGACCGTGCTGCAGGGACTGTTCCCGATCGCCTCCACCAAACTGCCCTGCCTCAATGTCACGTTCGCGTCCACCGCCGCCGCCGCCACGGGCATTCTGGCCGCGCTCAAAGTCAACCGCAAGGAACATATCCGGGTGGCGGCCTGGGCGGGCGACGGCGGCACAAGCGACATCGGCCTGCAGGCCCTCTCCGGCGCGGCGGAACGCGGCGACCATTTCGTGTATCTGTGTTACGACAACGAAGGCTACATGAACACGGGCGTGCAGCGCTCAGGAACAACGCCCCTCGGCGCGATTACCGCCAACACGCCCTTCAAGGGCAAGCTCCAGCCCAAAAAAGATGTCGCGGCCATCATGGCGGCGCACAAATTAAGTTATGTGGCCGCCTGCTCCGCGGCCTACCCGCTGGACCTCTATGACAAAATCAGACGATGCATGGATTTGCCGGGCGTCAAATATCTTCACATCCACGTTCCCTGTCCGCCCGGCTGGGGCTACGATCCGCGCTACGGCATCAAAATCGGCAGGCTGGCGGTGGAAACCGGTTATTACGACCTCCACGAAATCATCAACGGCGAATTCAGGCTGACGGCGGCTTCCGAAAAACTTTTGGAAAAGCGCAAACTCGTCCCCGTTCGCGAGTATTTCCGCGCCCAGTCGCGCTTCAAACTGCTGACCGACGCGCAGATCGAAGAAATTCAGAAACACATCGACGCGAAATGGGAGGGCTACTACAAAAAAGAAGATTGATTCAAAAAAATGACAGCGGCCGCTCCCCTCGCGGGAAGCAGTCGCTGTCCGAACCGGCAGGTCTTTTGTTTCATTCCCGATAGAGGCTCTCCAGCAAAGCCCCGTATTTGTCCATGACGACCTTGCGCTTGAGTTTCATGGTCTGGGTGAGCATGCCGTTATCGAGCGTGAAATCTTCCCTGATGAACGCGAATTTTTTGGGAATTTCATAAGAGCCGACAATTTTTTTGAGATGATTTTGAACTTCAACCGTCAGCAGTTCGACAAGTTTGCGTCCTTCGGCGCTGGACGGATCGAAAATCGCCTCCGGATCGACCGACAAACCCATCTCTTCCGCGACCCGTTTGAGCACCGTCATATCCGGCACAATCAGTCCCACATTATATTCGTGTCCGGCGCCGGTGACGACCGCGTTGAGAATCCAGGGCAATATCTTCATCTCCCGTTCGATGGTGTCCGGATGAATATATTTGCCGTTGGATAATTTATACTCTTCCTTGAATCGTCCGGTGATATACAGGAAACCGTCGTCATCGAGACGACCCCGGTCGCCGGTTCTCACGCCGCGCATGCCGTCGCGCTCGACAATGACCTCTTTGGTCTGCTCCGGTTTTTTGTGATAACCGATCATGCACTGCGGGCCGAAACAGATGATTTCGCCGTCATCGCCGTCTTCTCCTGTTCTCGAGCGGTCAATCACGACTTTCGTTTTGTTGATCGGTTTGCCGACCGAACCCAGGCGGTTGCCCATCAGCGGCGAATTGATGGTGATGGCCGGCGAGGTTTCGCTCAACCCGTAGGCGTCGTACGTCGGAATGCCGATGTCAATGAAGAACTTTGCGATGTCCACGTTCATCGGCGCGCTGCCGGTGACGGCGTTTTCCAGACGGCCGCCGAAACGGTCCCGGATTTTCTGCAGAACGATTTTATCCAGAATCTTATATTTCAGGCCGGCCTTGCCGGTTTCGCGTTTTTTCTTCGCCGCCTCCAGCGCCGCTTCGAAGAGCTTGAGCTTCAGGCCGCCTTCTTCGCGCATCCTGGCCCACACGGCGTTGTACACCCGGTTGAAGATACGGGGCACGGTAATCAAAAACGTGGGCCGGACTTTCTGCAGATCATCAATCAGGGTTTCCACCGAGCCCATGATGCCGATGGAAGCTCCCTGGAGAATAAAGGCGTGCAGATCCGCCGTAATACCGAAGGAGTGCGCCCACGGCAGCATGGAAATGCAGCGGCTGTGCTGGGTCAGATTGGGAAACCAAGCCAGGCCCGCCTTGACGTTTTCCGCGAGATTGCCGTGAGACAACAAAACGCCCTTGGGATCGCCGGTGGTGCCGGAGGTGTAAATCAACACGGCGACTTCCGAGGGTTTGGGCTTGCGCGAGGGAATCGGCTTCTGGGCGCCCCTTTTCTCCAGTGCCGCCATGGTGTTTTCGCCTTCGCCCTCGATGAGATAAAGGTGTTTGAGGGTGGGAATTTCTGCCGGGAAATCCTTAACCTTTTCCAGAATGTCCGAACGGGAAACGAAAAGGACCTTCACCTCGGCGTCGCGGATGATGTATTTCCACATGGACAGCAATTCCTTTTCATACATGGGAACATAAGCGGCGCCCAGTCCCTGCGTGGCAATCTCCCCGATGAGCCATTCCTTGCGGTTGTTGGCAATGATCCCTACGGTGTCCCCGACGCCCACTCCCAAAGCCGCCAGGCCGGCTCTGAGATGATCCACTCTTTTGGCGATTTCGCCGTAAGTAACCCAGTGATAAACGCCGGCGCTGTCTTTTTCGCCGATCAGCGGATTGCCCGCGTACTTCGCCGCGCTGGATTCGAAAAAATCCACCAGATTATCCGGCGGCTCATACACATTGCTGTATTCGCCATACTCGAAAATCGCCATAAAATTTCCCCTCCCTTGCTTTTATTGTTTGTTGGGTCGCTTGATCAAAAAAACTCCGTTACGGGTTTTGGTCAACGCGTTGGAATGGAACTTGACTCAAGGACGACGGTAAAAAACAATATGAAAATCAGCCGCCGGACGGCTATTTGTTTTACAAACGCGAAAGGTCTTATGGTTTGAGTTTACGGAAGATTTTCCGCAAAGTCAAGAGGATTGCTGTCTTTCGGCGGCACGCGGCATATCCTCACAAGGCGGTTTTCAGTGTTTCCATGCTGATATTGCAGCCGGAGAGAACCATCACCACCTTCTTGCCGGCGAGACGCTCTCTGATTTTATAGGCCGCCATCAGCGAAACGGCGCCCGCGGGCTCCGCCAGATTGTGCGTGGCGGCAAGCGCCATCCTGACGCCTTCAAGGATTTCCTCCTCGGTCAACAGGATCACATCGCTGATTTTGTCCCTGAGAATGACGTAGGGCAGGTGAAACACGCTTCGCGCCGCCAGGCCGTCGGCCACGGTGTGGGCTTCATCCAGCGTCACGATTTCCCCCTGCTTCCAGGCTTCGTAAAATGACGGAACGTTGGCCGGCTCCACGCCGATGATTTGAACATCCGGCCTGATTGCGCGCACCGTTTTCAAAAGGGACGCGCAGCCCGCGCCGCCGCCGATGGGACAGATGACGACATCCACATCCGGCAAGTCCTCGATGATTTCGAGGCCCATCGTGGCCAGGCCGTTGAGAATTTCCGGTTCATTGCCCTGCTGCACATAATAATAACCGGCGCTGTCCACCAGCTCTTCGCAATAGGTCTGGGCATCGTAGAAGTCCGCGCCGTGAACAATGAGTTCCGCGCCGTAGCCCTCGATCGTCCGGTTGATTTCCGGATTGTTGCCCTCGGGCACGACGACCGTGCAGGGTACGTGAAACCACTGTCCCGCCCACGCCATGGCCAGGCCGTGGTTGCCGCGGGTCGCAACGAGGATGCCGGCATCCAGTTCCTCTTTGGACATGTGATGGAAAAAATTCAGGGCGCCCCTGATTTTGAAGGAGCCGGTGGGATGGTGATTCTCATGTTTGACAAAAGCCTGGCAGCCGAGCAAACGGGAAAGCTCCGCGTAGTGCGTCAGATTCGTCCGGTTGAGGTATTTGTAAACGACGCCCCGGGCCATAAACGCGCCGGTAAGATTGACCTTTTCGCTCAACGCCTCGTATTTTTTCAGCATAAAAACCTCCTAAAGATGTTTGGCGATGAAATCCGCATACCGCGCGGCGGCGCCGATATTGGCCAGCACGATTTCCCGGCCCCTCTCGCCGCGGTCGTGAAGCTCCTGGGGGCGATCCA
>Ga0116190_1001984_pt1 | contig 16876 bp, 15 predicted proteins | sample AD_JPNTR4_MetaG_FD_89808 | JGI IMG/M metagenome (GOLD analysis project Ga0116190, IMG submission 89808) | Active sludge microbial communities of municipal wastewater-treating anaerobic digesters from Japan - AD_JPNTR4_MetaG | ecosystem: Engineered > Bioreactor > Anaerobic > Digestate | place...
GGGCGGCGAAGACGGAGAAGCTGCCGGCGCGGATCCCTACACCGGTATTCCTTACTCCAGCGACACGGAATACGACTATCTGTATTCCGAAGAGATCACCAGCATGAACTATCTGGCGACCTCTGTATCGGCGAACCAGAAGCCCCTGGCAAACTTCGTCGATACCCTTATCGAGTACGACAACTTAGGCAACATCGTTCCCGACCTGGCTACCAGCTGGGAAGAGAGCGACGACGGTCTCACCTGGACCTTCCATCTGAGAGATGACGCCAAGTGGTATACCTGCGAAGGCGAAGAGTATGCTCCCGTTACCGCCAACGACTTCGTAATGGCGGCAAGACTGGTCGCAGACGTCAAGTTCGACTCCGATATGCCCGACATGCTCACCTCTTACATCGTCAACGGCTCCGAACTGTACAACGGCGTCATCGACGACTTTACGCAGCTGGGCGTAGAAGCGGTGGACGACTACACGCTGGTCTATCACTTAAAGCAGCCCTGCGCTTACTTCCTCACCCTGCTCACCTACGGCTGCTATCTGCCGGTCAACGAGGAATTCTATAAGTCCTGCGAGATCGAGAATCCGACTCCGACCATCAACGACAGCGGCGAAGAAGAGCTCGTCACCAACGAGTTCGGTACCGACTACGACAAGATCCTGTACTGCGGCGCCTACATCTGCCAGAGCTGGCTGCCCCAGGAAGAGATGATCTGGGTCAAGAACGAGAATTACTTCGACGCAGACAAGGTCTACATCACCAAGGTAAACGGCAAGTATAACGCTCAGGCCGACTCCATCGCTCCGGAAATGTTCCTGCGCGGCGAGATCGACTCCTGCTCCGTCACCACCAACATCCTGGATGAATGGCTCAACGGCGACAACGCCCAGTACGTCCACCAGTCCAAGAAGCTGGGCACCATCATGTACATGCTGTTCAACTTCAACCCGAAGATGGAAGACGAAGCCGCAAACGAGGCTTACAGAGCTGCCGTCAACAACAAGAACTGGCGTATGTCCATCGTGTACGGTCTGAACAAGGCTTACTGCCTGTCCGCTTACGATCCGTATTATGCGGAAGAGCGTGTGACCAACCTGATGATCCCCGCGGACTTCGCGATGGTCGACGGTAAGGACTACACCGAGTTCGGCAACCTGCCCGAACTTTCCAAGGGCTTCTATGACGAAGCCAAGGCTCTGGAATTCAGAGACGCTGCCAAGGCCGAACTCGAGGCCGCCGGCGTGCCCCTGCCCATCCAGATCCCCGTATTCTACAACCCGTCCACGCCGAACATGGAAAACTCCTTCCAGCTGATCGAAAAGCAGCTCGAAGAACTGCTCGGCACCGACTACATCGACATTACAGTCTACGCCGGCCCGACCACGAACTTCATCGGTGAAGTCCGCCGTCCCGGCAAGTGGGGTCTCTACGAACAGGGCTGGTCCCCGGACTACGCAGATCCTGCCACCTACTTCGAACCCTTCGGTTACGGCTGGACCTTCGGTTCTCAGGAATACATCGAAGGCGATGAATACAAGACCGGCTACATCTACACCGAAGAAGATTACGCCAACAACGTGATCGACGACGAAGAACTGGTCGGAACCCCGCAGATGGTCTTCAACTCCCTGGTCGAGGCAGCCAGAGCCGAAAAGGAACTGAACGCCCGCTACGAGCTGTTCGCCAAGGCGGAAGAATACGCCCTGACCGAAGGCCTGATGATCCCTTATCAGCAGTACAACGACGGCTATGTTGCTTCCAAGCTCGCTCTCTACGAAGCAGAGAACGCGATGGCCGGCATCTGCGCCTACAAGTATAAGGGCATGCACCTGCTCGAAAAGTCCTACTCCATGGAGGAATTCGAGAAGGCTACCGAGGCCTGGGAAGCCGAGAAGGCAAAGTAAGACGCTTTGAGATCTCCAAATCTCAATAGAAAAGCGCAATAAAGTGGAGGGTGTCCCAAAAGGCATGCCAATGCTGAAGGGACGCCCTCTTTTCTCAATCAAACACAGAAGGAGGATGAAAAGGTGGCGAAATACATACTCAAGCGCTTCGGCGCAGCCCTTCTCAGCCTTTTTATCATCATTACGCTCATCTTCTGTCTACTGCGCCTGATGCCCATCGAAGGCTATCTGGGACCGAACGTGGATAAGCTGAGCGAAGAAGTCATCGCAGCGAAACTGGCTGCGAAGGGACTGGACAAACCGGTTCCCGTGCAATTATTCAACTTTTACCGAAATCTCGCGCGGGGCGACCTGGGCAAATCCTGGATCTACCGCGAAAACGTGGACATCGTCAAGATCATCAAGCCGAAGATCAAGATCTCCGCGAAACTGGGAGCGATGGCCATGGGCCTCTCCCTCCTCATCGGCATCCCTTTAGGCGCGGTCATGGCGCGAAGCAAAGGCAAGTGGCCCGACAAACTGGGCACCGGCTTTATCGTGTTCCTGCAGGCTGCCCCTTCCGCAGTGTACTTCCTGTTTATCCAGATGTACGCGACAAAAGGTACAGGCTTGCCGATGCTATACAACGACAGCAAACCCATCTCATGGATCTTGCCCATCATATCCCTGGCCCTTCCCTCCATCGCCAACTACGGCATGTGGATGCGCCGGTACATGGTGGACCAGATGAACCAGGACTACGTAAAACTGGCCCGGGCGAAAGGCGTATCCAACAAGGCGGTCATGATGAAGCACGTCTTCCGCAACGCCTTCGTTCCCATGGTCCAGACGATCCCCTCGTCCCTGCTCTTCACCATCATGGGTTCTCTATATGTGGAGTCGATCTACTCCGTGCCCGGCATGGGCGGTCTCCTGATCGACGTTATCCAGCGCCAGGACAACACGATGGTGCAGGCGCTGGTCCTCATCTTCGCCTCGGTGGGCATCATCGGCCTGTTCCTGGGCGACATCCTCATGGTGCTCGTTGACCCGCGCATCAGTCTTACCGGAAAGGAGGAGAGCCGCTGATGAGTCTGTTTAGAAAAGGCGCCGTCATGGAAAAAGCCTCGGAAGGCATGGCGGATCAGCTCGAGAAAGCGCTCCGGGATTCCCTTCCCGACGATCTTACGCCCGAGCAGGTCGCCGCGCTCGATCCTTCCCGCTTCGAGATGGCGGAATACGACGATACCCTGGCGGAAAAGACCGGCTACTCCAGCTATTCCTACTGGCGCAGCACGTTCCGCGCGTTCTGGAACAACAGGCTGGCGAGATTCCTGCTCGTCGCGCTGCTGCTCCTCATCGCATTTACGATCATCCAGCCCCATCTGCCGGGTCAGCGGCCCCCCGCCCAGATCTACGATTTCGACGACGGATCCGTCATGAGAAATCTCCCGCCCAGCCACGACTTCTGGTTCGGCACCAACGCCGTCGGCCAGGATTTGTGGGCCAGAGTGTGGAGCGGCACGAGAACGTCGCTGCTGATCGCCCTCATCGTCGCGATCAGCGATAACGTGATCGGCATCACGATCGGCATCCTGTGGGGCTATGTCCGCAAACTGGACGCCTTCCTCACGGAAGTCTACAACATCATCGACAACATCCCGAGAACGATCATCCTCATCCTGATCTCCTACATCCTGCGTCCGGGCATGGCCACCATGATCATCTCCATGTGCTGCGTCGGCTGGCTGGGCATGGCCCGGTTCATCCGCAACCAGATCCTGATGATCCGCGACAGAGACTATAACCTCGCGTCGCGCTGCCTCGGCACCAGCACCGGCAAGATCATGATCAAGAACCTGCTGCCCTACATGGTGTCCGTCATCATGCTGCAGACCGCGCTGGCCATCCCGTCGGTCATCTCCGACGAGGTATTCCTCACCTACTGCGGCCTGGGCATGCCGAAGAACATCGCCTCCCTGGGCAACCTGGTGGAGGAAGGCCGCAAGATGATGATGACCAGCAGCCGGTACCAGCTGATCTTCCCGGCTCTGGTGGTCACGTTCATCACCGTATCGTTCTATCTGATCGGCAACACCTTCGCGGATGCGTCCGATCCGAGAAACCACGTATAGAAAGGAGGCAAAGACATGTTGAACAATGGAGACATCATCCTTTCCGTAAAAGACCTGCATGTGAAATTCAGCCTCCGCGGAAAAGTCCTCAACGCGATCCGGGGCATCTCCCTGGACCTGCATAAGGGCGAATCCCTGGCCATCGTCGGCGAATCCGGCTCCGGCAAATCCGTCTTCACCAAGAACTTCATCGGCCTGCTCGACAAGAACGGCTGGGTGGATTCGGGCGAGATCCTGTATTACGGCATGGATCCGGAACATCCTGTCGATCTGGCGAAATACAAGACGGAGGAACAGTGGCAGACCATCCGGGGCAAGGAAGTCGCCATGGTGATGCAAGACCCGATGACCTCCCTCAACCCCTTAAAGACCATAGGCTGGCAGATCGAAGAAGCCCTTAAGCTCCACCAGGGGCTGAAAGGCGAAGCGGCCAGCAAAAAGGCGGTGGAGATCCTGCAGGACGTAGGCATTCCCGAAGCGGAGCGCCGCGCCAAGCAGTATCCCCATGAATTCTCCGGCGGCATGCGCCAGAGAGTCGTCATCGCCATCGCCATGGCCTGCAATCCCCAGATCCTCATCTGCGACGAGCCCACGACGGCCCTGGACGTTACGATCCAGGCCCAGATCCTGCAGCTCATCCGCAACCTAAAGGAAAAATACGGTCTTACGACCATCTACATCACCCACGACCTGGGCGTCGTAGCCAACGTAGCGGACAGAATTGCCGTCATGTACGCCGGCGACATCGTGGAAGTGGGCACCTGCGAAGAGGTGTTCTACGACCCGCGGCATCCCTACACCTGGGCGCTGCTGTCTTCCCTGCCCCAGCTGGGCATCAAAGGCAACGACCTGTATGCGATCAAAGGCACGCCGCCGAACCTGTTCAACGTCATCCGGGGCGACGCGTTCGCACCCAGAAACCCCAGGGCGCTTAAGATCGACTTCGAGCACCGCCCGCCCTATTTCGACGTCTCCCCGACCCACAAGGCCAGGACCTGGCTGCTGGATCCGAGAGCGCCGAAGGTGGATCCGCCGGAGATCATCCGGCATATCCGCAATATCCACGTGGGAGGTGTTGAAGAATGATCGACTACAAAGGAAGAGAAGTGCTCTGTTCCGTGCGGAACATGGAAGTGACGTTCGGCAAGGGCCGCAAGGCCTTCGTGGCCGTCAAGGGCGTAAACTTCGACATCTATAAGGGCGAGACCTTCGGTCTCGTCGGCGAATCCGGCTCCGGCAAGACCACGATCGGCCGCGCCATCATCCGCATCAACCCCATCTCTGCAGGAGAAGTCCTGTTCAAGGGAGAACGCATCTCCGGCAAGATCTCCAAGGAGATGGACAAGATGGTGACCCAGAAGATCCAGATGATCTTCCAGGACCCGATGGCATCGCTGAACGAACGGGCCAAGGTCGACTACATCGTCTCCGAAGGTCTGATGAACGTCCATCCGGACATGAAGAAGGAAGAGCGGGAAGAACGCGTATCCCAGGCGCTGTCCGACGTAGGGCTGCTGCCCGAGTTCGCCACCCGCTTCCCCCACGAGTTCTCGGGAGGCCAGCGGCAGAGGATCGGCATCGCCAGAGCCCTCATCATGGAACCCGAGTTCATCATCGCGGACGAGCCGATCTCGGCGCTGGACGTATCCATCCGTGCGCAGGTGTTAAACCTGATGAGCAAGCTGCAGAAAGAGAGAGGCCTCACCTATCTCTTCATCGCCCACGACCTGTCCGTCATGCGGTTCATCACGGACCGTATCGCGGTCATCCATAAGGGTGTGATCGTAGAGCTGGCAGAGACGGAGAAGCTGTACGCCCATCCGCTGCATCCCTACACCCAGGCGCTGCTGTCGGCCATCCCGATGCCCGACCCGGACAACGAGAAAAAGAAGGTCGTAAAGGTATACGATCCTTCGGTTCACCACTACGAGAACGATCCGCCCCGGTGGATCGAGATCGAAGAAGGCCATTTCATCATGGCCAACGGCGAAGAAGAAGCGAAGTACCGCGAGATTCTGAAAAAGTAAAGACACAAAGAAGCGGAGCAGAGGACGTCCTCTGCTCCGCTTTTGCATTTGCGGGTAACCGTTATTTTCCGGAGGATACGACAGGAATGTCTACGCTGCCGCCATTCACCGTAAAGCGGTAGTCGTGGTGGAACGGAACGACATTAGCAGAGTCGACGCCGTATTCCACCAGCTGCTCCGGGGTGCTGAGCTCCAGCGCGAAGTCCGTCGTGGAGAAGCCGCAGAACGGCAGGATGTATACCTCGAGCCTGTGACCCGGCTGCACCGTGTAATAGTTTGGCTGCAGCCAGATGGTGTAGTCGTACCAGGTATCCGCTTCTATGGGCTGCGCCCTTCTTACGGCCGTCGCCGGATCGTAATCCGCTTCGGGATTGCGCAGATCCATGGAACCGTAGGAGACGATCTTGCGGGTCACCTCGGTCGCATGGTATTCCACCAGGTCGTAGGGAGGAACGCCTTCTCCCCTGTCTACGCCGTTCTTCTGCACGTCGTCCACGGTCAGGACCTCCCAGCCCACGTCGTAGGTCGAAAACGGTTCGTCCGCGGCGTCCACCAGCACGGCGCTCAGCATGAGCATATCCTTGTCGAGATCCGCTGTCTTCGCCCTTACGTGTACGGCAACGGGCCCGTTGACCGTCAACTCCTCCGTCACGTCGTGCGATACGAGCAGCAGGTGATCGCTGCCGCTGGCGCCGTCCAGCGTATCGCTCACCAGCGTTGAATTTGCAGGGGTGGCGCCCTCCGCGGAGACGGTGTATTCAGAAGCGTCGTCCGTAGTTAACGTAAGCATGTTTCCCGTCTTCCACTCTTCTGCGCCGTAGAATTTTCCGTCCACGTTGCTCTGCACGGTGAAGGATGGCATGTCCGCCGTTTCGTTGTCCGCGTCCAGCAATTCGCGGGTGAACCACAGATTGAGGAGCTCCGTATAGGTATGGGCTCCGATCATGATGTCGGTCTGCATCTGCTCGTTGGCCGGGGTCACGTGGCCGTTCTGATGCAGCAGAGCCTTTACCTCGCAGCCGCAGCGCAGGAACGCGTCGCGCATCAGGTCGAAGTTCTTCGGCCGCACGTTAACGTCGTTTAAGCCCTGCACGATGAGAGCGGAGCACTTAAGGCCGTCCGTCTTCGAGAAGTCTCTTTGCGCCCAGAAATCGCCGTAGTCCCCTTCCAGCGTTATCTGTCCGTCCCGCAGGAAAGCAAGATAATCTTCGTAGGTCTTCGTCAGCTGCGGATCCACGTCCGCGAACATCCGGCTGGCGCAGGTGGCCGCGAGATCCGTTATGAAATCGTATTTGTCGAACAGACCCGAGGGGATGCCCTGGGTATTGTTGTATTCGTACCAGCAGGAGGGTCCTGCTACCGGAACGATGGTCTCCAGTCCCTTTACGCCGGAAGCCGCCACCTCGAACGCCATGGCGCCGGCATAGGATCTTCCGGTCATGCCGATGCGGCCGCTGCACCAGTCCGCCGCGATCTCGATGTTGTTTTCCTTGTCGGTATAGGCCTTGCGGTCGCCCGTGAGCCATTCCGCGATGCAGCGGAACGCGTCTGCCTCCGCCTGGCTGCAGCAGCATTCCAGGCCTTCGGAGCCCCAGGTGCCCAGACCTGCGGACTGCACGACGGCATAGCCTCTTACGAGATAATAATCGTAGGTCGTTAGATTTCCCATGAACTGCTGTTGGAAGGGGTCGTTCTCGAAGGTGTAGACCCAGTCGGAAGGATCGACCGCCGCTGCGTGCTGCAGGGTGCTTACGCTGCCGGCAGGGGTGCGTTTCTCGGGCGTTTTGTACATCCCGTCGACGTCGAACTCATATTCTCCCGCGGCAGGAAGGTGCGGCTGATAAGCATACATACCGCCGATGTAAGGCCGGGCTTCGTAGATCACGGGCGCTTTATATACGCCGGACGCCGCCTGCAGGGGCACCTGCACCATGGTCTTTACGAGATCCGGCTTGCCGTCCATGTCCGTATCGTTGTCCGTTTCCACATAGACGACGAAGCGCAGGAGCTCGCTTCCCTCGTTCGTATAGTCCTCTTTCATCGGATCCGTGTACGACGCGATCTGCTGCGCCATGCCGTTTTCGATCACAAGCCCGTCCCCGGAAAAGGGAGTGCAAGATAGGGATTTTCTGAAACAAGAAAATTTTTGACCGGCACTCTTCAAGCGGAGGCACAAACTAAAGTCCACACCGAAGGATAAAACCTTTAGTGTGGTCTTTCTTTTTATTTCAAGTCTACGACACTTATTGTCTGTAGACTTTTTGTCTGCTTATGAATAAAATATATTATATTGCATTTTTATTATGCATTTTTTATTATAGTACTTTGACATACTCTGGTCCATTCTACATAATAATAGGAGGTTGAGATACCTAAAAACGCCGAAAATATTGTCCGCCTTTTTGTAGCTGTTTCTTATTATTCTTATTAGTTGACAGTGAAAGAGGGAAAAAGGTCTATCATAAGTACTGCATAAGGGCCCTGTTTTAAGTGAACCTTCTAGATTGCTCTACAATGCAAAAAGATAGGAGGCTTAAGGTATTTGTATCTGTTGTGCAATAAAAACGAGTCTGGGGGCATTTGAGGCGCCTAAGTCCGGGAAGAAAATGGAAAAGAAAGGCGATTACTTGCCTATGAGAATATATATCTCAGCGCTGTATTTCTTGTGGTGTTTGTTCCTTTTGTTGCTCCTGTTCTCTGTCTTGGTCCTTATCTTGCCTTAATAAATCTATAACAAGTTTTTGAGCACGCTCTAATGCAGCAATGTTATTGTCTATATCCTTAAACTGCTTATATAGGTCCTCTGTCTTTTCTGTCTGCTCTTTGAGAAAGGTAACCATGTTATCAAGCTTAGTGTTTACGCTTACTCCCATAGTTTTAAGCTTGTCTTGGGCATTTTCAAAAGCTAATAGCTCGCTTTCGTACTTGTTGTAATAGTGTTGCTTTAGCATGGACGGGGAACTGTCGTATTTCTCTTTAAACGGTAACAACTTAGTATAAATCGCCAGATACTTTGTGGCTTCTTTATACTGCCTATTTTTACTGTCAAGTTCATTGATTGTAGACTTTACACCTTGGGCTTTAGCCTTTAACTCCGTTATTTTGACGTCAAAATCGGATACATTTTTAATAGCCTCTCGCCTAATAGTTATCAATAATTGTGCTAATTCTTTGGTATCATGCACTTTCTTTCTGCGGATCTGCCACTCTATCTTTTTATCAAACGGTATATTTGATTTAGAGATATCCTTGTTTTCTATCCTCTTTATAATATTTTCTTTTGTGTAAGCTTCGCCGATCGTCTTGCCTCTGGTAAAGCGTTGTTGGCCTTCTAATCTAAAAGCTAGATGCTTGCCTTCTTTTATTTCAACGCCAGCAGACTTCAGTAATTTTACAAATTCCTCATATGAGTCAGCTTTTTGGATAGTTTCATTGATAATTACTTCTATTTTAGCCTTCCAGCTTGTACCTGCTTTTCTGGCTTCCCATTCCGTACGGGTCTTTCCCTTGTTTTGCGGATTTTTAATTACATATAGGCCTCTGTCTTCGCAAAGCCTATCGCTTATCTCTCTAATCTTTCTGGCCGTTTTGTACGGTTGTGAGCGGAATTTATTGTAATCGCAGAATGATACAGAGTTAAAAATAATGTGGTTATGCACACAGCCTTTATCTATATGTGTAGAGATAACATATTCATGCTTGCCGTCTAGTAGTTCGTCAGCTAAGTCTTTACCTATTTGATGGGCTTCCTCTGGTGTGATCTTATCGAATGGAGCAAAACTCTGAATCAGGTGATACGCAAGGTTATTAGCGCCACCGATCTGGGTGAAATCCCCCTTTACTTCTTTAGCTAAAGCAGCAGTCATTTGGAATTCCAGGTGGGCCGTTAAAGGCTCACAATTATATCCTGATATCAACGAAGCACCGTCGGTTTTATTTGGATCAATAATATATCTAATAGATTTATTTACTGTAGCTTTTATAGCCTGAATCTTAGTAATAGCCATTGTATTATCCTTCCCATATAAAAGTACTGATTTTATCTTTAGATAATGTTAAAAGGAATATAAGCCCCTGGAGAATAATTGGTAGCGAACAAGCCATAGCAATTATTAATAAATAAAACCAGAAATCAGTACCAACCTTAACGCCGTTGTCTATAAACTCAAGAATCATACCGAAAAGCATTATCGTAGATATGAGACCGGTTATCCAGATTGCTATATTACTTACTAGTAATAATATAAATGTTGCTATGTTTAATATACCAAGCAATATAGAGCAAATTACCTTTAAGCAGATTTTAAGGAATGACGTTAATACGGCTACAACAATATTATCCGTTTTTGATGGTGACTTATTATCCTCATTTCCCTGATACCCATCTTGAGTACTTCTATAATAAATATATTCGTAAGGGATCTCGTTGTTCGTTAATATATCATATGCTTCGTTTATCTCTTTAAGCTTTTCTTCTGCGAGATGCGATAGAGGATTATCTCCAAATTGGTCCGGGTGGTACCTCCGGACCGACTCGTGGTAGGATTGTTTTATTTCTTCTTTGGAAGCACTTTTGTTTACGCCCAAAACCTCATAAGGATCCATGCATTATCATCACCTATCTAATCATCTTAGGTACGGTTTTATTGACGATTTGCATAACTTGTTCGAGTAGCGTTAGCGCTTTATTTACATCTTCTTGATTTATAGTTTTTGTTTCATTCGCTCGCTTTGCAATTTGATTTATATTACTTCCTATTTTCCCTATCTGCCCGGTTAACGCTTTTAGTTCTTTAAAGTCATATTTTATTACATATCCATCTATTAACATTTTTCTAGCGTATGCTCCAAAATTATCAGTACCTAATTGATGCATTTTTTCCTGAATCATTTCTTTTTCTTCTTCAGTAACCATCAGTTTTAACTGTATATTTCGTTTTCTTTTCGCCACAACTTTCACTCCTTAAGATGGGGTTTGGGGCAACGCCCCAAGAATAAAAACGACAAAGTGGCCCTCGGCCAGTTGACGTTTTCAAGCAAGTGTGTACACACTTGCAATGCTTGCTACTCTCCAGTACTTTATCTCCGGTATATACCATTTTGGGAATATAGGCAAGTTATTTAAAAGAAAGCGCTTACATTGTTTCCAATATGTCAGCTAAGTATTGCTCTAGTGCTTCTCGGACAACAGCGCTTTTAGTAAGATTGCTTTGCGCTGTTTTATAGGTAATGGCCTTTACTAATTTTTCGGGCAAATAATATGCTCTTTGTACGTAACCTTCTTCGCTCTTGGCCTTCTCGTTCTTTTCTTTATCCCTATCTATATCAGCATTATTCTCCTCGTTATCGGTCATAGTAATTAGATTCTTAAATACATCTGCTGTATTATATCTTCTCTTGTTTGCCATTTATTTGTGACCCCCTAAATATTCATCTATAAATAACCTATAATCATTTGCTACTGTCGAATCTGCCGCGTATGAGAATATATCTTTTTTCACGGCTTGAGCTTCTTCAACTACCACTGAGGAACGAATATACGTATTATAAAGTTTCGCATCTATTTGTTTGCTTAATTGCGCAGTTAGGGCCTTGATGTCCTTGTTTATGTTTGCCCTGGGATTAAATCTAGTTAGCAAAATACCGGCAATCTGAAGGGTTTTATTACAGTATTTACGGACGGTATTTATAGTATCGTTTAGTTGAACGATACCTTTTACAGCAAATATACCCGCCGTTGTCGGAATAATGATCTCGTTAGCAGCTGTAAAAGCGTTTATTGTTAGGATTCCTAAAGAAGGTGGAGTATCTATAATGATAAAGTCGTAGCTATCTAGTACAGTTTCGATACACTCTCGTAATGTGTATTCTTTACCTGTCTTATTTAGTTCCTGTTCCATGCTAGCTAACAATATATTAGATGGAATGATATCAAAGGATAAATGCTGGATTGTCTCTTCCAATGTAGCTTCCTTTTTCAATAACTCGTACATTGTTGGGCGACTGTAATTATCGGCACCTGCATTATCAGAGAGATTTCCTTGAGGATCCATATCAAGAGCCAATACTTTGTATCCTCTCTGATCTAGTCCAGCAGCCATTGCATGAGTGGTTGTAGTTTTAGAAACTCCGCCTTTTTGATTAGCTATAGTTATTATTTGAGACAAATTATAAACCCTCCTTGTAAAAGTACTGTGGTATCAGTTTGCAACGCGGTGTTGACGCCTTGTGTTTCCCAAAAATGACATAGTACTATGCTCTTTTAATGGTATAAGTGCAAAATACTAAAATACTTTAGTAACATAGTACTAAAATACTGTAGTACTATGCAAGCTATACTTCTTCAAGAGAAGCTACATCTTCTACATATCTTAAAAAAATTATTAAGTAAGGAAGCATTGCAAGCCTTGCTTTCGTTAGGAGAAATATCGGAAGCGTCTTCAGACGACAAACAGCGTCGAACACCTGGCGGTAGAAAATATCTCAACATGGAGGAGTATTTATCCTGGCGCAAGAACAACAATGTCAGCGATAACACCAAGGTTACAAGAATCATGTAGGTGACCATTTTGACCTAGGAACTGTTTCGGCAGTTTATATAGGTAAAATCTTATTAAGCAGAGGGGAGAGTTTATTTGAAGAAAAAGTCTAAAGAAAAAGAAATGGCTTTTTTATACCTAGAAGAATTTAAACTGGGACTTGCTGGTAGAGTAGATGTAAGTTTAAATCAAGAAAAAAAGGATACGACATCATACCAACCCACCCTTCTCTTTTAGCAAATATAGCTGCAGTTACGATGGGTGACCCTCAGGCAATTGAGGTTTGGGAAAGCTTGGTAGAAGCGTTTCTAGCTACATCTCTCTCAATGAAAGATAACTTACCCGATTATTATATAGCAGTGTTTAATCCATATAATACCAAGAAGTGGTTATTGCTGAATGATTTTGCATCAAAATGACAAACTCAATAAGGCTCTATACTACATCTCTCTAAGTGCTGCACCACATAAAAGCAACGCCGTAGTTTTTCGATTTTCTATCACTTCCTAGTGGATCGTTCAACTTCACATAAAACCTTAAAACCGGGAACTTCTTTCCACAGAAAGTGTTTGTATAGTTTAGCTTCCGGGTTTCCGCAGAATTTGCCGTGAGACCATCTTATTTCTACATGATAGGACAAACCCCCGGAACTTTTGTTTTTGTCGGTATATCTCAATAAAATATTGACGACACTTTGTCTTCTGGTGCTATCTGCTTGCGCAACCACATCGAGGATTTTATATTGCTTTAAAAATGTCGTCAGATCGGGAACCCAAAGTGACGAAACCGTATGTTTTTCCATACATACAAGCAAATAAGGAATTCCGTTAAGTCGCAGGAATATTTTGGCTATGACTTCAAAGAGAGCCTTCGGGTGTTCCTTTAGAGATAAAGAAATGTTGTCATTGAAAATATGGGCCGATTCCCGAGCAACTTCCTGGCACATTGTTGTATATGCATCCATGAAAACGTTGTAGATACTGCTTTTTTGATTTAATTTAAGGAATTTCTGTATTCGTTTCCTTTCGTCCTTCGACGCTTTTTTTTCAAATTCTAAAACTGTGTCGTAAGAAAATCCGAGAACATCTTTTATGGTTAAATAAAGCCTATTGAAACTGTCGTATGCCGTTTTAATATACCAATTCCCGCCAACATCGGGCCTTGGAAGAAAACCGGATGGAATTGCAATAAACATGTTTTCGGGCGACAGATTATATACGACATTGCTTTCAACCTTAACGCTGATCGGAATATTGTTGGCAAGGATATCTTGAGAACTGATCACGGAACGAGCAAGACGACTTGGCCCTTTCCATTCTATCTTGGCTATATCGGAAAATTCGGGGACATGAAGTTTCAATTTTTTGCCCGCTTCCGTTAAAGAGTTGCATAGGGAGGGCTCTTTTCTATAAAAATCAAGAGCCTGCCTATAATGATCTTCGGAGAATGACGTCTTTAACTCTTCAGGTAATTTATCATAACAAACAGATTGCCAATCCGTGTTAAGCAAGCCCAGAATTACAGAAACTTCCGTCGCTATTGTCTTTTGTGTCGGCACAGTTCTTCAACCTTTCGATGGCTATTTCACAGTATTTTTGGTCTATCTCGTAGCCTACGTATGTCCTTGACATTTCTTTAGCAGCAACGAGAGTAGTTCCCGAACCCATAAAGGGATCCAACACGGCATCTTCCACGTAAGAATAAAGGGAGATGACCTTTCTTGCCAGCTCTACGGGGAAAGGTGCAGGGTGGCCGATTCTTTTTGCGGATTCAGGTTTCACTTCCCAGACGGACAGCGTATTAGCCAAAAACTCGTCCCTGTTGATATCGGAAATGCCCTTGTCAGGCCTTGAAAACGACTCTTTAACGAAAACAAGAAGATATTCGTGGATATCCCGAAGGCGTGGAGATTTAGCTGAACACCAGCTCCCCCATGCACAGGATCCATTCTGCCCCTTGCCTTTAACCCATATGATTTCGCCAGCCGGAAGAAATCCGATCTCGCAATGCAGAAAATGAAAGAGCGCCTGCATCGGAATGTAGGGCTTTCTCCCTAAAGCAGCCACGTTGACGACATAACGTCCGCCCGGGATGAGACATCTGAACACTTCATGCCCCACCTTGGCTATCAGAGAGAGGTACTCTTCTAAAGAAACATCCCTGTCGTAATCCTTGCCAGAACAATACGGCGGTGACGTAAAAGCTAAAGCTATAGAGTTATTCGGAATGTGGCACATATCTTCCGAACTGTGGCAGAAAATCCTGTTCTTCCATTCGGTTTCTACGATGGTAGTCTCGTTCTTTGCTTTTTTGACTATATTCGGAATTTCCTTGAATACGTCAGATATGTTGTCGGAAAATATCAATCTTGAATAAAAGGGAGAAGAGTCGTGCCCTTCTCTTTTTGATACTCCAAACGAGTAGGTGGAGGTCTTTTTTACCATACGGTACACCTTCCTTTAAAGGTAATTTTAACATTCATTAAACACATAAAGTTCTTAGGGCATCATAGATTCAATTTCAAAACAATTCCTCGGAGGAAGTACACATATTTATAAAGAGCCGTTTCACTACACAACTTATCTATATAGGTAATACTTTATTCCATCTATAGTCATGTTTAGCCTATTAGCTGTTTCTTGTAGTGTTAACCCTTGCTCCCTTAACTCTGCGATTGCGTTGACGGTGTCAACCCTTTTCTGCTCTCTCTGTGTTAAGCCGTTGCTATTACGCCTTTCCTTTCTTCTACGCTCATTATTGCGTCTGTATTTCTCATTAGTGTCTATAATTGTTTTTAAATGCTTTTGTTCTTCTTCTGTAATGCCTAGCATATCAATAAGTGTTTCGTTTTTATACCAGTAGCCCCCACGATTTCGCATGTTCTTACTTATACGTTTGTCGTCTCCGGTCCTAATACCCTGCTCATAGTCAATGAATTTGTCTATAGCTCTGTCTGCACTTCTTATTATGGCATCTACTTCGGTTTGTTTCTGTGGCTCTAGAAAGTTATTGTTAAGCTCATAAACTATATTAGATAAGGCTTCCATGTCTCGTATGTAGATACCTTTCCAATAAGCGTAGCAATGAAGTAAACCATTTCTATGACCCTTTACGTCATAGTGTCTTAATCTGCACAATGTTTCTATGTCACTTGCTCTCGCCATATGTAAGCTATAACTATTGAAAAGGTATTTAACCTGTCCAGTGGACTTTGTGCCTTTGGTATCACATTGCTTTGGGTTATATCTCAAATATGTTTTTCTGAGGTCATACATGGTGTATGTGGTGTCTTCTACATGAAGAACTTTACACATCATATTGTTTCGACTATTTATGGTACTAGGCAGCCTTAACACTCTTGCCCCATCTGTGGCCTGTCTATCTGCTCCCAAATGCTTTAATTGCTTATATAAATAGTCCTCCAACTCTTGCCATGTATACCATGCCTGTATTGGTGCGTTTTTTATACGCCAATATAGGTGTATCCCTCTGCCACTATCTACAACCATTGTAGGACGTGGGATAAGGCCTTGATCTGCCAATAGGTATACCTGGTAGGTGGTTTCTATCTTACTTGCTCCCGGCAATAAATCGATATCAATATATAAAGCTCTAAAATGTCTCATATTGTCTGCTCTTCGAATTGGTATATAGAAAGTATTAGGCGTTATATATGTATCGTTCTGCCCTTCTACCTGTTCCACAACATCTACTACGCCGTCGTACTCTGTATTGAATATTTTGCATACCCTACCATCTTCGAACTGGATCAATTGGACATAGCCCTCTAGATCGCTTTGATACAGATGATTTACGTATCTTTGAGCATCGTCTGTTAACCTGCTGCTAGCGAAAACATTCACTCTTGACCCTTCTTTCTATATGTGTCGTGTAGATAAAAAAACGGACACCTGAACTCTCTTCAGTAGTTAAGGCGTCCGCTGTTGCACTTAGAATATTTAGTTATTATTCCATTGATTCTATGCAATAATAACGTTATAATACAGGCAGAATCATAAATAAGCGCTTGGGGGAGCCTTATTTTGAACTACTGGCCTAGAGTTGTATCTCTAGGTCATTGTCTTTTTATACATGCCTGGCCTGTAGACAGGCATGTGCCGGTGTTTAGATCTTACTATCTCGCCGGTCATGTAAATTACTCCTTTCCGACTGTTTCCTCTTAATAATTCGGCTTATTGTCGAGACGGATACGTTATTTAGATACGCTATATTAGTTATGGGAATCCCTTCCAGGTACATTTTGTATACCTGTTCCTCTTCGGCCTTCCCTAA
>Ga0116190_1002010_pt1 | contig 16756 bp, 14 predicted proteins | sample AD_JPNTR4_MetaG_FD_89808 | JGI IMG/M metagenome (GOLD analysis project Ga0116190, IMG submission 89808) | Active sludge microbial communities of municipal wastewater-treating anaerobic digesters from Japan - AD_JPNTR4_MetaG | ecosystem: Engineered > Bioreactor > Anaerobic > Digestate | place...
CGTCGAACCTGTCGTCCAGCCGACAAGTATCCCGGAAAACCTGTCGGCGGGGCGACAAGTTGTCCTCAGCCTGCTCCGCCTACGCGTCGATGACTCGTTGGCCATGGCCCTACGCGCGGCCCCAGCGTCACCATCAAAGCCCTCTTCCCAGTCTTGGACGGGCGCGGACGGGCGCGGACGGGAACGGGCGGGAACGGACGGTCGCAGGATGGTGCAAGATGGTGCAAGATGGTGCAAGATTCCGATGTGATGAAGGATTTCCGGACTCGGTGTCAAACTCCCAGCCTGCTACGGCTAAAGGATGTGGGAAAGCCGGGGCAAGTGATTGAATCCAATATCGCGCAATCGAGGTAGAGATATGAACGCGAGACTACTTGCCGAGCGATACGAACGGTACGTGATCGACCTCCGAAGAGAGTTCCACAGGCATCCTGAGCCGAGCGGAGAGGAAAAGCGCACGTCATCCCGGGTAATCGCGGAGCTGGAGTCTATAGGTATTCCATACGAAGTTGTGGGCAAATACGGAATCCTTGCCACGCTGCGCGGCTCTGGGTCGGCAGGCAGCGAGGTCATGCTCCGCGCCGACATGGATGCTCTTCCGATTCAGGAATCTGACAGCAATCTAGCCTGCCCGAAAGCGGTCGTGTCGGGCATATCCGGATGCGCCCATCTGTGCGGGCACGATGCGCACACCGCGATGCTGCTGGGCGCAGCCCGAGGTCTCGCTGAAACCAGAACTGAGCTTCCCGGCGATGTCCTGCTCTGCTTCGAACAAGCCGAAGAGACGACAGAAGGGATTGCCCCCATGATGCTGGCTCTCGAGGGCAAGAAACCCAAAGCAGTATGGGCGATTCACGTCTACTCGGAGCTGCCGTCGGGTGCAATATCGGTGGAGTCGGGCCCGCGCATGTCGGGCATGAGCGCCCCCACTGTGACCTTGAGGGGCAGCGGAGGCCACGGTTCCCGGCCTGATCAGACCATCGATCCTCTCCTCTGCGCCGCACAGGCAGTGACCGATCTGTGCTCGATACCCGCAAGAGAAGTGAAGCCAACAGACGTCGGCGTTGTGACCATCGGGATGATCAGGGCAGGCGAAGTGGGAAACGTGATCCCAGCCAGCGCCTCGTTCGCCGGAACGGCTCGATTCTTCGACCCGAACCTGGGAGAGCGGATTATCGAGTCCGTCGAGCGAATCGTGACGCACACTGCTGCAGCTCACCGTTGCCAGGCAAGTGTGACCGTAAACGGACCTCATCCTGCGGTCATCAATGACGCCGCACTGTCCGCGCTGGCAGCCAGGTCAGTGCAGACTGCACTCGGCCCCGGGTATCTGGCCGCTTGCGAGCCCTGGATGGCCTCCGAGACCATGGGGTGCTATCTCTCAAAATACCCAGGCGTCTTGGCGTTGCTGGGGATAGCCTGTGATAAGGTGGGCGCCGGAGCGCCCCACCACAGCCCCAGTTTCGATATTGATGAATCGGCGCTGAAGTATGGCGTGGCGGCTACGCTCCAGTTCGCCCGGGATGTCCTGCTGCAATCGCCCTAGTGCATCTGTGCGGGAGCAACCGCGTTCTCCGGGGAGGCCCCCTTGATCAACCTGGACAGAGGCTTGTATATGGCCGCAGTGATCGCTGCGTTGATCCCCGCCTTCACCGCGTTGAACGCGATTATCCATCCCAGAAGGCTGACCACAGCGCTGGTGGGAATATGATAGAACCGCGGTGTCAAGATAAGGTTTGCAGGGATCATCACTCCGACCATGGCGGCTGTGCCTGCTAGCAAGGCCCAGAAGGCGCCGGCTCTGGACCTGAACCTGCTGTAGATGATGGACGACACTCCGACCAAGGCTCCCGATGATATGAGGTGCATCACTGCGCCGAACCACCCGCCCTCAGGGTGCAGAGGCGCCTGCAGCACGCAGACTACCGCGGTACAGGCTAGCCCGGCCCATGGCCCGAGCGCAAATCCGGCGACCAGGAGTCCTACGTCTGCTGCCTCGTACACGAGAAACGGAACCGCTGGGAAGATCGGAGTGCGGAACACCAGGAACAACACGATCGAGGTAGCTGTCAAGACTGCCATGGTGGACAGACGCCTAAGCTCTGTTTTACTATCTCGCTTCATTTGAAGACCTCCTGACGCTCGACTTAATCGAAAAGCTCCCAGACCGAGGCCTGGGAGCTAATAGTCGAGGCGCTGCAAGGCAGCGCCTAACCTTCTCGTATCCGGACTGTACCGTCGGTTCTGGCTTCTCACCAGATCGGCCGCATCGCTGCGGTTCGTGGACTTCCCCCCGCGCTGTCATCTGTGCGCGGGGTTTCACCACCGGTCGGGAATCGCACCCTGCCCCGAAGGCCACGATATGCGCTTTTTCGTGCATTATGATATCACGAGCGGTTCATAGGATCAAGGCTCATCCGTGCTGTGTGCTGCTGCTCACACCCGCTGTGCGCTGGCCGTTCGGCCGCGCTGTAGCCACCGATTGACAACATCGCCCGATTGGGCGATGCCTATGGGCCGGGCATTACTGGTATAATGAACTAGCGAGTCTGGGAGGTGTAGTGATTGTCCGATACTGGCAAGAATCGCCGCAGGCGTGCAGCCTGGGTGCTTGTAGCCATAGCAGCGTTGGCGCTGATCATATGGGGCGCTATCAGGGGCAGGAACAAGTCGCTTGTAGAGGCTCGACTGCCCGCCGCCACGGCCGGGCTTGCGACGACGTCTGTGGACCAGGGAGACGTCAATGAGTACGTATCCTGCACAGGAAGCTTGATGCCCATTCGTATGCAGGTTATGGCATCCGATGCGTCCGGAGGAGTTACCAGGGTGTATGTGAAAGAAGGCGCCCGCGTCGCCCGCGGAGCGGCGCTGTGCGAAGTGCAGCGCTCTTCGGCTTTCGATTTCTCATCCCAGAGCGACAAAACCAGGCTGACGGCGCCGTTTGACGGCGTGGTCTCGTCGGTCACGGTTCAAGCAGGCGGTTATGTAGGCGCAGGCCAGCCGGCCGTCACCATCATGGATACGTCTTCATACTTCGCGAGTGCAGAGATCGACGAGATCGACCTGGCACGAGTAGAGCCGGGAATGGCTGCAATCATGTCATTCGACGCCCTCCCCGATGTGGAGTTGCCCGGCAAGGTAGAATGGATAGGCGTCGCCGCCCTACCCCGTGCCGGGATGGTTGTCATCCCCATCAGAGTGTCCATAGATGGGTCGCATGACCTGCTGAAACCAGGGCTTACGACGAACGTAAGGATTCTTTCCCGCAGCATCCAGGGTGTGGTCAGGATTTCCGTCCGCTCGTGGGTCGACATGGATGGCCAGCCATCGGCAATCAGGATCGTGGGCGGAGCGCCAAAGCTGATCCCCGTCGAATTGGGGCTGTCTGACGGCAACTACACTCATGTGCTGTCCGGGCTTTCGCCGGGTGATGAAATCGTGGAGGATGCTGTAGCAGCCCAGGAGAAGCTGCGTCGGCTGACCGGGCAGGACCGCGATATGCAATTCAGAATCAGGCATGCCGACCAGTAGTGCGGAGGAGCATCACAGTGATCAATCTCGAGAGCATCGCGAAAGTGTACTCAATGGGCTCAGTCGAAGTGCACGCGCTCGATGGGGTGTCGTTTGACATCTCAGATGGCGATTACGTGTCGATAATGGGGCCGTCGGGCTCCGGCAAATCGACACTGATGCATATAGTCGGCTGCCTCGACCGTCCGAGTTCAGGGGTATACCGCCTTCATGGAGACGACGTGTCGCAGCTTGACGATACTGAACTGGCGCGCATACGCAACAGACGAATAGGTTTCGTATTTCAGCAGTTCAACTTGCTGCCTCGCGAGACAGTGCTCGGCAATGTGGAGATACCTCTGATGTATGCAGGAGTGGGCGGCAGGGATAGGCGACGAATCGCCGGGGAGGCCCTCGCCCGGGTGGGCCTGGCCGACCGGATGCACCACCGGCCTGCCGAAATATCGGGAGGACAGAAACAGCGGGTCGCCATTGCAAGGGCCCTAGTCAACGATCCTTCGCTGATCCTCGCGGACGAGCCCACCGGCAATCTCGACTCAAAGACCGGTGGTGAGATACTGGCGATCCTCGATGGTCTGAACGCCGAGGGATGTACCATAGTGTTAGTCACACACGACCGATCGGTGGCCGAGCGCGCGCGTCGGATAGTACAGTTGCGGGACGGCTCGGTTGAGCGCATAGAGGAGCTGGGCATAGAGCAACCGGCCGAAAGGGGGTCACGGTGCGATGGGCATAGCTGAAACCATCGGGGTGGCCCTGAGGAACCTCTGGGCCAACAAGCTCCGCACAGCGCTCTCAGTGCTGGGGATCGTAATAGGCGTAGCGTCAGTGATAACCATGATCTCGGCGGGTTCCAGCGCCCAGAAGCAGATCACGTCAGACATATCCGCGCTTGGCTCCAACATGATCATGGTGACTCCGAATCTGAAACCAGGCATGCAAGGGCGAAGTCACCTACATCTGCTGACCATGTCGCTGGCAGATCAGATACAAGCCGCGGCGCCCGCGATATCCGCCGTCTCTCCCGTAGCGCAGATGGAGGGGCGCATCATCGCAGGCAGCGCCAGCGCTTCGGCTGTGATAACTGGCATCACTCCTGCGTACACAAGGATCGTCAGCACCCGAATCGCGTTGGGCCGCAGCCTTATTCAGTCGGAAGTAAACGCAGCTGCCCACTCTATTGTGCTCGGCTCAGAAGTAGCGTCCGATCTCTTCGGCCCGGACGACCCGATAGGGCGACAAGTGGCGTTGGTGTCGGGCGATCGCCGAGCAGTTTTCACCGTTGTGGGCGTGACTGAGTCCAAAGGGGCACTGTTTTGGGCTAATGCCGATACGCAGGCTTTCATCCCGGTGACCACCCTGCTGTACAGGATGTCGCCTATCAAGCGTGTGAGCACCTATTTCTGCCAGGCCGCATCTGCGCAGGCGACGGATGTAGCGGTAGCGCAGGTTGAGCGGTTCCTGGCTTCGGTTGCAGGAACACCCGATGCCTTCAGCGTAGCGTCTCAAGCAGGTCTGATCGACGCGATAAAGCAGGTAACAGCCACCATGACCTTGCTTCTGGGCACTATCGCCGGCATCAGCCTGGTAGTAGGCGGAATAGGGATCATGAACACCCTGCTTACCTCGGTCGCGGAACGTACCCGCGAGATCGGGGTCAGGAAATCCCTAGGAGCCTGCAATCGCGACATCCTGCTACAGTTTCTGTCGGAGGCCCTGGTTCTGAGCATGCTGGGCGGGACTGTGGGTATGCTCCTGGGATGGCTGGGTGGAGCTGGAATAGCGCGAATCGCAGGTTGGCCAGTATCGGTGGATCTGAGTTCGGTCATAGCTGCCGTGTCGTTTTCCACGGCAGTGGGGCTCATATTCGGCACGTACCCTGCGCTGCAGGCATCGCGGATGGACCCTGTGCAGGCGCTGCGATACGAGTAGTCAGCTCAAAGAACGGAGGCGTTTCTGCATGGCATCGACGATTCGCGGTAGAGTGGGTGGAGTGATCGGTGGGTACAGCGTGTCGTGCATAACCACGCCTACCAGCGTTTCGGGCCGAGTAGGCGGCGCCGTTATCGGGGGCGACCTGAACCTTGATATTGAACCACCTCCCGGGCGCATATTCGGGCGGGTGGGCGGCGCGATCATCGGGAGAACCGTAGATGCGCGGTTCGCGGATTCTTCAGGTAACAGCGTCCATGGTCGCATGGGCGGTATCATTGACGGCGTGGACATAACGCTGAGCGGAACCGACCGCATCACCGGAAGATGCGGCGGTCCCGTCATTGGTTTCGATGTAGACCTTGAAGTGGCGGACGGTCAGATGACCGGGCGCCTCGGAGGAGCGGTAGTGGGCCACTCAGTGTCGTTCAGTATGGCCGCAGGCCTTCCCAACGTGGTGACGGCGCTTGTGGCCGTCATAGCATACCAATACTACCTCATAGCGCAGCGCAAGAGCTCATCATCATCATCATCATCGTCCGGAAGTGGCGGCAATTAGCGATCCTGGCGGCGGATCAGCTTCTCGTACGCAGAATTCGCACTGCAACGGGCCCAAAAAGGGACAGGGCCGGATCGCGCCTCGTCGTCCGGCCACTGCCCTAGTGCCAAATCAAGTTCTGTCGCCCTGCTAGTAGGTGAACAGATACCACCATTCGGATCTGCTTTCGCCTCTGTAGATCTCTGGATTCTGCGTGCCGGGTGAATAATACTTGGTCCAATGGGAGGCGTAGTTGAACGCTTCCTCCGTATCGATTGCGTGGTTCGGTCTCGGAAGATCAGCGTCGGCCGGGTAAGGGTATCTCATGCCCTCGGTGAGAGCCCACGTGAACACCCCATGACCGCCAATGGGAGGTCTGCTTGACTCCCACGAATTCTCATCTTTGGCGCATGCGGTCATTATGATCTTGCGCGGTCCGGTGATATTCCTGGCCATAACCTCGAAGCCTGTGGACCATGTGAACCCCTTCGGTAGAGCCGCGAGGCTCCTGTACATGCCGCCTGAATTGCATGAATCGAAGATGAATATTTTCTTGGCGTATGCGGGCATGTACTGGTTGATCCAGTTGTTCAGGTCCTGGTCGGATATCATCGTGCCCAGGTTAAGCGGGTTTGCATCGCTCGGTACGATGTATTCAGTAGTCCCTGCGTCGTTGTGCGTTCCGTGCCCTGAGTAGAACATGATGAACGTGTCGCCATTCGTGATATTGTAGCCGATGTCTCGGATCGCATTCTGTATCGAGCTCTTCGTGGTATCCCACTCCGCAGTCAGTAGCGTGTACTGCTTCGCGAGCCTGTTCTCCACGCCCAGGCGCGTAACGATCAGCTCGGCGTCAGCAACGGCATAAGATAGGTCGGAGATATAGCCGCTCTGGTAGTCGTTGATACCGATGGCCAATATGTGGAGGGACCCAAGCATCGGCGTTCCGCCTATGCGCGTGGTGCCCCCGGCTTCAACATAGCAGGACTTCTCGTATACATCGAGATACGTCTCGTGTGTAATGGTAACTTTGTAGTAGCCTGAGGAGAGCCTGCCGATTCTGAAATACCCATTGGAATCCGACCTCGCGATTGCGCTCCCGTTAGGCCCCTCCGCGACGACATATGCCCCGGCGAGAGGGGCCAGGTTTCCCTTCGGAGCCTCGGCCATCACGCCGAATCCGGGCTCGCCCTCGGCCTGAGCAGATCTGGCGTCTGCATGCTTCCATACGTAGCCGTCTATCGCACCCGTAATAAGACCGGGCCCGCCACACCCGGTTGTCGTGGCCACCACAACAAGCAACAGCAGCAGCAACGCGGCGATTCTCCGAACCTTCATCGTGCAACCTCCTCGACACATGTCACGGCAACAATATCCGCCAAACCGTCCAGTCTGCACCTGAGCACACCCCGGCCTGTACTTGATTGTGACTCCGGACGTGGCCCAATGTTCCCCCAAACCTCACTGGACGGTATATCGCGTATACTCCTGAAACAGCAGGAAAACGCTGAACCTCTGAGGAATAGTCACATGAGTATGCATCATGAGCAGCCTCTCACTGGGGGGATATCGTTGTGCTTCGAACTCGACTAGCACCAGCTTGCTGCATAGCTCTATTGCTATGTCTGATCAACATCGCGCCCGGCATGGCGATCGCGCCTGGCACGACCGGTTTCCATTCACCCGTCGGCTCCCGCGGGCCGAGCCTGCTGGACCGCTCAGCTGAAGCCGGTTCAGCCGTAGATCTCATGCCGGAAGCTAAGAGCCTTCAGGCGCCGTCATGGGTTCGCGAAGGGTTGAGAGTGTACTATCGTACTTCCTCGGCCACTATAGAGAACCCGTTTGCTGCCGCAAGCAACGCCCCCAAACCCCCCGTAGTCAGGGTGGACCAGGTGAGTACGTCTGCTCCGGCCGTTGTGAGAACCGACGTTATCGCGCTGGCGCCGCGGTTTTCTGCGACGTACTCCACGATCTTCATCGGCGATCTGATGATCCCGTGGGATGACAGCTCGTCCAGCGGGTTTGCCGGGATAGGTGAGTTCTGGATCAACCCGGCTGCGCTGCGCGACGCGGCGAAACGGTCCTCTTCCGGACTGTCGGCAGAACCTGTCCACTTCGAAGTTGGAGGGAAGGCCTATTCCGCCCTGCGTCTCGATTCCACACAGGCGAACCCCACGCGCTACCTCACCTGGGTTTTCGACACGTCCACAGGTCTGCTTCTGTATCAAGCTCAATGGATGGCACTAGCGGATCGCGGTCTTGCGCACCTGTCAGTTGCCGAATTCGTGTCGATGCGCAACATGACGCTCCCCTGGGATGGCGGAGTGACGCCACCATGGGTGAAACAGGGTACCAGGTTAACGTACCAAGGAAGCATCCAGACATGGACTCCGGCAGGCGGACGCAATATCCCGATCCCGGCTGTGCTCGAGGTGGAGATGACCTCGGTCGGGCGCAACTGGTCTGCGGCCAGGGTAAAGCGGGTGTTCAGCAGCGACGGCGAGGATCAGGCTATTACCGTCTATTCCGGCACCGGGCTACTGGCCGGCGGTTTCTGGGTTCCCCGCGCCAACCTCGCCAGGCTGCGCAGCGGCGAGCGGTTGGACCGATATGATCCGATAGTCGGCAGCAGCAGCGAGGTGGGCTTTGTGGGAGCAACCCCTGAGGGGGTCCCTGTCGTCGCCATATTCGAGTGGGGCGCCAAGTACAAGCGCGCCTGGATATACCGGTCCACGGATGGAATGTTGCTCTACTGGATGGACGAGAAACTGGTTGACCCGTCCACGGGCATGGTCCAGCAGGCGGAGTGGCAGCTGAGCGGGGAATAGGCCTAAACCGGCCAGAGCCTAGCTCTCTGACGATGCGAAGGCAAGATGGCGGATAATCACGCCTGCCATTGCCAGGCCGGCTGCTCCGGGAACCATGGATATGCTACCCACCGGGCCGGGTCGCTGGACCACGGGGGGTTCGTCTGAAAATACCACTGTCAATCCGCTCGGTATTCCACGCCTGCGTAGTCCCTGTCTTACCGCGCGGGCCATGGGGCAGGTGTGAGTCTGCGAGATATCGGCAACCCTGAACCTGGTGGGGTCGAGCCTATTGCCTGCTCCCATTGACGATACCGCGCCAACTCCTGACCTTAAGCATGCTTCTATCAGATCGAGCTTGGCGGGGATCGTGTCGATGGCATCCGCCACGAACTGTGCGGAGTTGGGCCCCGATCCGAGCAGACTATCCACGTTGCCGCCGTCGACCCACATTACCATTGGGGCAACGTCGCACTGGGGGTTGATGCGTCTGATCCGGTCGGCCATGACCTCGGCCTTGGGCAACCCGACTGTGTCCACAAGCGCAAGCAGTTGCCTGTTTATGTTGGTGATCGATACTGAATCACCATCGACCAGCACAAGTGAGCCCACGCCCGCCCGGGCCAGCGCCTCGGCACAGTACGATCCTACGCCTCCCAGGCCAACCACGATCACCCGGGCCTGCGCGAGGCGGTCAAGCCCTTGCTCGCCGATGAGCAACGCAGTCCGGTGACGCCAGTCGGGATCGGGGTCCAAGGCAGGAACACCGATGTTGTGCATGCCCGGATTCTCCTTCCACAGCAAGAGAGGTGCCGTTGATGTGACTCAACACAAGAATCCAACCACAATCGAACTCGCTTCAGGCTCGGGCGCGCTGACCCTGCATAACTGCGATTGCATCCAAGGTATGGCCAATCTAGTAGCGCCGGGGTCGGTCGACGTGGTAGTTACGTCGCCTCCTTACAATCTGGGCATCGAGTACCGAAGCTACAATGACCGGATATCCCGTAACGAATACCTGGCATGGACGATCGAGTGGGCTTCATGCGTGGCCCGCGTACTCGCGCCGACCGGGTCGTTCTTCCTTAATGTCGGCTCCAAGCCAAAGGATCCATGGGTTCCGTTCGAGGTCGCAAGTGCATTGAGAGGCATTTTCGAGCTCCAGAACACCATACATTGGATTAAGTCGATTGCGATCTCTAGGGCGGACGTGGGAGACTACCCGGGGCTCGAGGGAGACATAGCGGTCGGCCACTACAAGCCCATCAACAGCGGCAGATTCCTCAACGACTGCCATGAGTACATCTTCCACTTCACCTTGACCGGAAACGTACCGCTGGACAGAAAGGCCATCGGAGTGCCCTATCAAGACAAGACCAACATCGCCCGATGGGCCTCCACACGCAGTAACCTCTCTGACCTGCGTTGCCGCGGCAACACATGGTTCATTCCTTACCAGACCATTCAACGTGCCACAGATGAGCGCCCTCACCCGGCCACCTTCCCGCCGAGGCTGCCCGAGATGTGCATCAGGCTCCATGGGCTGGATAGGTGCGGCCTCGTGATGGACCCCTTCTCAGGCCTCGGAAACACAGGAGTGGCCTGTGCCCTGCTGGGAGTCCCGTTCGTCGGGTTCGAAATCGACCCTGTGTACTTCGCAGAGAGCGTCAAGCGAATCGGCCGCGCAGCCGGACAGGGCAGCGGGGCGGTCACGCGCGAGCTCGAGTAGTCCGGTCGCGCCAGGGCCGATAGAGCATGCCTAGACTACCCTATTACGCCCTCGACCACGCGCAGAAGATTCTCGCCCATGATTCCTCGCACAGCCGCCTCCGAATAGCCCCGTCGGGCTAGCTCGTCTATGAGCGCAGGCATGCGCGAAACATCATGTAACCCTTCGGGCAGAGCGCTATCGTATACTCCGTCGAAGTCCGATCCAATGGCGATATGATCTGTTCCGATGACGCCAGCGAAGTGATCGATGTGGTCCACCACGCCCTGCACCGACTGCCTGCCCTCTCCCAGGAACGGGCCGACGAAGGTGACCCCTATCACACCGCCTCTGTCGGCTATTGCCTTGGCCTGCTCGTCGCTGAGGTTGCGCGAATGCCCGCATAGGGCCCTGGCATTGGAGTGCGACGCTATCAGGGGCCTTGTCGACACGTCCATGACGTGCCAGAAAGTCGCCTCCGATAGATGCGAAACATCCACTACCATGCCAAGCCTGTCCATCTCGCGGACTACGTCTACTCCGAACCGGGTGAGCCCACCGCGCGTGCCCTCCTCGTATGCCCCGTCTCCAAGCTCATTTCTGCGGCTCCACGTGAGCGTCATAAGCCTCACGCCCAGCCTGTAGAAGATCCTCAGAAGCTCGATCGATCCGTCGAGGGCCTCGCCTCCCTCGATGCTGAGAAACGCGGCGACCTTGCCCTCGTCGCGCGCACGGCCCGCATCGCCCGCCCACTTGGCAAACACAATCGAATCGCCGTTTTCCTCGATTTCGCGGCAGAATACGTCCACAAGTCGCAGAGCCTGCCTGGCCCCGGCGCCCGGCAGATACTCCGGTTCAACGTAGATCGCGAAGATCTGAGAAGACACCCCGCCATCCACCATTCGCGGCAGATCGATGTGTCCTCCCTTGCCGCGCTCCGACAGGCGGCGACGGCCCGCGGCAATGTCTAGAAGCGTGTCGCAATGAGCATCCATTATGAACATGACTGGCTACTACACCCCCGATCACTCCATGTGCGCCATGTGTCCAGTATACCACCACTCACGCCAGTGTTGGCCTCGTTTATGCAGGCATGGTAAAATTGGTACAGTCGATTACAGCTACACCATGTCGACAACTGGAGGGATGACGATATGTCAGGCATATCAATCATGACCGACTCCACTGCCGACCTCAGCCGGGAACTCATAGCCCGCTACGGGGTTACGGTTGTGCCGCTGGCGGTGGTGTTTGGCCAAGACGCGTACAAGGACGGCGTAGATATCGACACACAGCGCCTTTTTGAGCTGGTTGAACAGAACAAGCAGTTGCCCAAGACCTCAAGCCCCAGCCCGGAAGTGTTTCGGTCTGTATTCGAAGAAGCCGTCGCACATGGCCACCAGGTACTCTACATAGGGATCTCCAGCAAGTTCTCGGCATCCGTGCAGAACGCGGCGTTGGTGGCCGGCGCTTTCCCCGAAGGACAGGTGCGCGTGTTCGATTCGGCGAACCTTTCAACGGGAATTGCCCATCTAGTTCTGTATGCGCGCGACTTGGTCTCTCAAGGCCGGCAGATGGACGAAATACTTGCAGCGCTTGAGAGGGCGCGTCCCAAAGTACGGACATCATTCAAACTCGATCGGCTTGACTACATGCACATGGGCGGAAGGTGCACCGGGGTTCAGACGCTGCTGTCGTCGGTGCTGAAAATCAGGCCCGTCATATCCGTGGCAGACGGAGGCATGATAGTCGCAGGAAAAGTCAGGGGTTCAAGCAGGAAATCGCTCGATTGGATGATGGACCGTTTCGAAGAGGATGTCCGGCAAGGTCTGGTGAGAGAAGATAGGGTCTTTCTTACACACACTGGAGTACACGAAGACGCAGTGTACATGGCCGAACGCGTGCGCGAAATCATGCCCGAGATGAAGGAGATACTCGAAACGCCTGCCGGCTCAGTGATAGGTAGTCACTGCGGGCCGGGAACAATAGGCATTCTCTACATACTCGATTAGCCATTATATTACTTCATTCTGGATCAATCGGCAGACTCAGCGCGGCCCGGGCCCGGCCTACCGTGTGCATAAAGCCGCGGGGGCACCACCCGGGTCGCGCAGTTATCGGGGGTGGAAACCATGTCACAACGGATTGGCTCAGCCCTGTTTCAGATCGGCGGCATGATGTTCCTGATCGGGCTCATACTCGTGCGCTTCCCCGGCGCGTTTTCCTGGTTCGGGCGCCTCCCCGGCGACATCATAACAGAACACGTGATCGCTCCCTTTACCTCGATGCTCATAGTCAGCGCAGGCCTTTCCGGCCTGTCGTGGGTATTCAGCGTACTGCTTCGGCTCATGCGCTGACCAAAGACGAAATGCAGCAACAGCTTCATAGTGAAAATAGCCGAACTAGCGCTTTTCCGATCACTGATATCGGGACTATTGGGTTAGGGACAGGCCAGCCCATGGCTGCAGCGAAACAGATCGCGAAGGCCAGGGCCATTACCGACACAAAAGCTACCAAATCACGGCGTGATCCACCGCTTGTCAGCGGCTTGTATTCAATGAACCAGATGGCTGCAAAACCGACCAACACCAAGAGAACGGAAGGTATACTCATTTCGTCGTATCTGCCTCATACCTGTTTGTCTCGAGTGCGCTTCTGTCGATTCTGGCTTTCACTTCTACCTTGACGGGAAGGCCGGCAAATACACTATCCCATTTGGGGTGAATCCTCTTCCATGCCCGGTAATCGGAAGCCATGAGCATTCTGCCGAAGCCGAATATGTCGGCACCGAGCGACTGGGCTTTCTGCACTGCGCCAAGGATCTCGCCTCGAATCTGATCGGCCAGCGCCTCTTCCATTTGGATCAGGGCTTGCATATCCTGGCTGATGTCAACAAATGATCTGGTCTCGGCAAGGTGAGCGGTCACATCCACTTTCACCCTCGCTTCGACCTCATCCGTCGTGTTCAGCGCCCTCACGCTCACCTGCGAGCTCGCCCTCATTATCTCAAGAGATACGCGGTTCCGGAAGTCACCAGGATCCTCAGCCCCGGGCGCCGGCACTGCGATTACCGCGCTTACTACATCGCCTCGCACCCAGTTGAGCCCCCTAGTCTCGACTCCGGTAAGCCAGCCCGCTAGGCGATCGCCTCGGAAGACGCCCGCCCCGCTCATCTCGGGCTTCGTTCTGATTTTCTCTCTCAGTAGGTCGCCTGTAGCAGCCGGCTCATCAGAGTACGCTACAATGACTCCTCGGGGCAGCACCGGGTCGACACCCGGATCAGCCAGGCTGACAAGAAAGTCGCCCAGCGTGGTCCGAACAGTGGTTCCCAGGTCTCGCAAAACCCCGCTGATCAATCCCTCTCCTCCAATTGCTGGCATGCGTTCGAGCTCGAACTCGGCCCACATCACATCCCACCCGCGCCCTCCATCGAGCACGCCAAGAACCGGGAGTTCCCTCGGTCCTCTGTTGCGCACGAAGAAGTCCAACACGCTTTCGATTCCGGCGCGCGCCAAGTCTTCGCCAATTATGATCCATCTGCTATGCGGCCAATACGGCGTTCTGGTGCTCTGCTCATTGATGCTTCTAACCGCCTCGAATACTGTGCTTCCAACAGCTGTAACGGTGTAAAATGCTCGTTCGGGGCTACCGGCCCTCTCCCCCATTCCCATTGCCCACGGTTTCGCTATCTGGACCGTAACCTGAACGAAGCCGGCGTCCTCAGGCTGATCGCCGGCATCAGCTGTGTCCAAGGCGCACCCGACAACGAATCCCAATGTCTCTATCTCGCGTCGGTCCCAGCAACCCGAGGCCAGTATCGATAAGATGGCTATGGCCGCTATCGATACCAGGGCTCTGGCTGCACGCCGGCGCCGCGCCCACCATGCGATCGCCATGGCAGCCATGATGGCGATGACCAGAGCCAGAGAGAAGGCGCCCCATCCCTCAAGCGACATGAACCTGCTGAGTACCATCACCCTTCGGAACATGGTTTCTCCCAAGGCGATGCTGACGGCCGCCAGAGGGTAGACGAACATGCCGCTCCTCTCGACCTGGACGACTTCTCCGAGCGCCTGCGCAGCGGCCCAGTAGAAGCTTGCCACCACAGTCCCTGCAGCAAATACCCAAAACCCCATAGGCAATATCTCAAGCCGCTCTAGGACTCTGCCTATGCTGATGAATCTCGTAACGGAGTAAAGTGGAAAGCCAATGGTGGATGAAAGCGGCCCGAACACGGCGCCCACCACTGCCATAAGCCCGACAGCCAAAACCCCGGCGCCTGCAACTGCAATCAGGTACCACCTGCGAACACCCCCCTGCCTCGCTTCGGCACAGCGCGGGATGATCATCCATGCCATGCTGGCCAGTGCAAAGAAGGAAGTTGTCGTCAGCGCCGGCGCGGTGAGCGCCGAGAGGCCTTGAGGAAGTAGAGGCCTGAGGTTAATAAGCTTCGCCGCTTGATGCGGAAGACCGATGATGAGCGCCACTGAAGCCATCACCACTGGGGCAATGAGATCCGCAAGCGCGCATATCAGGCCAATGCCCCTGCGGGCTATGGTCGCGCTCAACACAGCCAGAGGCGCCACTATGGCAAGCGATGGGGTGGAGTGCAACGCGGTCGCCAGAAAGGCTTGGGACATGGCCTTGAGAAACGTGGCTGCAGTGATGACCCAGTATGCGCAGAGCACGATTCCAATCGCAGCACACGGCCAAGCGCCTAGCAAGTCGCGTGATTGGGCCAGCAGGCTCTTTTTCGGGTCGCGCTCGCCAATCGCCGCCATCGCCCACATCATTGGCACTGCAAGCGCAACGCCGATTACTCCCGCGATCCAGACGCTTTGGTGAGGGACGTTTGGAGTCATCGTCGGAAGAGATATGACGATAGGCAACAGCCTGGCAAGGAAGACGAGCGCTCCAATGCTTCTTGCCGACACAGCCCCGCCGGCGCCTCTCATCGTCTTTCCTCTCCTCTCGCTCTTCGTGAATCTACGGGGCGAACCGACTCCGGCCTGCGCCTGATCGCCCACCATGGGGCGCGTACCACACTGTCCTTCAGATCACTGGGCACTACTGGGGCTAGAGGCGCCATGAATGGCACTCCGAACGACTCCATCGCCGTTAAGTGGGCTAGAAACGCGAAAACTCCAATGGCTATCCCGTACAACCCAAGGGCCGCTGATAAGAACAGGAACGCAAATCTCAGCAACCTTGCGCCTATGGCCATGCTGAATGAGGGAGTGGCAAAAGATGCAACTCCGGTGCCGGCTACAACGATTACCATAATAGGCGAGACCAGCCCTGACCTAATGGCGGCATCACCCAACACGAGTACCCCTACGATACTGACAGCTGGGCCCACCAGCCTTGGGAGACGGATGCCCGCTTCTCGCACTACCTCGAACGTGAGTTCCATTATCAGGGCTTCAAACACTGCAGGAAAGGGTATCCCCTCCCTCTGCGCGGCGATACTAAGCATCAACGGAGTAGGAAGAGCCTCTTGGTGAAACGTAGTCACGGCTACGTACAGCGCGGGCAACAGCATCGATAATGCAAAAGCCACGACTCTCAATAGCCTCGCCAGAGTGCCGAGGGGAAAGCGTTCGAAGTAATCCTCCGACGTCGTCAAGAACATGGTGAATGTTACCGGAACAATCAGGACAAACGGTGTTCCATCTACAACCAAGACCACCCTGCCCTCAAGCAAAGCGCCTGCCGCGCGATCCGGACGTTCTGTCCTCATCATTGTCGGGAAGATGGAGTATGGGGCGTCCTCAATCAACTCCTCAAGGTGTCCCGACTCATGCAAGGCGTCCACATCTATCATGGCCAGCCGTTCGCGGACCTCTGTGAGCACCATGGAGTTAACGATGCCATCCACATGAAGAGTCGCAACCCTTGTATGAGCCGTGCGTCCGATGCTCATCTCCTCGACGCGGAGGCGAGGATCAGCGATGGATCGGCGAATCAATGCCGTGTTGGTGCGCAAGTTCTCGACGAAACCTTCCTTAGATCCCCGGACCGTCGACTCAGTTGTCGGCTCTTCAATGACGCGTCCTATGACTGCTGCCGTGTTGCTTACGAGCATGGCGCTGTCGCCTTCAAGAATCACGATTGTGTGCCCGCGAATAGCCATGCCCGCCGCCTCGCCCACATTCGATATGCGACGAACATCGGGAGAGTGGAAGGCAGATGCGGGCATATTGAAGGGCGCCCCACAGTCGGCGCCAGAGTAGGCCTGCA
>Ga0116190_1002017_pt1 | contig 16681 bp, 21 predicted proteins | sample AD_JPNTR4_MetaG_FD_89808 | JGI IMG/M metagenome (GOLD analysis project Ga0116190, IMG submission 89808) | Active sludge microbial communities of municipal wastewater-treating anaerobic digesters from Japan - AD_JPNTR4_MetaG | ecosystem: Engineered > Bioreactor > Anaerobic > Digestate | place...
AATTACCAAAAAAATATGTAGTTTTGTCCATAGTAGAATAGTTAGTCGAACCAAATCTACTAAAAAAAGAGAAAGGAAGACTAACATCTTCCTTCTCTTAATTTTTTATCGGACAACAGTGATAATTAATATGAATATTTACTTGAATTTCTTTTTCCAAATCTTGGTATAAATGTTTCTACACGAGTACGTTTTTGCAATATGTAAATAGCACCTTCATCGGCATCGGGTGCGTCATCGTGTGTGTTGGTTCCTTTTTCAAAACATAATAGCTGCTCTATACCGCTTAGCATATCTCTATCGTTTTGCATGTCTGCATTGTAAAACACAAAACCCCGTTCCCATAGCGGACTTATAGCTTCAATTCGTTGAAATTTATCGGGTTTTTTACGTTTATCAGGACTTATTGGTAGTTGATATCCTCGTTTGTTACCTTCAACTGTAAATTCGTCGAGTATCATATCTTGCAGAAAATTAGCTTCAATATAATAGTCGCATATTACTGATTCCGGCAGTGATTCGTGCAAGTCGTAAAACCATCGTACCATTTCGCCAATAGAACATTGTCGTACAAATGCTCGTAAATGATGCAGTTCTGTTCCTGTTTTTGCCCATACTTTAATTGCCTTATAATCATTTTTTGAAGATGATTTAAAGCTCGGATCGCAATATGCAACAATGCTTTCGTATTTAGCAAGTGGTAGTGGCTTTTTCCATTGTATCCAGTTGTTTTTAAATACAGCCCCTTCAGATATTGGATTGTTCATACATTCTTTTTGGAAAGAGCGATATCCCATGAATTGTTCCATTGCAACAACTTCTTGTTTTGTCCACTTGCTTTCCCACGATACGTTACCTTGTTTGTCGTATATGTTTACTTGCGATACTACAACACCCTGTGTGTCGGCAACTCGAGCGAGTACACTATTTTTGCTTATAAGGTTACCAATCATAATAAATCTACCTCGCCCACCGTCGAGAGCACCAAACAGAGCTTCTTTAACCCAATCAGTCATTTTGCTTACGCGCGATTCGTTGTTTACTAGCTCGTCGTCGTCTAAGTCGTCAATTACAATATAGTCAGGTCTGTTGTCTCTATATCGTAAACCACGAGGTGATTGTCCGCGACCTCGAGAGAAAAATGCACATCCGTCTTGTGTTACAAACTCACCTTCTTGCCAGTGTCCGGCATTGTGTTGTTTGCCAAAATCGTGAATATATCGTTGGTTGAATTGTAATTCTGCTTGTAGGTCCCCAAGAAGTGTGTCGGCACTTTCTTGTGATTTTCCAACAAGAACCATTACGTTTATTTCACGAGTTTTTTGACATTTAAGCCATAGCGGAATCATAGTGCACAGGTGAGTACTTTTTGCGTGTGCTCGTGCCCATTTGTATACTGCTTTCAAGTTTTTGTTTTGTAGCACTTGATTTGCTGTTTGAATTTGAAACTTAGCAGTTTTAACCTTAGCAAAATGAGGAAAATAATATTCAACAAAAAAAGCATAGTCTTTTCTTGCACGTTCTATGCGTGCAAGTTGCTGTTGTTTGCTTTCGGTATTATTTACTACCATAAGTTCTTGTACAGACTTGCAGTGGTGTTTCCACCTGTCTAATGCCTCTTTGTTTTGTGCTAATCCCATTATTTTGTAATATGTTCACTTATGTATAAGTCTTGATACTTATTGATTGCTTTGATGAGTTCCGGAGTAATTTCTTTGTCAAATGATTGACGATATTGTATCCATTTATTGAAAGCCATAAAAACTTCGATAGCGTCTACTATGTTTGCCTTTTTATCGAGCTTTTCTATTACTGAAGCAAATTTTGATAATTTATCACTTAACCCACCAATTGCCGTAGGATCATCTGAATTTGAAACCTGGTCGAGTATTTTGTTTATTGCTGACAATAGTTTGTTTACAAGTTCTGGTCGTGTAATATTTTGAGCAGCTTTCTGTGCTTCCCAATTTCCATCTTTTACCCATTTAGTAATTGTTTGTTGTGATATTCCGGTGCTCTCTGATATGTGCTTTTGTTGCTGTCCTTGCATATATAATATACGTGCGAGCTCCTTTTTTTCAGATTTGTTTGTATTATTCATATTAATGCTTTTTAGGCGAAAATACTTGTATTTTCGGGTAGGGTAAAAAACTTGGTTAATGCTTGTACTATAGAAAATTATGGTACGACTTTTATTTTTTTTTTGCTACGCGTGTAGATAGTTTTGCTGTGATTTAATAAATGAAATAAAAATGAGCAAAGTTGTAATTTCAAATTCACGAGTAAATAGTTATGGTTCGCGAGTGCTTACTGAAGGTATAGATTTGACGCAGTACAAACGCAATCCTATTTTGTTGTGGATGCACAATAGACCATGGCGTGGTACTAAAGATGAAGTATTGCCGCTTGGCAGGGTTGAAGATATAATAGTAGATGGCGACAATTTGTTAGGTACTGTTGTATTTGATGAGACTGATGAGTTTAGTAGATCGATAAAAGCAAAATGGGATGCCGGAACTCTTAAAATGGTAAGTCCCGGACTTGATGTTGTGGAAATGAGTGATTCTGCTGAATACATATTGCCAGGGCAGCGTAGAGCTACAGTTACGAAATCAAAACTTGTAGAGGTAAGTATTGTTGACTTGGGTGCTAATGACGATGCACTTGCTCTATATAAAGATGGTAAGATAATTAACCTATCGGAAGGAAACGAACATTTTATTCCTGAATTAGTATGTAACTTAAACATTGATAATAATATGAAAACTATTGCATTAAAATTAGGTTTGCCGGAAGTGGCAACCGAACAAGAAATTTTGCAGAAAATTTCTGAATTGCAAGGCACTGCAGGTAGAGTTGGCGAACTTGAACTTGCTGTGCAGGAGCAAAAAAATAACGCTATTGTATTGGCTGTAGAAGCTGCTATACAGGCGAAAAAAATTACAGCAGATAAAAAAGAGCATTTTGTTACTCTTGGAAAAACTGCAGGTATAGAATTGTTGAATAAAACTCTTGATTCGATACAGCCTGCTTCTAAGCCAACTGACTTTATTGGAAGTGGTGGTGATAGTAAAAAGGTTGAGTACAAAAAACTGAGCGATGTTCCGACTGATAAGTTGGAAGCTATGCGTTCTGAAGACAAAGAACAGTATATGGCTTTATTTAAAGCTGAATACGGGTATGAACCAAAATTGTATGTATAACTAAAATAATAGAAAAAAAGATGAAAAAATTTGGATTTTTATTTGCCGTGATGTTCAACTGTTTGACAGGCGGTATAATCGCTATGCTTCTTGGTGTTGCTCCTGTGATGGGTGCAGTAGCTATGAATGCTGTTGGAGCATTTGCTCCTAAAGGAGAAAAAGGTGTTTTAATGGCAGGTATTTATGCAGAAGTATGGACCGGCGAAATGATTAAAGCATTTAGAAACTCAATGGAGTCTCTTGGTTGGATTAACAGAATACGTTCGTATGATCAATATGCACAAAACGACGTGATACATTTTGTTAATTTAGGTGGAGACCCGACTGTATTAGTAAACAACACAACCTACCCTATTGGTATTGAAAATTTAAATGATGCAGACAAGGCTATATCGCTTGATAAATTTCAGACAAAAGCTACACGGGTAACAGATGATGAGTTGTATGCTATAACATACGACAAAATGGGTAGTGTAATAGAGCGACATAGAGAGAGTATAGATCAGAAAAAATATGCGAAAGCTTTGCATGCACTTGCACCGTCATCGCATGCCGCAAAAACACCAGTGTTGTTAACAACCGGAGTTACGGCTTCTGATGGCACACGTAAAATATGTACGCGAAACGATATTATTGCACTTAAAAAAGTGTTTGATAAAATGAAAGTTCCTGTAGCAGGGCGTATTTTGGTATTGTGTTCTGACCATGTTAATGATTTGTTGACAGTAGATCAAAAATTTGCAGAACAATACTATAATTATACTACCGGAAAAATATCGAACCTATATGGTTTTGAGGTATATCAATACGAAGATTCTCCTTACTACACGGTAAGTACAAAAGCTAAATTACCATTTGCTAGTGTTCCCGGTGATACAGACAGACAAGCATCGGTAGCATTTTTTGCGCCACGAATGATGCGTGCTACTGGTACTACACAGGCTTACCTAAGCGAAGCGAAGAACAATCCGGAAACGCAAGAAAACCTTGTAAACTTCCGCCATATGTTTATATGCTTGCCTCTTAAAGAAGAAGCTATTGGTGCTATAGTAAGTGATTTTGCAGCTACAGAAAACGAAAGCATAACAGTAACTCCTACAACTATGAGTTTTGCTGCAGCAGGTGAATCTAAATTAGCAGCAATTACTGCATCGAGTGCGTTTACAGCAGAAGTAACAGGTACAGGATTTACAATTAACTTGGTTGGTAATGCTATTACCGTAACAGCAGCTGCTAATGCAGGAGCGCAACGAACAGGAACTGTAACAATAACAGTAACTGCTGATCCTACCAAAACAGCAATTATTGAACTTACTCAATTAACAGGTGAATAATAGATAATACATACAAAAAAGCAAGGGTGTAACGCCCTTGCTTTTTTCTAACAATAAAAACCATGAATACTATACAATATCTTGTAATACATTGCACAGCAACGCCCGAAGGTAGAAATGTAACATCTGCCGACATACGTGCGTGGCATACCACCCCAAAACCAAAAGGCAGAGGATGGAAGCAGGTTGGTTATACAGATATGTTTCATTTGGATGGTCGCGTAGAACGATTGGTTTCTAACAATGAAGATGCTAAGGTAGATGCATGGGAAATAACAAACGGTGTAGCCGGTATTAATAGTGTGAGTAGACATATAGTATATGTTGGTGGTGTTGCCGCTGATGGAAAAACACCAAAAGATACTCGTACATGGCAGCAAAAAAGAGCCCTTGAAAAGTATATAAAAGAATTTAGAGCAAAACATCCGGGAGTAAAAATTGTTGGTCACAATTATTTTGACACACATAAAGCATGTCCATCATTTAATGTGGATGTTTGGCTTAAAACAATTGATTTGTAATGGATACTGCAAATATAATAATAGCCGTAGTTGGTTCACTGTTTGGCAGTGGTGTTACCTGGATATTTACACTACGAAGTGTGAAACAAAAAAGTTCCGCAGAGGCAGAGCTAACAGCTAATGAAGCAAAATCGAAGGAGCTTGACAATATACAGGAAGCAATAAAGACGTATAGAGAATTAGCGGAAGATTTACGTGCAGAGCTTAAGGCGTCAAACGATGACAGAGCAGCTTTGAGAGAAGAATTGGAAGCGAGTAAAAAAGAACGTGAAAATACTTTGACCGAATTAAATAAAGTTAAAAACGAACTAGAGAGACTAACAAAAATCAATAAACGAATATGTGCTTTGCTCGAAAAAATTGAGCCGGAAAATTATAGTCAGATAATAGATGAAATAAAAAAACAAATCAATGAAACTACTAAATAAAATAACACTGATAGTATTTGTGATATTTCTTGCGTCGTGCAACAGGTTGATGCACGAGCCGGTGATAACTCAAACATATATAGAGAAACTTGTTCCCGTTGCTGTACCTGCTGACTCTTCGTACATGACAGCATTGTTTGAGTGCGATAGTACCAATAAGGTAATAATGACACAGCTGAGTGAAGCTAAGAGTGCTCGTATGGAGACTTCTTATGTGTATAGTAACGGAACATTGACTTATAAAACTAAAACAATACATGACACGGTGTATGTTCCTAAAACAATAATACAAACATTTGTGGAAAAACCCGTGGATAGAATTGTAGAGGTAAACGTATTGAAGTGGTGGCAAAAAACATTGATATACATGGGAGTGTTGATGCTATTGTATACCATATGGAAAATAGTAGTAATAATTAAAAACATATACGTATGACAAAAGAACAAAAGCGAGCACGGCAATGTGTTTGTTTGGGTGTAGAGTTTACTCCTGAACTTAAAGCTATGAGCGACAAATCGTTTGCTGATTTTGTGAAAGCAAAAAAAGCAGAAAAAATACCCGAAGTTCCATCACAAACAAAAACTGATGAGCAAAATGCCGTTTCATCAACTCCAGCTGCTCCTACTCAAAAAATGAGCAAACACCAAGAAAAAGCTATGGAGATAATGCGAGATCACGATTGTGATGAAGTATTTAGGACTTCTGACGGTTACTGGTTTACAGAGCGTTATGCGGCAGAAATGCATAATCGTATAGCCAAAGGAGAATTGGAAGTATTTACCTCTAAAAAATAAAATATATGTTACCACGCGTTAAAATTTATTATGAAAATGGAGCATTGGGCTCGGTAGCTCCATCAGAAGATGGAGTGATTGGTATAGTTGCTTCAGGAACAGCAGTAGCTGACAAGTTTGCATTGGGGACTGCGTATCTTATCACTAAATTGAGCGATTTAGATGCATTGGGAATAACAGAAGGTTCTGCTGATGTAAATAAACACATATATAAATGTGTAAAAGAAATATACTCTATTGCCCAAGAAGGTAGTAAAGTATGGTTACAAGCTTGTGCAAATACGGTAACAATGACCGATATGTTTGACAAAACAAAAACTTATGCTAAAACATTGCTTGATGCTACCAATGGTGCAATAAATATATTGGTGAGTTGCAAGCAAGAACCTACGGAATATACTCCAACTATAGTAGACGGACTTGATGGAGATGTGTATACAGCCATGGCAAAAGCACAAGAACTTGCAGTATGGAGTGCTGAAGAGAAATATGCTCCATTGTTTGTAATATTAGAAGGACGTCGATACGCAGGTACAGCTTCGTCGCTTCGTGATTTGCATTTGGGTGCAAACAACCGTGTACAAATACTTGTTGCTGACACGGAAGCTTCGAGCAATACGGCATGTGTTGGACTACTTGCAGGTACGTATGCTAATGTTCCTGTACATCGTTCGGCAGCACGTGTTAAAAACGGTGCTTTGCCTGCAATCATTTATATAGGTACAAACAAAGCAGAGCTTGGAAGTCCCGATGTAATACACGATGCAGGATTTGTTACTGCTCGTACATTTATAGGAAAAGCAGGATATTTTTGGACTGATGATAAACTTGCTACTGCAGTAAGTGATGATTATGCTCTAGTACCACGCCGTAGAGTAATAGACAAAGCATATAGAATAGCATATGCCACAATACTTGAAGAAATAGGCGACGAAATGCCTGTAACCGACGATGGTAAAATACCTGCAGCAATAGCTAAATCTATACAAAACAAAGTAGAGACGGCTATAGAAAATACTATGACGGTAAATGGTGAGCTTGGTGTAGATCCGGGTAATGCAAAAGATACCGGTGTAAAATGTTTTATTGATATTAATCAAAACGTAGTGTCTACATCGAAGTTTATTGCAAGCTTACAAGTGAAGCCGTATGGCTATACAAAATACATAGATGTGTATTTGGGTTTTCAAACAACGAGTAATTAATCATAAAAACGTACAATATGTTTGACAGTAGAGAATACGAATTTGCAGACTTAACCTTAGTGTTGGGTGGCAAAGATATAACAGGATTTCGCGGAATAAAATATACCGTGAAACAAGAAAAGGAAGTTGTATACGGAAAAGGCAACGAGCCATTGAAAATACAAAAAGGTAATAAATCATACGAAGGAGAACTTACACTATTACAATCGGAACTGGAAACATTAATAGCTAATGGTGGTGGTAGCGTATTGGATTTACAAGTAGATGCGGTAGTTGCATATGGTAATCCAAGCAAGGGTGATGCTTTGATTACCGATGTGATACAAGGTATACAGTTTACCGAAGAGGCAAAAGAATTGAAGCAAGGTCAGAAATATATGGAAATAACACTTCCGTTTATTTACTTGAGAAAAAAATCGCAAGTAGCCTAAAGATACTTTTTTCATGGGCAGAGACAAATCGGATAGACGGTTGGCATTCGGGACAGACCGATACTTTTTAAATATAGTTTAAATAATATATAAAAATAGCATAACAATGAAAAAAGTAAAACTCGAAGGTCAGGAAAGCCCTGAACAAATAGAAAAATGGAAAGAAGAGCATGAAAATGTATTTGCCATTAAATTTGACGATTGTATATCATACGTTCGTAAACCAAGTCGTGTAGAATTAAGCTACTTAATGACATTACAAGCCGACCCGATAAAACTAGCGGAACAGTTTTTTAAAAAATGCAAAATAGGCGGAAGTGATAAGATTTTTTCAGACATAAGCTATATGCTTGGTGCAAGCTCTGTGATAGAACACATCATTACCGTAAAAAAAGCAGAGTTGGGAAAGTTATAAACGAAGCCGATGGTAATATTGAATGTAACTGGGTAGGCTATATGGATACGATGCTTGAATATTATTTGGGCATTGATCCGGGTAAGCTATCTGATGAAATGTGGGCACAAAAATTTATGCAAATCTCAAATATACGAAAAAAAGAGAATTCCGCTAATTAAACCAAGTAGGGTTTTTGCCTGAAAATTCACGAACAGCCCATATAAGCATAGTTGCTAATCCTATACAGATGCAGCTAAAAATTATAAATCCAATAATGTTGAAAATAATAGTCATTGTTTCTGTTTTTTTTCAAAAGTATAATAAAAAAAAAGTAAAAGCAAATGTTTGGAAATGTTTTGACATTCACAATAAATGTAAATGGTGATGCCAACAATACGGTGACACAAATAGAGCAGTCTATTGATTCGCTTACTAAAAGTGTTGGCAATACTAGCTCGCATCTGTCAAAAATGGGTGAGCATTTGCTTAAATTCAATCAGTTTACGCAATACATTCAAAATTTTTCGAGTGCTATAGATGGAGCCTTACAACCAGGTATAGCACTTAATGCTTCGTTGAGCGATTTGCAATCAATAACAGGAGTGAGCGGTAAAGGACTTAAAGAAATAGAACAATATGCTCGCGATTCGGCACGTGCGTTTGGTGTAGATGCAGCCCAAAGTGTAGAAGGTTATAAATTAATACTATCACAACTATCACCCGAAATTGCCAAAGTTCCTGAAGCTTTGAAGGGAATGGGCGAAAACATTGCAACATTGAGCAAAACTATGGGTGGCAATACAACGGCAGCTGCAGAAGTATTAACTACAGCCATGAATCAGTTTGGTGTAAGCACTGAAGATCCTATACGAGCAACTGAAATTATGACTCGCATGATGAATGTGATGGCAGCTGCAGCAAAAGAAGGTAGTGCAGAATTGCCTCAAATAAAACAGGCTCTTGAACAAGCCGGTATGGCAGCTAAAGGAGCAAATGTATCGTTTGAGGAAACCAATGCCGCGATACAGGTTCTTGACAAAGCAGGTAAAAAAGGTGCTGAAGGTGGTGTAGCTTTGCGTAACATAATGGCAATCATAGGAAAGGGTAGATTTTTGCCACAAGACACTTTGGACGGATTGCAAGCTGCCGGTATAAGTGTTGAAGAACTTGGTAATAAAAATCTTACACTATCGCAACGATTGAGTTTATTGAAACCATTACTCAATGATACGGCTCTATTGAGCAAAACCTTTGGTATGGAAAATCAAAATGCCGCAATTGCTTTAATATCGCAAACACAAGAAGTTGATAGATACACAAACGCAATACAAGGGACAAATGCTGCTACCGAACAAGCGGCTGTGGTAATGGAAAACTACAGAGAACGCCAAGCAAGAATAAAAGCCGTGTTTGATGATATGAAAATATCATTGTTTAATATAACCGGTGATATGGGTATATGGACGGGAGTTTTGATGCAATCGCTTATACCATTGGCTCAAATAATACCACTTATTAGTGGAGTTGCTTCTGGTTTTAAACTTATAAAATCTATAGAATTTACTAAATATATAGGGTATATGAGCAATGCTTTAAAATGGGCACGGCTTAACTTAGTGTATATGAACAATGATCTAATAACAGGTCAATTGGTGCATCTTGGATTTATTGGAAATGTAGTGAGAGCAACATTGGCAATTGGTAGATTTGCCACTGTAGGTATATGGAGTGCAATAAAAGGATTGGGTGCTCTAATTGTATCGCTTATAACAGGAGGAGCAACCAGTGCAACATTTGCAGCAATATCTTCAGGTGCATTTGCTACGTTTGCGGCATCGGCACGAGTAGCGTGTGCTGCTGTGAGTAAAGCAATATTTAGTATTCCTATAATAGGTTGGATAGCGTTGGCAATTGCCGGGATAGCAGCTTTATTTATATTTCTGTACAAGAAAGTTGACACATTTAGAGCTGTAATGAATGGTATAGGTGCAGCAATAAAAGCCTTGTTTAAAGGAGAAAGTGCTAGCGAAGCATATAATAATGCCTATGTGAAAACACTTGACGAAACTGCTCGCAAACGATCAGAAGAAGCAGACAAAGAAGAAGCTGAGCGGCGTGGTATGAGTGTAGAAGAATACAGAAGAGTAAAAAAAGAAGCTGAAGGCGCAGGAGTTACCGTAGATGAGTATTTAATGAAGAATCCAACAGCTCGATACGGCTTGAGCGACCCTACAATAATAGGTGGTACGACTATGCCTACTGAAGGAGTACCTGAGCCAGTGCAAAACAATGCAACTGCAGCAGCTACCGGTGGTACTCGAAATACTCAAATAACTATAAGTTTTGAATCTTTGGTAGAGAATATGAACTTTAACGGAAAATTTTCTGAAAGTATAGAACAGCTTAAGGGAGAAATAGAAGGAGCCCTAACTAAAGTAATATTTGCAGCACAAACACTATGACAAACGTACGTAACATACAAGATTCTACCAATTTAGCTTTGCGGAGTAATAGGGCTATAGGATTTGCATTGCCTCCTATTATTCCCCTAAAAAAAACTGTAGTGGTAATGGAAACGGCTACAGGAACTTTTGATTTTGTTGAAGTACCGACTCAGAATTTTGCTCAAAATAAAACAAATAATCAATATAGCGGTGCATTACAAAAAGGACTTGTAGAACAAACAAACTTTATAGTTCCTCTAAGTTTTGCTCTTGACAACGCAGAGCCATACAGACTTCCTATAGATCCTATAATAAGTTTAAACGGTAAAAATATTATTACCAGGCGTGCGGTAAGCAAATCGAAATATGCAGGAAGAATAAAAGAACGATGGAGCCAAGACGATTGGATTATAACAATACAGGGTGTTTTGATAGGTGCAGATAGAGAGGAGTTGGCACTCATGGTTGAAAATATACGAACTATATGTGAGCAGAGTGTTACGGGTGTTGATATTATATGTAATTACATAAATAATACCTATGGTATTTATAGAATGGCTATAGAGGACTATGATTTTCCGTTTACACGAGGCGAAGAAAATCAAGTGTTTGTAATACGTGGCTACAGCGATAGTGTGTATGATTTGCTAATAGAGCAAGACAATGTATAATATGATATATGACATACGAATAGGAAACTATAAACTTGCCATGGTAGAGCAGGTAACAATAACCAAAAGTGTTGAAAAGCTTTCGGATACTGCTATTATAACATTGCCCGGAACCGCATATAATAAAGCTCTTGAAATAGAAGATAAAATAAAACGCGGCGATTCTGTAACTATACAATTGGGTTATAACAAAACATTGGTTACCGAATTTGAGGGGTTTGTTGACAAAATAAAAAACGATGGTGGTTCGCTCACAATTGAAATAGAAGATAATTTGTTTGCATACAAAGAATCTATTCCCGACAAAGAGTTTAAGAATGAAAGTGTTCGTAATATCATTGCTTATTTGCATACATATATTAAAGGATATAGCCTAGCCTGTGATTATGATTTTTCGTACGACAGTTTTGTAATAAGCAATGCTACAGCGTATGATGTTCTAAAAAAAATACAAGAAGAAGCTAAGCCAAATGTATATGTAAAAAACAAAACACTACATATACATCCGCAATACATAGAAACATTTGGTCGTGTTATTTACGATTTTGCAATTAACATAGATGCTGAAGGTACAGAACTGACATATAAACGTGCAGAAGACAGAAAAATATTGGTAGTAGCAGAAGGTAAAGATTCCAATGGTAAAGTAGTGCGTGCAGAATATGGCACAACAGGTGGTGATAAAATTACAGTAAGCATACCGGGAGTTAGCAGAAAAGAAACACTTACGCAGCTTGCAAAAGAGGCACATACACAAAAAGTATACGAGGGATTTGAAGGAAGTATAGTCGGATGGCTTGTGCCATACTGTGATGCAGGATATGAGGCTACTATACGCGACCATGAGTATGAATATAAAAATGGAACTTACTACGTAACTGAGGTAGTTGTAGAGTTTTCGGAAAGTGGTGGTAAACGAACTGTAAAACTTGGTAAAAAAATTAAGTGATATGAATAATCAAACCTTACGTGAATTGAAAGAAGCATTCATAAAATTCGGAAAAATGGGTGCAAAAGAACTAGTAAAGCAAATACTGTTTGTAGCTGAAGTAGTAGATATACAAACAGACACATGTAGTATACAGTACAATACTTTGAAGCTTACCAACGTGCGTTTGTGTGCTATAAAAGATGGAAACAAATCGAAGCTTATAGTACGCCCCAAGGTAGGAAGCGATGTTTTGGTATTTGATATGAGTGGTGGCGACTTGACAGACTTACTAGTGCTGCAAGTAACAGATGTGGAAGATATACAAACAGACAAAGGATCCAACGGCGGACTTATACAAATAGAAAAACTCACCGACAAAATAAATGAAGTGGTTGATTCTCTTAATGATTTGATAGAAGCATTTAACGGTCATACGCATGCAACGGCAACTGTAATTGGTCAAGTTACTGTTAGTGGTACTGCTACAAAAATAGCAATTCCATCGATAAAAGCGAGCAAACTAAAATCAAGTGATTACGAAAACCCTAAAATAAAACACTAATGCGAGTACAGGGCGACATAGTAACCGACGACAATGGCGATATAGTAATTGCCGATGGTGATATACTGGTGGCAGATTGCACACCATTGCACACACGCGATATACTGCGTACGCACCGTGGCGAATATAAGCAGCACCCAACTATAGGTGCAGGTATTGAAAACTTTACCGATGACGAAAGTTCGGAAGATATGCTACGAACCATACGCAAAGAATTGATAAAAGATGGGCAAAAAGTACAAACATTAAGATATAACCAAACAAACGGACAATTGCAGATAAACTCATGGTATGAATAAAGCGGTAGTACATACAAATCAGTCGTGGTTAGACGTAGCCTTGCAGCAAGCAGGAAGCGTAGAGGCTGTATTTGAAATAGCTCAAGCAAACGCTATAACCATAACCGATGATGCCGGAGGTACCATAGTAACACCTGCTATAATTGATGAAGAAACTGCGATACAACTGCAGGGATTGTATACACCTGCAAGTGCGGTTGGTGAGCTTTCTGGATCGATGGCAGTTAAAGTTCATTCCCGATTAACTATGAAAATGGTAGATAATGCAGTAGATGTTAAAAACAATCAAAATATGCTTGATATAGCATTACAAACTACCGGTACTGTAGAAAGTATATTTGATATAATGCAGCTGAATGATGTGAACAATATAGGTGAAGATGTGCAAGAAGAAATAATGATTAAACCACCTGTAAAAAACAAAAAGACACAACAGCAATTACAAGGATTGCATACACCTGCTACTGCAGGAAACTACATGGGCGGTATAAAAGGAGAATACGAGATCGAAGAGTTTGATAATCAAGAATATTATACATAAGAGTATGGCAAGAACAATAGAACAAATATACAATAGTATGATTCAAGAGAAAGAAACGTATCTTGAATTACAGGCATTACAACCTCAGGCAGATAACTTTCAAGAAATGTTGTCAAATCTTACAAGTTCTAGTAGAGTTGCTACATGGCGATTATTTTATTATGTGGTAGCATTTTGCGTTTGGACTTTGGAAAAACTTATGGATAAACATAAGCAAGAAATAGACTATACCGTAGCAAATAACCACTACGGTAATAGGACTTGGTATGAAATGAAAGCAAAAGAATTTCAATTGGGTGAAGATTTAATAGTTGTAAATGGTGTGATAAAATATGCTGCAGAAAATTTAAGCAAACGAATTGTAAAATATGCAGCTTCAGTACCGGGAAGTGTAACTCAAGTAAAAATAGCAGGTGAAAGTGGTGGAGAATTGATAAAAATACCTGCAGAACAAGTAGTGATGGTACAGAACTATTTCAATAAAATAAAACCGTTTGGAACTCGCGTAAGTGTAACAAGTAACGAGGCTGATAGGATTAAAATAATAGCTGACATATATTACAATCCCCTTGTTTTGTATGGTAGCGGTGCAAAAATAACAGATGGAAGCAAGCCTGTAGATGTAGCTATTAATAATTTTTTAAAGACAATAGAGTACAATGGAAAATTGAATATACAAAAGCTTGTAGATGCCATACAAAATGCAGAAGGTGTACAAGATGTGAATCATGTAGAGGTGTACGCAAAATATGGCACAACAGAGTATATGCAAGTAAATCGCGAATATTTTTCATATGCAGGTTGGATGCGAGTAGATACAGATTTTCCATTGTCAGCAACATTAAACTTCGTTGCCTATGTTTAATATAGACTACAATAAACTTATATACATGCTACTTCCAACGCACAAGCGAGGAATAATCACTCGCATGTATTTGCAGGCAGCTTTAAAGCCGTTGGTTGAGTTATATGAAGATTTTATACATTACCGTAATAAATCTAATTTGGAGGCTACATACAATAGTCAGATAATGAGTTTAGAGACGTATTTACGTAATTTGTTTGGCACAGATAACATACACATAATTGATAGTCCTATACGCGAAAGCTCGCACGTGTATAATATTGAAGAAGAGGTAGATGAGCCATATATATATCAGGCAGAAGAATTGGTAGTAGTAAATGGTGATTGGTTTTTTAAAAATGATAATGATGAGTTAATAGCATTACATGTTAACGGTGATCATTGGTTTTTTCAGACAGCAGAAGATGAAGCTTTGAGTTATAATACAATAGTTAAAGTTCCGGCAATATTTGAGTCGGACAATGAGTTTGCTGCGAAATTACAAGCAGCTTTAATGCAATACATATTTAGTGATAAAACTTATATAATACAGTATATATGAAAAAATTAGAAACAAACCACAATGGTGGTTTACGCTTAAATTGGGACGATATTCGTTGGTCTCAAAATGGTATCATTGATAGTTTAAATAGTGCTGTGAAAGCAATAGCAAATCAAACGCAAGTTTTTATTATGAGTGGTTGCGATACGAGACGTTGGGTTGGCTATGGAAATCAAAATGGTAGTTTTATAGATTTTGAATTATCAAGCGGTGTAATATGTATTAATGGAGAATTGTTTAATTTTCCTGGATTTGTAGCACCCGGTTATAATATACCAAGCACTTGCAAGTTTTGGTTTGTAATTGATATCGCGTATGATCCAATAGGTGTAAAAACAGATAAATATTATCAACAAGAACATCAATGTTATGCGGATAGGTATGTTAGAATAGAATTAGGAGACAGTTATCCAACAGGAGTATCTGGGATAGATTATTATCCAATAGTAAAACATACGATTGATAATAAGCCAAATTTAATGTATTTGTATGAAATACTAGAAGAAAATTTGCAAAAAAAAACAATTCAAAATTTTGTAACCCCACTTAATAATTGGTTGACTCAAAATTTGAAATTTACTCAAAACGGTAAACTTGGAAGTTTAAGTGGTCATGTTACACAAGGAGCAGGAGACGAACAAACAGGAACATATATTTGTCAATTTTCAGGAAGTGGAAATGTTAATACATATAATTATTTTACTGTTCGTAGATATAGTTCTGCTAATGTATATAAAGGAGAATGCTTAATGTATGTATTAGGTAATAAGCTATATATAGAAAACGTGAGTGATGCGTCTCAAGGTGATATATATATGATAGGTATAACATTTATTATGCAATAAAATGGCAATAAAAACCCCGGTAGAATTACTGCAAGACATAAGTACGTATATAACCAACAAGGTTGGCAAGATACGTAGGAGCGAACATGGAGCAGTGGAGCGTGATATAGTGGAATCATTTGATTCGCTTATAACTGCTGAAAAAAACGCGAGGATAAATGCTGATAGCCTTATTATGTTTAATGTAGGAGAAGCAATTACTGAATTAGAGGAAGATTTGACGGCAAGTATTGGGAATAAAGTAAGCGGACCAGCTATTTCTGTCAACAATTCTATACCAGTATTCGATGGTATTACAGGTAAGTTATTGAAAGAAACGCAATTCAAAATTGAAGGTTATGAAATAAATGGTGGCTTGAATGGTTCCATAATTCTTAATAATTCATCTTTAACTAATAGAACATTGAGTATACAGCATGGTTCTTATAACGATGAAAATGCGATTAAAATAGGAAGAAATCTCGCAACACAACACTATATATCATTTGCGAATGATACAGCAGGAGGTTGTTCAAATTGGATTTCATTCAAAATATGGAACAACAAAGACCAGAGAAATACGGTATTAACATTACAATCTCTATTTGGTTCACAATTTGGTATAGCTACTATAACAGGAAAGTTGCAAGTCAACAATGGCGATTTTATTACTCAAGGAGGAAATGTAG
>Ga0116190_1002022_pt1 | contig 16658 bp, 9 predicted proteins | sample AD_JPNTR4_MetaG_FD_89808 | JGI IMG/M metagenome (GOLD analysis project Ga0116190, IMG submission 89808) | Active sludge microbial communities of municipal wastewater-treating anaerobic digesters from Japan - AD_JPNTR4_MetaG | ecosystem: Engineered > Bioreactor > Anaerobic > Digestate | place...
ATGCTTGAACAACTTGCTCGTCATTCCAATTGTGACATTACCATTCAGGTAAAAGGAGATTTACATATAGATGAACACCATACCATTGAAGATACAGCATTAGCTTTAGGCGAAGCATTTTTAAAAGCTTTAGGCAACAAACAACAAATTGAACGGTATGGTTTTTTATTACCTATGGATGAATCATTAGCTCAAGTTGCATTAGATTTTTCAGGACGACCTTGGCTAGTTTGGGATGTAACTTTTACACGTGAAAAAGTTGGCGACTTACCAACCGAAATGATATATCATTTTTTTAAATCATTTTCTGATGCTGCGCGCTGTAATCTAAATATACAAGTAACAGGCGATAATGAACATCACAAAATTGAAGCAATTTTTAAAGCGTTGGCAAAAGCAATAAAAATGGCTGTTTCCAGAAATTCGAAAAACATTGGTTTACCAAGTACAAAAGGTGTTTTATAATTTTTTTACTATCATATATAGCAAATCTTATATCAAAAAGTACTATATTTGAATATCAAAAAAATATAGTATGTTAAACCAAAAATTACAACAAAAACTACAACAAAAATTATCGCCCCAGCAAATTCAAGTTATTAAAATGCTTGAAATACCTACTATGATGCTGGAACAACGAATCAAAGAAGAATTAGAAGAAAACCCTGCTCTAGAATTTGAAGAAACACCTGACGATATTCGTGATCAAACCGGCGAAAACGATGAAATTCAAGAAGATGACAATACAAATGATGAAGAATTTTCAATAGACGATTACTTTAACGAAGACGAATATTCAAACTATAAATATAAAAGTGATAATTATTCCTCTGATACCGATAATAAAGAAATACCTTTCTCGGTAGGAAATACGTTTCATGAAAATTTAATACAACAAATAGGATTACAAGACTTAGATGAACGTGAACAACAAATAGCTGAATTCATAATTGGAAATATAGATGAAGACGGATACTTGCGTCGTGAACTCGAAAATATAGTTGACGATATCATGTTTGCTCAAAATATTGAAACTTCTGTATCAGAACTAAAAAAAATTCTTTCAGTTATTCAAACGTTTGATCCTCCCGGAGTTGGAGCAACTACATTACAAGAATGCTTATTATTACAAATTACTCGTAAACAACGTACTGCCGAAACAATTACTGCAACAGCAATACTTAGAGATTTTTATAATGAATTTACAAAAAAACATTACGAAAAAATTCAACAAAAATTAGATATAGAATCTGACGATTTAAAAGATGCTATTGATGAAATCTTAAAATTAAATCCTAAACCCGGCAGTTCCTACAGCGACCCACTCAATAAAACTGCAGGTCAAGTTATAATTCCTGATTTTATATTAGAAGAACAAAATGGTGAACTTACAATAAGTTTACATTCACGAAATGTACCTGAACTCAAAATAAGTAAAACATATGCCGATATGCTAACTGCTTACAAAGCAAATTCTCAAGTTAGCAAATCACAAAAAGATGCCCTTACGTTTGTAAAGCAAAAATTAGATTCAGCTAAATGGTTTATTGATGCCATAAAACAAAGACATCAAACCTTATTAAGCACTATGCATGCAATTTTTGAATATCAAAAAGATTTTTTTACTACCGGCGACGAAACCAAACTTCGGCCTATGATTTTAAAAGACATTGCAGACAAAACAATGCTTGACGTTTCTACAATTTCCAGAGTGGCAAATAGTAAATATATTCAAACTCCCTATGGAATTTATGCCCTTAAGTATTTCTTTTCAGAAGGATTACAAAACGAAGCAGGCGAAGAAGTTTCTTCAAGAGAAATTAAAACAATACTCCAAGAAGCTATAGAAAATGAAAATAAATCAAAACCATATACCGATGAAGAACTTGTTGATGTTCTTAAAGAAAAAGGATATATAATAGCTCGTCGTACAATTGCAAAATACAGAGAGCAATTAGGATTACCTGTTGGAAGATTACGCAAAGAATTGTAATCCTTTGATTTCTGAAAATTCTAAAAAACAAGAATTATTTCACACACAACAGATATAAAATAAATTCGAGGAAAAACCGTATGTTACAAAGTAATTTTTATATTTTTGAATACAATCAAAACTCGGAATGTATAGAATATGTCTGTTAAACAAAAAATAAAAAAAATTAGTCTTTGGATTGGAGGTATAATTGCAGGATTACTCATAATTACCTCTGTATTGTCTTATATATATCGCGATAAAATTATAACATTTGTAACTCAAGAATTGAGCAGTCAGTTACAAGGAGAAATAAGGATTGGAAAAATTGACATTTCATTTTTAAGCAGTTTTCCTAATGTTTCCATTCAATTACACAATATAATAGCTAAATCAACTCCCGGTTTTAATACTAAAGAATTTAATGAGTATAACACAGATACTGCTTTTACTGCACAAAAACTATCATTTGTTTTTAATGTTATTGATTTTATTAATGAACGATATATTGTTCAACAAATTAAAGTAAAAGGAGCATATATTAACCTTTTCATTGATTCAAAAGGCAAACACAATATGAATTTTGTAAAAGAAACAAACGATACGGTACAAACTAACTACTTTATAGAGTTATCTAAAATCAGTATTTTTAAAACTCATACTCACATTCATAGTGCTGCCGACAAATTGTATGCTCACGATTATTTTGATTTTGCTCATATTTCGGGTAAATTTTTGGAAAATGGATTTTCATTATTTGTAGATACTGAATTTAAAAATCATATTATATCTATTGACAATCAATCTTTCTTCCCGAATTTAGATATAGACACGGAAATTTCAATTGCAAAAACAGAAAATCTTATTCAAATTCTAAAAGCAAGTATTGCAACACCTTTAATTACTATACAAACAGATGGTTCAGTTCGTTTACAAAACAAATCAACCGAAACAAAATTGTCATATAACTTTACTATTGAGGATATTGAAGAATTTATGAGTATTATGCCACAATCAATAGCTACCATGGCAAAAGAGCATAATTTAGAAGGAAGTATTAAAGCAAATGGAACTATAACCGGAGTAATAAATTCCAATCGACTACCCGAATTATATATGCATTTTGCATATTCCGATGGTTCTTTTACCTATAATTCTAACCCATTCAAAGTTGATTTGCAAGGAACTCTTACAACCAAAAACATGGCAAATCTTGCATTTTTTAACCTATCTAATTGCACATACACTCTTAGCCGTGGTGAGACAAAACTAAATGGTTCTCTTTCTGTTACTGATTTTAACAACCCTTATTTTGAAATTTTAGGAACGTTACAAACTAAATTAGAAGATATATCAGAATTTATTCAACCCGAAAACTATATAGTAACAGGTAATGCATCCGGCACATTTAGTTGTAAAGGCAGAATTGCCGATATTGACTCTTTATTGCCTTCTTTTTTTACCAAAACACACACAGAATTTAATTGTAAAGTTACTGATTTAGAAATTACTCCCCCATCTTATTCTCCTTACGAATTCAAACAAGTAAATGGCACTATAACATATAAAGATTCAAAAATGACTTTTGAACAAATTCAAGGAAAACTTAAAGGTGCCAATTTTAGCTTAGACGGTATAGGAAACAATATGTTAAATTATATTCTTTTTAGCAATCAAGATGCTACTTTTCAAGGTAATTTTTCTATCACCGATATAAATATTGATCCTTTTGAAAAACATTATTATGATTACCTTTGTAATGAACCATCTACAAGCACATTACAAACTCGTATTAATGTAACAGCAAAACAAGTGGAATATGACAATTTTACATTCCAAGATGTTTCATGCATACTTATATATACAGGCAATACATTTAATTTATTGCAAACAAAACTTAAAACAATGAAAGGATTATTTGCCGGCGACGTGTATGTAACATACTATGATAACAATACCACAAAAGTAGAAGCTAATGGGGACTTCAAAAAAGTTTCAGCAAAAGAATTATTTAAAACATTCAATAATTTTGATCAAACCTTTTTAACAGAATCTCAAATATCAGGCACCATATCAACAAAATTCAATATGTCAACTATGCTTGATAAAGATTACAACCCAATTTATTCAAGTATGAAAATACTAAGCAATGTTATAATTGAAGATGGAAATATTTCTAATTTTGATCCATTTATAGAAATGGGTAAAAAAATGAAAGTAGAAGAATTCAAATCTGTTTCATTTACTCGTATTGAAAATATCTTAAAAATCGAAAACGATACTCTGTATATTCCAAACATGCGAATTCAAACAAATGCATTTGATATGAATTTTGCAGGCAAACATGCTATTAACAATAATCAATTTAATTATTACATTACGGTATTTATGAAAAAAACTCTATCAAATATGTTTAAGAAAAAAAATGAAGGCGAAGATTTTGGTGAGATTGAACAAAATACCGACGGAAATTTAAAACTTCCACTTCGCATTTATGGAAATCCCGATAAGTATTCAATTGAGTATGATTTAAAAACATCTAAACAAAATGTAAAACAAACTATGGAACGACAAAAAGAAGACTGGAAAGCTATTCTCAATAAACAATCAAATGAAGAAATACAAGAAAAGCCAAAAAAACAAGAAAAACCTATTGATTCGGGATTCAAAATAGAATATGATTAATAACAGAATACAAAATACATGAAATTATATAGTGCCAAATACAAAATTAAAGTTGCTTTGTTTACAATTGCAATTCTATTTGTTGGTGCCATTATATATTTACTCAATACTACCATAACAAACATAAAACAAGAAGAACGAAAACAAGTATTACTATGGGCTGAAGCCGTTCAAAAACGATATACATTAGTTGATTATACTAATAAACTATTTGAAAAACTGCAAGAAGAAGAACGGCGTAAAGTTGAATTATGGTCTGACGCACAACATCATTTATTATATGAAGATGATTCCCAATTTTTGACCTTTTTACTCAAAATCATAAGTAGTAATAAAAACATACCCATTATTTTAACTGATGCTAAAGGGAATGTTGTTTCTAGTGTAAATACCGATTTTGCAATTCCACTCAATAAACCTATGCCTGACAGTATCAAACAAATTTTCACAGAATATAATCCTATACCTATTTTATATGACAACGAACCAATAAACTACTTGTATTACACTGATTCAAAACTATTTAGTGAGCTTCAAAATGTAATGAATAATATGATTCAATCGTTTATTGAAGAAGTAGTTAAAAATGCAGCTTCGGTACCTGTTATCATTACTAATAAAGACACAACTCAAATAATTGCATACGGGAACATTCAAAAATATAGGATTGAAACGAATGAAAAGATTTTTCAAACCATTCAAGAAATGGCTTCGAGTAATCCACCAATTCCAATCATATTAAACAATAGTGTTGTTCATTATATATTTTACGAAGACTCTACACTTATAACTCGACTTCGATATTACCCTACAATACTTATTGGCATTGGGTTTATTGTATTACTCTTTGCATATTTTGCATTACGAAGTTCCGAAAAATTTGAACAAAATCAGTTAATGGTTGGTATGTCAAAAGAAACTGCACATCAATTAGGCACACCTATTTCATCTCTTATGGCTTGGGTTGAATTACTTAAACAACAAAATATAGACAATGACATTGTAACAGAAATCAATAAAGATGTAACTCGATTGCAAACAATAGCTGAACGTTTTTCAAAAATTGGTTCTGCTCCCAATCTCAATCCACATGTATTATACGATACAATTCAAAAATCTTTGGATTATATACAAATCAGAACCTCTCAAACTATTTCATTTCATCTTCATTGCCAACAAAAAAATATAGTAGTTCCTCTCAATATAGCTTTGTTTGAATGGGTTATAGAAAATATTTGTAAAAATGCTATAGATGCAATGCAAGGTAAAGGTTCACTTTCTATTACTATTATCAGTCAATCGCCATGGGTACATATTGATATAGAAGATTCGGGTAAAGGAATACCTCGAAATAAATTTAAAACCATATTTAAACCCGGATATACAACTAAACAACGTGGCTGGGGATTAGGATTAAGTTTAGCAAAACGAATAATTGAAGAATACCACAATGGTAAAATTTTTGTAAAATTTTCAGAATTAAACAAAGGAACTACCATTCGAATAAGTTTACCAATGGCTTAATTCATTATGAAAATACGCGATGCTTTTAATATATTAGAAATATCGGATGATGCTAGTCCCGAAGAAATTAAAAAAGCATACAGAGCAAAAGCAAAACTGTATCATCCTGATGTAAATAATTCAAATTCGGCTCAAGCTGAATTTGAATGTATTCAAAATGCTTACACACTTATTCAAGCATATATTCAATACAGAGAATCAAAACATTCTCATTCTGAAATACAAAACACAAAAATCAAACGTAAACAAAACTCTAAACAGACGAAAGCTGCAAAAAAACAATGGTTTGAAGCTCGAATTCAATATGATATAAGCATATTCAAAAAATCCAAACAATATATTCTCTCATATTGTTTTGCTTTTATTGGGAGCATAGTTGCTCTTGGAATTTGTATTGATTATTTTTCTGCACCTCAAGAAAATTATGAACCAATTCAACACATAGAAATTCCCCAAAATTTTCATGACATTAAAAATTATGCATGGAAAGAATTATATATTATTGTTCAAGATCGTAGAATTTCAATTACTCCATTACTGTTAAACCAAATACAAAACACTTCATACCTTAAAATATATAATACACCATATTTGCAACAAATTAAACGTATTGAAGCAACAAATAGTCAACCATATACAGAAATTGAATTTTACAATTTTTACAATGATGCATTCCTCATCATAGTAATTTTACTCTGTGGGGGGATAAGTATGTTTGTTTTTAACAAAAAATCTCTTGGATATTATAGCATAATTCGGTTTTACAATCTATATTGTTTACCTCTTATTATTCTATTTGTTTTATTGGGTGAAGCTCGAATATTGCGTTTATTTGGTATTGTATAAAATTATCTCGACTTTATTTAACAGACGAATATTGAATATCAGTATATGATACTTTTGGTTTTAAATAATATATTTTACCGTTTGTGGTTGCACAAAATATAGTACCATTAGGCAATACTACAGGGGTAGAAAAAACTTTACCGTCAACAAAATATTTACATATAATTTCACCATTTATATTTAATACATAAATATTTTTATCATACGAACCTACTACTATAAAATTATCTTGAGTAATTGCAGGAGAAGCTACTATCCGCTTTTTTGTGGCAATAGAATGCAACAATTGTCCATCATTTTTAAGAATATAAATATGTTTATCAAACGAACCAAATACAATTTTATCGTCAACTTTTTGAGGTGAAGCATGTATTTTTCCATTTGTTTTAAACTTCCATTCTAATTTTCCTTGTAAATTAATTGCGTGTAAATATCTGTCGTATGACCCAAAAACAATAGTTGAATCCTTTACCTGCAATGCTTTAGAATGCATAATCCAACCATTTGTCAAATACGATGACACCAAATTAGCAGAGTCATTAAAAATATACATTCGCTTGTCATTACCCCCAACACATATATTTTTATTACTTAAAAGTTGAGGGCTTCCGTGCACCATTTTTTTTGTAGTAAATTGAGTATATGTATTTTCTATAAAATTATAAAAAATCACTCCTTTTTTATTACTGCCAAATATTACACGAGAAGAATCTAATTGCAAAGCATTAGTAAAAATTGACCCATGTAATTTTATTTGTTTTAACAAAGAACCAATCTCATTAAAAAAATACATATTACCATCATAAGAAGCAACACTAACTATTGTATCAGAAACAATTGAAGGAGTTGCATGCACCCATCCTTTGGTAGAAAATTCTTGAATTTTATCGCCTACTGAATTAAAAAAATATATTTTTTTTCTATGATTACCAATTACAACATTTCCTTGTTTTGTAACTATTGGACTACTATAAAAAGCTCCATGTAATTGAATTGCAGTAATATCGAAAAAATTATTTGATGAATGATTGGTTTGCGTCATAACAGAATTACTTGAACAAGAAATTCCTAAAACAACTATTGCAACCCAAAGTAAATATATCCTCATAATTAAAATCGCTCACAAGAATACAAATAAACTAAAAATATAAGAATTTTCAAAATGCAATTTCATGCTTTAATAAGCAACTGTAAAAAAATCAAACTAAGTATTGTTAATAAGCTAAGTTGAATTTTTCAACATTAATACAACTCTCAATAAATCAATCTACTTCAAAACCTATTACAGTCACATCATCGGTTTGATCATTGTGTTGTTTCCATGTATTAAAAAATTGTTCTATTTTGTGAGCTTGTTTTTGTATAGAACGACCTTGAATTGATAGTAATAAATCTTTGAATCCGGTTCTTTTTAATTTTTTATTATCTAATCCTCCTATTTGATCAACATAACCATCAGTAAATAAATATACTCTATCTTTTTTTTCGAGTTGTATCTTATGCACCGAAAACGGTTTATCATATATATGCACACCTATTGGCATTCTATCGGGCTCCAATTTAATTATTGACTTTTGTCTCACTATATAAAACGGATTGTATGCTCCCGAATATTCAAGTATTTTTAATTTTACATCATATGAACACAAGGATATATTCATGCCATCATACATAGGTTCTTGTTCTGTATTTTTCCACAAAGTTTTAATTATATTAGCTCTTAAAAAATTAAGTATAGCATCTGGTCTTGTTATTCCTTGTTCATTCACAATTGTATTCAAATATGATATGCCCAGCATACTCAAAAATGCTCCGGGAATACCATGTCCTGTACAATCGGCACAAGCTATTATTATTTTTCCTCGTTTTACACTAATCCAATAAAAATCACCACTTATAATATCTTTTGGCTTAAAGAATATAAATGATTTTGGTAAAAGACTCTGAAAAAATTCTATCGATGGGAAAATACCTTGCTGTATTTTTGAAGCATATCGTATACTTTCATTCAATTCTGAATTTTGCAACAGAATTCGCTCCTTTTGTACAAATAAATAATCCTTTTGTGCTTCAATTTCTATTGTTCGTAATTTCACTTCAAACTCTAATTTTTCTTTTGAACGCATCAACAAATTCCTAAAACGTTCCGAAACCGCAGCACTTATAAAAAGAACTAAAAATGACACACCTAATTTACCATTAAACACCTGAATAACATCTAAATATATTATTCCGGTATTATGTATTAAAACCATAATATATGTACACAACAATATACAATTAGCATACATCATTAACTTTGGATGCTGAACTTTTTGCATTGCTATATGTACACTCATATATGTTACAAACATCATTATGATGAGTATAATACCATACAATACGTAATTACTTACTACAAAATAGGAATACGGTAACCAACAAATTCCCAAGAGTACAATTAAAATCACATATAACACTTGTAATACTTTATACCAAGATTTATATGTAACATGCAAATTATAAAATAACTGTATGGTATAACATTGTAACATAATGGAAATAATTGCTATAATGTATGCAGCTCGAGAAGCTAGCCACGTATTATGATTCCATAAATATTTAAATGAAAATCCATCTATTGTAAAAATATATAGAAACAGACTTAATATAAATCCTGACGTAATAAGATATATTTTATCTTTAAAAGAAAAATAGAGAATTACATTGAATATAAAGGCAAATAAGAGCAAACCATAAAAAAAACTTAACAAAAAATAAGTATGTAGTTTAGAATTATGATAATCTTGAAATGTTTCAATAGTCATAGGTATTTGCACTATATTACCATAATTTCTGATAATGAAATAAAAATTTCTTATTTCTTGAGCAGGAACTGTTAATTGAAATGTATAATTATTGTCTTCTAATTTTCTTTTATTAAATACATATCGCTCACCAACTTGTTGCATTTGAAACACCTCATTCTTATATGATTCTATAAAAATAATTTCCTGCAAACCCGGATTTTTGATAGAAAAATAATACTCAATTTGCTTTTTAGTTTTATTTTGAATAGGTAGTTTTAAAATATATGACGATTTTGAAAAACCTTTATGAATATAATCTGATGAAACCTTAGAAAAAGGAATAGAATCAAATATTGTATTATATAGTGTAATTGCATTTGAACTATCTTCATATTCATATACACAAGTATATATATTGGAATAATCAAGCTCATGCTCTATCACACACATTTGAGCTTGTATATTAGAATATACAAATACAAAAAGAAAAAAAATCAATCTCATACTCGTTTCATTCACTAATGCAAGTGTACAAAACGAATATAATTTTCAAATTAAGTAATTGTTATTATAGTGTAAAAAAGCCTTTATTGATGATTCCCCGCAAATGAATATGACAATCCCACTAAGAAATTTGTTTTTTGAGTGGGATATAAATAATACTGTTGATAGGTATTGGCAGTAATATTATTAACATTTACAAAAAAAACCAAAACACTTGTATAATAATATTCTATTCCAAGATTTACATCAAAAATAGAATTCATCTTATGTACTTTACCGTCAACAGTTTGTGCATAGAGTAAATCATTATAAAAGAATTGAGAACTTACAATCATTTTATTTGTATTAGTAATAGGATTTACAATGGCATATTTAAACAATAATTTACTTTCAATAGAGGGTCTATGCCATGCTCGTTGAATACTATCAAGAGCATACTGATGATAATCAACAACCGCCTGTACATCAAGATTTTTTCTTTTAATACCGGTTTCGCCGTGCAGAGTTATTCGAGTACCATTATCATAAACAGGTATAAAACTATTCTGTATACCATTAGTTCCTACAACATCATTAACCCAAAAATACATATTTTCGAACTGACTAATAGTACATGCAGCCACAAATGGTATTGTACGAAGCAAACGCCCTTTTGCTCCAAATTCTATATTCATTTTATAATTTGTAGGACGTAAATACACATAATTACTTGTATAAGGATTTTCAAACAACATAGTATTCATAGAATAGTGCTGTAAATTCCCGGAATAACGAATATATGGAATCAATGAATAACTCAATAAATTATAATCAAAACGTACATCAGGATATGCTTTAAATGTATTTAAACCAATAGATTCTATTAAGTTTACACCTACTCGCAAAGACCAATCATCAACAGTAGTACCTACAAAAGGCAACAATTGCAAACGAGCTGAATTTTTTGACACAAGCGTATCAATTGGTGCAAAATTTAGTCCACTCCACGACACATCAAGCAAAGCACCGGTTTGAATTTGTTCAAATTGCTTAATTGCATTAGCTTCAAAAAATAGAGCATTTTCAACTGTTTTGGGATTTACTATAGTTAAAATATGATTGAGATTAGAAGTATATCTCAATTTTGATTTATCAGATGTAGCAGATTGTACCCCTAAAGATATCTCATTTGTGAAAAAATTTCGTTTAATACTTCGTTTAGTTAAAATAGTATCAGGCACCATTGGAAAGAGAGTGTCATACATTTGATACCCGTAACGCATAGCACTGCTATACATTGGTTTTATAGAGGCCGAAGTTATAACAGAAGGATTAAACCGTTTTGCATATGCATATATATAATCCTGAGTATATCCTGCCGGTAATTTTGCATCATTTTCAAATCTAACTTTACCTGCAGATGCATTATGATATATTTCTATTCCTTGTTGCTTTAAACGAGAACGTTCTGTAGTATATTTAGCATTAACATAACTTTGAGAATAATTACCAAAGCCTACCGCAGCATATCCTTTATACAGTTCTTGTAATTTGTCGCCAACCACACTTACAGGTTTTAATGTTTTTAATGTATATGCAGTTTCTAAAGGTTTTGATTGTATAGAATAATATAAATCTACTCGTAAATCTAAAGTATCATATGCTCGTGGTGGCACTGACAATCGTATAGCATCAGAAATTTGAGGTTTATAATCAGATGGCACTATTATAGTTTTATTTAATTCTGTTGAAATTGAATCTTGCTGTCCATAGGTATTTATAAACAAACTAATACTTACAATACAAACAAAAAAACGTAACATACTTGTTTTCATATATAATTATTTTTTAAATAATTCAGGATTATTACCCATTGGAATTGTAACTTCTTGTTGAGCTTTTTGTTTTTGCCCTATTTCTATATCGGTAATTAAATTAAGCATATCATTAGCTTCGGCTATTATACCATCTTCTTTGTTTTTATAATGTTGCATTACATTTTGTAATGTATACCGAGCTTGAAACAATTCATTTCGTTGAATAAATATTTTAGCCCATAGGATATACGATTTACCAAGCCAATATTGATGTGGCGAGTTTTTCTCCAGAAAATCAATTATCTCTTTTTCTGCTTCATCATACTTTTGTTGATTAAATGCATATAACGCTACATAATATCGTGCTTCGGCACCTTCTTTTGTAGCATGCTCCACAGCAACTGTTTTATATTTTACTAATGCATTTACAGAATCTTGCATTGCCTCATATGCTTTAGCCATAAGCATATTAGCCCATCGTTTATCTGCAGGAGTAATTTTTTCGGTTACTATATATTTGTCGCCAATTTCAATAATCTTAGAATTATTTTTAAGTTTTTCATAGCATACCATCATTCCTTTTCGTGCAACTAATAAATTTGGTTTTAATTCTGCTTCATTTTCTAATCGCTGCAAAAATCCTAATGCTTTATCATATTGATACGAATTTATAGCTATTTGTGAAGCGTTAACTAATGAGGTTTCGGTAAATGAATTTTTAGTATACTGCAATACATATTCATAATCAGGCAAAGCCTCAAATTCATAGCCTTTTGAGAAAAAACATTCTGCACGATAAAAATGAGCATGCAATAAAAAGAATCCCTCACCATATTTCTGTATATATGCACTTAATAATGGTTGAGCTTTATCACAATCGCCATCAAGATACAACTCTTGAGCAACTTCAAAACTGAGTGAATCCAATTGCGCTTCAGTTACATTTGCATGTCCACCAATTTGTTTTACATAATTTGAAAACCCATCAATATCATTTTTCTTTTTATAAATATTTCGAATCATATTTAAAGCCGTTTGCGACTCCTGCGAGCCCGGATATTGTTGCAAAACACGCTGATACATAAGTAACGCATCATCTAATTTTTGTTTATTATATTCTATATATGCCAATTGCAACAATGATTTTTTGATATATGAACTTGCTTTATAATTAGATACTATTACTTTATAATTTTCAGAAGCTTTTGATTCCTGATCTGCTTTCATATAGGCTTCAGCTTGTTCAAATAGAGCATCATCATAATACATAGAACTTGGATATTGTTTCATAAATTTTGCCAAACTCGAAATTTTTGCTTCATGATTACCCGCTAAACCTTGACAAAAAGCTTCTTGAAACAATGCATATTCCACATCAAATTTACCAATATTTACAGCAATAGTATAAAAACGTATAGCTTGTTTAAAATCTTTGAGCATATAATAACAGTCGCCTGTTCTAATTGCAGCATCAGAATAAAAATCGTCTTTTTTATTATCTGCAATATCTAAATATTTACGAAACCATGTTGCAGCATCGGCAAAACGTTCTTGCTCAAAAAAAGTATATGCTATAGAATAATGAGCTCTTTTATATTCCGGTGAATTGAATGCCCCGGGCACAAGGACAAACTCATTAAATAATGCTCGAGCTTTATCATATTGCAAAAGTTTATAATAGCATTCGGCTTTCCAATATATACTATAGGCCTGAATTGTTCTGTCAAAGGTTCCATACTGCATCGATTTATCAAACATTTGAATTGCTTGTGTATAATCAATATTATTTATCAATTCTAAACCTCTATAATAGGCTATTTGTTGATATGCTATTTTTAAATCTGTTGTTAAAACTTTAATTTGTTCTAAAGAGGCAAGAGCATCTTTATAATTTTTAGATGACATAAAAATTTTAACCAATAAACTATTTGCCTCATCTTTATATTTTGATGACGGGTATTGTGCCAGAAAAGATTGAGTTGCAGTAATTGCCTCATTAAATGGAGCATACGATAATTCATAAATCAATTTGGCATGAATAAAAGTAGCATCTTCCTTAATACTTGGAAATACATTATATTGCATGGCAGCCATAAAAGCATTTCGTGCCTTATCTTTTATTCCCAATTTTAAATAGCAATCTCCTAAATGATAGTAAGCATTTTGTGCAATTGTATCATTTTGCGAAGTAACTTGACTGAATAAATCAGCAGCTTTAGCATATTTACCATCACGATAATACAAATAGCCTAGTTCATACAAATCTTCTTTTGATGGACTCAATGAGGTCTCAATATATTTTTCATAATACGGTAAAGCTAAATTATATTGCAATGTTTTAAAATATGCACCTGCTAAAACTCTATATACTTCAGGTAATTGTTGTGGATTTACAATTCCTTCAATTGTTCTGGCATATTGAATTACCTTATCATATTGCTGTTGTTTATAATAAATTTGACAAATATACGGTGGAACTACAGTTGAAAACATAGTAGAATCAGCAAGGAATTCAAATCCCTTAAGAGCTGAGGCATAATTCTTATCATAATATTCTAAATATGAAAAATAAAATAATGCATTTTGTGCATACACAGATTTTGAATCCTTTACTTCTTTAAAAAATGGTTTTGCTCTTGCGTAATCATTATTTTTAAAATATGAATACCCTATTTTATAAAAATACTCGGAAATCTCTGTATTATTAAATTTTTTAATATCAACCAACTCATACCATATAAGAGCTTCGGGGTAGTGCTGTTCGCGAAACAAATAATTGGCATACTCAAAATATGCATGATAAATTCGAGTACTTTCAGGATGCTTTTCAATAAATTGTTTAATACGCATTTCCGCATCACCATTGAACAATCGTAATGCACATACAGCAATATAATATTCAGCATCGGTACGTATTGTTTGAGCGTAATCTTCTGAAGTTGATATTACAATAAATTTTTGTTGTGCCGCCGCAAATTTTTGATTATCAAATAATGAAACAGCTTCATTAAAAATTCTATTTGATTTTGATAAACGTTCGGTATTTTGTGAAAACACTAAAGTTGTTCCGGCAATTATACAAACGGTAACTAAAAAACTTTTAATTCGGTTCATAATGTACAATTTAATTCAAGCAAAATTCTCTATTTTTTTTGTGTTTTTTTTTATTATGAATAATTTTTTATAAAAACTTATAAACGATGAAAAACACATTTAAATATTTGTTATTCAAATTTTTACATGTCAATTTTACAATATACAACAACAGTTATTAACTTGATTTTTGATACCATTAAACGGTAAACTAACAATCTATTGTACATCATATATATATTTGCTAAAAAAACATATGAATTATTCAAAATATATAGATCATAGCTTACTGCACCCCACAGCAACACACAATGATATAGCCAAATTATGCCGTGAAGCTATTGAATTTGATGTTGCTGCAGTATGTATTCAACCTATTTATATACAATTTGCACAGACCCTATTACAACACACTCCTATTTCTGTTGCTACAGTTATAGGATTTCCTCATGGAACAAATTCTATAGAAACGAAATGTTTTGAAACAAAATTGGCAATAAAACATGGTGCAACCGAAATTGATGCTGTTATTTGCATACCACAAGTAATTGCACAAGAATGGAAATACATAGAAACAGAAATACACGAATTATCCACAATTTGTAAACAACACAACATTTGTCTTAAAATAATTTTTGAAACAACATACTTAAATGAATATAATATAATTAAACTATGCGAAATTTGTTCAAAAGAACACGTTTCTTTTGTAAAAACTTCAACAGGTTTTGATTTTATTAAACATGAATCCGGATTATATACCACCAAAGGAGCTCAAATAAGCCATATACAATTAATGAAAAAACATTGTTTCAACAATACTCAAATTAAGGCTTCAGGAGGTATTAGGAGCGCATCATATTTTATAGAATGTATTGAAGCCGGAGCAACAAGAATTGGTACTTCTGCAACAAAAGATATTCTAAAGGCATTACCATAATTTTATAAAAAAAATATATATTTGCACAAAAAAATTGAGAAACGTGGTGAAGTTATTTACAAGACATTTAATTACTGTTATTTCCGCACTGTTATTCACATGTGTGGTATATGCCCAAGACGAATTTATGATACATGGTAGAATCCAAACAATAGATAACTCTATTGAAGGAGCAACGGTTCGTGTAATGCATGATTATTTAACTATAAAAAAAATAATTTTAGATAAAACAGGAGCATACACTGTTTATTTACCTTATGGTAAAAATTATTCATTATTATACGAAAAAAAAGGGTATCAAACTATTCAAATTGACGCATTACTTGATTTACCAAAAGATGTTAAGCAATGTTGTTATCGTCCGTTAGAATTATCTTTTCATTTAACAAAACCGGATTCTACTCATGGCGATATGTTTAACAAAGCTTTTCATACTATTCAATACGACAAAAATTATAAAGGATTCATATACGATATAGATATTGATTATATGATTCAACAACGAATAG
>Ga0116190_1002026_pt1 | contig 16649 bp, 15 predicted proteins | sample AD_JPNTR4_MetaG_FD_89808 | JGI IMG/M metagenome (GOLD analysis project Ga0116190, IMG submission 89808) | Active sludge microbial communities of municipal wastewater-treating anaerobic digesters from Japan - AD_JPNTR4_MetaG | ecosystem: Engineered > Bioreactor > Anaerobic > Digestate | place...
AAAATATGTAGTTCTGTCCATAGTAGAATAGTTAGTCGAACCAAATCTACTAAAAAAAGAGAAAGGAAGACTAACATCTTCCTTCTCTTAATTTTTTATCGGACAACAGTGGTTACAAAAATAAACACAATGTTGTAATTCTTATATTATATGACTTGTAGGTGATTTAAAAAAATATAAACAGGAAATTGTTAACAAAAACAATTGATTTTGTATACTCTGATATTTGCAAATTCATGTATATTTGCACAAAGAATTGGTGCTTCAATGCATATACTTGCAAAGAGGTGAAAAGGGAATTCGGTGAAAAACCGAAACTGTTTCCGCAGCTGTAAGTTCCTCATAAATTCTTTAGCAAAATCTCAGTATCACTGTTTGCCTTTGGCGAATGGGAAGATAGCTAAAGAAGGAACAAGTCAGAAGACCTGCCAAATCTATCATTATAAAATGAGCGGGAAAATCATTTTATAAATAATAAAAAAAATGAAACAAAAATTTTATTGTATTAGTATTGGTTTAGTCTGTTTATGTGTATATGCTTTTGGGCAAATACATGATACTGTTCGGTTAGATTCTGTTGCAGTGTGCAGAAACGGAGAATATTTTTGGGGAGGTGCTAAGCGAGAAGTATTTGATAATTCTGTGTTACAGTCATATGCAAGTGCTTCGTTGCAAACATTGTTGCAACAAAATTCATTATTTATTCTTAAATCATATGGGAATGGATTATCATCGGGGGTTTCTTTGCGTGGTGCCGGTAGTAGCCAAACACAAATATCGTGGGAAGGTTTTTCACTCAATTCTATTACAATGGGAGATATGGATATTTCACTTGTGCCTCTTCTTAGTTTTAGTTCTATTACAATAGATCATAGTGGTTTTGCAACTAATTATGGTAGTGGAACATTTGGTGGTGTTGTAGAGTTAGTTTCAGAACCAATCAAACAAAAACATACATCGGCATCTGTTCAGTATACGCAAGGTAGTTTTGGTACACGCAAATATGCTTCTGTATTATCGTTTGGAAATCAAAGGTTTCAATCTAAATCTACATTACTATATGCCAAATCAAACAATAATTTTCCTTATTATGATTATATTAGAAAAATACATACCCAAAGAGTAAATAGCGAATATCAAGGTTTTTCGGTTACACAAACATTGTTTGCTCAATGGAATCAGTATTTTCAGACAAAAGTAGGGGTGTGGTATACAGCAAGAACGTGTAATATTCCTCCAATTATGGGAAGTACTCCTTATTTTGTAGAAAATCAGCAAGATACAAGTTTTAAATCATTTGTTTCTAATCAACTGATATATAAAAAATTCCAAATTACTGTTAAAAGTGCATATATATCTGATGCGCAGCTATATACAAAGGAAACAAAGCAATATGCAAAAATGTTACAACAGAGTTCTATTGAAAGTAATCGATTAGTACATACTTTAAAAATTCGCAGATATCTTTCATCATGTATAACAGGCGATGCAGAAGTGCAATATTCAATTAATTCTGCGAATGTAAGTAATTATAAACAAGTGCAAACAGAATATACAAAAGCCGGAATGTTGGCTCTGCAATATAAAAAATCACGTTTGCAGTCAAATATTTCTGTTCGTAAGGAATATAATTCAAAATATAGTATTCCATTGTTGTATACTGCAGGTATACAATATGATATTGTACCATCAAAAATACTTTTACGTGCCAATGGCGGAAAAAAATTTAGAACTCCAACATTTAATGATTTATACTGGGAACAATGGGGAAATCCTCATTTACTTCCAGAGAGAGGGCATACATGGGAAATAGGTTCGCAACAAACATGGAAACATACTCAAAAAATGTGGCTTGTTACTGATGTGGCATATTATGAAGGGTATATTACTAATAGAATATTGTGGATTCCTCAAGGTGCCCAGTGGCATCCTATGAATGTTGCACAAGCTACTATTCAGGTGCTTGAATTGCGTGCTAAAACCGGTACTACTATACACAATGTAACGGTTTCTTCAAACATGGGATTAGATTATAATAATTCTCATATTGCTAAAATTAATTCATCATTGCAAACCGACGAAGCCATTGGGCATAGATTGTATTATGTACCTAAATATGCTTTGTTTTTACAACCTGCTATACAATACAAATCGTGGAATGCCGGTGTTCATCTATTATATAATTCAAAACGCTATTATTCCATAGGAAATACTATGAATCAATATGCAGTATTGAATGCTCACATAGAATATTCATTAACCAATAAAAAAATTACTTCTGTTTATTCTGTTTCTGCACAAAATATTACCAATACCGTATATGAATCGGTTCGTTCGTATCCGTTACCCGGAAGATATTTAGAATGTAAAATACAATTTTTAATTAACTAATACTTTTTACTATTATGAAAACAATTACAAAAATTACAACAACAGTATGCATTGGTGCAATTCTATTATTTTCTTCGTGCAAAGAAGATCCTATTAGCCCGGAAAAAGGGTATTCAGACGGAATATTTGTAGTGTGTGAAGGAAATTTTAATTCAAATGACGGGGCAATATCGTTTATTGATGATACTACTGTAATCAAAGATGTGTATAATAAAGTAAATGGATTGCCATTAGGAGATATAGTGCAATCTATGACAATTATTGACAATAAGGCTTATATAGTAGTTAATAATTCTCAAAAAATTGAAGTGGTTGATGTTACAACATTTAAAAGTGTTGGAACAATTACTAAATTATCATTTCCACGATATGTAGTTAAATTTTCGGCAAATGAAATTGCTGTAAGTAATGGTGATGGATTTGAAAATAATTATGTATATATAATTAATACAAAAACATTAGCAAAAACAGATTCTATTGCTGTAGGAGCAGGGCCTAACAAAATGTTGACTTATAATAATAATTTGTTTGTAGCCAATATGGGAGGTTGGAGCAACGATAAAACTATAAGTGTAATAAATATGCAAACCAAAACGGTGAGTCGTACTATTGAAGTAGGTGATTTACCTGCCGATATGGAACTTGATAATGCAAATAATATTATAGTAATGTGTTATGGTTTAACTACGTATGATCAAAATTGGACACCTACAATTGTTTCAAATTCTCAATTACAAAAAATTAATACATCTGATTTTTCGGTAACAACCATTAAACAATTTGACCATCAGGTAGCAAACTTTAGTTCAAATGGATTGGCGTATGCTAATGGTACTATATATTATTTAGATGATGCTGTATATGCTATTTCAGGGGCAAATGCAAATCCAACAAAAGTAATTGATGGCGTATATTATGGAATTGATTGTAATCCCAAAACGAATGATATTTGGGTTACATATACAGGAGCTGCTTCTTCACACAAAGTTATTCAATACTCACCCTCAGGAACAAAACAAAAAGAATATGTTACAGGTTTTTACCCGAATGCTGTAGTGTTTTAGTTCCAATTTTTACCTCTTCTTATAAGTTACCTGCGTTGCCAATCGTGGGTAACTTCTTTTTCAAAAAAAATAAAACAATGAAACTTTCCGGAATTACTTTTTTACCTACATACAATTGCAATGCATCTTGTTCTCATTGTTTTTTTGATACAAAAGCTTGCAAACAATATATGGAACCAGATATTGTACACAAAGTTTTTGAAAATTACAAAATCACAAAATTTATGACATGGGTTCATGTAAGTGGCGGCGAAATATTATTGAACCAAAGAGCATGTTTTGATTTAATTGAAACAATTCAACTGTATTTCAAGAAAAATATAGGTATTTCAACAAATGCTTTTTGGGCTACAAGTTCAAGTGTTGCTTATGATGTAGTGCAAACATTAGTGTCACTGGGGGTAAATGGTATTGCTGTGAGTGCGGATTATTTTCATTCGCCGTATGTGCCTTTATCGCATATAAAAAGGGCAGTGCAAGCTATAGTTGACAGTGGTATTACAACTCATTGTTATATAATGGGTGCACAGTGTAAATCAGATGTATTGAATAGTAACGATATAAATAGTGTAAGTCAACAAATAGCAGCTTATGTAAAAGGAAATACAAATATGCCATTGGCTCCTACTAATATCAGAAGTATCGGCTATGGCAGTAAAATAAATTCACCTAAAAAACAAATTGTACCTAATGGAAAATGTACTGATTTATCAGAATGTTTAGGAAAACGAGGACCTTTGAATCCCAAAATGGTGTGGATAGACTGTTATGGAAATGTAATGATATGTTACGGAATTATAATAGGAAATATATATAAAACGTCATTTGCTGAAATTATTGCAAATTATTCACCTAAACAAAGTATTATTATTGATATTCTAACCGAAAAAGGTCCAATTGGGTTATATGAACTTGCTCAACAAATGAATGTGGCAGTTGTAAAAGAATTTTATGATGAATGCGATGTGTGTTATAGCAGTCGTAAAGCATTGCAACCGTTTTTTTCAGAATTAGGACCGGCAGAATGTTATCCGTATTAAATGATACTCATAATTATATAAAAAATATACCACCGCCATCATACAGAGGTCCGTTATATAATTCTATTAGAGGAATGTTGTGTGTGTCTAAAAATGCTCGTATACGTTTTCCATCATTTAAATAATCTAAATTACCAATGCAAAACAAAGTATTGGAATGCATACCAAAACACCCCCCTATAAATCCATGTTTATAAGGAGGTAGTAAAATTCCATGTGGATTGCACAGGAGAGAAGAGTATCCAGTATCAATTAATCGTGTATGTATGTTGTTGTCAGATGTTATAGCACATTTGTTGCCAACATATATTAGACTACAGCGTGTATATGCTTGTGTAATTGAAAGAAATGGTTTGTGCGTAATACGTTGTAATATTTGTGTATCGGTAAATCCTTGTTTGTGGATTATATGATAATCTGTTTCTACGCAATTGTATGCAGTTGATGATTTTAAGTCATTCCCTACTTTGGTGGTGCCTATACTATATACAATGGAATTTGATTCGCATAAATCAAATAATATTTTAGGACTGTTTGGGGCAATTATTAATTCGCTGCTGCCTTTGAATATACAAATGTCAGGGTGGCCGTTGATAGCTTCATATGTATGAGTATTTTTAAATAAACAAATATTATAATAATGTTCTAAATTTAGTATTGCTTCTTTTGGAGCACGATAATCAATAATAGCGGTATGTACACTCATATTCTTGTATATGATTTGATGCAATAAAATTAACAGAATCAAAGTGTTTTTGCAATTTTTGTTTATTTGTTGCATTATAACCTATTGCATATTGTATTTGATTGTGGGGGACATGTATTTCTATTTTTTTATGAGATGAGGGTAATTGTTTTTCAAAAATATCCCACCAAATTTCTGTTTCAACTAATTCTTTAAACGCATGATGAAAGGGGCCTGCCAATACATATTCGGGATTGTGTAAATCTTTTGACGGGTGTAAACCTACACGAAGCACTGTAATGGAATTTGATACAAATAACCGATATATATCTTTGGTTATAGTAACAGCTTCGTCTAATGAAAGAGGAGTATATAATCCTTTTTTATATAATTCTGCTAATGGAGTATGTGCAATAACTAAAGTAGGGTAAATGCGAGTACTGCGAGCACCTAAATCTATAATTGTTTGGGCTGTTTCTACTGCTTTAGCATGCGTGTCGCCGGGTAAGCCTATCATCATTTGTAACCCTAATGAAATTTTATGGTTATGAATAATATGTACCGCTTGCTCTATGTGTTCAACCGTGTGTCCTCTGCCAGATGCCAACAACACGTCATTATGAATAGATTGAACGCCTAGTTCTATTTCTTGTACACCATAATCAGAAAGAATTGTAACAATATCATGTGTTATATAATCGGGGCGGGTACTTATTCGTATTCCTTGTACATTTCCTCTTGATATATAAGGTTGCACAGCTTGTAAATATTGTATTTGTGTTGCCATAGGCAATCCGGTAAAACTACCGCCAAAAAAGGCTACTTGTATGTGTGCATTAGGGGGAATTGTTGCAATATGTTCTTTAATGATTGCAGCAACATTGTGTGGTTGTGGAATTGAATGTGTTCCACTTATAGTTTGTTGATTACAAAAAATACATTTGTTTTTACATGCCAATTCCGGTAAAAAAATAGGTATGTTTCTATACAACGGCATTATTTATATTTTTGTAGAATAAATGTACCTAATCGTTTATCTTCTTCGGTTGTATGACCTTTGAACCAGGCTATTAGAAATTGTAATAATAATTCAAAATCAATAAATTCATATTTCATAATATGAATTTTATCTCGTAATTCTATTTTTAACCGTTCATGAATTCGTTTGTGCCACTGGTAATCAGGGTATTCTTCACGAATCATTATGTTTTCTTCGCTGGTAAAATGAAAATCTGCATATTTCAACAATTCTTCTATTGTATTTATTACTTGTGTTTTATTTTTAGCTTGTAAAGCACTTTCTAATCGTTGAATAATTGATACAAACACTTTGTGTTCATAATCAATTTCGGGTATTCCGGTTTCAAATGTTGGATTCCAAACTATAAGACTCATAATTTCTAATAAGTAATAGGATAAGCAGTAATTTCGGGTTGTATTTTTATTGCAGGGGCAGGCAAATGATAAAAATTTATGTATTTGCATGTGTATTGTATAAATTTTGAAGAACCTCTATATAGATTCATAAGATTTATATGCATACCAATAAACCATTCGTGTTCACCAGCTCCTTTACCGTCTAAATTTTGGGCACTTAATCCTACTGCAGGTTGTATAAAAAATGGTGTATATGATTCTTTATTTTGTAATCTTAATGCATTCCAAATATCATATGTGCACCAAAAATTGTGTCTTTCGTAGTCATCAATAAAAGATTTGTCTTCGTGTCCGGGTAATGATTTATAATATGATGGATGCGAAAAGTCGTAACTCCATGAGAAATGAAGATATTTAATTGCCTGTATGTGATATTGCAGAACAGGGAGTAATGCTCCGGAGATATTTGCAAGCATATCAAATTTACTGAATCCCCAATATGGAGAATATGCATCTTTAACTTCTACTATAGTAGAATTAATAATTGACAATGCGGCACCTCCCCAAACTGATTGTTTTTTTGGAAGCCCTGTAACCTGCAGTACATCAGAAAAAATTTCAGAAACAAAATATGATGAAATAAAATGACATGCTTTGTCTAAATTCAGAGCATAGCGCAATTCTAAATCATCGGTAATATGAAATGGTACTCGTTGTTCTTTCCACCATACATTGTTTAAATATATGTATACACCGGCAATAGTTATCGGAATAATAGTTCCTACCAATGCTACATGTGTATAGTTTACTTGTTTTGGGGTTTCTTGTTGAGGTGCTATGGAGTCTTGTTGAGCAAATATATTGTTACAAGTAATAATAAGAATAACTAAGAGTATATTTTTCATCTCTATAATTGTATTTACTTGCAAAGGTACATAATAGTTTTGTTTTAATTGGTTATTTAAAAAAAATAACACAGAATTAATGTGTTGTGTATTATATTGATTTAGTTGGAATAGCTTGTAATACACCCAATAATACTTTCCAAAATTGTGCAACCGAATCTATATCAACTTCTTCATCGGGTGAATGAGGGTTACGTATGGTGGGGCCAAATGAAATACAGTGCATATATGGATAAATTCCTAAAAATATGCCGCATTCTAACCCGGCATGCACAGCATGTATATGAGGTTCTGAACCATATACTTGTTTGCTTATGTTTGAAACTATTTGAACAAATTCGGAATTCCATTGAGGTTTCCATCCGGGATAGTCTCCAATAAATACACACGAAGCTTGTTGCGAAGAGAATATCTTCTCCATTTTTTTTGCTAATTCGTATTTTTCTTTTGTATCGAAACTTCGTAGCAAGCAATTGACTTCCACGGTATTGTTGTGGGTTGAAATGATTGATAAATTTGTAGAAGTACGAACAATTCCTCGTGATTTATCTTCAAATTGTATAACACCGTTAGGGCATTCTGTTAATGCTTGTAAAATAGATTTACTAATTGTATTTGGAATTATTTGGAGTGTTTTGTCTTCAAAAGTATAATCAATTTGTAAATGAGGGTCAGTTACAGAATGTTTATTTTTTATTTGTGTACTGTATTTTGAAAGAAGGTTTTTGCATACTTGTTTTTTATCTTTTGGTATGCCTATTACTATACATGCTTCACGGGGTATAGCATTGCGCATATTACCACCATTAATAGAAGATAGTAAAATTGGTATGTCAGATTGTAGTAAATTAAGTATTTCAATAGCAACAATATTTGCATTTGCACGTCCTAAATGAATTTCAAATCCTGAATGACCACCTTGTAAACCATTAATGCTGATAGTGCAAGTAATATAATCGTTCGGTAATGATTCATATTGTATGTCCCAAACAAAATTAGCATCAACACCGCCGGCACAACCTATTGTTATTTCATTTTTTTGTTCGGTGTCAGTATTTATTAAGTATTTGGCTGTTAAAAAAGTATGATCTAAATTTTTAGCTCCGGTCATACCTGTTTCTTCATCTACTGTAAAGAGAGCTTCAATTGTGCCATGTTCAATAGTTTGTAATTCTAAGATTGCAAGAATTATTGCTAAGCCAATGCCGTTGTCTGCTCCTAATGTGGTATTTCGAGCTTTTACTACATTACCGGAAATATATGGTTGAATAGGATCTTTTTCAAAATCGTGTGTAATATGGGAGTTTTTTTGAGGAACCATATCAACATGGGCTTGTAAACAAACTGTTTCTGTATGTTCATGCCCTTTAGTAGCAGGTTTTGTAATGCATATATTTCCTATAGAATCTTGTTTGTAGGGTAGGTTGTGTTGTTTAGCAAAAGAAATAATATGCGCTAATAGAACATCTTCGTGTTTTGATGGGTGAGGAATAGAACAAATGTCGGAAAAATGTTTCCACACAATTTGTGGCTCTAATGAAAGTATAGAATCCATATCAACCTATTTGACTCAATTTTTCAAGTAAATTTTCTTTTAAAATGATTATTACTTTTCCTTCTAATTTAATGATACCATCATGATTTAATTCTGAAAGTAAGCGAATGGTGCTTTCTGTAGAAATTCCGGCCAATTCGCCAATTTCTTTTCGTGTAATTGATAAGTCAATAGTTGGACTTTTTGCAACTTTTTTACTCAAATATAATAATGCATCGGCAAATCGACCATGTAATTGTTTGTTCCCTAAACTGGTAATTTTATCAAAAAAATGTTTTGAACTTCTACATAATTTTCCAATAATTTGATTTGCAAATGCAGAATTGTTTGCGAGAATTTCAACAAATATTTTTTTCTCAATAAAGCAAACACTTGAATCAACTATAGTAGCTGCTGTAAAGTTATATGTAGGTTCTTTATATATTGAAGAAAGACCAATCCAATTAAGAGGTTTTAATATGTCTATGATTAAATTTTTATCGTTTGAACCTTCTAAATATGTTTTTGCCAATCCTTCTGTTATTACCATTATATGATTTGAAAAAGCACCTTGTTTGCAAATAGTTTCTCCTTTTTTGAATCGTAAGTGAGTACTGTTATTAAGAATAAGTTGTTTTTCATCATCGGTTAACAATTCAAATAGTTTTCCGGTGGTTACTATTTCTTGTATTGAAACTTTTGGCATAGATACTTATATATTAGGTTAATAACATTGAATTTCTACAAATATAAACATTTATTTGAAAAACTCAATATGTGTGTTGTACACTCAGGTTTATTTATGACGTTTTTCAAGAACTTGTGTTACATCTTTCAGTGAATATCCTTTTTGTGCCAGTAATACTAAATAATGGTACATTAAATCGGCTGCTTCGCCCAAAAATAATTCTTCATTAGTATCTTTGGCTTCTATTATTAATTCTACTGCTTCTTCACCTACTTTTTGTGCAATTTTATTGACACCTTTTTCAAATAGTTTATTGGTATATGAACCTTCTACCGGTTGTTTTTTTCTGGTTTGTATTACATTTTCTAAATATTGCAAAAAATCTATTGCAGGTGTATTTGTTTCATTAAAGCATGTATCGTTACCTGTGTGACAAGTTGGTCCGTCAGGACGTGCTTTTATAAGTATTGTGTCGTTGTCGCAATCTACTAATATTGATACTACATGTAAAAAGTTTCCTGAAGTTTCTCCTTTTGTCCACAATGTTTTTCGTGAACGACTATAAAAAGTAACTTTTTTTGTTGCTACAGTTTTTTCAAACGATTCTTTATTCATATAACCAAGCATGAGAACTACTTGAGTGTGTGAATCTTGAATGATTGCCGGAATTAATCCGTCTGTTGTTTTTGTAAAGTCTATATTCATGTTGTTAATTCTTAATTTTAATTTCTTAGTTTAAATTATGAGAGTAAAATCACTAATCTATAATCTTACACTTATACCCTCATTGTGCAAATACTGTTTTAATTCGGGTATTCCAATTTCTTTGAAGTGAAAAATACTGGCAGCTAATGCAGCATCTGCTTTACCTTGTTCAAAAACTTCTTTGAAGTGTTCCATGGAGCCTGCTCCACCCGAAGCTATTACAGGTATATCTACCATTTCAGAAACGGTACGGGTAATTTCATGTGCAAATCCGTTTTTAGTTCCATCGTGATTCATTGATGTAAGTAAAATTTCCCCAGCACCTCGGTTGTATATTTCTTGTACCCAATCTATTGTTTTAATATCGGTAGGTTTTTTACCACCATGAGTATGTACCATCCAAGTATTATTATACAATTTTGTGTCTATAGCTACTACTATACATTGTGAACCAAATTGTTTTGCTAAATCGGTTACAAGTTGTGGGGTGTACACAGCTGCCGAATTTATTGTAATTTTATCGGCACCTGCAGCAAGTAGAGCATCTACATCATTTATAGATTTTATTCCACCTCCTACAGTAAATGGTATATTCAGATGTAACGCTATTTTTTTTACGAGTGATACTAAAGTATCTCTTCGTTCAATAGTAGCTGTAATATCTAAAAATGTTAATTCATCGGCACCTTGTTGTGCATACATAGCCCCTAATTCAACAGGATCGCCGGCATCACGTAATTCTAAAAAGTTTACACCTTTTACTGTTCTTCCGTCTTTTATATCAAGACATGGTATAATGCGTTTAGCCAACATATTTTTTACCGAATTTTTGTTTGCGAATAAATAATACAACACCCGCAATTATTATAAGAATTAAAATAGGGGCAGCTATATTTAAAATTTGCCAATATGTTCGTTCATTTACAACTCTTGTTTTGTTGAGTAGCCTTATTTTTAACTCTCGCGAACGAATATTTAATAATTCTTGATCACCGCATAAATAATTTACCGAATTCAAAAAGAAATCTTTATTTCCGGTATAAATACGTTTATCAACTGCAAAATATTTGTAATAATGCATTGGCTTAGGTATTGTATCATTTTCGCGTATTTCAATTTCATTTTTGAAAATATCACCATCTGAAATGACTATTATTTTAGTACTATCTGATGAATAGAGTGGCGAAAATTGTTTTGGAATAAGTTCTGTATCAATAGGTGCAGTTCTATTTTTATACAATGAATTATAAGAACCTTCAAATAATACAGCTATAGGTAAATAATACGTGTTAAAAAATGTTGTGTCAGGAACATTATCTAAAATGCTAAATCCTACAGGGTTAGGTACTCCTATGGTGCGTGAACATGCCGATGATGCCAAAAGAATATGTTTTTGTATGGTTCCATTCCCTTCTAATGTGTCAAGTGACGAGGCAAATTCTGCTTTTACCACATCAATAGCATGTGTTATTGGATGGTGAGAGTTTCTAAGAGGTTTAAGCAGAGGATAATAATACCATGGTGCAGGTTCAAAACGAGGAGGCATTCCTAAAGGACTAATATTAAATGGAATTGTTGCACATTGATTGTCTAATACAATAGTATTGTTTATTCTAAATCCAAAATTGAAAAATAAATCGGAACTATTGAGTTGTAATGGATAGGCTGTAGTATGCGAACGAATTTGTAACGAATCAATATTTACTCCAACATTGTCGGTTGCTATAAGTAAATTGCCACCGTGCATTACAAATTGGTCAAGTATATATTTATGAGCTTCGCTCAATGCTGTACGTGGTTTAGCAAGTATTACCACATCGTATTTTGTTATGGAATCAAATAATTGTTGTGTCGAAATTCTGTCAACATTATATTGCTCCATTAGTAGCATGGTAGCATCAAATACATATTGAAAATCTAATTCCTTATGATCTGTTAAAAAAGCAATGTTTTTACGCTTTTTGGCTGTTAATTGCTTCATGCTTTTTATGCATTGATACTCTAACTGTTGCAATGCATTGTATATTTGTTCTTCGGTTGAATTTCCTAATGCATTGGCAAGTAAATTTATTGGCACATATTTTTGTGATGTAGATACTATAATGCCCGGTAATATATATCGTTGTACCAATTTCCCTTGTTCATCTTCCTCTTGAATTGTATATGGTTTTAACCCATATTGCATCAATCGTTTGTATGTGTTTTGTATTGAATTTTTTCCTTTACTCAATGATGCAGGGTCAATAAATAATATTTGTACATGGGCTCCACCTATGCGTTTGTATTCATTAAGCATATCATTTACTTCGCGCTTCATTTTTGCAAACGCCAGCGGTAATTCTCCATGTAAATACACAGAAAAACGAATTGTATCTTGTAATTCTTCTAAAAATGTAACAGTAGATGGGTTTAAAGTATAGCGTTTGTCTCCGGTAACATCTATTCTGCCATATTGAATTGAAGAAATCCAAAGTACTATAATAAGAACTGCTGTAGCTATTGCAATATGTTTTATTCGTTGTAATAATACCATAAATTATCTTCGTTTTTTTCGAATATTGAGTGTTGTAAGGTATAAAAAGAAAATAATACAGGAAACAAAATAAATCAAATCTCGTGTGTCTATCACTCCGCGACTTATTGAATTGTAATGTTGTTGTATTCCTATAGAAGTAATGATATTTTTATTAATAGTTGAAGGTATAATTTCTGCTAAAGAATCAAACCCCGTAAAAAACACAAAACAAATAACTGCTGAAATAATAAATGATATGATTTGATTGTCAGTAAATGATGATACTAATGTGCCAATTGCCACATACATACCACCTATTAATAACAATCCAATATATGCACCAATTGTAGCACCTCCGTCTAAATTGCCGGGAGGACTTCCCAAAGCATACACGGTAAATACATACAGAAAGGTAGGGAGTAATGATATTGTTAATAATATTATGCCGGCTGTAAATTTTGCCAAAACTATTGAAATATCCGAAATTGGGTAGGTTAAAAGTAATTCTATAGTACCTGATTTTTTTTCGTCAGAAAAGAAACGCATACTTATTGCAGGTGCCAAAAATAAAAAAATCCATGGTGCTAATATAAATAAGCCATCAACACTGGCATATCCTGAACGTAAGATATTCATTTCGCCTTGAAATACAAATAAAAATAATCCTGTGATAAGTAAAAAAACAGCAATTACCAAATACCCGGTAAATGAATGAAAAAATGATGCTATTTCTTTACGCAATAATGTACCCATACTCAATTTGTATTTGCTGCAAATGTATTTAAAAAATAAATACTTTGTATGTAATAATGTGTTAAAAAAACTGATAGACTAGTCTAAATGTATTGAATATGTAAACTTATATAAAAAATAATTGTGAATTAAAAAAAAATACTAATTTTGCGGCGGGGTAAGTCTTACACGACCAGCTCCTGTCGAACTCCCCCAGGTCAGGAATGAAGCAAGGGTAGATGGTTGTAGCGGTGCGATGTGAGTAGCTTACCCCGTTTTTTTGAAAAATCGGGACATTATTCATGGCGCAATACTTTAAGCTTTATAACGAAAATCCAAACCAACGAACAGTACAACAAATTGTAGAAATTTTGCGTCAAGGAGGTGTTATTATTTATCCTACCGATACGGTGTATGGTTTGGGGTGTGATATTTTTAATCAAAAAGCAGTAGAACGCATTGCTCGTATTAAAGGAGTAAAACTTGAAAAAGCAAATTTTTCGTTTATATGTTATGATTTAAGTCATTTGTCTGATTTTACAAAAAGTGTTGATAATCAAACGTATAAATTGATGCGTAAATATTTGCCCGGACCTTTTACGTTTATACTTAATGCTAATTCAAATGTTCCTAAAATATTCAAAAGCAAGAAAAAAACAGTAGGTATTCGTATCCCAAATAATAATATTTGCCGAGAAATTGTGAAGGAATTAGGTAATCCAATCGTAACTACTTCTGTAAAAAATCTTGATGATATATTGGAATATACTACTGATCCGGAGTTGCTCAAAGAAGAATTTGATAATTTGGTTGATGCTGTTGTTGATGGGGGATATGGTAATAATGTACCTTCTACTATAGTTGATTGTTCGTCGGGTGAAATTGAAATTGTACGTCAAGGAATAGGAATACTTGAATAGTATTATTGTAAAAAGAAAAATTCAATCAATTCAAATAAATCTTTTACGGTTAATGTAGACCCTGCTCCGGCATTAGGCCCTTCATCAAAAAAAGTGTCTATTGCAGTAAGCATTTCATCTAAATCAATATAATCATTTTTGTCGGAATCTAATATTTTATACTTCCATGGTATTTTTTTGTAAAATTGTTTATAAACAGTTCCTCCGTTAAGTAATTTCGGATAAAATCTGTAAATTTCTCGTTGTTCTACTGTTCGAACACTTTTCATACGGTCTATTAATTCTCTTTCTGTTATACCAATACCTTCGCTTGTTACAAAAAATGCTCTGGTGTGTGATTCTTTATCTATATAGTTTGGAACACCGTCTCTATCATCGTCTATAGGGCAACCATTGGCATATACTTTTACTCCTGCAGGTGTATATGGGCATTCATCCATAGTTTCGTCAATTCCGTCATTATCGGCATCCCAAAATTCTAACAATGCAATAGATGAAATACTGTCGTTATCCCACATTTTACGTTCTTTGCTCATAATATTTATAGAAACACTCATATACGCATACGAAAATGCATCGGGTTTTGCATTTCCTTTGCGTTCGGGGTAAATATCATAATAAATACCTTTTGTTGAAATATTATCAAGCAAATCTGATGATGTTATGTGGTATTGATATCCCATTTTTATATTCCAATAATCATTTATGTGTATTTGTAATCCTAAATCTATTGGAAATGATATGGTTAGAGGTTTGTAGTATGGAATATTATCAATATTTTTTTGTTCATATGCAGTTTCATACGTGTAATCTCTATATACTATTTTCGATTTGCTTGTAGAAAATTTTGTTTCCGGAATTGTTCTACTGGTACCGTCTTTCCATTGGTAGTATAATGTTGTGTCGTTCCACAAATCTCCTTTGGGTGTAGCACGTTGCAAACATTCTATTCCTATTACAATATATGGTGAAAGAATTTTGTTGTTTGGTGAAGAATATTTTTGTATTTGTCCAAAATTATAGTGCACACTTGTTCCAAATGATGTAAGGTCTGTTTTAAAATTTAATGCTGTATTAGTTTTGGTTGGATAATACGAACCGATAAGTGAACCTTTCATAGCAAACAAATCTAAACTAAATTTTTCATTCAATGGTTGTGATAGAGATATGTGCATTCCCGGTGTACCAATAGTAAAATTTGGTGGCGTTTGTAATGGTAAATCACCATGATAACGGAAAATTCCTGAACCAATTGTTACTATGGGGAATGAAAGGGTTGGGGTAATGGGAGGTTTATCTAATTGAAGAAGTTTGTCAAGTAACTCAATATTTTGTTTGTTTTCGTTTGTTTGAGCAAACAAAAATACCTGCAAAAGTACAAATACTACTATGACTCCAATTCTTTTCATTACAGTATATTTTATATGCAGGTTGTATTAAAACAATGCTACATATGGTTACTGAACCCATTTTTGATTTGTTATCATAAGAGCTTCTTGTACGGTAATTCTGTTTCGTCCATTGTATGCTACCACAAATGCATCTTTTACCGGTGATTCATTCCAAATGGTATTTCTTTGATTACGGGCATTTACATAGGTGTCGAATTTATTAATGGTGTATTTAAACCATCCCTCAATTTGCTCTACAATAATGTTATCTCTGATGTTCAATTTTGCAAAATAATATTTTGTGTTAACCAATTTATGTCCTGCAGATATCTGCACTCGGAAATATACGTCGAGTTTGCGATTTGGTTCCGGTATTTGTGTAATTTTTGTTTGATTTTGTGAAAAGTTGTCTTTATTGGATAGTCGAGCCTGAGGAGTTGCAGTATTGTCTACTAAGAGATTATTATGATTTTCATCTTTTATTATAGTTTGTTGCATAGGTTTAGTAGTAACAACACCGTTTTGTATTTGTACTTGTTGTGTAGTAGGAGCGGTGCCGGTAACTGTTTGTGTAGGTACACGTGTGGTAGTTTGTGCGGTAGCTCCTTGTTGTTGATATGGTTGAGCAGTAATTCCGTTAGTGGTTGGTTGTACTTGTTGACCTGCGGCAGTAGTTTGCATAGGTTTAGTAGTAACAACACC
>Ga0116190_1002032_pt1 | contig 16623 bp, 14 predicted proteins | sample AD_JPNTR4_MetaG_FD_89808 | JGI IMG/M metagenome (GOLD analysis project Ga0116190, IMG submission 89808) | Active sludge microbial communities of municipal wastewater-treating anaerobic digesters from Japan - AD_JPNTR4_MetaG | ecosystem: Engineered > Bioreactor > Anaerobic > Digestate | place...
TCCTGCTTTTGGGGCAGAAGATATGGAAGTTAGTAAGACTAACAATTTGCCAATTTTAATTTCTATAAATACTGATGGAACATTCAAAGATTTTGTAACTCCATTTAAGGGATTATTTATTAAAGATGCAGATAAGCTTATAATTGAAAACTTGAAAAATACAGGACTTCTCCTTAAGTCGGGAACTATAAAGCATACTTACCCTTTTTGCTGGAGATGCAATACCCCTCTCATTTATATGGCAAAAAACTCATGGTTTATAAAAGTAAGTTCGATAAGAGAAGAGCTTATGGCAAATAATGAATTAATTAACTGGATACCAGAACATATAAAATATGGTAGATTTGGTAGTTGGCTTTCAGAAACAAAGGATTGGGCAATAAGTAGGGAAAGGTATTGGGGAACTCCACTGAATGTCTGGACATGCAATTCTTGTGGTGAGATGGAAGTAATAGAAAGCATTGCAGAACTTAAAAAAAGAGCAGTTAAAGATTTCGAATATGTTGAACTTCATAGACCATACATTGATGAAATAGAGCTAACATGCACTAAATGTGGAAGTGTAATGAAGAGAGAAAAAGAAGTTCTTGATTGCTGGTTTGATTCTGGTTCGATGCCCTTTGCTCAATTTCATTATCCTTTCTCTAATACGGAGGAGTTTTTAAAGAGTTTTCCAGCTGATTTTATATCAGAAGGAATTGACCATACACGTGGTTGGTTTTATGTACTTTTAGTTGTGAATACGATTCTTTTTGGAAAACCAGCTTTTAAGAATGCACTTTCCCTGGAGCTTATTCTGGACGAAAAAGGCGAAAAAATGTCTAAAAGTAGGGGTAATGTGGTAGATCCTTCAACAGTAATTAATACTTATGGAGTTGATTCTCTAAGATGGTCTTTTTATTTTTCTTCAACACCTTATGTTCCAAGAAGATTCAATATGAATGTAATTTCAGATGCTTTGAGGAACTTCATTATCCCACTTCTTAATTCCACTTCTTTTTTTGTTATGTATGCGAATATTGATAATTATGAACCAGTGTTTCAATTTAAACCTTCTTCAACTCTTGATAGGTGGATAATTTCTAAAATTAATTCTCTAACCTTAAATGTAAAAAAATATCTTGATATGTATTATGTGACGGAAGCTTCTAAAGAAATAATGAAATTTATCGATGACCTGACTAATTGGTATATAAGGAGATCGAGAAGAAGATTCTGGAAGAGCGAAAATGATTCTACAAAGTTAGAAGCTTATAATACACTTTTCTTAATACTTTACAATTTAAGTATAATAATAGCTCCCTTTACCCCATTTGTAGCAGAATACATTTATTCAATTCTAAAAAGCGGCTTTAAAGAAGAACTTCCAGAAAGCGTTCATTTACTCGATTACCCAGAAGTAAAAATGGATTTAATTGACACTGAACTTGAAAAAAAGATGAATCTAACAAGAGATGTGGTAACAGCTGGATTGCGAGCAAGGAAGACTTCTAAAGTAAAGGTAAGGTTCCCTTTAAATACTGTTTATATTTTTAAAAAGGATGAAATTGATTTAGATAGCGAATTTATCGCGCTAATAACGGAAGAATTAAATGTTAAGAATATTGAAATTATCTCTGATTTAAAAGGCTATGCAACTTTAAATATTAAGCCAAATCTTACCCAAATTGGAAAGAAGTATGGTAATAAAATTCCCAATATTGTTGAGGCAATAAAAAATTTACCTGATACTTTTAAAATCAAAGAGACCATTGATAAAGAAGGCAGTATTAAACTTAATATAGATGGCGAAGAATTAAATTTTATTAAAGATGATTTTATTTTTGAGTTAAATGGAAAAAATAATCTAATTCTTTCAGAAGAAGGTTCTTCTATAATTTTACTTGATACTACCCTGAATGATGAGCTTATAGAAGAAGGAATAGCGAGAGAATTTTCTCATTTTGTTCAGAATTTAAGGAAGGAATATGGTTTTGATGTAGTAGATAGAATATATATATATTTGTCGTTTGATACTCCTAAGTTTGATAAACTAATAAAGGATTTTAAGGATTATATTTTAAAAGAAACTCTTACGAAAGACATATTGCCTCTTCAAGGTGTGAATAACGATAAAGTAAAAGAGGAAGTTTTTGATTTTAATTATGGGAAAATAAGGATTGCTTTAGAAAAAGTATAATATTAAACCAAGCTTGATATCCAGTTTTTGCTTTTGACCAATCTATAGGATAGATATAAATTTATAAGGTTTGAAAGAGCTATTGAAATCCATATACCATTCAAACCAATGCTATTTTTAAGTATAAGAATTAATGGAATCTGTATTAGCCATACAGAAATAATAGAGATATAAAAAAGTGGTTTTAGTTTTCCAGTTCCGAGCAGAGGAGCATTATAAATTGAAATTAATGCTGCAATTATCTGTAAAAATGCAAAGAATGGTAAAAGGTTTTTACCCATCATCAATACTTCACTATTTTTACTAAATATATTTAGAAAAAATAGTGGATTTATACTAAAAATAATTGATAGAGAAACAGTTAATATTAAAGCAATTATAACAGAAGTTCTTATTGCAGATAAAGCTCTTTCGTTTTTCCTTGCCCCTATATTTTGTCCAACTATAACTGATGTTGCGAAAGCAAGCCCAGAAATAGGCATCATTGCAAGACTTGCAGTTCTTGTAGCAACTGTATAACTTGCAACGACATTCATGCCAAAAGAAGCAATTATTTTTATTATAATTGAATTTGCAATGCTCGCGAGTATTGCTTGAAAACCTGAAGGTAAACCAATTTTAAAAATTTTCTTCATATAACTTAATTCTGGTTTCAGTAAACTCTTTAAATTTATTTTTATGAGTTTTTTACCACTCGAATAGACCCATAAACCAGATATAAATAGAAATATTTGAGAAATCGCTGTTGCTAATGCCACTCCTATAATGCCTAAGGAAAGGGTATTTATAAAAACTATGTTTAAAACAAGATTAACAATTAAACTTGAAAGCATAAGGTACATTGGTGTTACAGCGTCCCCCGCAGCCCTTAAAGCTGTGTTAAAAGTGTATCCTGCATTCATGAGTGGGAGAATAATTAAAATTATAATTCCGTATTTTACACCCAAAGATAATGCTTCTCCTTGTGCTCCAAAAAGTAGAAGCAATGGTTTTAGAAAAATAATGCACGGTATTACAATAAAGAAAGTACCAATTAGTTTTAATAAAATTGTTTGAGTTGTCGCTTCATTGGCTTTATCAAAATTACAAGCTCCGTAATGCTGCGAAATTACACTTATAGAACCATTTCCAACTATTGTATTAAATGCTCCAAGATAACCTGAAAGAACTGCAAATATACCTATGGCTGCTTGTGCATTTGGATTACCAATTTTACCAAGAAAATATATATCTGTAATACCCGTAATAGATTGAAAAACCATTGCTATCATGGCAGGCCATGATAATTTTATAATTGCAGAAAGAAGTTTAGATTCTGTTAAAAAATTATTATTCTTGCTATATAAATTCAATCTAAATGTAAACTTAATAAAATCTTATATCTGATCTTTTCTTTCTAAATGGAAGGGAGCATCATCAGTTATTATTTGTCCTTCTTTGTCTAAGAGTTCTCTTAAATCTTTTCCAAGCGAAAAGAGGTGGAGATGGGTTATACCGTCATAATAACGTAAATCGCCTTCTATTTTCTCGTTTATTCTTTTATCAATTTCTTCAGGGCTAAAATTTATAGGATCAGCCTGATTTGAAGCAAAGATAAACCCCCATGTTGTATCAAAAGAAGGAACATATGGCGCAAAAGATCTGGTAATAGGAAATATTTCTTTTATAGTTTTTGCGATAGATGCATGCATTTCGTAAGTAGTTATTCTAAATAATGAAGCCTGTATTGCAAGAGTACCATTAGCTTTTAGTTTGTTTTTACAGAGAGAAAAAAATTCTTTAGAGTAGAGTCTTTTAGAAGGGCTTCCTTCTGTTGGTTCAGTAAGGTCAGTTATTATAACATCAAAAGAGGAATCAGGATAAGATTCAAGTAGCGATCTTGCATCAGTATGTTTTAGTGTTACACGACTATCGAAAAATGAGCCTTTGTGCCATTCAACTAATTTTTCTTTATATATATTTATTGCTTCTTCATCAATATCGCACTTAACAACATTTTCTAAAGCTTTATATTTGAGTATTTCTCTTAAAGTTGATCCTTCTCCACCACCAGCAAGGAAAACATTTTTTACATTATTACTAAGTAGCATTGCAGGATGAACAAGTGCTTCGTGGTAAATATATTCATCTTTAATAGAGGATTGCACATCTCCATCAATTATAAGAGTTTTTCCAAAACAGGGAAATTCTACTATATCTATTGATTGATACTTAGTCTTTATTGATGCATAAATATCAGTAAATCCGTGTAAATGGATTTCAGTTTTTGAAAAATAGTCATGAAACCACATCCATGAATTCTTCTTCTCTTTCATATCTTTCTTTCTCTTCCTTTATATTTATTTTTTTATGTAAGAAAACTTTTTTAGTAGGGTCTTCAAGCCCTCTTTCTATTTCAGTTGCGAAGATATTTTCTGCTTTAAAAGTTTCTGCAATATAGTTACAAGCTTTTAAAGGATCAGTTTTATCTCCACAGGTATATATATCAAGAGCTGCATAACCATATTCTGGCCATGTATGCACCGATATATGTGATTCCGCAATCACAACAACACCGCTCACCCCCTGTGGTGAGAATCGGTGAAACGCAAGCTCTTTTATCTCGGCGTTTGCCAACAAGCTTGCTTTAATTAAAATTTTCTTTACTTCTACTAAATCATTAATAATGTTTGCATCGCAATTAGAAAGCTCAATTATAATATGCTTTCCCTTTGTTAACATTTCACCAACCCCCCTTCTATATAATAATTAAACGAATGATAAGTATATACAAAAAAATTTTTTTGCAATATTTTTAATTTGATTTCAATTTTTTATTTAGTAATTTTTACATTTATTTTTTCAGGATAGATCCTAATATATATGGAATTTGGTATATTTTTTATTGAAACACTCAAAATATACTCTCCTGTATCCAATCCATTGAGGTCAAGTTGAGCCTCTAAAGATTTTACGTTTTCTACTATACTACTCCTCCCAGTTATAACTATTTTTACAGTTTCAACATCCAAGGAAGCCTTAAGTCCATCTTTAAGGTTTATAGTTTTTACTAAAACATTATCAAAAGCAACTGTAATTTCTGCCTCAACTGTTATTTCGACTTTTACAGAAATTGGTTCAACCTTTAATCCCTCTGGTAATATAAGATTATTGTTAATAGAAATATTCTCTGATAATCCATCAATATTGATTGGCTCTGTTTCAATTGAGCTAATTTTACTTATTATTTCGCCTTTTCCAGTAATTTTTACTATTTGTGGTGTAATTTTAACTTCTTTAATTGCCAATTTTGGATAACCTTTAAATTTAGGTATAACAGGGACAAATTTTGTAAGATCAGAACTTATAACTGGTACATGAAAGCTCGCAATTCTACTGCTCATTATTAAATCTTCTATTCGTTCATTTGACTTGTTTATTAATTTAATTTCAGAAGACCCATATATATCAGAAGTGGCTCCATCTACATTTATTTCAACTATTGCTTCTTTTACTGAATTAACAATGCTCTCTACGCCTTGGACTGTGACTACTTGAGGAATGATCTCAGGTTTACCAATGATATTTCCATTAGCCACAGATCCATTTATAACACCCCTAATGGAAAACTCTTTAGTTATTATTCTTTCAATTGTGATTTCTATCTCATCAGGGTTAATGGAAATTATTTCTGCTTCTTTAGGAGCTTCTACATTTATTTTTCTTGTAAAAGTACCAGGTCCTATGCCAGAGAGGTCCATTACAATTCTAATATTTTTTTCTACCTGTTCTATTATTCTAACAGGAGCAGCAAATACTACATCTATATAATTACTACTTAAATTAACAGATAGATCCTGAGGAACATTTATCAGTTGTACTTGAATTGATGCAGTTTTATTAATTTTTGCTCCGTAAACAAAATATATATAAAACCATAGTAATATGGATAAAATTAGAGCCAAAATTTTTAAACTCAAATTATTTGATATGGCTTTTTTGATATTCACTCTTTCTTTTCCCTTCTCGCCTTACACATAACAATTAACATTTCTCTTACTTCAGAAGGTGTAAGATTAGTGGTGATTTTTCCAGAAACAGCAAGAGATATTCTTCCGTCCTTTTCGGAGACAATTAAGGAAATTGCATCAGTTTCTTCGGTTATACCGATACCAGCCCTATGTCGGGTTCCAAAGTCTTTTGAAATTATGAGGTTTTGTGTTAGTGGGAGTATAACTCTTGCTCCAACTACTTCATCGTTTTTTACAATAACTGCACCATCATGAAGCAGAGATGGAGGAGTAAAAATAGTAATAAGTAATTCACTTGAAATATGTCCACCTAATTTTATTCCTGTTTCCAGAAAAGGCTCAAGAGAAATTTCTCTTTCAATGACTATTAAAGCTCCAATTTTATTTTTTGATAATGCATCAATACTTTTAACTATTTCTTCAATAGAATTTTGACTCAAAAAAGAAATATCAAATAGGTGAATAGCGCCTCTAAAAATTGTTCTTTTTGTACCAAGTTTTCCCAAAAAGCGTCTTAACTCTGGTTGAAATATGACAACTAATATGACTGGTAAAGAAACAGAAAGAATTGAAATAGTATTTTTTAGAATCCAACTCAGAACAACAAACCTTAAAGATTCACTTAAAAGGTATGCAAGGTTTAATATAATTACAGAGACTATTAAACCGAGAATTAGCTGCATAGCTCTTGTAGAACGAAGAACTAATAAACCATAATATATTATAATACTCACCAAAATTATATCAATTATGTTTGAAAGTAAGCTTAATTGCATAATAAGAATTTAACAATAATTAAACCAAATTGCAAAATTTTTATAAAAATTAAATTAAAAATATTGACAACCTTATAGAGAATGTTAGTATTTATGAAAAGCTTTTTAAGCTATTATTAATTTTTTTAGGAGGTTTTACTTTAAGTGAAGGGTCATGTAAAGTGGTTTAATTCTCAGAAAGGTTGGGGTTTTCTTACAAGGGATGATGGTGGCGGAGATGTGTTTGTCCATTATTCCAAAATTACCATGCAAGGGTTTAAAACTTTAAAACAGGGTGATGAAGTTGAATTTGACCTTGAGGAAGGTGAAAAGGGTTCAATCGCTACAAACGTAAGACAAGCTAATATGGTTTAATGGTTTAATGGTTTAACTTTAATAAAATATATCAGTTTTTTAAAGGTTTAGTTGTAGTTTTTATTTTTGTTTAGGAGGTTTTTGATGAGGATCACAGTAAAAGGAAATACTGGATCTATAATGGATGAATATATTCTTGACTATGCTGAAACCAAAATAGGCAGAATTGAGAAATTTTATAACAACATTCAGGAAGCAGATCTTGTTCTTAGCGAATCAAGAGGAAGAAATGTTGCAGAAGTTACATTAAAAGCAAGTGGTAAAATTATAAGGGCAGAAGCACAAGCTTCTGATATAAGAGCAGCTATAGATAAACTTTCAGATAAGCTTGAAATACAGATGAAAAAGTTTAAAGAGAAACTCAAAGATAGAGCTAGACGTAGCGATCAAGAAAAAATAAAATTTGAGAGTGGTAGCGAAAGTATAATTGAATCAAAGTCTTTAATAATTCGTGAAAAAAGATTTCCCATTTCTCCTTTAACCGACGATGAAGCAATCGAGCAGATGGAACTTCTTGGCCACGACTTCTTTATCTATTATAGGGTTAGCGATAATAAAGAAAATTTAGCAGTTTTATACAGAAGAAAAGATGGTGGATATGGAGTCCTTGTCCCTGAGTTGCGATAAAATATCGTACTCTCCTTCATTTATGAATATTGCAAAAATATCATTCTTGGACTCTTTTATTGCGAATCCAAAATATGCACTGTCATTCCAGAAATACACCAAAATGTCATTTCCGAAATCTACAAAAATGTCATTCCCGAAATCTTTTATCGGGAATCCAGTATTTTTAAATGTATAAAAAATGTATAAAAAATTTAATGATTAACGAAAAAAGTATTAAAAATGAATATAAGCAATTGGCAAAAAGTATATGAAAATGAGTAGCATAATGGATTTTTTATTTAATCGTAAATTCGGTTTATTCAAAATTTCTGATTTTCTTGTTTTTGCACTAATTATAATTTTTTCATTCCTTATCTACAGTAAGGAAGCTCAAAGCATAAAAGCCGAAAGAGCAACTAATAGACTTATCGTTGAAATAAGTGTGCCTAATCTTGACCCAGAAGTAGCGGATCAGATAAATGTATCTGACAGAATTATTGATAAAGATGGGAATAACATTTTCGAAATTACAGAAAAAGTTGAGAAATCTGCCGAACACCCTACCATTGATAAAGATGGCAATATTAAGGTAGCCAAACATCCAAAACTTGTTAGTTTATTTCTCAATTTAAGAACTGTTAATCCTCAAAAATATGAAAATGGAATAAAGTATAATTGGCAAGTTGTAAAAATTGGTGGTTCCCTTATTTGGGAGACAAAATATAGTAGGTTTGTTGGTTTAGTAAGAAATATTTCCGAGGAGGAAAAATAAATTTTTGCTTTTAAATTCATTTGCTTTTTATTATTTTTTTGTATAATAACTTTTATAAATGATTCTAAATGTAGAACCTTATTGAAAGAGGTGGTTTATATATGAAAAAGTTTTCAGTTTTGCTTTTAATCATTGTATTATCGTTGCCGTTAATTGTTTATGGTGTTTACGGTTTAGTTAGTAATAATAATTCTTCAAAGTTATCCATACCAGATGAACCCAATTCAGTTATTAAGACTCTTGATGAGCCTACTCCACCAGATCCTAATGTTAGACCAAAACTTCCAAATCCTTTTTATCAGGTTATGCCTCACGGTATAAGAGGGAAAGTTGTAAATATTAACCCATCAGCAAAAATAATTTATTTAAAGAATGCATTTTATTATGACCCAAATATGCTGAAAAATGAACCATCTGAATACACAATTTATTTGAATGACAAAACTAATATTTTGAAAGACCTACAATTTCCTAAAGGACTTTCTGATATTGCCGTTAATGATGAAATAATTTGTACTGGTTCAATTAATTTTGAAGAAGGTACTGTAAAATATGCAACAGATTTATTTATTGGAAGGTTATTACCAGCTGATTTTCAGGCAGAAATTCCCGCTGAAGGCTCAATTGAAGAATTGGATAGGGCTGGCTTAACATTTACTCTTGACCTTTCTTCGATGATAGAAGGAATTGGTAAATTAAAAATTCATATTACAGAATCAACTAAATGTTTTGAAGAATCTGGTACTACCGAGGAAGATTTTTTAATTAAAGAGGTTGGAATTGGAATAATTCCTGATTATGTTGAGGAAGGATCATTTGTCCGTGCTAAAATTAGACTAAGATATAATGAAACTGATGCTTATGCTGATGAGGTTTATTTTGTTAAACCATAATAACTTGGAAGTTTTCTTTATTTGGAGGGGTAGATGAAAAATTTATATTTAACTAAAGCAATTTCGATAATTTGTGTTTTGATATTAGGTTTTTCCCTCTTTTCTTTTTTACCAAAAAATGCTTTTGCAACAAGTAATTTTAAGTGGAATGAGATAACTCCTCATTCTACAAATACAAGCCCAGGATTAAGTTCGAGCGACTATAGCAACACTCAATACACAAGTTTTGCAGAGCTTACTGAAACAAAATCTGATGGGAAAAAGGTAATTCACTATTTTATTGCTATACCTTGTTATTATTATGGTTATACTCCTCAAATGGGTGCAATTTATCATTCAACTGATAGAGGTGCTAGCTGGAATAAAATAAATCCTACTCAATGGAGTACATATGACGGATCCTGTCAAATAGGATTAAAAACTATCGACCATACTTGGACTGACTCAAATGGTAGTAGTTGGAATGGTAAACTTCTTGTTTATGCTAACAATAGGTATACACAATATGCTGGATACTATAATATGTATAGACCATCAGTTTATCGATACGATGGTAATGGACAAACAAGTTTATGGACTCCTCTCCTTACTGATCTACCCAATTATGGAACAGGTAGTCAATATCCTTATAACTGGTCTTTTGGCTATGGAAATAGAACATTCATTGAAGAATTTAATGGTAAATTATATATTTGTGCATGGTACTATAGGACAAGGTCTGGAAGTTATTGCTATTATAGACTTAGTATCTTTAGATATGACGGTGATCAGTTTGCTCAGACTCCTCCCTCATCTTCATCGAGCTGGACATTAACCTGGCAATCGAGTGACTATATTAAATTATATTATTATGGAAATCCAGTTGTTTATTCTTTAAAGAAGCACACATATGCCGGGACAAATTATCTTTTTATAAGTACTTCAAGCCCTACTTATTATTATGGAGATTATGCTCTTTACCAATATCAATATGGTGGTGCTTTATATAGGACTATAAATGGTACTAATTTCGATTCTTATATCATACCTTCATATTCTTATAATCCTCCGGGTGCACCGCTGTGTTTCGAGTCATTTAAGGGTTATCTATATGCAGGGTTTGGATGCTATGACTCTTATGGTCAGTATCACCTATACAGAGTCTCAAATGTTTCTGGTAATTTATCTTCTTTAGCTTGGGAGAATTGTGGTCCTGTAAGTGATAGCGGGAGAACCCTTATTAATGCTGCAATGGCTTTAGCTAAGACTAAAACTAAAGATCCTGGTGGCTCAATAGTAGACAATAAGCTTTATGTGGGTGGCTATTGTGGTCAATACGAGTACGCTCCTCAATTTAGATATATTAACTCTCTTTTTAGCACAGAGGGTTTAAATGCAGGAGGGACCACCACTGTTCCTCTTAAATTTAAACTTGAAGAGGATGAATGGAAGCCAGAATATATTTATATGTATTGTACATATGATATATTTTCTTCAAGCATGGGACTTGTTGTTTCAACATATACTTATTATTGGAATGCTCCTTATTACTATAGGTATTTCCATATTTTTAATGCTCCACCTTCACTCGAGATTGACCATGAGCCTAAACCAGTAATTAATGAACGAGGAACATACACTCAGTTTACAATCTGGATGACTCCGATAGGTGGCTTTGGTCCAGGAGATATTAGGATTGAATTGGAGCTACCATTAAATGTTTTTGTCCCAAGAAAAGACGCTGATGGAAATGTAATTCCCGAAAATCTTCCATTCCTATCGATGTCCTGGCCAATGAATGGAAACCCATTAACTCTAACACCTATTATCAAATCAACTCTTTCAGCTCCACTTGGAATTTTTGATGCAAAACTTATTGTAACTGATTTAACTTTAGGAATAACAGTTGAATATCTATTTAAGATACAAATAATTCCTCCAAAGCCAGGATTTACTTCTCTTGTTATGCCTTCTTATGCGCAAGTTTTTAGGGGTGACTGTCAAAGATTTACTGTAGATATAACCACTCGAAATGACTTTGATAGAAATGTAATAATTAATATTGTCTGGATTACTGCTCCTCCAAGCGATGATGTAACAATCAATTGGGAGAGGAGCCCTCTTATATATGATTATATTTCAGATACTTCTGTTGAAGTGCGCACGAGAAGAAATATGGGAACACGCTACTTCTTTACAGCCTGCACAACAGATAATACTACATTAGGTACTTATAAATTTAGAGTAACATTTATGTCTGGTAGTATATATAAATATGTAGATGTGACCTTTGTAGTACTTCGTCCTCCTGCAACATTTTCTATTACTCCTGTTCCTGCTACTGCTAAAGTAGTTCCTGGTGGGAGTGCATATTACAGAGTAAAAATTGAAAGCAAGAATGGATATGTTGGTTTTATTGCCCTATCATTACAAAATCTCCCTCAGCCAACTGATATAACAACTTTCAAAGCTGAAAGTCCACCGTCGGGTTACCCTGATAATTATGTTGAATTAACTTTATCTCAACCCTTTACTTATGCAATTTTGGAAATTAAAACTTATGCAACATACAGGGATACTGGAGGTAATTTGATTCAAGGAACCCCATCAGGGCTTCATTATATAAAGGTTGTTGGTGAAGGACAGGGCTTCGACCCAGACGGTAATCCTGTTACACCAACAGCATTTGGTATAGCAGGACTGCATATATTCCAACAGATTGAAGACATGAAGACTCCATCATTCACTTTCTGGGGTATGATTCTAATATTAATTGGTATCTTTGGTTCCATCACAATCCTCCTTAAAAAGAGAGAGAAAACCATAGAATTAAAATAAAATTGAGTTTTGTATGAGATTTATAATAACTGAGTATATCAATAAAGCTATTGGGAAAGCAGTCTACGATAAGCTTCCCGACGGAACATTTGTTGGGAAAATACCAGAGTGTGTGGGTGTAGTTTCTTTCGGGAAAACTTTAAAAGAAGCTGAAGAAGAACTTCATTCCACTCTCGAAGACTGGATACTTCTTGGATTGAGACTTGGACATATTTTACCTGTGATCGATGGAATAAATCTGAATAGTATTTCAGAAAAAGTTGAAACCTATTAAAAGAAAGGAATTTATAAGAAAGCTAAAAATTCTTGGCTTTACAGGTATCTATCCAGGATCAAAACATGATTTTTTAATCTGTGGGAATCATAGACTTGCAATACCATCATATAAAGAATATTCAATTCCGCAAATAAAGTTTCTGTTGAAAGAAGTAGAAAAAATAATTGGTAGATCCTTATCTGAAACTGAATGGGAAGATATTTAGTGGATAAAGAAAAGGTTCATACAGCGAAAAATCGTTTGATAAAGTTTTCTATTTATTTTTTTCTCATACTTATTGCTCTACAAATCATTACCCACCTTTCTTTTATTAGTGAACCAATCACTTATTTCACTACTTTTATTACTGGTTCGATTTTAAAGATTTTTTTTCCAGACATAACAGTAAAAGGTTTCCACATTATGTCAAAAAGCGGTTTAGATATGGAGATAATTTATGAGTGTACTGGTATTTATGGAATTATAGTTTATTCTTCGGCAATTCTCTCTACTTGGTTTCCTGCATACGAAAAACTAAAAGGAATTACTATAGGTGTACCAATAATTTATATTGCAAATATCTTGAGGCTTGTTCTTTTATTTGTTGTAAGTTTAATATATCCACCAGCTTTTGAATTTTTGCATACATATTTCTGGCAGTTATTCCTGATTATTGTTGTCGTATTGTTGTTTTATTTTTGGTTTCGCTCTAATTTAGTAAAATCAAAAGTGATTAGAGATGAGTAATGCAAAAAATATTTTTATATTTTTGGGGAAATTTGTTTTGTATTTATCAGCTTTGTATATTTTGTGGCTCCCTCTTTCACGGTTTTACCTTATTGTGAGATTAAAATTAAGTTATGTTCTCTTAAACATAATTGGCTATTATCCAAAATTTGATATAAGTGAAATAAAAGCTTCTCAAGGAGAGATGTTTTCATTTCTTCCATTTTTTGCTCTTATGCTTTCAACATATGGAAAAAGAATAGTTAAGCTATGGAAGCCAATTTTAATTACTGGTGTAATATTGTTTGCAGTAGAGGTATTTGGAAGATTCTTTGAGAAGCTTTATTTTTTTAACCCTTCTGTTTACTTTATATCATCAATGTCAATATTTTTTCTTGCAACTGCAAGAGTGGCTATACCATTTTTAAGCTGGCTCATTATATCAGCTGAAGAATTTAAACCTAAAAAATAAATGCATACTTCATCCTGAGGGTACATTTATGTATTTTGCTTCGTGAGAATCTTCTTTTTCAATATACTTATAAAAATGGTCTGGATTCCCGATAGAAGATTTCGGGAATGACAGAAGTCTTGTCATTCAGAGCGATTGCGGGAATCCAGGAAGTATTTCTTTCTTTTAATATAAGAGAGAAAAATAACATAGATTCACCTTTGTTGATTTCAGGAATGACAATTAGCCCCAGTCATCCTGATGATACATTTCTGTATTTTGCTATCGTAAGAATCCCCTCTTTTAATTATACTTATAAAAATGGTCTGGATTCCTGATAAAAGATTTCGGGAATGACAAAAAATACAAAAAAGTAAAAATACTGGATCCCCAATCAAGTTGGGGATGACAATTGTATGGTTTTCGGGGATGACAAGTTACTTGATCCTTGATAGAAGATCTCAAGGATGACAAGTTACTTTGGATTCCCGATAGAAGATTTCGGAAATGACAGTTACCCTGGATCCTCGATCAGGTCAAGGATGACTGTTACTATAGATTCCCTAACAATTGATTTCGGGAATGACAGCGTAGAGACATCATGAATGACAGAGGTCTTGAACCAATTTGAAAATTAGATGTATTAAAAATAGTATGAAATTCTCTAAAAAGGTGGTTTTGTAGAAATGAAAAAGATTATAGCAGTATTAACCTCTTTTTTAATCTTATCAGGTATATTTTTTAACATTCCTATTAATATTTACGCATTAGACACAATCAAAAATGCCACATTTATAGCAGTGAGATGGATAGCAGTTGGTATGAACAGGGATGGCACAAGGTTAGAAGCAGGTAAAGTATTTCCCTGGCAAAGGCGAGGAGAAGAGGTCTGGGGGCGAAGTGGTTACCCTATGCCAAGACCAGCAGCTCCAAAACCAGCAACATCTGCTACCTCAACGAATCCACTATTTTATACTGAATTTTATTTAAAAGTTCAGGCTTCCGGAGGAAACTCCCAAGAATCTGACCATTATTACGTAGTCCTTGATGATTCCTCGCAAATTTGGTTTGACAAAGATGGACATTTTAATGACTCAAGGGAATCAAGTCAACAGCCAGAGCGCTGTAGTAGTGCATACAAGAATGTTGACCCAATACCCTCTAATAATACATTTGGTCCTTACAGTATTGGTGATTATGTTCACTTTGATTATTCAAAAGGTTATATGTTTTCTCCGTCTGGTTCAATTGGTACTCCTTATTCGAGTTCATTAGATTTTTCAGGAAGAGTATTTAAGATTGGCTCTGCTACCGTAGGGACTGATAGTACGAAAGTACTTTTAATGAGTGAAGTATTGTTTGCGAGTTGTGATGGTGTGAGTTACAATCTGTCATTGGAGAGCGATTTATGGTATGGAGTAAATCCTTCTGTTACATCAGCAAGGCTTTATTCGATGAATGGAGATGTTCCCTCCAATGCTCAATCAGTCCAGCGAAGCACAGTTTTAGACCCAACAGGGACAATGTTTTTTGCTCCAGCAACAACATTTCATAATATTAAACTAAAGTATAGAGAGTACATCGGTGTAGAAATCTGGAAAGATGATGGAGTAAACGCAAATCTTTATGGTAGCACCTGCACTCCATATAACCTATCCGATGATTACCAACCTGGAAGAAGTGGTGAGGAGTTTATTGGAATGAAGAATAGCGAAAGCGATACAGATGCTTATTTACCCTTAACTGCCTTTCCGCTCACTTATAAGTTTTATTCTTCTGGTGCAGCCCAATTTGGTTGCGGAGCAACCATTTATAATGATTTAGATGGAAGTTTAAATGTCTCAAGCGGGGATGTAAGGTTAAATTCAATAACTGTAACTGTTGGCGATACTGTAATAAACTATGAAGCTGGAACAACTGTTGCAGAAGGAGATGCTGATATTGGTTTTGCTTTAAATGATATTGTTAATCTATTATTTTATGATTTTAATGAAAATGGTGTATATAATGACGGTGACTTTATTTATAACGACGCGAATTCAGATAATCGAGTCTCAAATGGTGATGTTCGTTTAAGTAGAGTAATTTATAGAGGTAGAACCTATGAATGTGGGAGCCGTGTTACAATTGGTGATTTATGGATATCTGAAAATCCTGTATCTGGCATAACTGTCGGGAAATGTGGGGATTTCAGGTTTATGGACATTGAGGTAATTCCATCTGCAAATCCACTAAATGCAAAAATAAATCCTCCTCTAAAAGTGGAGCAAACCTCACAAATTGATATAAGCATCTATCCACCCTTAAGAAGCGGCGAAATTGCTTATATTGTTCTTCATACTCCAGATGGAGCTGACATAATAAGAGAAGTAAGGGATGTAGTGAGCACTTACTCTTTTACTTACACTCCTTTTAAGGGAACGTGTAATTATTTTGGTAAAATTGAACCATTAATAATTGAAGTATATAGAAATTTAGATATTACAAATGATTCAGTTGGTCCAAGAGATGGAGTTTTTGGATATTGGAGCGTTCAGACGAGTAATTCAGTGCCCACTTTTAAGGATAAGTATGATTGTAGAAGTTTTGATATATTAAAGGTAAGTCCAGAGGAAATAAAGGGTAAAACTAATGTAACCTGCCTATCTAACATTAGCAGGCGTTATCCAAATTTAATCCTTAAACTATTCGATGCAGATAATCCAAATGATGTTAATGACCCTGCAAATATACCTATCTCAACTTCTCCAAATAGATCAATAATTGCAAACTATAATGCA
>Ga0116190_1002041_pt1 | contig 16575 bp, 10 predicted proteins | sample AD_JPNTR4_MetaG_FD_89808 | JGI IMG/M metagenome (GOLD analysis project Ga0116190, IMG submission 89808) | Active sludge microbial communities of municipal wastewater-treating anaerobic digesters from Japan - AD_JPNTR4_MetaG | ecosystem: Engineered > Bioreactor > Anaerobic > Digestate | place...
GCCGGTCATGATCGAAGCGATGGCGGACTGATTACCACCCTGGCAGAGATGATCATGTCGGGCAACTGCGGCGCGCGCATTCAGATTGATTCCGAAGGAGACCCGATAGGAGCGCTGTTTTCAGAAGAGGCAGGCCTGGTCATCGAATATCTTCCTGAGGCCGAATCCCGAATCCTGGAGATTCTGAACGCTCATCGCTGCATCTCCAAAGGTCTCGGAGACACCTTGCAGGAACCGCATTTCGAAATTTTCGATGGCACCCAGAAATGCCTCAGTCTTCCGACTCGACAACTCCTCGAGTGGTGGGAAGCAATCAGCGACAGGCTCGAACGGCAGCAGACTGATTCTGCCTGCGTTGAGGAGCAGGCCGTCAATCACCACCGACAAGCCAGGAGCTATCACCTGACCTTCGAGCCGCGGCAGACTCCGGCGCTGCTTCTCGAAAGAAAAGACAAGCCGAAAGTTGCGATCATTCGCGAAGAAGGAAGCAACGGGGACCGCGAGATGACGTCGGCATTCTATGCCGCTGGATTTGAACCGTGGGATGTTACGATGACCGATCTCCTGAATCGGGAAACGAGCCTGGAACACTTTCGGGGCTTGACTTTCGTCGGCGGCTTTTCTTACGCGGACGTCCTGGGCAGCGCCAAGGGCTGGGCTGGCATAATCCGGTTCAATCCCGAACTGCGCGAGATATTCGACGCTTTCTATCAACGTCCGGACACTTTCTCACTCGGAGTCTGCAATGGTTGCCAGCTGATGGCTTTACTTGGATGGGTTCCGTTTAAAGGGTTGTCCGATATCGAACAGCCGCGTTTCCTGAAGAACCGCTCAGGGCGATTCGAGTGTCGTTGGGTGACCCTTTCCATAGAAAAGAGCCCGGCCATCATGTTGCGAGGAATGGAAGGGTCGCGCCTGGGAATATGGGTGGCTCATGGTGAGGGACGGTTGCACTGTCCAGACCCACGTGTCCTGGCCGAGGCCCGTGCCAAGAGCCTGACGCCGCTCCTCTATGTTGATGAGCAGGCCAGTCCGACTGAAGAATATCCGTTTAATCCAAATGGTTCGCCGTTTGGAATTGCGGGGTTGTGCTCGCCCGACGGGCGACACCTTGCCCTGATGCCCCACCCCGAACGATCCTTCCTGACCTGGCAATGGCCATGGATGCCCGAAAGCTGGAAATCCAGCCTGGAGGCATCCCCCTGGCTGCGCATGTTCCAGAACGCTCGGGAGTGGTGCGACGGGTACTAAAACCCGGTCAGTCTGTAGGCCCAAGCCCCGACGATGCCTCCCGCAATCGGGGCAAGGACAGGCACCCATGCATATCCCCAGTCGGAGTCACGCTTCGGACCCCTGATCGGGAGCAGCGTGTGAGCCAGGCGGGGAGCAAGGTCCCGAGCCGGATTGATGGCGTACCCGGTCGGTCCTCCCAGCGACAGCCCGATTGCCCACACCAGGATTCCAACCAGCAGAGGCTGGATGCCCTGGCTATAGACCTGCGACAAGTCGAGGTTGCTGATGTTCTTCAGAGACTGGGCGTGATCGGCAATGGCAAGAATGCCAAAAACCAATACAAAGGTGCCTATGAATTCCGTCACCATGTTGACAGCCGGCCGGCGAACCGCGGGGATCGTGCAGAAAACGGCCAGCTTCTAATCAGGATCAGAAGTCTCCTCCCAATGCGGGAAATAGGCCAGCCAGACCAGCAACGCCCCTACGAAGGCACCCGCAAGCTGGGCAGCAACGTATCCGGGCACCTGCTCCCACGGGAAGGCGCCGACTGACGCTACGGCAATGGTAAAAGCAGGATTGATGTGGCCACCGCTTATGCGGCCAATCGAGTAAATTGCCAGTAGAACGCCAAATGCCCATCCTGTCGTAATAACGATCCAACCGGCGTTTTGAGCCTTTGATTTGTTGAGAAGAACGCCGGCGACGACTCCGTCGCCAAGCAGTATCAGAAGAGCGGTTCCAATAAACTCGGCCAGATACTCGGGCATGCTTCCCCCCCAATGTGGCATCGAATCACGCTCGATCATGACAGTTCCGGTATCGAAAAAGCAAGAGGCACTCAATCCGGGCATTCCGGGCACCGGCCCCTTTTCCGATGACAGCGGTTTGGTGTAGGCTCATCCGGACCTTTAGGAGGGAGAGAAAAAATGTCGACGAATTACGGTTCAGTACCCGGTCAGACGCAGAAAAAGAAAACCCCGTGGTGGGTGTGGGGACTCGTGGGTTGCGGGGGACTCGTGGTCATTGTAGTCGTGGTCCTTGTCGCCGGAGGCGCCTATCTCTGGACTAAAGTCCCGAAAACCGAAATGGGGATGGTGGCGAAGATCATCGAGATGGCCAATCCCGACGTTGAAGTTGTTAACCTTGACGAAGAACGCGGAATAGTGACCCTGAAAAACAAGAAAACTGGCGAGCAGGTCACTGTTAACCTAGAGGATGCTAAATCGGGCAAGATTGTCTTCAGCGATGGTAAAGAGTCTGTAACTATCGGCGGCGAGGAAGGGGTAATCAAGCTCGAAGGAGAGAAAGGAAGCACGGTCTACGGACAAGCACCAGAAGATCTGCCCTCCTGGCTGCCTTCCTATCCGGGCGCACAAGTGCAACCGGGCGGAGTCTCAACCGACCGGGCGGGGCTTCGAGGAGGAGTCTTTACCTTCACGACCTCCGATTCCGTTTCTCAGGTGCTGGCCTTCTATAAGGAACAACTGGGACAACAGGGCCTGCATCCTCGTGATGAAAGCCAGGAATCGATCAGTGAAGACTTCGGGGCTCTGACCGTACGGTCTGACGATGAAAGAAAGAGCGTAACCATTACCGCTTCGCGCTCCGGGGACAAGACAACCGTCGGAGTGTCTTTCGAAGAGAAGCGAGCGATTCTCGGGTAAAGGCGGGATCAGGCTCCGCAGGATTCAGGTTGCGGCTGTGCACAAGAACGCTGCGTGGACCAGCTTGGCACGCCGGAGGCGTCCGGCGAGTTGCCGGAAATTTGCATTCTTCCCAATCTCCACGGCACGCCGGAGGCCGGAGGCGTGCTCCCCCCACTCTAAGAGTGGGAGGAAAACCCTCGCACCCTTACCAGGGCGCGAAACTGCTTCCCCCCGGCTACTCTCCTCGCACGCCTCCGGCGTGCCGCATGGCTCAGCATGACAATCTCGGAGCACCAGTAACGTGTTCTCAAGCTTTACAGGATTGCGTATTTTCGCCAAAGTCCGGTTCTTGTCCCGATAGGGACAAGGCAAGATAGCCCAGGGTACCGTTTTTCAGGTACCCTGGGGCATTCGATTTGGTTTCAACCGGTTCCCTGAAGGGGAACAGCAAGGGGTACAACCTCGGGGATTTGTCCTCCTCCCAAGCTTGCAAAACGGAATGTCTCATTGTATCAATGACCTGCTCACACCCTCGGATGACCTGCCCCGAGCGCACCGCTCGGACCCGATGCTTTCAGGGTTGATTACGCGTTTTGAGTCGCACTCAAAATAGACCGCAAAACGCGCGGCCAACCCCTGAGGATTGGCAAGAATGTGGATTTTCGCCAATGTCTAGTGTTGATTCGGTTTGCAGTTCTATCCAGCGGCGCTACAAACCCCGATCTCCCTGCCGGCATGAATCCGATTACCGAATCTTGATTCGATGGAGCAACTTCCGGGGGTCCTCCGCCCGCCTTGAAGCCTGTTCCTCTCCCCCTTCTCGCGGGTTAGCCGTTACCGGAACAGCGGGAAGTGGCGCCGTGCTCGGGATACCCTCCTTTTCCGGTCCGGAACCAAAATTCTTATCCAGAGACCGTCTTTGCCTTCTCTCCTCTATCTTCGGGTCAGGAACGACGGCGATGTCTATCAGTTCAACTTTCTCAGCTCCATTCAAGCTCTTCAGATATTCGAAAGCTTCTCGCAAGTTCGCGTTCTCGGGCGCTACGTCGACTTGAATAGTCAATCTGATTAACTTCCCAATTGTCATAACCTAGAAGATCACAACAAAACGGGAAGGTTTCATTGTGACGACTTCCCAATTGCTATGAAGGGGCACTGTTTTTGAACTTCGCCCTTCTTCGGCGACCTCATCTTGCGGTATTCTCTCCGGGACCGCTGGTCACGGGGCAGACATCGAGAGTCCTTATCGGGACGCGCGGCTCCGGACCTTCGGGCCGAAAGGATACTTATCGTGGACAGAGAGAAACGACGTTTTATAACCGACATCGATAGCCTGAAAAGCCTGCGAAGGCCTCCTGAGGGAAGGCATCCGGGACCGCCGGAAAGTACCAACCAGGAGGTCCAATACATTAAGAAGCTGATCGACGATCAGACCCCGGTCACGGTGAGACTTAATGATAACCAGGAAGTGCAGGGCGTTATTGAGTACTATGATCGATCCTTCATCCGCCTGACCCGCGAGGGAGCGCCGAACCTTTTTATTTTCAAAGACAAGATCAAATATCTGTACGAGACTCCCGCCCAGAATAGGCAAAATAAGAAGGATCCTGCGTCCACCGATCAGGATGGGCACTGATCGAGCGCCTTGTTAATGATCACCTGCGCTTCCTCCTGGATTTGCCGAAGATGGGAAAGGCCTCTAAAACTCTCCGCGTAGACCTTATAGACATCTTCAGTACCTGAAGGTCTGGCGGCAAACCAGCCGTTGGGCGTAACCACTTTTATGCCGCCGATGGCAGCGCCGTTTCCCGGCGCTGATGTGAGTTTCGCCAGGATCGTCTCGCCCGCGAGCTGCTCAACATCAATCCTTTCCGGCGTCAGATTGGCAAAGGCCGATTTCTTTTCGGGAGAGATGGGAGCATCGATGCGCTCATAGACCGGCTCACCGAACAGGCGTGTTAACTCACGATACTGTTCGGCCGGGTCCTTGCCGGTATTGGCAATTATTTCCGCGGCGAGCAGATCCATGATGAAACCATCCTTGTCGGTGGTCCACACCGTGCCATCCATGCGCAAGAAAGACGCCCCGGCGCTTTCCTCGCCTCCAAACCCGAGTCGCCCTATAATCAAACCTTCGACAAACCATTTGAATCCGACCGGCACTTCGTGCAGGGTTCTATTCAAATGCTGTGCGACACGGTCGATCATGCTGCTGCTGACCAGGGTCTTACCTACTGCCGCCTGCTCGTCCCAGTTGCGCCGACGCTTGAAAAGGTACCAGACCGCGACCGCGAGGTAATGATTCGGATTCATCAGTCCAGCGCTGCGAGTAACGATTCCATGGCGATCAAAATCCGAATCGTTCGCAAAGGCGATGTCAAAGCGGTCCTTCAAATCGATCAGCCCGGCCATCGCGTACGGAGAGGAACAGTCCATGCGGATTCGACCGTCCCGGTCAACTCGCATGAACGAAAAAGCCGGATCGATGAGCGGATTGACAACCGTGAGATTCAAGCCGTATTGCTCTCGAATAGGCTCCCAGAATCTCACACCGGCCCCGCCCATCGGATCAACTCCGAGCCTCAGGCCGGAGGAGGCGATCGCTTCCATGTCAACGACCGAACCCAAATCCGACACATAGGGACTCACGTAGTCATATTCGTGAATGAAACCGCTTTTCAGCGCGCGCTCGTAAGGAATCCTTCGAACTTCCCGGTTCCCGCCGGCCAGCAACCCGTTGGCTTTTTGCTGGATCGCGGACGTCACTTCGGTGTCGGCCGGGCCCCCTTCTGGGGGGTTGTATTTAAAGCCTCCGTCTTCAGGCGGATTGTGTGAGGGAGTTATAACAATACCATCGGACAGCCCGGATCGCCGACCGCGGTTGTACGTCAGAATCGCGTGCGAGATAACGGGGGTCGGCGTGTAAGATCCGCCCGCGGCAATCAGCGTTTCCACACCGTTCGCTGCCAGAACCTCTATGGCAGTCGAATGCGCCGGTTCCGAGAGGGCATGGGTGTCCATCCCGAGGTACAGCGGACCATCGATGCCTCGAGACTTTCGGTAGTCGCAAATGGCCTGAGTGATTGCCAGGATGTGGTCTTCATTGAAGCTGTTCTTGAGTGACGATCCACGGTGACCGGATGTCCCGAAACTGACTCGATGAGCGGGAACGTTCGCGTCTGGTTTCAGCGTGTAGTAAGCAGCGACCAGCCGTGGGATGTTCGCGAGTATGGACGGCGGCGCCGGTTTGCCTGCAAGCGGATGAACATTCATGGTCTCCCTCGCTCCTGATTACCTAAGTAGTATAAGTCAAGGCTGTGCAACCTCAACGCGTGAGGAACCTACGTAAGGAACCTTGAAGGATCGAGTCTTGGAAAAGAATAATCAATCAGCGAACCCAATCTGGGATAAGATGGTTTGCTGATTTCGTCAGAAGGGATAAGCAAAGAGAACTATGTTGCGGGTTGGCTTTGTCGGTTGGCGAGGAATGGTGGGATCGGTTCTGCTCGAACGGATGCGAGCCGAGAATGATTTCCATGGTTTCGAACCGCTGTTCTTCTCCACCTCTCAGGTTGGTGGTCAGGGACCGGATCTCGGGTTCGATATCCCGCCGCTGGCCGATGCTTTCAACGAATCCATCCTGTCATGCATGGATATCATCGTGACATGTCAGGGAGGCGATTACACTTCTAAGGTTCACGACTCTCTCCGATCATCAGGGTGGAAGGGTTACTGGATCGATGCGGCTTCGACCCTGCGGATGCGGGACGACAGTATCATCGTCCTCGACCCGGTTAACCGTCCTGTGATCGACCAGGGCCTTTCCCGGGGCATTAAGACGTATGTCGGTGGGAACTGCACCGTAAGCCTCATGATGATGGCCTTTGCCGGCCTTTTCAAGGCAGGCGCGGTCGAGTGGGTGTCTTGCATGACCTACCAGGCGGCATCCGGGGCCGGCGCTAAAAACATGATTGAGCTGGCCAGCCAGATGAGCGCCCTTAGCCAGGCGGCTCAGCCGCTTCTCAGAAATCCGGCGGTCAGTGCTTTGGAGCTTGATACCGCCATCACTCGCAAGCTTCGGGACAATTCCCTTCCCGTCGACAACTTCGGTGTCCCGCTTGCTGCCAGCCTTATTCCCTGGATCGATAAACCGATGGACAACGGACAGACGCGGGAGGAATGGAAGGGATACGCGGAGGCTAACAAGATCCTCCAGTCTGATCCGCCCATTCCAGTTGATGGGATCTGCGTCCGCGTCGGCGCCATGAGGTGCCACAGCCAGGGAGTGACAATTAAGCTTCGACATGACCTGCCGCTGGATGATGTCGCCGGGATGATCAGCCAGGCTCACCCATGGGTCAAACTGATACCCAATACCCGCGAGGCAACTCTTAGCGAGCTGACTCCGGCTGCGATCTCCGGCACGCTGACCGTGGCCGTGGGACGGTTGCGCAAAATGAACCTCGGTCCTGAGTATTGCACAGCATTTACCGTGGGTGATCAGTTGCTCTGGGGCGCTGCCGAACCGGTGCGCCGTATGCTGCGGATCATCCTGGAGGCAAAAAGCTGACCCGACTCGTGTGGGCGGCAGGTTGAGGCGAGGCTGGTGGTTGAGTGATTTGCCGTCTTTTGGCGAATCGTATCGAAACCCGGCGGTCGAGTGACTCGCCGTTTTGTGGGCGAGTTGTATCGAAACCCGCGCCCCGCCTCAACCGCCGTGCTCTCCCCGCCCGCTCCCGGCTCCGAGCTTGAGAGATTCCATCTCCCCTTCCGGCTCGTATCTCAGGTTTAAAGTGAACGTTTACAGCGCACAAAGATAGCACCGGGCCTCCTTGGTCCCGGCTTCCGACTTCCATTCTGGCTTCTGGCTTCTTTCCTGAACTCCTCGACCAATGGAGGACTACAAAACAGGGTTCACCCCCAGAGTCCGGAGTGAAACACGCTTCTCCGTCCCACGTACGCCTGCTTAGGGAAGTATAATTAAGAGTAAGCAGCTGTACTCCTCCTTCACACTTCGTAATTCGACTCTTTAGATCGTCAGCAGCCGCACAGCCGCATAAAGGAGATTGTAATAGCGTGCCTCACTCCAAAACGCTTCTGATCGCTTCTTTGCTCTGTCTGTTACTGGCAAGCGCATGTTCCACTGCAGGCCAGAATAACGAGCCGACGCCTGATAGCCTCGGGGGCGTCATTCCCGTGGTTGAAGCCGTTCCTGCCCGACTGGGCACGCTGCCGGTTTCCGAACGCTTGAACGGAAATGTAATTGCTCAAAATCAAGTGGTCCTGTTTCCAGAGATAAGCGGCAAGGTCGTCCAGGTTGAGGCTTATGACGGCGAGAAAGTCCGTCGCGGACAGCCCCTGGTGTACCTCGACGACACGCAGTACAAGGAACAGATTCAGCAGGCAGAGGCCCGCTACCGCGTCAACCAGGCCGCCCTGAAGCAGGCGCACGCCCGACATAGAGAACTGGAGGCGCTGTACAACCGCAGTGTCAGGCTCGCCGAAGAGGGGCTAACCAGCCAAATCGAAGTCGAAACACTCGGGGCCCAGCTTGCGGCCGCCAAGGCCAGCATAGAGCTGGCCGAAGCCGAGATTCAACAAGCGCTGTCAGCCATTAAGGAAACCAAGGTGATCCTGGCCCAGACAATTGTGCGGGCGCCGATTTCGGGTACCATCGGCCGGCGCAACGTTGAGGTCGGAATGCAGGTGAGTCCGACTACCGAGCTGTTCACGATCGGCGACTTGAGCCGAGTTCGAGTGGAAGTGGTCATCACCGAAAGAAACCTGGCTGAGATACGCGTCGGGCAGCCTGCGCGCATCTATGTCAGGTCGCGGGGAACCGAGCCGCGAGTCCTCGACGCCAAAGTCTCGAGGATCTCGCCCTTCCTGGATTCTGCCACGCGCAGCACAGAAGCTGAAATTGACGTGGAGAATAAAGGAAACGTCCTGCTTCCCGGAATGTCCGTCACGGCAGAAATACTTCACGGCGAGAGTGAGAAGGTCACGCTGGTGCCAAGCAGCGCCATTTACACCCACCCGGATACCGGACAGACAGGTATCTACGTCCTTTCGGCTTTTGAACCGGAGACCGGCGTCTCTGGTACCGGAGACCTGCAAGATGATCCTCCCGACCTGTCGGAGCCCGAGAAGGTCGTTTTCAGGCCGGTCCGCATTATGGCGGAAGGTCGAATGGAAACGGGCGTAGAAGGTATCCAACCGAACCAATGGGTGGTGACGGTAGGCCAGGACTTGTTAGCCGGCCGAGAAGAGGCACGAGTTCGAGTCAGTACCTGGGACCGGGTTCTCAGCCTTCAGGAATTGCAGCGCGAGGACCTGCTGTATGAGCTGCTGGAAAGAGGATCGCGATGAAGCTGACGGAAACGGCCGTCCACAGACCGATTGCGACCACCATGTTCTTTTTGATCATCATTGTTCTTGGCGTGATGTCTTTCCGTTTTCTGCCTGTCGATCTTCTTCCTCCTATCGAATATCCACAGCTCACTATTTCCACCGAGTATCCGAACGTCGGTCCCGAGGAAATCGAGACGATCATTACGCAGCCGATCGAAAACGCAATCGCCAGTGTTCCGGGGGTGGAGCGCGTGAGGTCCAGCTCCCAGGAGGGAGAAAGCCACGTAACGCTTGAATTTGCACAAGGAACGGAAGTGGACGTTGCCGCCAACGATGTGAGGGCGGCGCTCGATCGTATCCGCGATGACCTTCCCCCCGAAGTGGAGACTCCCCAAATTCGCAAGTTTGATCCTGACGACTTCCCGGTCGTTATTGTCGGCGCCAGTTCTCGCAGGAATTTGCAGGAACTGACCCTGATTTTGGAGCGGGAAGTCACGAGGCAGTTCGAGCAGATACCTGGGGTCGGGTCGATCGACATCTGGGGCGGAATCTACAAGCAGGTGCACGTAGACCTGGATATGGACCGCCTGATTGCGACAGGGCTCTCTTCGGCCGAGGTGCAACAGGCGATTGCTGCGGAAAACATCAATCTGCCCGGCGGAAATGTGAATACCGGGCTGCAGCGCCTCTACGTGCGCACGCTCGGCGAATACCGATCGATTGACCAGATCGCCAACACGGTTATCAAGATGGAGGACGGGAAGCCGGTCAGAGTCGGGGACGTGGCCAACGTTCGATGGGGATACGAGGACCTGGAGAGAATAGTCCAGATCGATGGCCGGCCTATGGTGCGCTTTGGCATTCGGAAACAGACGGGAGCAAACACCGTCGCCGTCGCGGAAAATGTCCGGGCGGAGATTGATCGAATCAACGCCCAGCGAGACGATCTTGAATTGTTTGTGACGACCGACCAGAGCCGGTTCATACAAGCCTCGATCGACAATGTGACCAGTTCGGCCCTCTGGGGAGGTTTGCTCGCTGTTTTCATCCTGTACCTCTTTCTCAGGAACATCGCCTCCACGGCCATCATTGCGCTCTCGATCCCGATTTCGATCATAGCCTGCTTTGCACTGCTTTATTTTAACGGCCTGACTTTGAATCAGATGAGCTTCGGAGGTTTGGCGCTGGGTGTTGGGATGATTGTGGACAGCGCGATTGTCGTTCTGGACAACATTGTGCGCCAACGCGAGGAGCGGGGGGAAAAAGCGCTCGCCAGTGCCCTGATCGGCGCCCGCGAAGTAGGAGGCGCGATCGTTGCCTCTACGCTGACCACTGCAGTCGTCTTCCTTCCGATTGTCTTTATGCAGACAGTGTCCGGCCTCATTTTCCTGCAACTGGCGCTGGTGGTTGTTTTCGCCCTCGTCTGTTCACTTTTCGTCGCCCTGACGCTCGTACCGATGCTGGCCAGCAGGTTTCTGACGGTAAAACCGGGGAGCACGGAGGAGCCCCGAAGTAGCCGCTTTCAACGTTTCTTTAAGCGGGTCGAAAGTTTTTATTCTCGCAGCCTCGATCGAACACTTAATCGGAAAGCGATCGTCTTTCTGGTCACTACCATCCTGGTAACCGGCAGTTTCCTCCTGTTTCCTCTCATCCCGATCGAGCTGGCGCCTGAAACTGACGCCGACGAGATCGACGTCGATCTGCAAATGGCAGAAGGAACCAATATTGCCGTACAGAACGAGTACCTGAAGGAACTGGAGCGCGCAGTCAGAGCAGAATTGCCCATGGACGATGTCGAGCATGTCACGACGGATGTCAGGGACGCGCACGCCGAAGTCGAAATCACCATGGTTCCCGCCTCTAAGCGCTCAGTGAGTACTTCCGAGTTGGCGGACAGGATCAGCGAAAAGGTGACGGGGCAGATCCCCGGCGCCGATATCCGCGTCAGCGCCCAATCCGGACTCTGGATTTTGCGTCGAATCTTCGGATCGGGCGGCAGCGAAGAGGTTCAAATCGAGCTGAGAGGCTACGATCTCGACCAGGCGGAAGAAACAGCACGACAGATCCAGTTGCGGATGGAACAGCTCCCGGAAGTCACAGGAGTTCGCACTGGCCGCCGAGAGGGCCGCCCCGAACAAGCTATTGAATTCGACCGGAGAAAGATCGCTGATCTGGGATTAACGGTCGGCGATGTTGCGCGTGTGGTGCAAACCAATGTAGGAGGGAGCAGGGCCGGTGTGTTCCGGGTCGGAGGCGACGAATTCCCAATCATCGTGCGGCTTCGAGCAGAAGACCGATTGAGTAGCCTCGACTTGAGGAACATCTCTGTGACTACCCCTGAGGGCGAAGTACTTCCGTTGTCCGCACTGGTCACCCAGACACGGGGGCGGGGACCGACCGAAATCAACCGAATCAATGGGCAGCGCGTCGTTTACATAACAGCGAATCTGGAGAGTGGCGTTCCGCTAGGGTTTGCTGTCGAAAAGATTCAAGCCGGTCTCGCCGACTTGCAGTTACCCGAAGGATTCACTTTATTCTTTGGCGGCGAGTACGAGGAACAGCAGAAGGCTCAGGCGGATTTCATACTTTCGATCATCATGGCCCTGGTGCTCGTTTATATGATCATGGCGGCCCAATTTGAACGATTTATTGATCCGCTGGTAGTCATGTTTTCAGTGCCCCTGGCCGCAATTGGCGTGGTTCCCACACTTCTTCTTACCGGGACGACCATCAATATGCAGAGCTTGATGGGAATGATCATGCTTATCGGTATTGTTGTAAATAACGCCATCGTCCTGGTCGATTACATCAACCTGATGCGCCGCGAGTATGGGTTGGAGCTGAGAGAAGCAGTCGTCCAGTCTGGCAGACTCCGTCTCAGACCCATATTGATGACGACGCTGACAACAGTTCTCGGTCTGCTCCCGCTTTCCGTAGGAATCGGGGCCGGCGCGGAAATTCAGGCTTCGCTGGCCCGGGTGGTCATTGGCGGCCTGATGGCATCCACTCTTGTCACACTTGTCTTCATCCCGGTCGTCTATGTGAGCAAGGAAGCCGCCTTGGGTTGGATTGGTGGGAGAAACTGGCTGCGCTTCAGGCGCGAGCAGTCGGCGGAGACGGCCCAGTAGTCGCGAGCGTAGACCGAGCCGTAACTCTGTCGAGCTAATTGCAAGAACTCGACGACTCCAGCTTCCTTTGCAACACCGAAGGCGCACAGGCGCTAAAACAAGCGTCGCTATCAGCGCGAAGAGGCGCACGCCGGAGGCCTCCGGCGTGCACTTCCTCCTTGGGCTTCGCAGAACACAACGCCTTTGGCGTTGAAATCCAGAATCAGCGAGATTTTTCCAATTGGCTCTGTCTAGATTCCTTCTCCCCTTCCCGCTCGTTCGAGTTTCCTTTCCCCAACGCGTCTTCCACGTACAACCGATGGACCAGGACGACTGCCGAGGTGGTCAAGGGAGTGGCCAGGGCCAAGCCAAGAATACCCGCGACAGAACCCAGGAGCACTTGCGCCGTAATAGTCAGAGCGGGAGGAAGCGACACGGCTTGTTTGTCGACCATCGGCGTAAGAAAGTAGCTTTCAACGCCTTGAATGACCGAGTAAAGGACCGCAACCCAGATAACCGTGTTCGGCCCTTCAGGGATAGCCAGCAGCAGGGCGGGAATCGCGGAGACTATCGGTCCGATATACGGAATGAAGTTCAAAACGCCAGCGAGCAAACTCAGGATCAGCGCAAGGCGCACTCCAATTATCCACAAGCCGATCAAAGTCAAGACGGCGATCACGGCCATCGCAACCAGGCGGCCGATGATCCAGGATCGAAGATTGGTTCCGATTTCATTTAGAACCTGCGTGAATCGCTCTTGTCTGTGATAGGGTATCAGGGCGCAGATGCCGCGAATGTAGATCTTCGGATCAGCGGCCACATAGATGCCGATGAAAAGGATAATGAACAGATTGCCGATAGCGCCAAGTGTGGTCGAGAATGCGCCCGCAAGCCTAGACCAGATCTCGGACTGGTTGGGTAAGGCCTCCCGACCTTCGCTCAGAATCTGCCGCCCCAGACTGTTCTGCTGCAGTGACTGCCTGATCTGCTGCCATGCTTTCGGAAGCTCTTTGCTGATCTGATCGACCTGGTCACCGAGGCTCGGCGCGATCATCGCCAAGAGGCCGACAACCACCACCAGTCCAGCCAGGAGGACCAGGACTAGCGCATAGGAGTAAGGAATTCCGAGTTTTTGCTCAACGAAGGCGCTGATCCCCTGAAGGAAGACTGCAAGCAGCAGGCCGGCAAACGCTACGAGCATCACCTGGTACGCGTACCACAACAGCAGGAAGACCGCGAAAGCGAGAGCGAGGATACCAACTGCTGTCAGCACTCGCCTCTCAAAGAAAAACTCTTTCAGTTCGGTTCTCCTTGTTGGTCGGGCCAGGGATCAACTAACGGGAAATGGCAGCTTCGAGCTTCTCGTCATCCTGTCGCTCTTTTGCCGCTTTGACTACTTTTGCGCCGGCTCGACTGGCAGAGCCGTCGTTTGGTCAAAGCTGCCCGTGACGCCCTGAAAGCCTCTCAGTGCCTGGCGAAGAACCCACCGAATTGCCCGTCCATCGTTGTACGAAAAGGCCAGGTTGTGATTGAGGGTCGAGAAGCAGTGTGGCTGGCAGGCCTGCTTCATAATCTTCAGTTGTCCAGTGTCGAATTTCGGGTTTTCAATCGTGCCCCAATCATGAGTCGCTGAGTACATGGGAAAACACGGGGCAAGAGTGCCATCCACCCGGATGATCACGTTATTCTGGCCGGCACGGCAACTCCAATCCTGGAGTTTGCCACGCATGAAGGCCTTCATTTCCATCAAGCGCTGGATGGAGTTCACCATCTTGTACCCGCCGCGGTTCTTCTCAATGATCCAATCCACGGTCTCATCGACCTGTGGCCAATCGCTCGGGCGAATGAAGGTAGGATTCCCTTCCAGGTGCTTGAAGTGATTTTCCTCGATCATCGGCGATTCATTGATGTGGTAATCCGTGATCAATCCGTAGTCGTGGGCAATCTCAGTCAACTGCTTGACATCTTCCAGGTTGTTGCGACAGATGTTGATGTTGAAGAAGACGATGTAACCGTACTTGTACTGCTTTCTGACGAGGTACTCGAAATGCGGGCGGATTGAGTTAAGAGCCTTGGGCAGTCCCGGCTTTTCGTCCACGACGTCGACGGCCAGGTTCACGACCGCCATGCCTGCGTCAGCCAGACGGTCAATCAGGGCTGGCTTCATCAAGCGCCCATTGGTGGGCACGTAAACCCAGAAGCCTTTCTTGGCAGCGTAATAGACCACCTTGTGCGCGAAGGCAGGGCGCAAAAGCGGTTCACCACCCATAAGAGCCAGCACCCGGCACGTGGTCGAATGCAGCCAGTCGATAGAGCATTTGGCGATGTCTTCGGTCATCCCCTTCACGCGGTTATCAAACGCCCAACAATAGTGACAATCGAGGTTGCATTTCCACTCGGTGAAAAGGTAGGCGATGATCGGGTGGAAGTCGCCGGGGAGCACCCGTGACTTCACGTACGGGAACAACCATCCGCGCAACGCGCGATAGATGAAAGGGGCGGACCAGCGACGCACGTAAGGATTGTCTTCGGAACGCTCGGGCATGTATTTCGCGTCATTCGCCGCGAGAAGTTCCGGGTGCTGTGGGAAAACGGGAGTCGGCAACACCTCGCCATTGGAAACGGGAGGCTGGGGGCGGGGCGAGTCAGTGAGGAGCTGATGCAGCGCGGCATCAATTCGGAATCTCGGAACAGATTCGTTCCTCTCGGAAGACAACAGCTCTTCTAGCATTCGGTTTCCTCCGAAATGGGATTTGTTTCAGTTCGTCGGTGCCGTGAGTTGTAACTAGGGTAAGTTGAGAATAGCAGAAGAGCCGAGGGAAGGCGACCGTAAAGCGGACGGGGCTGTGATCCGCGTAATCGGCGTGATCCGTGCCTTCTGCGGGTCTTTGGCCCGCGGATAGCGCGGAAAGCACGGATAACGCGGATCAGACGCGGGTACCTGCTCGTCGGGTTTTACTCTTACTCCTCGCCGATCATCACTCCCAGGACGACCGGCTGACGGTTTCACGGAGTTGCTCATCCCGTCTCACCTTTGTGCCGTACTTCCTCCATTCGTTCTCGATGTAGCGGGCGTCTTCCTCATCAGGAGTCGAGACCGCCAGGGTGATATGGCCTCGCTCAATGTCACCCTTGTACTCCTCGGCTACCTCTTCCTTTATTCCTGATCCGATAAGCGCGCCGATTATCCCGCCGGTGACTCCGCCCATGCCGGCGCCGGTCAGTGCTCCTGCAATCGGACCGGCAATCAGGAGACCCGGAATTGTAATCGGTGCACCAGCCGCGAGCGCCGCTGTTATCAACGCGCCTAGGCCTGCGCCTATAGCGCCCCCTACGCCCGTGCCTTCCGCAGTCTTCCGCTCTTCATGAACCTTCTCCGCAGTTCCAGTACGCTCGCCGCGCCTTTCGCCATACTCCTCGGAGTAGAAGCGTTCGCGTGTCTCGTCCTTCATCAGGACACTCACCTGGTCAGCGCTGATACCGCGCCGAGTTACGGCCTCGTAGGCACGATCGGCACTCTCTCGATCTGGAAAGACTCCAGCAATAATGTGGTCATTTCTTCTCATTACACATCCTCCTTGTACTTACACAACGAACTCACCCTGTTACACGTCTCAGGAATAAGAGGTGGCAAGTGTCCTCTGCCATTCATGAAAGGGGAGGAGACGGAGATGGTTCGTTGCTTAGTCTCCATCTTAAACAAGCGCTCCTGCAGTCACAACAGAACCGCGCATCTTCGTGCTCCGCAAGTGGGTGAAAGCGACGGCAAAGACGGCTTCTCGGTCTTCCTCCTCTTCCGGCGCTATACTTTTCATACTGTGTTGGAAAGCATTGTCTTCCGGCGAAAGTGGCGAAGACTCGTTCTACTTCTTGTCCTGGCGGTCCTGATTGGTTCGGCTCAGGTTTACGTTCTGCGGCGCCTTTATGGTATCCCTTCACTACAAGCATTTGTGGCTATCGCGATAGTTCTCGGACTGTGCGACGTCCTCTTTGCCTGGAATATCGAACGTACGACGCGAAGAGAAGGTCCGGAACTGTGGAACAGCCTCATCGGGAGACAAGGAAGAGTGCTTTCCGAGGTTGGGGAGCATGGCGCGTCCATTACAGTGAGAGTCGCAGGAGAAATCTGGACGGCTTGTTGTCGGCATGCCGCTGTCTTGAAGCGGGGCGAGAAAGTGCGCGTGACAGCCAGAAAAGGCTTAGTGCTCGAGGTCGAGCCCTGGGACCGCCCGGCAGAC
>Ga0116190_1002043_pt1 | contig 16571 bp, 15 predicted proteins | sample AD_JPNTR4_MetaG_FD_89808 | JGI IMG/M metagenome (GOLD analysis project Ga0116190, IMG submission 89808) | Active sludge microbial communities of municipal wastewater-treating anaerobic digesters from Japan - AD_JPNTR4_MetaG | ecosystem: Engineered > Bioreactor > Anaerobic > Digestate | place...
AAACTTGTAATTGAAAATCTTCCGTCAACGCAACCTCCTTGCATAATATATCATTTGTATCGGCAGAAACCTTATACATACCATATGTTGGCGGGCATAATATGACATTATCAACTCCCGGATTACAAAATGCTGTATATAATAAATCAATACCTTCATCGCTGCCATTACCTAAAAACATATTTTCAACAGGTACATTTTTTATTTGAGAAATACGTTTTTTTAATTCAATTTGATATGGATCCGGGTATCTATTGTACAAACTACCATCAATAGATCCAAATGGATTCTCATTGGCATCTAAATTAATCAAAGCAACACCTGAATATTCATCTCGAGCTGTAGAATAGGGCTTTATTTGCTGTATATTTTTTCGTAATAAATGTGAAATTGAAAAAGTATTTTTCATAAAATATTTCAGTATTAGACAGTATTAAGAAATTGAATTTAATCTGATACGAACGGCATTCTTATGGGCATCGAGCATTTCTGCTGCAGCCATTGTTTCTATAATAGGCCCGAGAGTTTGCAATCCTTCTTGAGTAATTTCTTGAAATGTAATTTTTTTCACAAAACTATCGAGCGAAACCCCACTATAAGCTTTAGCATATCCATTTGTTGGTAATGTATGATTTGTTCCTGATGCATAATCACCTGCACTTTCAGGTGAATAATTTCCAAGAAATACAGAACCTGCATTAATAACTTTTTTACTAAATTGAAATGGTGCTTGTACAGATAATATTAAATGTTCCGGTGCATATTCATTCATTAGCTCAACTGCATGGTTCATATCGTCAAAAACTATTATTTTGCTATGTTGTAATGATGAAGACGCTAATTCTTTGCGAGTTAATTGAGAAAGTTGTTTGTCAACCTCTTCTTTTGTTTTATGAGCTATTGTCATAGAATTAGTAACCAAAATAGATTGACTATCGGCACCATGTTCACATTGCGATAATAAGTCGGCAGCAATAAAAGCAGGTTCAGCAGTATCGTCAGCAATTACCATAACTTCAGATGGTCCTGCTGGCATATCTATAGCAATTCCCTGCATAGCTGCCATCATTTTTGCTTTTGTTACAAACTGATTACCCGGACCAAAAATTTTATATACTTGTGGTATAGTTTCTGTACCATAAGCCATTGCTGCTATAGCCTGAGCACCTCCAATACGAAATATTTTAGTTACTCCTGCTTGTTGAGCTGCATATAGTATAGCAGGATGTATTCCTCCTTGTTTTGATTCGGGTGTACATACAATTATTTCTTTGCAACCGGCTATTTTTGCAGGTATAGCAAGCATCAAAATAGTAGAAAATAAAGGTGCTGAACCTCCGGGTATATATAACCCGACTTTTTCTATTGGTACACTTTTACGCCAACATTTTACACCATACATAGTTTCTGTAACCGATGGTATTTCTTCTTGTCGTTCATGAAACGTTTGTATATTTTTAATTGCGGTTACAATTGCATGTTTTAAATCGGGTGAAATAGAATGTTGAGCTGCTTCAATTTCAGCAAATGAAACTTCAAGTTTATTGACATTTGGATTGTCAAACTGTTGAGAGTAACGCAAAACAGCTGCATCTCCATTGTTTTTAACTTGTTCCATAATTTCTTGAACAGTTGTTTCTAATTGTTTATTTTCAATCAATGGTCGTTGTAACGCCGATTTCCATTCTTGCTTTGAAGGATTTACAAGTATTTCCATAGTATAGTAATTTGTTACAAATATATAAAAAAAGCCATACCCTATAGAGGATATGGCTCTTTTAGGTTTTTTTTAATAATTATTTCTTTTTACTATGATCAATAACAGACATAGCTGTTGCCAACATGCTACTTATATCATTCATATTTTGAGGAATAATCATAGAATTTGTTGTTTTTGCTAATTTTCCAAATTCTCCTAAATACTGTTCTGCAATTCTAAGATTTACAGCATCAATACCATGTTCTGAACCAATCGCTTTAGCTATTTGAGTTAATCCGTTTGCTGTAGCTGTAGCAATTGCTTCAATTTCAGCAGCTTTTCCTTTAGCTTCATTAATTCGTTTTTGCATTTCACCTTCAGAACGAGCAATCAATTCTTGTTTATCTCCTTCAGCTACATTTATTTTTGCTTGTTTTGCCCCTTCTGATTCAGCTATAATTGCACGTTTTTCGCGTTCTGCACGCATTTGTTTCTCCATTGCATCTTTTATACTTTGCGGCGGAGTTATATTTTTCACTTCATAGCGAGTTACTTTTACTCCCCATGGATCACTTGCTTTATCAACAGCATCAACAATTACTGAATTTATTGAATCACGCTCCTCAAAAGTTTTATCAAGTTCTAATTTTCCAATAACACTCCTCATGGTTGTTTGAGCCATTTGAATTGCTGCAAAAATATAATTATCAATACCATACGATGCTTTTTGTGGATCAATTACCTGTAAATACAATATACCGTCAACTTCTACTGCAATATTATCACGTGTAATACAGGTTTGAGAAGCAACATCAATTGCTTGTTCTTTGAGTGAATGTTTATATGCAACTTTATCAATAAATGGTACTATAATTTTAAAACCGGCTATTAAGGTTTCATGATACTTTCCTAAACGTTCAATGATATATGCTTCACGTTGCGGAACAACTTTTATTGAATTTACAAGTATAAAAAATGCTAAAATACTTAATCCAATTAAAAACACACTTGAGGTTGTTACTTCTAAAATCATGGGTTTATCTCCTATTATAATGTTACTATGAGTGTTAAACTATCACGTTTTTCAATTATTACTTTTTCACCTTGTTTTATTGTTTGAGTAGAAACAGCATTCCATGTTGTTCCTTTAAAACTTACCTTACCTGAACCTGCTACAAAATCAGTAACAGCTTCAGCTTGTTTACCAACAAATTCTTCTTCAAGTTCATCTTTGTTTTCAGCTCTTTTTTCAAAAAAACTTTTTTGTAACCACTTTCGAAACAATATCAACAAAACTGACGATGAAACAAGAAAAATAATCAATTGAAATTCAATACCTAAAGGAATTATCCAGTATACAAAACCTGTAAGTAATGCTCCAAAACCAAAAAATAAAATTATCAGTCCCGGTAATACTAATTCCAAAAGTAAACCTGCAATACCAAACAGTATCCAAACAACGGCAGGATTTTCAATTAAAGATAATTCCATTTTGGTATGTTTTTATGTAAAAATAAAGATATATTTTGAATGTAACTTATAATATATCAATTTTTTATTATTTTTTTTATAATACCATTTGTTCAATAGGACACACCAAAATCCCTTCAGCACCTGCAGCCTTTACTTTCTCAATAATTTCCCAAAATGTATCTTCATGAATTACAGAATGAACAGAACTCCACCCTTCTGTTTTTAATGGTATTATAGTTGGGCTTTTCATTCCCGGCAATAAATTACAAACCTCTTCTATTGCAGAATTAGGTACGTTCATAAGAATATATTTATTGTTTTGTGCTTTTTCAACTGCTTCTATTCGCAACATCCATTTTGCAAGCAATGCTTTCTTTTCTGAACTAAGATTTACGTTACCTATAAGAGCAGCTTCTGATTTATATATTTCTTCTACTTCTTTTAATCCGTTCATGAGCAACGTGCCGCCGGTACTTACTAAGTCGCAAATAGCATCGGCCAAACCAATAGTTGGAGCTATTTCAACAGAACCGCTTATTTCATGTATTTCTGCTTTTACTCCTACAGAATTAAGATGTTTTTCCAACAATACCGGGTATGACGTTGCTATTTTTTTACCCTCAAGCGATTGTATAGAATCATATTTAAAATCATTGGGTACAGCAATAGACAATCGACATTTTGAAAAACCAAGTTTTTTAATCACTTCTACGTTTTGATTTTGTTCTACAATTTCATTCATGCCAAGTATACCAAAATCAGCAACACCATCGGCAACATACCTTGGAATATCATCGTCACGCAAAAACAATATTTCCATTGGAAAATTAAAAGCTTTTGTTTTTAAACTGCTTGAATTCGAAACGAATTTAATACCGCAATTTTTGAGTAATTCAATAGATTTTTCACTTAATCTACCACTTTTTTGAATTGCTAATTTAATTACTGTTTGTTCCATATTATAAAATTAATGTATACTATAAAAAAAAAGGCTTGCCCGAAGCAAACCTTTATATATTAATGCATTCAGTCATGTTTTGATAGTTTATTATATATGATGATGAATGTGTTTCATTATTTTCTTTTTTTTGCAATTATACATATTTTTTATTTCAAAAAAAAATCAATATCTATTTAATGGTAAATTCATTTTTTATTTTTAAGTAATTCCTGCAAGGCATACATTTCATCTCGTAAGCGAGCAGCTGAATCAAAATCCATTTCTTTTGCAGCTGCTTCCATATCTTTTTTAGTTTTTTCAATTGCTTTTTTCAATGCATCTACGCTCATATATTGTATTACCGGATCTGCCGCAACCATTGTTTTTGATTGAGTATAACCGTATTCTATTGTTGGATTCATCATAGAAACCTGAGCTTTAACAATCTGAGTAGGTGTAATACCATATTGAATATTGTAAGCTAATTGCTTTTCTCTCCTCCTATTTGTTTCGTCAATAGTACGCTGCATACTTTCTGTTATTTTTTCGGCATACATTATTACCGTGCCATTTACATTTCGTGCAGCTCTTCCGGCAGTTTGTGTAAGCGAACGAGTATTTCTCAAAAATCCTTCTTTGTCGGCATCAAGTATAGCTACTAAAGAAACTTCGGGCAAATCTAATCCTTCTCGTAATAAATTTACACCTACCAACACATCAAACATTCCTTTTCTGAGATTATCTAATATATCAACTCGGTCTAATGTATCTACATCACTATGAATATATGCGCTTTTAACTCCTACTTTTGTTAAATATTTTTGTAATTCTTCTGCCATTCGTTTAGTAAGCGTAGTTACCAACACTCGTTCATGTTTTTGAACACGTATTTGAATTTCACCTAATAAATTATCTATCTGATTTAACGTAGGTCTAACTTCAATTTTAGGATCAAGCAATCCTGTGGGTCGTATTACTTGTTCTACAATTACCCCGCCGGTACGTTGTAATTCATAATCTGCAGGAGTTGCACTTACGTAAATTACTTGTGGACACAATGCTTCAAATTCATCAAATTGCAATGGTCTATTATCTAAAGCTGCGGGTAATCTAAAACCATGTTCAACTAAATTTACTTTACGAGACCTGTCACCACCATACATTCCTCTAATTTGAGGAATAGTAACATGACTTTCATCTATTACCATCAAAAAATCTTTTGGAAAATAATCGAGTAAACAAAAAGGACGTGTTCCTGCTGCTCTACCATCAAAATAACGAGAATAATTTTCAATACCTGAACAATACCCCAACTCTTTTATCATTTCTAAATCATATTCAACTCTCTCTTGTAAGCGTTTTGCTTCCAAATGCTTTCCTTCTGATTTCAAAAAAGCTATTTGTATAACTAAATCATCTTGAATTTGTCGAATAGCTTCCCACATTCCTTCTTTACTGGTAATAAATAAATTTGCGGGATGAATGGTTGCTTGTGTTACAACATCTTCTACCATACCGGTTGAAGGATTAATAATTGAAATACGTTCTATTTCATCTCCCCACATTTCTATTCTATAAGCAAAATCACCCGATGCTAAAAAAACATCTATGGTATCTCCTTTTACCCTAAAATTTCCACGCTTAAATTCAATCTCATTTCGAGAATATAAATTATCAACCAATTGGCGAAGTAGAGTATCGCGAGATATTTTTTGACCATTCGCATACACTAAAACTCTATCATCAAAACTTGCAGGATTACCAATACCATATATACACGATACCGATGAAACTATTATAACATCTGTTTTTCGTGATAATAATGCGGCTGTTGCTCGAAGTCGTAATTTTTCGATTTCATCATTAATAGATAAATCTTTTTCTATATACGTTCCTGTAGAGGGAATATATGCTTCTGGTTGATAATAATCATAATATGATACAAAGTATTCAACTGCATTGTTTGGAAAAAATTGTCGGAATTCACTATACAACTGAGCAGCAAGTGTTTTATTATGACTTAATACTAATGTTGGTAATTGTACCTGTTCTATTACATTTGCAATAGTAAATGTTTTACCGGAACCTGTAACTCCTAACAAAACTTGAGCATCAACTCCTTGCTTTATAGCCTTACTCAATTGAGCAATAGCTTCAGGCTGATCGCCTGTTGGTTTATAATCTGAAACTATTGAAAATTGAGCCATTATTTAAATTGTATTATTCTATATGTAAAAGTAATCCTTTTAAATATTCACCTTCCGGATGAAAAATACTAATAGGATGATCGGCTGGTTGAGTCAATTGTTGAATAATTCGTACTGAACGTTTACAATTGGCTGCTGCAGCAAAAACCGATTTTCTGAAATCTTCTTTTGTAACTACTTGTGAACATGAAAATGTAAACAATATTCCACCGGGAGCTAAATGTTCCATTGCTTTCATATTTAATCTCTTATATCCTTGCAATGCATTATTCAAAGCACTATTGTGTTTTGCAAATGCCGGAGGGTCAAGTATAATTACATCAAATTTTTGTGTATTTGTTTGAAAAAAATCAAAAACATCTTCAGTCATAGCAATATGATTACTACATAATGGAAAATTAAGCTCTATTGCCTCGTTGGTTAATTCTATTGCACGTAAAGAACTGTCAACAGATACTACTTGATGTGCTCCACCACGCAATGCGTATACAGAGAATCCTCCGGTATAACAAAATGTATTTAAAACTCGCTTATCTTTTGAATATAATTCAACTAACTTTCTATTTTCACGTTGATCTATAAAAAAACCCGTTTTTTGTCCCTTTTCCCAATCAATTACAAATGTATTTCCGTATTCGTGTACTTGTGTAGTATGTACATTACCCCAAACTAAGCCGTCAACATTATCTGTTTCTGCTTTAAATGGTAATGTTGATGTACTCTTATTATATACAGCTTGCAATCTTTCACCAAGTACTGTTTTACATGCTTCTACTATATTATTCATATGTTTATACATGCCTACTGAATGCATTTGCAATACTGCTACTCCATTATAGAAATCTATAATAAGTCCCGGCAAGTTATCTCCTTCACCATGTACTAACCTATAACAATTTGTTTGCAAATTATCAACCAATCCTATAGTTTTTCTATATTCAAAAGCTGAAGCAATACGTTTGTTCCAAAATTCTTGATGAATAAATTCTTGTGAAAAACTTAAAATTCGTACGGCAATAGATGATTTTTGATAATGCCCTAAGGCCAAAAATTCTTTGGTACTTGAAAATACAGAGACAATATCGCCTTCTTGAGGATTTCCTGAATATGAAGCAATAGCTCCTGAAAAAATCCATGGATGCAAACGTTTTACACTTTGCTCTTTTCCTGGTTTAAGATATAGTTGTATCATGTAAAAAAGTTTCTAATTTTTTATAAATTTCCAAACTTACCCACGCATCGGTAGCAGCATACAGACATTGAGATTCGGTAAGTTTTTGAGAATCCCAATTTGATAATTGTTGTCGTTTAGAAATACGAATACCTAATACTAATTGAGCTAACTTTTTTAATCCAAAGTTTTCAATTTCCAATTGCTTTGCAATAGTTTGTAAATCAATAAACCCCTGAGGTTTAAATTTTGTAATTTTTTGTAATGCTGCAACATCATCATGTATAGCTGCTCCTACTTTTATAATAGATGGTGAAGCTAATATATCACACAATTCTTTTGGCAAACCGCAATACTGTAATCGAAATAAAAATGCATGAGACTCTGTACTTAATTGTAATAAGGACAAAGGATACAGTAAACCTTTCTTAAATGATGGTCTTGTTTCTGTATCAAATCCTAATTTTGAACAGGTTTGCAAATACTTTACGGCAGCATGTACTTGTTCTATTGACGTAATTATATGGATTTTTCCCTCAAATGAAGTTAATGGTAAATGTTCAGCATCGGCACTATCTACTGACCGTATTTCCGGAAACGTTTGCATGTTACTCTTCATTATCTATTTCAGAATCAACAGAATATAACAATACATGAAATTCTTGCATAATTGATAATACACGTGGCCCCCAATACATTCCAAAATTTTGTAAACACTCATACACTGCAACTTCTCGCATTTCATCATTATCTGTTCTCATTCTATCAATAAACTCCCGGATATCTTGGTATACGTCTGCTAATGCTTCAGACAGGGGCATTGTATCTTTTTCTGATTGTTTATTTTCAACCGATGTTACTTCTATATATACATCATGATCTCCCAACGTAGTTTGAATTGATTGTTGAATATAATTCCATTGCTCCTCTGTTACAAACTGTTCACAATAGCCATCAACATCATCATGTGAATTCAAAACAAGAGCTTTAAGATACAGTAAACTCAACAATTTCTGAGTTTTATCTATAAATATACGTTTAGACTCATATTCTGACAATTCTAAAAAAGCACATAATTCTTTTGAAATTGTTATAAATTCAAGAATTCCTTTTGTAATCATTGTTTTTTATTTTTTTGTGCAAATATATACATACCTGCAAAAGTTATTGCTCCATTGAGTATTAAAATTTCATACCCCACTGTATATGAATACATATAATCTACAAACAACGCTATTCCATAACAAATCAAAGGAGACGCAACAGCTATATAAGGCATAGCTTTATCTTTAATAGAACGTTTTGTAAATAATCCAAATGCATACATACCTAAAATAGGCCCATATGTATAACCGGCAACAGTAAAAATTGCATGTATAACAGTATCATTATTTATGATATGAAATGCAATAATAATAAGAGCTAACAATATCGAAAAACCAATATGAGTTATTATTCGTTGTTTTTTTATTTCTTCTTCTGTTTTATTGTGTATTCCTAAAATATCAATAGTAAACGAAGTTGTTAGTGCTGTGAGAGCAGAATCTGCACTTGAAAATGCCGCGGCTATAATTCCTACCAAAAAAACTATACCTACAGCTATTCCAAAGACTGATGTAGCAAGCATAGGATACAAATCATCTGTTTTCATAAACATACCTTTTGAAGCATCAAAATGAAAAGTTGACGTGTCAGAAAAATTTTGTATTCCAACTTGCTGAACATACATATATAACAATGCTCCTAACCCTAAAAACAAAAGATTAATAAATAAAAATGAGGTGCTATACCAATACATATTCTTTTTTGCATCACCAATTGACCGACATGATAAATTTTTCTGCATCATATCTTGATCTAACCCGGTCATTACAATTGTTATAAACATACCGGACAATACATATTTGAAAAAATTATATTTTGAATGCCAATCCCAATTAAACATTGTTGAATAATCACTTTGAATAATAGTTTGTATCAAGTTTGAATTTCCCAAATCAATTGATTTACTTATTATTATTATTGTAATAATAACAGCTGCCAATAAAAAAAATGTTTGTAATGTATCTGTCCAGACTATTGTTTTTATACCACCTTTATACGTATACAACCATATCAAGGCTATAGTTATAATAACTGTAACCGAAAAAGGTATATTAAAATGATTAAAAAATGCTATTTGTAAAACACGTGCAACAATAAATAAACGAAATGCAGACCCTATAGTTCGAGAAAGAATAAAAAAAGAAGCTCCGGTTTTATACGAATACAAACCAAATCTTTGTTCCAAATAAGTATATATAGATGTGAGTTGTAATTTATAATATAATGGTAACAATAAAGATGCAACAATAAAATACCCTATTACATTTCCTATTATCATTTGATAATAATAAAAATTACTATTACCAACCCAACCGGGTACCGAAATAAATGTAACTCCCGATATACTTGAACCTATCATACCAAAAGCTACAATATACCAAGCATTATTTCTATTTCCTGTGTAAAAACTATCATTATTTACGGTTTTTGATGTAATTTTGGAAATTACAACCAACAAAGTAAAATACAAGAAAATAACACCCGCAACAATATAATGATTCATGTTATAATTATAATAAATTTAATATCCAAATATACCCTTTTGTATGAACCTTACATATATAAATATATAAAATATATACACGAAATATTGACAAAAAAAAGCCTCGAGATGTTCGAGGCTTTTTTTATTTTATTTCAATGTATTCACACATTAATTAAATTTTGTATAAACTTAAATCTTTAACATCTGATTTTTCAATATACATAGATTTTTGTTTGTTTTCAGCATAAATTAATTTTATAAACACTTCAGCTGAATCATAATATTCTTCATCGCGGTTTGCGTCTAAAATTAATAAATGTCCCATAACTATATTACCAGCCATTTCAACCAATCTACGTGCATGGAAATCAAGATATTCAGTATTTTTTGTTCCTTTTACTAATTCCACACAATGAGCATATTCATCGGTTAACTCTGCTAAAATTGAACGTAAATAATCAAATTTTGGTTCTACTTGTTCTGCCTCGTATGCTTTAATTTGAGTTAACAAACCACCTGTTGCCACACCGCGAATAGCAGCTACAACTTGCAATTGTGTAGTGCCTTCGTATATAGAAGTAATACGAGCATCACGATAAATACGTTCAATTGGATAATCTTTCATAAATCCTGAGCCACCATGAACTTGTAACGAATCATACGCTATAGAATTAGCATATTCACTCGAAAACAATTTGGTAAGCGGCGTATACATATCAGCAAGTTTGCTATATACACGAGCTTCAGCTTTTTCTTCGGCAGTTAACTCACGTTTTTTAGCAATTAAATCATAGGCTTTATAAATATCAACAAATCGAGATGTTTCATATAATAATGAACGAACTGCTTGTGTACGAACTTTCATATTCGTAATCATTTCATACACTGCAGGAAATTGAATAATTGGTTTTCCAAACTGTTCACGTTCATGAGCATATGCCAATGCCTCACGATACGCAGCCTCACATAAACCAACAGATTGAGCTCCAATACCTAATCGAGCACCATTCATAAGGAACATTATATATTTAATAAGTCCCATTTTACGATCGCCACACAATTCTGCAGGTGCATTTTTGAATACTAACTCACATGTTGGAGAACCTTTGATACCCAATTTATTTTCTAAACGACGAACAATTACAGCTTTATCATTTCTATCATACATCAACAATGATAAACCACGAGCATCAGTTGTTCCATCTTCGGTACGTGCTAATACAAAATTTACATCGGCATCACCATTTGTAATAAAACGTTTTACACCATTCAAGAACCATTGTTTTTTCTCTGCATCATAGGTTGCTTTTAATTGTACGGCACCTAAATCAGAACCTGCATCAGGCTCAGTTAAATCCATAGCACAAGTTTCACCTGCACATACACGTGTTAAATATTTCTTTTTAAGAGCTTCGTCACCAAATTCTAAAACCGTTTCGGCACAATCTTGTAATCCAAATATATTACAAAACGCAGCATCTGCACGAGCAACAATTTCACCTGCCATAATGTATGGTACAGTTGACATATTTAAACCTCCATATTCACGAGGCAATGACATACCCATTAATTCTGCTTTACGAAATGCTTCTAAACCAATTTGTGTTCCTTTAGCATACACTACTTCGTTGTTTACAATTTTAGGACCTTCGTGGTCAACTGATTCTGCTAGTGGAGCAAGAATGTTTGCACTTAAATCCCCTACTATTTCAACAACCTTTTCATAACTGTCTATAGCATCTTCAAAATCCTGAGGAGCATAATCATATTTATCTTTATCAGCAAAGTTATCTTCTTTTAACTTTACAATCTTTTTCATTAAAGGATGACCTAAATGAAATTTTAATGCTTTATTATCTGTATAAAAATTAGCCATAATCGTATATTTCTAAGGTTATTTCGTATTTTGCTTATAGTATTTTATCATTTTGGGCAACACTTCATTCAAATCACCTATAATAGTATAATCTGCAATAGTATTGATAGGAGCATTGGGGTCGTTGTTAATAGAAATTACAAGTGCCGATTCAGCCATACCAGCAGTATGTTGAACTGCACCCGAAATACCACAAGCAATATATAATTTTGGTCTTACGGTTACACCTGTTTGTCCAACTTGTCGTTCATGTTCAGCAAAACCTGAGTCTACAGCAGCACGTGAAGCAGCAACTTCGCCACCAAGCACTTCTGCCAAATCATGTAACAATTTGAAATTTTCTTTAGAACCTACACCATAACCACCTGCTACAATAATTGGAGCAGCTTTAAGATTTAACTTACTTTTTTCAATTTCACGTTCAATTACTTGAACAACAAAATCTTCTTTACTAAGTAAATTTTTAACATCTATTGGTTTAACTACTCCGGTATATTTTGCATCAAAAATTTCTTGTTTCATTACGCCTTCACGAACGGTTGCAATTTGCGGACGAGTTTCGGGATTGATAATGGTAGCAATTATATTACCTCCAAAAGCAGGACGAATTTGATACAACAAATTTTTATATTCAGTTTTAGTTTTAGGATCAGTATGGTCTCCTATTTCCAAACTAGTACAATCTGCAGTTAAACCACTACCGGTTGTAGAACAAATTCGAGGAGCTAGGTCGCGACCTACCGAAGTAGCACCAAACAATGCTATTTCAGGTTTTTCATTTTTAAAAATTTCGCACACTATTTTATTGTGAGGCAAAGTAGTATACGGAGCCAATCGTTTATCATCAGCAACATGTACTACATCAACACCATACGGAAACAATTGTTTTTCAATTCCGTCTAATTTATAACCTATAGCAATTGCTTCAAGCTTTTTGCCAAGTTGTTGTGCCAATTTTTTTCCTTTTGTAAGTAATTCTAAACTTACATCGGCTATAGCACCTTCTTCTATTTCTATATATACAAATACGTTATTCACGACGTTTCTATGTTTTAATGGTAAATACTAATTATCCTATGGTATGATTTGCAATTAATTCTCTCATTAAGAAATCAATATCTTTATCATCTGCTGTTAACCGAACTGTTTCTTTTGCTGTTAACACCACATTTTCAATATTTTTTACTTTTGTAGGAGAACCTGTTAAACCTAAACAATTTGGATCTGGATTTAAATCGTCTGCTGTCCATTCTTTAATTGTTAAATATGGTCGAGTTTTGTAGAATCCTTCGTAATCCATTCCTGCTTCTTGCAATTCAGTAAGTGTTTTAGCACGTTTGTATTTCATAGTTAATTTAGTATTGCGTGAACGACATTCAGCAGCAGAACTATGAACAGTTACCAATACAGGAAGTGGACATTTAACAACTTCAATACCTCGTTCTAAACGACGTTTTACCGTAATTACATTATTTTCAATTCCTTTAATTTCTTCTGCATAGGTAATTTGTGGAATGCCAACCTTTTCGGCTACTTGAGGACCAACTTGAGCTGTATCACCATCAATTGCTTGACGACCGGCCAAGATTAAATCAAATTCTTTTATTTTTTTTACAGCCAAACTTATAGTATATGATGTTGCCAATGTATCTGAACCGGCAAAGGCACGGTCAGTAATTAAATATCCGCCATCGGCACCTCTATACATAGCCTCTCGAATAATTTCGGCTGCACGGGTTGGTCCCATTGTTATAATTTCTACTGTTGTACCGGGGAATTTATCTTTTAATTGTAATGCTTGTTCCAAAGCATTCAAATCCTCCGGATTAAAGATAGCTGGCAATGCAGCTCTGTTCACAGTACCGTCAGACTTCATAGCGTCTTGTCCTACATTTCGTGTATCGGGTACTTGTTTAGCTAAAACTAAAATTTTTAATCCCATTCCTTTTTAATTTTTTTGGTTGAAGTTGCAAAGATACATTTTAAGATAATATGAAAAACAATTTCAAAAAAAAAAGCCGATTTATATCGGCTTTTTTTACTAACAATATGTTGTTAATTATCTTGTTCTGCGAACTCCCTTATTAAAATCTACAGAATTACGTCTATCAATTTCTACATAAAAACGTGAACTTTTACGTTCCGGAAATTTGTAAATTATATACCCTTCCGGAGTTTGACTTACTTTTTTACCTCTGAAATGTTTTGCATCCATTTCACTAATTTTTGAAACATAAAATTGTTGAACGTATGTTGAATATTTAGACGTAAAAGATTTGTCTGTTGACACAATTAATTTACATGAAAATTTAATTGGCGAATCACTTTGATTATATTCTTTTACATATATAAATGCTTTTTGATTTTTTATTGTACTATGTTTATCCACAATACAAGCAGCATTAGTATCAAGAATCAATCCTCCGGCAGGAGCTAAATAATAATTTCCTTTTGTATACGTACTTTTTGATAAAATTTCTATTATTTGATCTTTTTCTTTCTTTTGTTGACCTGTATGTGTTTGTTTTTTCCACTCATAATCCATATCAGTGAGTGTAGGATCAATAGCCTTATATTTTTCATATATTTTAAATTCTTTATCATTTAATTTTTCAACATATGGTGACATAGGAATTTCAACACCTTCAATAGTATATGTTGATTGTGACCAGTTAATATAAATAGGTACAGAAAGTTTGTTTTCAATTTTCACTTGCATCTTACCTCGACTAGCCCAAAACATGTAATTTATGATTACAGTATCGTTTTCAAACGTGAATTGATCATACTTATTTTGATCTAATTTTGAAACTGATGCTACATCATACACTTGAACAATTCCATTAGGATTTGCAACATCTTGAGCTTGAGTTGTTAGTATAACAATTGTACTTAAACTAATTGTCATTAAAAATCTCCATAGTAATTTCATATCGAATGTATTTAAGTTGTACGTTTTACAAATATACGCAAATATTCATAAAAAAATAACGTCAATAAAAAAAAGTAATAAATAATAATAATTTTTACTACAAATATTTCTACACATTTGTAGAATTTAATAAAACTGCAAAAAAAAAGCTGTTCAAGTATGAACAGCTTTTTTTATGATAAGTTGTACTATTAGTTAACTGCATCAGATAAAGCTTTTCCAGCTTTGAATTTAGCAACTTTTTTTGCAGCAATTTTGATAGCTTTTCCAGTTTGTGGGTTTCTTCCTGTACGAGCAGCACGAGCACCTACTGAGAAAGTTCCGAAACCAACTAATTGAATACTTTCACCTTTTTTTAATCCTGCAGAGATTGCTTTAATTGTTGCATTTAATGCTTTTTCTGAATCTACTTTAGTTAACCCAGATTCTGCTGCAATTGCAGCTACTAGTTCTTGTTTGTTCATAGTAAGTTAATTTTTAGTGAGTACTATTTTTAATATAATTATTTCTATTTTTACTTCTTTTTTTTTCTAAAAATTCTCTAAATTCTTTGCCAATTGAGGATTTACAATACAATTATACAAAAAAAAAATTACATAACACCTTTCAACACGTATTTTTTTTATTTTTTTTAGTTTTTTTTCTGAAATTTCTCATTTTTTTAACTTTCCTATAGGTAAAAACTTCAAAAATACTTGTTCTGAATGCGGTGCTTTATCTATTTCATCTGTTAAATCCTGACCACTCCAATGATGATAATGCATCCCCCTATACCACTTTAAACTATGTGTCATATCATATATCAATCCTTTATATGCAACCCATATTTCGGGTGAATCTTGCCCATTTTTCAATGACAATTGACGTTCTGTATATTCAGGTAATTCATGTTCCATATTTTTAAATAACTCTTACCTTATAATAAGGTACTTGCTAATTCAGCCAATTCACTACGTTCACCTCTAACTAAATTTATATGAGTAAATATTTTTTGTCCTTTCATTTTAGTACTTAATACCGATAAACCATTTGAAAAACTATCCAAATACGGTGAATCTATTTGTTGAATATCGCCGGTAAAAATAATTTTGGTTCCCTCTCCTGCTCTGGTAATAATTGTTTTCACCTCATGGGGAGTTAAATTTTGTGCTTCATCTATTATAAAAAACACTTTAGGCAATGAACGTCCACGTATATATGCTAACGGAGATATTTCCAAACGTCCGTCTTTAAGCATATTATCTATTAAATTTACTTGCTCACCGTTTCTGTGTAAATTTTGTTTTATAACTTGTATATTATCAAACAATGGTAACATGTACGGACGAATCTTATCTTTTTCACCTCCCGGCAAATATCCTAAATCTTTATTTCCTAAAGCTACAATAGGACGAGCAAGTAATATTTGCTCATAATGTTCATGTTGCTCAAGCGCTGCAGCCAATGCAACTAATGTTTTTCCCGTTCCTGCTTTTCCAGTAATTGCAATTAATCGTATATCTTTATTATTAAGTGCATGTAATGCAAATGTTTGTTCTGCATTTCGTGGTTCAATACCAAATACTTGACGTTTAACTACACGTGTTATAACTTTTTCGTTGGCATTATAATATGCAATTATACTGGATTTATCACTTTTTAATATAAAATATTCATGACTTGTAGGATGTTCTATACCTATTT
>Ga0116190_1002048_pt1 | contig 16535 bp, 22 predicted proteins | sample AD_JPNTR4_MetaG_FD_89808 | JGI IMG/M metagenome (GOLD analysis project Ga0116190, IMG submission 89808) | Active sludge microbial communities of municipal wastewater-treating anaerobic digesters from Japan - AD_JPNTR4_MetaG | ecosystem: Engineered > Bioreactor > Anaerobic > Digestate | place...
ATATTTTCAAAACATCGAAAAGACACCATCGGGATTTGAAGCTATTATTATTAAAGATGAAAAGTAAGTATGTAAAATGAATAAAAATTTATTTGAGAAAAGACAAAAAATTACCAACAATAAAAAACGTCTATATAGAGCTGGGCATATGAGCCATACCACTGCTTTAGATAGGCCAGTAGTGAAATATCGTCGTAAAAAACCAAGGAAGGTGTATGATCCTTTATCTAAGAGATTAAAAAAAATTATTAATTAAAGATTATGGCAAGAGTAAAAGGAGGATTATCGTCACATAAAAGAAAAAAGAAGGTTCTTAAAGAAACAAAAGGATTCCGATGGGGTAGAAAATCAAAATATAGATTAGCACATACCGCTACTTTGAAGGCTGGTGTGTCAAGCTATAGAGGACGAAAAGAAAAAAAGAGAAATTTTCGTAAATTATGGCAAGTACAAATTAATGCCGCCTGTCATAATAATGACATGAATTATAGCAGGTTTATGCAATTATTAAAAGATAATAATATTAAACTAAATCGAAAGGTTTTAGCCGAGCTAGCAGTAAAAGAACCAGAAATTTTTCAGTCCATTTTAGAGTTGTTGAAATAAGTAAATAAGTAGATAGGTATAAAATAATTTTATAGTCATAAAATGGCGCCTTTAAAGCACCATTTTATTTTTATCTTGAACTCCAAATTTGTGTGGATCGCTGTATTTTAATTTATGTCGCTAATATTTTACAAATTTTGTTTGCATTCTTTGAAATTTTTTGATATAATCTAATAATAAGTTACAGTAAATAACTAATTGAAAATGGCATCTCAACATTTATTTGAAAAAAATGAGAAAGAGGGATTTACCTTAATTGAATCTATTTTGGCTATAGGTGTTTTGGTCGTAGGTATTTTAGGCGCTTTTATTTTGGTGGTAAGGTCTCTATCTAATATTCCTTTAATTCAATCTAGATTAATCGCTGCTAATTTAGCCCAAGAAGGAATTGAGCTTATTAGACAGAAAAGAGATAGTAATTGACTTCAGGGTCAGGATTGGAGAGCTGGTTTGGGCGACTGTGAATGTCAATCCGGTAGCCCAGTAGAAATTACTAACTGTCTTTTTGAAATTGATAGTAAAACAAGGCAGTTATCTAAATTTGATAGACACGATTATTTAAATTTTGATGAAGAGAGCGGCTTATATAGCTATGGAGGTGGAGAAGGTGCACCCTTTTATTTTAAGAGGAAAATTGAAATTTGCTATCCAGTAGAAAACAACTATAAAGAAATGAGAGTTAAAGTCACGGTGGATTGGCAAGTGAAGAAAAGTAATTTTTCCATTATTGTAGAGGATCATCTTTATAATTATTTTACTAATTCAGTTTTTTATTAGCCATTAAAATGATCTATAAAATGCATTTATGTTAGGGAAACATTTTTATAATAAAATTTATATTAGTAAGCAGGATAAAAAGCAGGCCTTTACTTTAGCAGAGGTATTGGTATCATTATTTATTTTTGTTATTATTGCCTCAATATTAATGCAGATATATGTTACTACTATCCGATCAGAACGCGTTGCTTATACTTTACTTCGCAATGAAAACATTATTCGCAACGTATTGGAAATGATAGGCCGCGATATTAGAATGGGACAAGATTTTGTAGTGGAGGATGATTCAATTAGCTTTAGCAGTTTTTATGATGGGTTTTATCATCAAATTATCTATCGTTATAATAGTGAATCAAATCAAATTGAAAAGAAAGAAGACGAAGGCGATTTTGTGGCTTTGACACCGCCAGAAATGGATATTCGAAGGTTTGGATTTTACGGTAATCAATTTGATACTATGGAGCATCTGAGTATTACTATTGTTTTAAACGTGACAGCTACAGTTTATAATCAGTCTTATCCTATTAACTTAGAGACAACGGTAACACCACGAGTATTAAACTTATAATAATATTTATTTTAGCATTTTAATCAAGCATTAATGATAAAAAATATTAAAAAAAATAAAAAAGCCCAAATTTTTTTGATGAGTGCTTTATTGTTAGCTAGTGCTTCAGCTCTAGGCCTTGCTCTAATTGGAGTTTATTTTAGAGATCTCAGACTCTCGTATGAAACAAGTGAATCTGTAAGAGCAATTTTTGCTGCTGATTCTGCAATAGAATGGAGGCTCTATGAATGGTTACACGAAGATGGAAGTTTAGCTCCCGTAATGTCTAACAATACTTCTTTTGATTTTCAAGAAAGCGAAAGAGAAATAAAGGCTACGGGCATTTCTAACGACGTTAGAAGAGGAATTATTATCTCTGGGAGTTTGTTGCAGTTTTAAATAATTTTTATCTATTGAACAAGAGATTTAACGTTTTAAATTTGCTTTAATATGCAAAACATCTCTAAGGAAGAAGCTAAAAAAAGAATAGAAAAGCTACGCGAACAAATTAATTATCATAATTATCTTTATTATGTTTTAGATAAACCAGAAATTTCTGATGCAGAATGAGATGCTATGTTTCATGAACTGCAAGAATTAGAGCAACAATTTCCCGATTTATTAACCCCCGATTCTCCTACGCAACGCGTAGGGGGAATGCCATTAAAATCCTTTAAAAAGGTAAAGCATAGTGTCCCTATGCAATCTTTAAATGACGTTAAAACTAAGGATGAATTTCAAGATTGGTACGAGAGAATTAAAAAATTATTACCCCATGATGCTCAACTTAATTTTTATTGCGAATATAAATTTGATGGTTTATCTATAACAACAATTTACGAAAATCAAAATTTTATATTGGGCGCTACTCGAGGCGATGGTATGATTGGTGAAGATGTTACCCAAAATTTAAAAACCGTTGCAACGGTACCCTTAAGATTTCTATCAGAAGAAAAAATTGAAGAGAGGCTTAAAGAATTAAAGGCTGATTACTTAATTCCCTCGGTTATAAAAAATCTTAATAAAAGAATTGAAGTTAGAGGCGAAGTGATTTTGACAAATAAAGAGTTTGAGCGGGTGAACAAGGAACAAGAAAAATTAGGTTTGCCTCTTTATGCTAACCCCAGGAATCTTGCCGCGGGATCTATAAGACAATTAGACCCTAAAATTACCGCTAGACGGCACTTGATTTTTGTTGCCTATAAACTTGTTACTGATTTGGGTCAAAAAACCCATGAAGAGGAACATAAAATTATAGAGGCTTTAGGCTTCAAAACCTATAATCAGGCAAACCGTTTGGCTCGTAGTTTAGACGAGGCCTTTAAGTTTTATGACGATATTTTAGCAAAAAGAGAAAATCTTTCTTTTGAGATTGATGGAGTTGTGGTTATTTTAAATGACAATAAACTTTTTGATTTACTGGGGAATATAGGAAAAGGACCCCGAGGTGCCATTGCTTTTAAATTTCCTGCCCGTGAGAATATTACCATTGTAGAAGATATTAAAGTTCAAGTGGGTAGAACAGGTATTCTAACGCCTGTGGCTTTTTTAAAGCCAATACAAATTGGTGGGGTAACTATTACAAGAGCCACCCTTCATAATAAAGAGGAAATTAAACGATTAGGATTAAAAATTAAAGATCATGTTGTTGTAATTAGGGCTGGTGACGTTATCCCCAAAATTATCAAGGTTTTAAAAAATTTAAGGACCGGAAGGGAAAAAGAATTTGAGATGCCCAAATTTTGTCCATTTTGTCGTACTAAGCTTGTAGAAGAGGAATCAGGAATTTTAATAAGATGTCCCAATTTAAAATGTCCGGCTCGTTCTCAAGAATCTCTTATTCATTTTGTTTCAAAACATGGCTTTGATATCAAGGGCTTGGGGCCAAGATTATTAAAAAAATTTGTTGATGAACACTTGATTGTTGATCCAGCTGATATTTTTAGTTTAGAAGAAGGGGATTTAAAGGTATTAGAAAGATTAGGAGAAAAATCAAGTCGCAATATTATTAAGGCGATTGAAAATTCTAAACAAATATTATTGGAAAAATTTATTTTCGCCTTAGGTATTCCTTTAGTTGGAGAAGAAGCGAGTCGTGAAATAGCCAAAAAAATAAAATCTTTAGGAAGTATTAAAACCCCGAACGATGTTTTAAAAATAGCCAAGAAATTAAAATATAATGATTGAAACTCACTTTATGATTTTGGCCCTAAAATTAGCCAAAGTATTCTTAATTATTTCTCCAACCCTAATACTGAAAAGTTATTCAATAAATTCACAGAGAGGGGCATAACTATAGAGACAGAGGCTAAAATACCAAAGAGCAAACAAAAGCTCGCAGGGCTAAAGTTCGTTTTTACTGGAGAGCTAAAATCAATGAGCCGAGAAGAAGCTCATCAAAAAGTATTAGATTTAGGCGGTATACCCAAGGAATCAATTTCAAAAGATATTGATTATGTAGTAGTCGGCGAAAAACCAGGCAGCAAATATGAAGAAGCAAAAAAATTAGGTCTGAAGATAATTAACGAAAGCGAGTTTATTAATTTAATAAAAGAATAAAATGATAAGCGAAAACGAAATTAAACATCTCGGAGAATTAGCGAGGTTAGAAATAAGTGATCAGGAGATTAAAGATTTAACATCAGATTTGGAACAGATTTTATCTTATGTGAATGTGTTAGAAGAGATAGATGTTGCCGCTATTAAGCCATGGCAATCTAATAATTTACAAGCTAATATTTTGAGAGATGATGTGGAAAAAGACGCTTTGGTCGAGAATCAAAACTTAATAGCAAGAGCGCCCCAAAGTAAAGATAATTATTTTGTGGTTCCCCCAATATTTGAATAAATAATATTATAATGATTAAAGAGATAAAAAATAGTTTAATAAAAAAAGAATATAGCTGTTGTGAACTAATCACGCAGACCTTTGATAAAATTTTAAAAGAAGACCGAAAGATTAATGCCTTTATTAGTTTAAGGAAAGATGATGCTTTAAAAGAGGCAAAAGCAGTTGATGAAAAAATTCAGCGTCAAGAGAATCTCAATATATTAGAAGGTATACCCTTTGGCATCAAAGACAATATTTTGGTTCAGGGATTAAGAGTAACGGCTGGATCAAAAATTTTAGAGGATTATATTGGGCCTCTTGATGCCACGGCTATCAAGAAGATTAAAAAAGAGGGGGGTATTATTATTGGAAAAACTAATCTTGATGAATTTGCTATGGGTTCTTCAAATGAAACTTCGGCATTTGGCTCAGTTCATAATCCTCATAGTTTAGATAAAGTATCCGGCGGTTCATCAGGAGGGTCTGCCGCTGCGGTGGCTAGTGATTTTATATCCGCAGCCTTAGGATCTGATACTGCTGGCTCAGTACGCCAACCGGCAAGTTTTTGCGGCGTAGTTGGTTTTAAACCAACCTATGGTGCTATTTCTCGATTTGGTTTAATTGCAATGGCCTCTTCTTTAGATGTCATTGGTATTTTAGCAAAAAGTGTTGAAGATGTTGAGTTAATTTTTAGAAGTATTAGAGGCCGAGATGAATATGATGCTACTAGTGTTGATGTGCCAGATTTTAAAGGTGCCATTGATTTTAAAAATTTAATTATTGGAGTACCCAAAGAATATTTTACCAATGGTATTGATGAGGAAGTATTAGCAGCAATTAAAAAAGTTATTTCTCAATTAGAGAAGGAGGGCACAAAAATACAAGAGATTAATTTGCAAACAACTAAATATTGCTTACCTTGTTATCATATTATTATGCCTGCTGAAGTCAGTGCTAATTTAGCGCGATATGATAATGTTAGATATGGTTCAAGCTTTTTAGAATTGCAAAACCAATTAGGTATCAGCTCTTTAAGAGATTTGTATTTTAAAACCCGAGGTAAAAAATTAGGCAAGGAAGTAAAAAGGCGCATTCTTTTAGGTACTTATGTTTTATCAAAAGGCTATTACGATGCTTATTATAATCGGGCTCAAAAAGTGAGAAGTATTATCTGTGATGATTTCAACGACGCTTTTCATAAAGTTGATTTTATATTAACTCCGACTACGCCAACAACCGCTTTTGGTTTTGGAGAAAAGACAAAAGATCCAGTGGCTATGTATTTATCGGATATTCTTACTGTGTCCGCTAACTTAGCTGGGATTCCCGCTATTAGTTTACCTTTAAGTCGAGATTCTCATAATTTGCCTATTGGTCTCCAGTTAATTGGTAAAAGCCTTGATGATTCCAGATTATTAGAAGCATCAAAATTATTAGAAAATTTAATAAATTATCAATAGCAATGAATAGTCGCGATATATTTCAAAGCCTAAATCTGAGCTTTAATTGATTATCGTTATTAATTGTGCTGAGGCTTATTGGCACTATTGTCTCCATTATTTTATTTTGTGGTATTATTTATTTAAGTTATAAATTAATTAAGGCAACTAAAGTTGTAGATCATTTTAAAGTAATGCTTTCTCCATCAAAATTGAATAGTCAAAGTACTGAAAGATTTATTAATCATATAAAAAAACGATTGGGAGAGGATAATCCTTGGTTATGAAAATTAGCACTCGTTGAAACAGAAAATTATTTTGATAAAACCTTAGAAGAAATGCGCATTAAGGGAAAAACTTTAGAAGAAAAGTTGACACATATTAATTCAAAGTTTTTGCCCAATGTAAATACCATTAAAGAAGCGCATTTGATAATTAAGGAGATTCTGGATATTGATAATTATCCTTTAGAGAAGAACGAAGTAGAATACATCATTAATATTTTTCTTCAAGGTCTTAAATATTTACAAAATTTGTAATAAATTTAATATTTGCTTAAATTAATTTTATGTCAGTACTTTTAACTGCTTTACAATATTTGGTATTGCTATTCTCGCTTATTTTGCATGAGGTGGCTCATGGTACTATGGCTTTAAGTTTGGGTGATACCACAGCTAAAGATATGGGTCGCTTAACTTTTAATCCTTTAAAACATTTGGATCCCGTGGGGTCAGTTTTAATGCCGATTTTTACTTATCTAATTTCCTTAGGTAGGTTTGCTTTTGGTTGAGCTAAACCAGTGCCCTTTAATCCTTTAAATTTTAAAAATCCCCTCAGAGATACAGCTCTTACAGCAGCTGCCGGGCCCTTAGCTAATTTTGCCTTAGCGGCTCTTCTTTCTTTGGTAGTTAGGTTTAGAGCAGCATTCCATTTAAGCGGCGCTGCTTTAGAATTTATTCAGTTAGCAATTTTAATTAATTTAGTTTGATTTGTTTTTAATTTAATTGTCATTCCACCCTTTGATGGTTCGAAAATTTTATTTTATTTTACCAAAGGTTCTAGCTTAGAAAAGTTTCTTTATCGTTATAGTCTACCCTTACTTCTTATTATTCTTATTTTTGGTTCGGACTTTGTGGTTTTTATAGCTTCAATCATTTTTAAATTTTTAACAGGTATACCAATACCTTTATAGGTCCACGTTCGATGCGTTGGTAGTTAGGTTAGATAGGGGTTGAATGAAATAGAAATTTTTGTTAAGATAGGTATAGTAAATTACGAAAATGTCTAAGAAAAACAAAAATCGCAAAGAGGTAATTGATAAAAAGCCAATAATTCAAAATCCTTTCACTCTGTTAGCCCAGGAGGTGAAAAGGGGTTTATGATCTATTTTATTTTTTTGTTTAGCCTTGATTTTGATTTTAGCGTCTGCCAATCAGGCTGGCCCAAGCGGCAGAGCTATTTACTTTAACTTATTTAAGCTTTTCGGCTTGGGTTATTTTCTTTTACCTTTAATTTTAATTATCATTGCTATTTATTTGCTTAATAATAGAGGCAATAATAATGTTAAAAACTCTCTAATTTTTTGGGGATCAATTTTAATTATTTTGAGTGTTTTAGGATCTATTGAACTCGTTATGCCCAAGAGGGGAGGATATTTAGGAAGAATTGCTAGTTCAGTAGCTCTGCCTTTTGGTAAGATTGCTGGACTCATTATTTTGATAAGTATTTTTATTAGCGGTATTTTAATCACTTTTCAAACGCCTCTCAGTTTTTCTTTTTTGAAAAAATGATTAGGAAAAAAACAATCCTCTCTTGAAAAAGTAACTGTGGTAGCGCCCGAGGAATCTAAAAAAGGGCCAGTTCCTCAATCTATTTTGAGTAATGAAGAGAAAGAAGAAGAATCAAAAGTTGCTCCTCCTAAACCAACTAAACCAACAAAGGAAATTGATATGCTCTCGCTGAAAAAATTATCTAATTATAAATTACCTCCTTTAGACTTACTGGATAACGAAGCGGGTAAACCAAGTGTTGGCGATGTTAGGGCTAATGCTAATATTATTAAGAGAACATTACAAAATTTTGGCATTGATGTGGAAATGGGAGAAATTTCTATTGGCCCAACCGTAACTCAGTACACGCTAAAACCAGCTGAGGGAGTGAAGTTATCGCGAATTACTTCTTTAAGTAATGATCTATCTTTAGCTTTAGCGAGTCATCCCATTCGTATAGAAGCCCCTATTCCTGGTAAATCATTAGTGGGTATTGAAGTACCAAATAAAGCTGTGGCTTTAGTCAAACTGAGAAATCTTTTAAATACTGAGGAATTTCAAAAGTCTAATCGAAATCTTCTTTTTCCCTTAGGCCGGGATGTTTCTAATAAACCTTTTTATGTTGATATTACTTCAATGCCCCATATGTTAATCGCTGGCGCCACTGGTTCTGGGAAATCTGTTTGTATTCATTCGATGCTTATTTCTTTGCTTTTTCGTAATTCCCCCCAAATGCTTCGACTCATTTTAATTGACCCTAAAAGAGTAGAATTATCTCATTATGATGGCATTCCCCATCTTTTAACTCCAGTGATTACTGATTATAAAAAAGTGTTGCCAGCTTTGCGTTGAGCTATTCAAGAGATGGATAGGCGATATAATTTATTGTTATCAAATCAAAGTCGGGATGTCGTTAGCTATAATGAAAAAATTTTGAAAAATCGTAACGAACAAGAAAAAGGAGTTTTACCTTACATTGTAATTGTTATTGATGAATTAGCAGATTTAATGATGCAGTATGGGAAGGATATTGAGGCGGCTATTGTGAGACTGGCACAAATGGCGCGCGCTACAGGCATTCATTTAATCATTTCTACTCAAAGGCCATCAGTTGAAGTGATTACCGGTTTAATCAAAGCTAATATTACCAGCAGAGTAGCTTTTCAAGTGGCTTCTCAAATTGATTCGCGCACCATTTTAGATTGTCAAGGAGCAGAAAAATTATTAGGTCATGGTGATTTGCTTTATTTGGCTCCTGAAACTTCTAAACCAAAACGTTTACAAGGTGCTTTTGTTTCTGAGGAAGAAGTCTCGCGAGTAGTCTCTTTTATTAGAAATGAAGATATTGATATCTCTCCTGATGTTTCTTTAGAGAATTCTCTGAAAGAAAATAAAAATAGCGATAATGCGTCTGCCATTGATTTGGAGGAATATAGTGAGGAAGAAGACCCCCTCTATGATGAAGCCCTTGATGTTATAAAACATTTTAGAAAAGCTTCGGCCTCGCTCTTACAGAGGAGACTCAAAATTGGTTATGCTCGTGCTGCTCGATTGCTTGATATGTTAGAAGAGAGAGGAGTAATCGGGCCAGTTGATGGAGCAAAACCTCGAGAGGTATATTTGCCCGAGAGTGAAGAAGAACATTTTGATGAATAAATATTGATAAGTAAGATTTAAGCTTAATGTCAAATCAAAATAATAATGTCATACATTTAGGTTGGATTTTAAAAGAGAGTCGAGAAAGCAAAGGCATTACTTTAAAAGAAATGTCGCAGAGAACTAAGATTCAACCTCAACTTTTAGAATATTTAGAAAACGGACAATTAGAAAAATTGCCGCCTAAAATTTTTATTAGGGGCATAATTTCGAAATACTGTGATATTTGTGATTTAGATAAAAATGAGGTTTTACAGAAGTTTGATAACTATTTAATAGAAGATAAAGCAGAAAAGAAAAAAAATCGCTATAATCATAAAAATAATCAATTTCAATTTCACTATAATTTGAATAAAATAATCTCAGTTTGCTTTATTGCACTCGCTGTTATTTTTATTGGTATTCATATGTTTTTGCTTATCGCTCCTCCTTCAATAATAATTTTTTCTCCTCCAAAAGATTTACATGTTAATCGCCCCTATATTGAAATTGTAGGCAAAGTTAGTCGGGCTAAGTTACTCTTCATTAATCAAAAAAGCGTTAATTACCGAAAAGATGGTGAGTTTTCTTATACTTTAGCTTTGGAAGAGGGAATTAATAATATAGAAATCACAGCTCAAAATAATGCCGGTAAAATAACTACAGTAATAAGGAAAGTTATTTATCAGCGTTAATAATTAATTAGCCATATATAATGAAAAATATTTGAAAAAACCCTTTAGTTTTGGTTGTATTTACTTCTTTAGTTTATCTTTTGCTTCTTGTTTTTGGGCGCTCAGCAATATATTACAAATTATTCAGAACATCTTATTGGGGAGCAGCTTTAGAATTTATCATTTGGGCCATACCTTTAGTGATATTTTTAATAAAGTCTTCTTGAACAAACTGAAAGAAATTTTGATTTTCTGCTCTTTTTTTCATTCTGATCATATATTTGGCTCGTCTTCTGCGCTCAATATTTATAGGATATGCCATTTTAGTGTTTTGATGAATCCCCTTAATGTATTTTACCGTTTTTTATGCTTTAAAAATTCCCGATAAAATAGTCAAACGATTTTTCATTTTTTCTTACTTATTATATGCAATTAGTTTTTGTATTGTTCCTTGTGTTATTGAATCAATTAAACAGGAGTGAGAGTTAGAAGGGTTGGTAATTTATTTTTTATTTTTTATTAATTTAATAATTCTTGGCGTAACTAATTATTTTGTGAATAGCCGTATTAGCGGGAAACTCAGAAATTTTATTTTTATTACTTTATCCTTTTTTCTTACTTTTTATACCTCTGTATCTATTTTATCTACATTGTTATATTAGCTTTGACCTCTAAAGCATCCTAATACAAGTGTCAGTACCACTAAGACGGACTTAGACGGGTTAGAATTGGGCTGATCGGACGATAGCGGATATATGCGGAGATACATGAATGAGATATAGACTTATTAATATATTTAGACGTCAAGATTGATATAAATTTTATGATAATAAATCTGTAATTAATGGGAATAAAAAATCGAAGATAAAAGGCCGGTAAAATTAAGAGTTCAAAGTTAGTAATTAATGGCTGCTTTTATTGCTTTTTGTTCTTTTTTGTGCTATATTATAAATAAGCTATTAATTTGAAACTTTTAATTAATAGTTGTTGATTTACAACTTTAAATTATTAAATTATGAAACAAACAAAAATTGAAACTAAGAGGCATTCTTTAGCTCACATTATGGCTCTCGCCTTACAAAGATTATATAAGGACGTGAAGTTTGGTGTTGGTCCGGATATTGAGATGGGTTTTTATTATGACGTTGAGCTAGCAAAAAAGTTGAATCCTGATGATTTGAACAAAATCGAAAATGAAATGAGGAAAATTATTAATGAAAATTTGTGTTTTATAAAAGTTGAGTTGCCGCTTAAAGAATCTCTTGATTTATTTAGAAAATTAAATCAGTCTTATAAAGTTGAATTGCTTAAAGATATTCAAAAATATGGCACGACAGAAACAAAAGAAATTAAGAAACAACAAAAAAGGCCTAAAATTAAAACTGTTACTATTTATATTTTAGGTGATAACGAAAGTGTAAAACGAATAAAAGGTATGAAAAAAATAAGCAAGAATGATTTATTAAAGTTGAAAGATAAAATTTTTATTGATTTGTGTCGTGGCCCGCATATTAAAAATACCAAAGAAATTTCGGAGGATTCGTTTAGCTTAATTAATATTTCTGGAGCTTACTGAAGGGGTAGCGAAAAAAATAAAATGTTGCAAAGAATTTATGGTGTTGCTTTTGCTGATAAAAATGAGTTGAACGAATATTTAAGCATGATTGATGAAGCTAAGAAGCGAGATCATCGCAAGCTTAATGAGGTTTTAGATTTATATGGTATTTATGATGAAATAGGCAGTGGTTTGGTTTTATTTCATCCCAATGGAGCAATTATTAGAAAAAACATTGAGGATTTTTGAAAAGAAGAACATTTAAAAAGAGGTTATCAGTTAGTTTATACTCCTCATATTGCCAACATTAATTTATGAAAAACTTCGGGACACCTGAGCTTTTATAAAGAAAGCATGTTTCCTCCAATGTATGATGAAAATATTACTTTTCAGTTAAAGCCAATGAACTGTCCTTTTCATATTGCTATTTTTAAATCAAAAGTGCATTCTTATAAAGAGTTGCCCCTTAGATATGGAGAAATAGGTACTGTTTATCGCGAAGAAAAATCAGGAGTAGTTCAGGGATTGTTTAGGGTAAGAAGTATTAGTCAAGATGATGCTCATATTTTTTGCAGGTCTTCGCAATTAAAAGATGAGATTGTTAACATTATTGAGCTGGCTAAGTTTATGATGAAAACTTTTGGTTTTCAAAATTATGATGTCTGTTTATCAACAAGACCGGATAAATATATCGGTTCAGTAAAGTTGTGAGATAAAGCCACTAAAGCTTTGAAGTATGCCTTAGAATCAATGGAAATGCCTTATACAATTGACAAAGGCGCTGGCGCTTTTTATGGACCGAAAATTGATATTGTTTTGAAAGATGCTTTAAATCGAGGTTGACAAGGGCCCACTATTCAGCTTGATTTTAATTTACCAGAAAAATTTGACGTGACATATGTCAACGAAAAGGGTAAGAAAGAAAAAGCCGTGATGATTCATCGAACAGTTTTGGGATCAATGGAAAGATTTCTGGGCTGTTTAATTGAACATTATGCTGGAGCGTTTCCTCTTTGGTTGGCTCCTACGCAGCTAATTATTTTACCAGTTGGAAAGCAATCGTTATCTTATGCTCAATCGATCGAAGCGCTTTTAAAGAGCAAGTCTTTTAGAGTAGAATTGGAATTGAATAATGAAACGCTTTCTAAAAGAATTCGCGATGCCGAGCTGAAAAAAATTCCTTATGTTGTTGTTATTGGCGAAAAAGAAGAAGCTCATAATATTATTGCTGTTAGAGAAAGAGGCACGGGCGATCTAGGAGCTTTTTCTGTCCAAGATTTTATCGAACGTTTACAAAATGAAATCAATAATAAAACAATAAAATAACATTTCATAATTATGAAATATAATCACCAGAAAATAGAAAAAAAATGGCAAAAAATTTGGCAAAAACAGGGCTATAAAGATTTTCGGGCCGTGGATTTTTCTAAGAAGAAGAAAATTTATTTGCTTTCAATGTTTCCTTATCCTTCGGGAGAAGGTTTGCATGTTGGGCATGTTGAAATGTATACTGGGCCAGACATTGTTAGCAGATATTTACGCCATCAAAATTATAATGTGCTACAGCCGATAGGCTATGATGCTTTTGGATTGCCTGCTGAACAATATGCTATCAAAAATAATATTAGCCCCAAAGAAGCAGTGGACCAGAATATTAAGAATTTTGAGAGACAATTTAAAATGATGGGTTTTAGTTATGATTGGGAGAGAGTAATTAAAACAACCGATCCTAATTATTATAAATGGACTCAGTGGATTTTTTTAAAACTCTATGAAAAAGGTTTAGCTTATGAAGCAGAGGCGCCAGTGAATTATTGTCCACAATGCAAGGTTGTTTTGGCTGATGAAGAAGTTGAGGACGGAAAATGTTTTCGTTGTAATACCGAAGTAGAAAGGCGTTATATTAAACAATGAATGCTTAAAATCACTGCTTATGCTGAGCGTTTATTAAAAGATCTGGATTTGTTAGATTGGCCAGAAAATATTAAGGTAATGCAGAAAAATTGAATTGGCAAATCAGAAGGTTATGAAGCGCCTTTTAGAGTATTGGATCATAGTTTAGAAATTAAGGTTTTTACTACGCGGGTTGATACCATTTTCGGAGCTACTTATTTAGTTTTGGCGCCTGAAAATCCTTTAATCTCTGAAATTACAACTTTTGATCAAAAAGATGTAGTTAAGGAGTATATTGCAAATGCGCTGCGTAAAAGTGAATTCGAGAGACAAGCTATAAACAAAGAAAAAACCGGAGTTTTTACTGGTGCTTATGCTATTAATCCAGCTACTCATAATAAAATACCCATTTGAATATCTGATTATGTTTTAAGTAACTATGGGACGGGCGCGATTATGGCGGTGCCGGCACATGATGAAAGAGACTTTGAGTTTGCTCAAAAATTTCATTTGCCAAAAATAGTAGTGATCAAACCCGAATATTCTGGAGATAATAATTCAAAAATTTATACCGGAGAAGGTATACTTGAAAACTCCGGTCCTTTTGATGGAAGAAAAAGTCGCGAGGTTAAAGATAAGATTGCTTTGTATGTTGGTGCAAGAAAAAAGATAAATTATAAATTAAGAGATTGAGTATTTTCTCGTCAGCGTTTTTGAGGAGAGCCGATTCCTGTTATTAAATGTTCTCAGTGTGGCATTGTGCCATTAAAAGAAAAAGACTTACCCTTGCGTTTACCCGAGATTAAAAAATATAAAGTAGCCGGAGAAGCAGAATCACCTTTGGCTCAGATTCCTTCTTGAGTGAATGTCAGATGTCCTAAATGCCATAACGAGGCCAAGAGAGAAACAAATACTATGCCTCAATGGGCAGGTTCATCTTGATATTATTTGCGTTATCTTGATCCAAAGAATAAAAAACAACTGGTTGGCTCCAAAAAAGAAAAATATTGAATGCCTGTTGATATCTATGTTGGGGGAGTCGAACATGCAGTGCTTCATTTGCTTTATGCTCGTTTTTGGCACAAATTTTTATATGATTTAGGTTATGTTTCTACACCTGAACCGTTTATTAAATTAGTTAATCAAGGCTTAATTTTGGGTGAGGACAATGAAAAAATGTCTAAATCGCGTGGCAATGTAATTTCTCCTGATAAAATAGTAAGTGAATATTCGGCCGATGTTTTGCGAATGTATACAATGTTTATGGGTGCTTTTGGTGATATTAAACCTTGACATTCCAAGAATCTTATTGGCATTAAAAGATTTTTGCAAAGAGTTTGAGATTTTTATGATAGAAAATATAGCGAAAAGAAGCAAAAAAATGTTAAAAAGATTAAAGTAGAAAAAATGAAAAAAGTTGATTTAAAAGAGTTGGAATCTTTAAGGCATCAAACAATTAAGAAAGTATCAGAAGAAATAGAAAGTTTTAAGTTTAACACCGCCATTAGTCATTTAATGGAATATCTTAATGCTCTTTGCAAAAATGAAAAAGCCATTCAAGAATTGCCCAAAGATCATTTTGAAACTTTAGTTATTTTGCTTCATCCCTTTGCGCCGTTTATGACTTCAGAAATTTGAAGTACTTATTTAAAGCACAAAAGCAGTTTAGAATTAGCAAAATGGCCAAAATATGATGCTAAATTAATAATAAAAAATCAGGTCGCTATTATAGTTCAAATTAATGGTAAAGTGAGAGCTGATCTAGAGATGCCCTTAAATAGTAGTAAGGAAGAGGTAGAAAAGGCAGCATTAAAGATTGATAAAGTCAAAAATTATTTAGGAGAAAAAAGTATTCGTAAGGTAATTTTTGTACCTAATAGATTAATTAATTTTGTAATTTAAATTAAATTTTCTTTAAGGTCGCGTTTTAATTTAATCTTTAAATTTATTAATATGGTGATTATTATTTTGATTCTTTTAATTGTGTGATTTGTAGTTTCTTACAATAGTTTAATAGCTAAAAAATATAGAGTTAAAGAGGCGGCCTCGGATATTTTAGTACAATTAAAGCGCCGTTTTGATTTAATTCCTAATTTAGTGGCAGTAGTAAAAGGTTATGCTAGTCATGAAGCTGAAACATTGGAAAAAATTACCGCAATGCGTTCGCAGTTTAATGAATCTAAAAATATTTTGGAGGCAGATAAGATTAACAAAGAAATTAGCAAAGATATTAAAAATGTTTTAGTAAGTGTGGAAGCGTATCCCGAGTTGAAAGCTAATGAAAATTTTTTGGAGCTCCAAAAAGAGCTTTCTGACACAGAAAATAAAATTCAGGCAAGCCGTAGATTTTATAATAATGCGGTTAAGGAATATAATATTGCGATTCATGCCATTCCAACTAATATCATTGCTTCTTTATTAAAATATCAAGAAGAACCTCTTCTAGAGATAGCAGAAGAAGAAAAAGAAAATGTGAAAGTGAGCTTTTAACCTCGAGTGTTAAATTATCATCCTAGTTCATGCCGAGATAGACAAAAATAAGGAGTATAAGACTAAAGGATTGAGCATTTTAAAAGAGGAGTAAAATTGTACTTCGATCTTATTTTGTACAAGAAGTAATTATTATAATTTTGGTACGTACGGCCGTACGTACTAAATGTATGCACAAAAATATTTTAATAGTTTTATTATTTGTGTCTCGTCTGTATTAATTAACGTTTTATCAAATTGGATATTTGTCATTTTATTTTTCTGCTGTTTATTTTTGTTATTTAATATTTATTTTAATTTAATATCATGACTTTATATAC
>Ga0116190_1002054_pt1 | contig 16501 bp, 15 predicted proteins | sample AD_JPNTR4_MetaG_FD_89808 | JGI IMG/M metagenome (GOLD analysis project Ga0116190, IMG submission 89808) | Active sludge microbial communities of municipal wastewater-treating anaerobic digesters from Japan - AD_JPNTR4_MetaG | ecosystem: Engineered > Bioreactor > Anaerobic > Digestate | place...
CAATTTGATCAATGTAATATGGTTCTTCACCCGATAGCAGATAAATTGGATAATATATTTTTTTGGACAAATCGTCTATTATTTGTTTGTATTCCATACAATTGAGTTACAAAAGATATTGTATTTTTGTTTTTGTAAAAATAATACAAAATGCAAGATTTATTGTTACCAAAATTTGATTTTAGTTTCAAAAAAATTAATAACACCCCATATATTTTTGATGAAATTAGAAAAAAGTATGTAGTAATAACGCCCGAAGAATGGGTACGACAACATATTGTTAAATTTTTGATACAGTATAAAAATTATCCTGCTTCGCTCATGCAATTAGAAGTTTCAATGAACATATATGGTTTGCAAAAACGTGCTGATATTGTCTGTTATAATTCGCAAGGTATGGCATTACTTGTAGTTGAATGTAAAGCTCCTGAAGTATCAATTAATGAGAGTGTTTTTCAACAAATTTCACGGTACAATATAGCTCTTAAAGCACCATATTTAATGGTTTCAAATGGACTCAAACACTATGTGTGTGCTATAGAATTTTATAGCAAATCATATACATTTTTAGAAGATTTACCTAAATTTGACACGCTTTAAAGCGTAATAATTGCATTCAGCATGTAAAAGTCTTCATTCAACATTTTTTTTTATTTTGTGCAGATTAAAAAAGATAGATTTGTTTCAAAGTTGTATTTAAAAATTTGAAAAAAATGAAACGAAAAGTATGTGTATTAGTATTACTATGTTTATGGTATCAAATATTTGCTCAACAAGAGCAAGCTACTCAAGTAATTCGTGGTAAAGTAATAGATGCGGTAACTCAATATCCCTTAACCGGAGCATTAGTTTCTTTACAAGGAAATACTGTGTTGGCAAGTCTTACAAATTCTTATGGAGTATTTGAAATTACAGGTGTTCCCATTGGCCGTCAAAGTATAGAAGTTTCGTATTTGGGATATAAAACTAAAGTTATAGAAAATGTATTGGTAATTACAGGTAAACAGTTTGTATTGGATATAGCACTCGAAGATGATCCTATTCAAATAGCGCAAGTGGTTGTTCAATCAAATGCACATAAAACAAGTTTAAATGAAATGGCCGTTGTAAGTTCACGTGCTATTTCGGTTGAACAAACTGAACGATTTGCCGGAAGTTTAGGAGATCCGGCAAGAATGGTTGCTAATTATGCCGGAGTTAGTTCAAAAGATGATTCACGAAATGATATTGTTATTCGTGGGAATTCGCCAAGTGGTGTTTTATGGCGTTTAAATGGTATTGAAATACCTAATCCAAATCATTTTGGTGCTTTGGGGGCAACCGGAGGACCTGTAAGTATGATTAATAATAACTTACTTACTACATCTGATTTTATGACAGGTGCCTTTCCTGCCGAATATGGTAATGCTTTGGCAGGAGCTTTTGATTTATATTTACGACAAGGGAATACACAGAAGTATGAATTTACCGGTCAAGTTGGATTCAATGGATTTGAATTAGGAGCAGAAGGACCACTGACAAATAAACAAACACAAAATGCATCTTATTTAATTAATTGTAGATACTCTACATTAGATGTTATGCATAAATTAGGGGTTAGTATGGGTACAGGTGCTGCTATTCCTCAGTATAAAGACGTTACGTATAATGTTGTTGTGCCAACCGAAAAATATGGTAAATTTTCATTTTTTGGATTATGGGGAAATAGTTTTATTCGCTTAGGCCGTGCAGCAGCAGACACATCAGAAAATAGCTACAATGCACGGGGAACAGCTACCGATTTCGGTTCAGGATTGGGAGCATATGGATTAGGACATACATATTATATAAATCCTAAAACGCGAATTAGAACTACTGTTTCTTTTCAAAATATGTATGTTACAACAGTATTTGATTCAGTTAAGAAAACAGGAGTAGAACCCGTGTTTCGACAAAGACAAAATCAAAATAAAATATCTATAAATCAGCAATTCACAAATAAATTTTCGTCAAAGTCGAATATAAAACTCGGGTATAGTTATGATATGTATGCAATTAATTTTGCCGATAGTATATATTTGGCTCAATTTGATACTTATAGAAAAGGTGTAGATGTAAAGGGTAATTTTAGTTTGTTGCAAGCATATATACAAAATCAATGTAAACCGTTTGAATCATTTACTTGTAATATTGGTGTTCATTCACAGATATTTTCATTGAATAATCAAGTTGTAGTAGAACCACGTTTAGGATTGGAATATGCCATTGCTAAAAATCATGTTATTTCTTTTGGGTATGGCATTCACAATAAAACACAACCACACGAGGTGTATTTTCAGCAATTCTATGATTCTATTACTCAAACGTATTATAAACCAAATACCAATTTAAAGTTTACACAAAATACACATTATATTCTTGGTTATAATACTCGAATGTTTGATGTGTGGAAATGTAAATTAGAATTGTATTATCAATATATTCAACATGCCCCGGTAAGTAATGCATATCCCTCATATTCAATGCTCAATGCCGGCGCCGATTTTACTGTGCCTCGTATAGAAAACCTTGTAAATAAAGGAACGGGTTCTAATAAAGGTGTTGAAATTACAATTGAAAGAGTTCTTGAACATGGATTTTATGTATTGGTTACAACATCATTATTTGATTCTAAATATACAGATTATAATGGAAAAGAGCGTAATACAGCTTTTAATGGAAATTATATTATAAATGCACTTTCAGGGTATGAGATTACAATTAAGAATAATAAAATGGTTACATTTGATTTGCGAACTGTGTATGCCGGAGGTAAACGATATATTCCTATTGATATAGAAGCATCCAAACAAGCAAATGATATGGTGTATAATTGGAATTCAATCTATGAAAAAAAATATAAACCATATTTTAGAACAGATCTTAGAATTGGGTATAAAGTAAACGGGAAAAAGATAACACAGGAATGGGGGCTTGATTTACAAAATATTACAAATTATAAGAGTATATTTATGGAAGCATACGATGCTCAAAAACAAGAGGTGTATTATTTATACCAACAAGGATTTATGCCTATGATGTTGTATCGAATTAATTTTTAACTTACTACATGGATGAATTTAATCCGGTAAAAATTTATAATCGAAAGATATTGTTGCTCTTGATTCCTATAATTGGAGCAGCAATATCGTTATTGTATTTTATAAATCCACAAAATGTTCAAGATCATAAACGTATAGTATTTGTTCTTCATTCAGTGATTATTACAAGTGGTATATGGTTAGGGTGCAATACTATTGTTATTTTCTTATGGAAACAATTTCCGTGGGAATTTTACCCTATAAAACATGTAATTATAGAATTTATTCTTATTCTAGTATATACCAATTTATTTTCATATGGTATGTATATATTACTATTGCATATAGGTTTTATAGCAGACAAAGCTGTTATAATAGATTTATATACTGATGTGCTTGTTACTAATCTAATTACTTTTTTGATTACAGCAATTCATGAAGCTGTATTTTTTTATCGTCAATGGAAATATAATTTTTCAAAATCTATTCAGTTAGAAAAAGAACATATACAGGCAAAATATGATTTACTGAAAAGTCAGATTCAGCCACATTTTTTGTTTAATAGTTTGAATGCTTTATATTCATTAGTATTTTCAAATAATCAAGCACGAAATTATGTGCAAAATTTATCAGAATTTATAAGGTATAGCATAAGCCATAACGATACCAAATTGGTGTTGTTTCAAAATGAATTGGAGATTACTAAAAAGTATCTCGAAATTCAACAAACACGATACGGAGATAATTTGCAAGTTGAAATTACTGTTGACCCCAATACGTTACAATTTTTACTGCCGCCTATGGCTTTGCTTACTATTGTTGAAAATTGTATAAAACATAATATAATTTCTTCTGAAAAACCTCTTACTATTTATATTTCAACCTTGCCAAATGTAATTAGAATTTCTAATAATTTACAAAAAAGAAACGACGTATATTGTTCAGGTCAAGGACTTCAAAATGTAATTCAGCGTTATTCTTTTGTTTGCCCTCAAAAGGTTGTAGTAACTGAAATACAAGATTTTTTCATTGTCGAAATACCCCTTATAAATAATATACATGATACGAACAGTAATAATTGAAGACGAAATTTTAGCGCGACAGGTTTTAAAAACCATGTTACAACAAATTCCTGAAGTTGATATTGTAAAAGAACTCGAAAGTGTATCACAAGCTGTTACGTGGTTTTCACAAAATACAGTACCCGATTTACTGTTGGTTGATGTACATTTGGCTGATAGAATAAGTTTTTCTATTTTCGAACAAATTCATATTCAATGTAATGTAATTTTTATTACTGCATATGATGAATATGCTCTTCGTGCCTTTGAATTACAAAGTATAGATTATTTATTAAAACCTATCACGTTAGAAGCATTGCAAGCTGCTATCAACAAATTAAAACGAATGACAGGTATTCAGAATTATTACTTTTTGCAAAAAATATCAGAACAATTCAATAAAAAAATGTATAAAGAACGATTTGTTGTTCATATAGGAGCAAAAATTTATACATTTTTAATACAAGATATCGTATGTTTTTATGTATTTGAAAAAGGAACATATCTATTTACCAAACAAGCAAAATCGTATCCTATAGATTATTCACTTGATGCTATTGAAAATAGTATTAACCCAAGCGATTTTTTTCGGGTAAATAGGCAATATATAGTTTCATTTGCAAGCATTAGGGAAGTTATAAAAATGTCAAACAATGCAATTCAAATTGACATAGAACCAAGTGTTGGCAACAAAATTATGGTTAGCACGCATAAAGCGGCAGCTTTCAAAAATTGGTTAGAACAATAAAAAAATAATATTATTCTTCAAAAATATATTGTAAAATATATTCATCAATATATCCATCAGGAGTCTGTATCCATTCTTTTTTAGTACCGTTTTCTTTGAATCCTACTTTAGTAAATAATGCTAAACTTGGTTTATTTATTTCTGTAATTTCACTATATACTTGATGTAGAAAGAGTACATCTTTACAATAGTTGAGTAAACATTTGAGAGATTTTTCTCCATATCCTTTGTGTGCATATTCAGGTGATATATATATGCCAACTCCTGCGCGTTTATTATGAGGATCAAAATCATACAAATCAATTGCTCCTATAGTTGTATGTGTATGCAAACAATCTATCATTAAACGCAATTGTTTAACGGTATAAATGTCTAAATGACTGTTTTCTATGTATTTATGTAGTATGTTTCTAGAAAAAGGAGCAATGGTAGAACTGATAATCCATACATCAGTATTATTTTCCCACGTATACAATAAATCAATATCTTCGGGTTCTAAAGCCCGTAAACGAATGTCGGTAGTTTCGAGTATTTTATGATAAATCATATTTGTATTTTTTTTGGAAACAATTTTACATATATTCGTTTCTGATTGTAAAATACTTGTATTTTTGTAAAAAAAATGGAACTAAGTAATTTTTATGTAAAGGTATATTATTGATGCCGTATATTCAATTTTTTGCTGTTATTTTTTTTTATATAATAGCATTGAAAATAAAAGCATACGTGTATCTTTGTAATTAATTACACAAAAAATTATACGAATATTCTATGGCTGAAAAGCAAAAAACAGTACAGAAAGAGGTTTCTTTCAGTGGAAAAGGATTACATACGGGAAAAGTTGTAAATGTTACAATACTGCCTGCAGAACCTGGTTTTGGCATAAAGTTTAAACGTGTTGATTTGCCGGAAAATCCTGTAATACCTGCCTTGGCAGAAAATGTAGTAGAAACAGCACGTGGAACGGTAATAGGAGTAAAAGATGCTACAGTAAGTACTATCGAGCATTTATTAGCAGCAATGTGTGCATTACACATTGATAATGCCGAAATTCAAGTTGATGGTCCTGAAGTTCCTATTATGAACGGAAGTGCAAAACCATTTTATGATATTCTTTTACAAGCTGGTGTACAAGAGCAAGATGCAGAACGAGAATATTATGAAATTACTAAAAAAATAGAATATATAGAACCGGAACGTGGAGTTGAAATAGTAGCATATCCGTGTGATACATTTAAAGTTGATGTTAAAATCAGTTACGATTCACCATTGTTAAAAAATCAATTTGCTTCATTATCGTCATTGCAAGATTTTTATACCGAAATTGCTGCTTGCAGAACATTTTGTTTTTTTAGAGAAATTGAAATGATGGCTCAACACAATCTAATAAAAGGTGGTGATGTTGATAATGCTATTGTAATAGTTGATAGAAAAGTTACACAAGATGAGGTAAATAGAATTGCTACACTTTTTAATAAAAAAGATATTGTAATAGAAAAGGAAGGTATCTTAAATAATGTACAATTAGCTTTTGAAAATGAACCTGCACGTCATAAATTACTTGATGTAATAGGTGATTTAATGCTTGTAGGAATGCCAATTAAAGGCCATATAATTGCCACTATACCGGGGCATAAAGCAAATACGGAATTTGCAAAAATAATTCGGAAAGATATTAAAAGTAAAAGAGGACCGCAAGCTCCTAAGATTGATATATATGCAAATCCTATAGTTGACATAAACGGAATTAAAAAAATGTTACCACACCGTTATCCGTTTCAATTAGTTGATAAAATAATGTATTTGTCAGAAAGTGAAGTAATAGGTGTGAAAAATGTAACCAATAATGAACCGTTTTTTCAAGGTCATTTCCCAGATGAACCGGTAATGCCCGGTGTACTTCATCTTGAGGCTATGGCCCAATGTGGAGGAGTATTGGCATTATCTACAGTTGAAAATCCGGAATTGTATTCAACGTATTTCTTAGGAATGGACAAAATTAAATTTCGACGTAAAGTAATACCGGGAGATGTTTTAGTATTTCGGTTAAAATTGCTTACTCCAATACGTAGAGGAATAGTGCATATGGAATGTCAAGCGTTTGTTGGCGACCAGCTTGCAACTGAAGGTGAATTAATGGCTCAAATTGTTAAAAATAAAGAATAATATATGTTTGTATCGGGTGCTTTTGTTGATCCTAAAGCTAAAATTGGAAAGAATGTAACAATTTCACCATTTTCATATATTTATGAAGATGTTGAAATAGGTGATAACACGTGGATTGGTCCTAATGTTACCATTATGAATGGTGCACGAATCGGAAAAAATTGTCAAATTTTTCCCGGAGCTGTAATTTCTGCTATTCCACAGGATTTAAAATTTGCAGGTGAATATACCACAACAGAAATTGGTGATAATACAATTATTCGTGAATGTGTTACTATTCATAGAGGTACTACAGATAAATTGAAAACAGTTGTTGGAAATAATTGTTTACTTATGGGGTATGTGCATATTGCTCATGATTGTATAGTTGGAAATAATTGTATTTTTGCTAATTATGCTGCTTTATCAGGTCATTGTATTGTAGGCGATTATGCAATTTTAGAAGGAATGGCAGCTGCACCTCAATTTGTTCAGATTGGAGCTCATGCGTTTATTGCCGGTGCTACAATTATTCGTAAAAATGTACCTCCTTATGTAAAAGCAGCACGAGAACCAATCAGTTATATGGGAATAAATGCAGTAGGACTGAGACGAAGAGGTTTTCCTGAAGAAAAAATCAATAATATTCAAGATATATATAGAGTATTATTTCAAAAAGGTGTAAATATTTCACAAGCGTTGGAAATTATTAAACGTGAATTCCCTAAAACACCTGAACGAGAAGAAATTATTGATTTCGTGATTAAATCAGACAAGGGTATTATAAATAGAGGATAATAATGTAACAAAGGCGATTTTAGTCGCTTTTTTTTTATGTATAAGTTTGTAATTTTTGCTTTTAGTGTATTATTTGTTATTTCTTGCGGTAATGTAAGTTCAAGTAATGAATACATTACAATACAAGGAACAGCACAAGGCACCTATTATAGAATAGTATTGCAAACAAATAATCAAACCAAACGTATTTCAAATCAAATCGATTCTATATTACTTTGTTTTGATTCAGTGTTTAATAATTATGTCTCTTTTTCACAAATTTCTCGTATCAACAATAATGATTCAACAGTAATAGTTCATCCTCAATTTAAATATTTTTGGGATAAATCTCTCTATATATGGAATATAACTAATGGAGCATTTGATATATCTATAGCACCTCTTGTAAATGCATGGAAATTTGGTTTTAAAAATGATTCACTTATTCCTGATTCTAAAAAAGTTGCAGAATTGTTAACCTTGAAAGGAATGAATAAAATGAAGATACACAACAATCGTTTTTTTAAAGAAAATCCTCGTATGCAAATTATTAGTAATGCAATAGCACAAGGATATTCTGTTGATATTGTGTGTCGGTTTTTGGATTCGTTACAGGTACACAATTATTTAGTAGATATAGGTGGTGAAATGAAAGCAAAAGGAGTTAATGCCAAAGGAGGAATATGGAATATAGGTATTACCAAACCAATCCAAAATGTGGATTCATTACCTGTAGAACAATCATATGAATTATCATATCGTCTTGCAAATAAGGCATTGGCTACATCGGGTAATTACAGAAAATTTTACGTAAAAGATGGTGTAACATATTCGCATACAATTAATCCTGAAACCGGATATCCGATACGTCATGAATTATTAAGTGCTACAGTTATTGCTGATGAATGCATTGATGCTGATGCTATTGCAACTGCTTGTATGGTAATGGGATTGGAAAAGTCAAAGCAATTTTTTTCAAAATATTCACAATACAGATGTATTTTGCTGTATTCATTACATGATAGTATAGCGGTTTTTACCAATCTTGACAAAAAAGATATTAACAGAAAATAAACAAAAGCACTTTTAATCCTAACAAATACTGAGAAAATTCGTAGGCTATAGTGTTTGAATTTTTATAGAAAAGAATATATATTAGATAAAAAAAATTAAGATATTTGAAAGATTTTTATGGAAACACAAATTGGGGGTGACATAGAAAAGAAAAAAGAATTGGTAATTATAGGAGGTCCCAATGGTTCCGGTAAAACTACATTTACGCGCAGCTATTTAAGTATGCATCCTATGCCATGTTTAAATGCTGATGATATAGCTAAGGATATAAATCCTGATGATATGAGTAAAGCAAGTGTAAGTGCCGGAAAAGTGTTTTTTAAAAATTTAAGAGAATATCAAAAACGAGGCGAAAGTATTTTAATAGAAAGTACCTTATCGGGAGCATATTTAAATAAAATGATTCCTGATTTTCATAAACAAGGGTACGAAGTTATAATGGTATATGTGTTTTTATATTCTCCTATGGTATGTATAGAACGTATTAAAGAACGGGTGCTTAAAGGTGGGCATCATGTACCTGATAAAGATGTAATACGAAGGTATTACCGTAGTAAAGAAAATTTTTGGAATAATTATAAGAATTTAGCAGATAAATGGTTTTTGGTATATAATTCTGAAAATAAATTTATTGAAATAGCATTGGGAATAAAAAATCAATTTTCTATAAAAAATAAAGAATATTTTTATAAATTTGTGGAACAATTTAAATGATAAACTATGGAGGTCAAAAAATTTGCTGATTTGAATTTATACTTAAAAGGCTTTGAAATTGAATCTATAGGCAATCATGCCGTTAGAAAAGTACAAGAAGAAAATCGCAAAAAAGGAATACCGTTAGTGTATTCGGTTGATGGAAAAATTTATTACGAATTAGCCGACGGTACTGTTACAACTAACAGCCCATTCAAAAACGATAAAGGGTAACATATAGTTACAATTGTCAATAATGTGAACTCCTTGATTGATTTACATGGAATCATGTAAGTGAGTCGAGGTTTTTTTATTTATATAATTTAAGGTTTTATTTTACTAAACAATTTGTTATGAATAGATTTCTTACTACCGTTTTCTTTGTAAGTTTTTTTTGTTGTAATACCCTATTTTCGTGGGCTCAACAATCAATAAGTATTGATGTGAAAGCTGATGTGAAACCTATAAGTCCGCTTATATACGGTGCAAATAATTCAACAACCAATGCTACCGCTATTCGCTGGGGAGGTAATAGAACTACTGCGTATATTTGGGAAAACAATTTTTCAAATGCCGGCGAAGATTATAATAATATTTCTGATAGATTTTTTTTGAATGGGGTAAGTACACAAGAGCAAAGTATTCCTGCAATACCTATTGTAAATATGGTAAGAACTGCAAATACCCGAAAACAATATACGCTTGTTACGTTACAAGCTGCAGGCTTTGTTGCTGCCGATGCAAATGGTGCTGTTACATTAGAACAAAAAGCACCAAGCAGTAGGTGGGATTCTGTTGTGTTTCGTAAAGGTTCTACATATTCCCTAAATCCGGATAAAACTGACGGTAAAGTGTATATTGACGAAATGGTTAATTATTTGAATCAATCGCTTGGTGCAATTGGAAGTGGAGGTATAGATGCCTTTGGTATTGACAATGAGCCGGCATTATGGGGTTCTACGCATCCATTAATCAGACCCAATAAACTTACCATGAATGAATTGTTTTATAAAACCAGAGAAGTAGCAAGTGTTGTAAAAGAATTATCACCCAAAGCTGATGTATATGGACCTATGTTTTATAGTTGGAGTGATATGTATATGTTGAATATGGATAACTATGTTGCATGGAATGCAATTAAATCGGCACGCGGATATTGGGGGTTTGTTGATTATTATTTAGATTCTCTTAAAAATGTGGAGCAAGAATATGGTAAACGATTACTTGATGTTTTATCTATTCATTGGTACCCTGAAGCAAAAGGAACATCTACAAATTTACGAATTGTTGATTTAATTGGAACATCTACACAAGCTCAATTAACAGCTCCCGATATGATTACAGCTCGTTTGCAAGCTCCTCGTTCATTATGGGACGAAACATATATTGAAAATAGTTATTTAACAAGTCAGCATGGAGCTTTGCGTTTAATAAAGCGATTGCAAAATTCTATAAATCAATATTATCCGGGTACAAAATTAGCATTTACCGAGTTTAAATATGATGCCGAATATCATTTTTCCGGTGGTTTGGCATTAGCCGATGTGTTAGGTGTGTTCGGAAGAGAAGGGGTGTATATGGCTTCTAAGTGGGATCCTATCAATAATGATTTTGGAGGTGCTGCATATAAGTTGTATCTTAATTATAATAATGAAGGCGGTAGATTTGGTAATACTTCAGTTCGCGCTACAACAACTAATAATGCTGCTATTTCAACATTTGCATCGTTAGATGAAAACAATAATTTACATGTTGTTGTTATTAATAAAACTTCGAGCCAGCAAACTACTCAATTTGGTATAGCAAATGGATATTATTCACATGGTCAGGTGTATGGATTTGACCAAACCGATAAAACTATTCGTGAATTTGCTGCAGTTTCAAGTATTTCAAATTCAGGATTTGAGTATGCTTTGCCTGCATATTCAGCTTTGCATTTTGTATTGTATGCCAAACCTCAAGTGCAAGTATTAGCAGCAAGAATTCTTCCGGCAAATGCATCGCAAATTGTACTGAAATGTTCTCAATCTGTTGAGGTTACAGATCCTGCCCAAGCAATAGCTGAATTTACGGTTTCTAATACGGCGGGAACTAATCTTATTGTTACTAATATTGTTGCATCTCAAAATTTTCTTATTGTAACTCTTAATAATCCAATAGATGCACTTGATTCTTTATGTACTATCTCGTTTTCAGGAATATCTATAGTGGGAGATAACCAATTACCTATAGCATCGTTTCAATCTATACCGGTATATAATTTACAAGAATCTTCGCCTTTATTTGTTCGTAATGCAACAGTTGTATATAATGGTAAATCTATAGTGTTGAATTTATCAAAACAAATAACAGATGATGCTCAAAATTCTAATGGTATTCTGTTACAAGTTAATTCTCAAACTCTTGCAATTGACTCTATTCGTTTGTCAGATCAAGGTTTTTCATTAGTATTGTATCCTTCACAACGAATTTTGAAAGAACAAATAGTTCAACTTACATCAACTATTGAAGATATAGAATCAACTGATGGTAAAGTAATTTCAAAATTTTCTGTTACAGCAACTAATAATGGACCAAATGTATCGCCTGCAATAGATTCTATAGTGATTAAAAATAATTTTTCGTTTACAGCTTTTGTAAATAATAGGTTAGATGCTACTAATTTTACAAATGCAGGTTTTGTGTTATATGAAGATGGTGTTTCTATACCTTTTACTGCAACATATGTAAATCAACAAATTGTTTTTACCACACAATCGCCTATGTTCAAAGAAAAAGTATATACACTTTCGTATGTAGATACTGATAAAATTATGACAATTTTTGGCGGGTATTTAAATGGATTTGAAAATGCATCACTTATAAATAGATTAAAACCAACACCTGATTATATTGCTATACCATCGCAAATAGAAGCCGAAGATTATGCGTATCATAAAAGTTCATCGGTACTTGAATCAACAAATGATATAGGTGGAGGTGTACATGTTGGATTTATAGGAACCAATGATATATATGCGTATCATATAACTGTACCCGAAACAAAAAATTATACAGTTACATTGCGACATTCCGGTGCAAGTCAAGATGGAACAGTATTGTTTAAAGTAAATGGCGTTACAAAAGCTCGTATGTTTGTTCCCAAAACAGGTTCGTGGAATGTATGGAAAAATTCATCGGTGGTGTTGCCATTAGAATCAGGAGATATTACTATAGAAATGCATGTGCTTGCAACGGGATTTAATGCTAACTGGTTATCGTTTGCCGAAGGTGAAAACCCGAGTAATGCCTTGTTAGTGCTCTCGCAAACTGATAATGCCGGCGAAAATGTATATTTATTTTTTGACAGAAAATTACGAGTATTACCTCAAATTTCTGAAATACAATTAACAAATAATTCTGCACCGTTGCAAATTACAAATATAAGCTACGTAGGAAATGATAGTACTAAATTGCAATTGCAGATACAAGGAATAATATATAAAAATAATGTAATTACAGTAACATATAACCAAACATCGGCTGTTACAACTGAAAATGGTATTTTACAACCAGTTTCGAGTATGCAAGTTTCCAATAAGTCTACACAAATCAATTCTCAAATAGAATTAATACAGGCAGGTATAACAATTTTAAATGTAAATAACACAATATGTATAGAATCTGTAGATAATATAGAATATACATATAGTATATATACCATACATGGAAAGCTTATTTCAAAAGGTGTTGGCTATAGGAATACGAGTATTAGTATTGAAAAACACGGAATATATGTGGTAGAAGTTGAGACCGTGGAACAAAAAATATGTAAAAAAATACGTATAGAATAACTAATTTTTTAACGAAATTACTTGCATCTTAATTATTATTTGTATATTTGCGTATTAATAAATTTTAATTAATGTATTTATAAACTTAATATTTTTTACTATGAAAAAATGTTTACTTACTATTGCTGCCGGATTATTAATCGGTTTCGGAGCATCTGCGCAGTATGACGCAACAATTTGGCAAGTTGAAGACGCAACAACACCAGTTAACTCTTTAACAGGTTTAACAAAAACTAACGGTTTTGACACTGAAACTTCTGGTCCAACTGTAAGTACAGGATATGGTGATACATATACCTATACTTGGGCAACTAATGACATTATCAGAATTGATTTCACTAACAAATTATATCCAAATCAATGGTCAGATTTCGGTTTCACAGTTGTACAATGGGATGGAACAACAAATAACAAATTTACTAAAACAACTGCAGGTGCAGATCAAGATCATGACAAAGCAAGAGGTTGGACAGTAGATTTTTCTGACGAAGCAAATCGTTTGGTTACTATGAAAGTGCAAGCTTCTGCAAACATTAATTTACGTGCCGACTTAACTGACATTGCAGGTAAAACAAGTAATGGTGCGTCTCCAAAAGTAGACGTTGTAGCTACTACAGGTGGTGTAAATATTAATGATGCTGCTAAATGGGCAACTATTAATATTCTTGGGGTGGTGCAATGGTTGACGCTGGTGCTGCTGCTGTAGAAATTATGGAAGATTGGTATTCTGGAACATGGTGGGGTGTTGATAATACTGATTTGAAAGATGCTCAAAATCCACTTGATGCTGCGAGAATCGTAAAATTAGGTTTAACTTTTGATGATGGTGGACAAGGTACATTAAACGATGCTAAAACTCTTTATATTAAAGATATCGTAATAGGTAAAGCTGCTAATCCACAAGTATATGCTCCATGGGCTTCTTTAGAAACAGTTTCTGGTGCTGCATTACAAGTAGTTGACGGTGTAATCTATTCAGCAGGTGCTATCAAAGTAACTAATGCTGCAGGTCAAGTTGTAAAAGTTGCTAAAAAAACATTAGAAATTTCTTCATTACCAGCTGGTGTTCTTGTAATCACTGCTGCTGAAGGAACAGCTAAAATCGTAAAATAATTCTAAGTAATTACATTACAATATAAAAACCTCACTCTTATGAGTGGGGTTTTTTTATGTCTTTTTTTCAATGATATGAATATTGTGTATTGTTCTATAGATTCGGTTGATGATGATTCATTATTTTGCTTATTTTCTGATAATGAATTGTTGGTTTATACCGATGTGCCAATAATACGTTCTATTGAACAAAATGCAGAAATACGAAACTATTATACTTTTCCGCGTATTATTTTTTTTATTAAAATTTCGCAATACATTGTTGGTTTTGTTTCGGCATATTGTAATATAAAACATAAAACTGCATGTATTACGTGCGTTTTACAACCTCAATTCCAAAAGCAAGGAATAATGCATACAACGTTGGTATGGTTTCATAATTATTTAGTTGTGAATTATTCAATAGTTAGAATTGAAGCACAAGTATATACAGAACATTCTGATTCTATTGCTATGCTTGAATCATTAGGGTATACACGAGAGGGGTGTTTGCGTAAAAATTTTATGATTCAAGGAACATTATGTGATTCATATATGTATTCTTTGTTGTGTGATAATTAAATTATTGTTTCTCAAAACATCAAACAATTTCAGTTCATTCATGTATACTTTTTTAGTATATTGCATATAAATTACTAAATGTATGCAAACTAATTTTTTTGTTAAATCACATGGGCTTGGTAATGATTATATTGTAATTGATTCTGAGCATATTCAATTTGAATTGAAGCCGCAAATAATTACTAAAATATGCGATGTACATTACGGTATAGGTTCTGATGGCATATTGGTTAAAGTTCCTTCAACTATTGCAGATTTCGGTTTACTTATATATAATACCGATGCATCGGTTGCCGAAAATTGCGGAAACGGATTGCGAATATTTAGTAAGTTTTTATTTGATTACGGTTATGTTTCAAATAATTCTTTTACTGTTGATATCCTTGGTCGTTTAATACACTGCGAAGTGATAGAAACAAAAAACAATAAAGCTACTAAAATTAAGGTAGACATGGGGAAAGCAAATTTTATTGCATCTGAAGTACCCGTAATTTTTCATAAACAAGAATGTATACATGAAAAATATACATTTGGTGATACAGAGTTTGTTATTAATTGCGTTTCGGTTGGAAATCCTCATTGTGTTGTATTTCGCGATGAATTAATTCAGGAAGAATTGCTTACGTATGGACCTATTATAGAGAAACACACAATGTTTCCCAATAGAATTAATGTACAATTTGCAAAAGTAATAGATAGACATACGGTAGAAATTAGAATTTGGGAGCGTGGAGTAGGAAATACATTAGCTTCAGGGAGTTCTTCATGTGCTGTGGCAAGTGTAATGAAAAAAAATAATTTGGTAGATTCACCTGTTACTGTTAAAATGCCCGGAGGTGAATTACTTATAGCTATTGATAATGAATGGAATATTCAAATGACCGGACCGGTACAAGAAATTGCATCAGGAATTTTGAGTCCAGAATTATTTGAATAAAACATGTTACATGAAAATAGTACACTTAATTATTGTTTATATTTTTAGTGTTGCATCTTTGTTTTCACAAGTTGACACATCACTTTCAAAAGAAATTATTAAAAAAAATTGGAATATAGGAGGAATTCCTGTAATAGCATACAATTCAGATTTAGGGTTACAGTATGGAGTAATAATAAATCCGTTTTATTATGGTGATGGTTCCACGTATCCTAACTATGTACATAAATTATATTTTGAAGTATCACGATATACAAAAGGCAGTGGAATTTATAGGTTTTATTACAATTCAAAATATTTAATTCCTACTATCAATACTTTTTTTGATATTAGTTATTTAACAGACGATGCCTATGACTTTTATGGGTTTAACGGATGACAATCATTGTACAATGCATTGTGGATTGCCCCACAATCACTCACATATGTAGGTTCATATTTTTATGATATACGCAGAACAATGATACGGGTAAAAGCCGATTTTCAAGGAAAAACGATTA
>Ga0116190_1002068_pt1 | contig 16426 bp, 14 predicted proteins | sample AD_JPNTR4_MetaG_FD_89808 | JGI IMG/M metagenome (GOLD analysis project Ga0116190, IMG submission 89808) | Active sludge microbial communities of municipal wastewater-treating anaerobic digesters from Japan - AD_JPNTR4_MetaG | ecosystem: Engineered > Bioreactor > Anaerobic > Digestate | place...
CCTTTTTGCATATTGTCCGGCCGGCCCCTCATGTGCATCAGAACCAGACCCGCCCCCGTTTCCCCGGCGGTCCGGCCCATTTTTTTGTCAGTGTTGAGTGCACTGATGTCATTGATGATTTCGGCGCCGGCCTCCACGGCCCTGCGTGCGACTTGGGCCTTCTGAGTATCGATGGATATCGGAATCTTGATTTTACGGCTCAGCGCTTCAATGACCGGCAGCACCCGTTGCAATTCGACCCGTGCCGGAACCGGTTTGGAACCCGGACGGGTGGATTCTCCGCCGATATCGATGATATCCGCGCCCTCCTCCTCCATTTTCAGCGCCTGCTTGACCGCCCTGTCGGTATCGGAAAACATTCCCCCATCGGAAAATGAATCCGGCGTGACATTGAGAATACCCATGATCAGTGTCCGTTCGCCCAGGATCATTTTCCGCCTGGATGTCCGAAAAACATATTTTTTCACATGCAGATTGTTTATCGCCTGCGACAGATCCTCGGCGATCTTTTTCAAACCAAAAGGCTGATTTCTCAGTTTTTTCGACAATTGGCCGATCTGCTTTTCCGTCCCCATGATCAGGATGTCGCTGGCTTCAACGCTGCAGGCGACGCTCCCCCGAGCAATGGCCGCATCTCCTCCCAGAGACAGCATTTCCTGCTTGATGATATTGGCGACTTTGCACGGCTGGGATTCCAAAAGAATATTGAGATGAAGCGTTTTGGGCGCCATCGAGCCGACGCCATAGGAATCAACTCCGATTTTCTTCAAGATGTCTTTGGCTTCTTCAGGGCTTCCGATGGAAAGAATCTTCACGAAAAAGCACCACCATCACGCAGTCAATGCCGGCTCGGTCCGGTGCGCTTGGGGCAGCGCCTCGCCGATAAGCGCGTCCAATTCCACGCCGCTTAGCACTTCTTTTTCCAAAAGTTCAGCGGCCAGTTTGTGCAGGGTTTCGAGATTGTCCGTCAGGATTTTTTTAGCCCGCTCATAATTTCTCGTAACGATGGCCAGAACTTCCGCATCAATGTTTTTCGCCGTTTCCTCGCTGTAATCCTTGTGCGTCGCAAACTCCCTGCCCAGAAAAATCTGCTCTTCTTTCTTGCCGTAACTCAAGGGTCCGAGCTGGCTCATGCCCCATTCGCACACCATTTTTCTGGCCAGCGCGGTGGCGCGTTCTATGTCATTGCCCGCGCCCGTCGTAAAATCATGAAGCACGATCTCCTCGGCCGCCCTTCCTCCCAGCAGAATGGAAATATTGTTTTCGAGATAGTTCTGCGAATAGGTATGCTTTTCGTCTATCGGCAACTGCTGGGTCAGACCCAACGCCCTTCCCCGGGGAATAATGGTGACCTTGTGGATAGGATCCGTGCCCGGCAAAAGGCGCGCGACCAACGCGTGTCCCATCTCGTGATAGGAGGTGCTTCTTTTCTCCTCGTCGCTGATCACCATGCTCTTCCTTTCCGAACCCATCAAAATTTTATCTTTGGCAAACTCGAAATCACTCATGGAGACCTTGTCCTTATTCAGACGGGCGGCATTGAGCACGGCTTCATTGATGAGGTTTTCAATATCCGCGCCTGACGTTCCCGGCGTTCCTCTGGCCAGCACAGTCAGATCAACGTCATCGGCCAGCGGCGTCTTGCGGGTGTGCACCTGAAAGATCTTTTCCCGGCCTTTGACGTCCGGCAGAGGAACGACGACCTGCCGGTCGAAACGTCCCGGTCTCAACAGTGCGGGATCCAAAACATCCGGACGGTTGGTCGCGGAAATCAGAATCACGCCCTCGTTGGATTCGAATCCGTCCATTTCCACCAGCAGCTGATTGAGCGTCTGCTCTCTTTCGTCATGGCCGCCGCCGAGTCCCGCGCCGCGATGACGTCCAACCGCGTCGATCTCATCAATAAAAATGATGCAGGGTGCGTTCTTCTTGGCCTGGCTGAACAAATCGCGGACCCGCGACGCCCCAACACCGACGAACATTTCCACAAAATCCGAACCGCTGATGGTCAAAAAGGGAACTTCGGCTTCACCCGCGATGGCGCGCGCCAACAGGGTTTTGCCCGTTCCGGGAGGGCCGACCAACAGCAGCCCTTTGGGAATTCTTCCGCCCAGTTTCGTGTACTTTTTCGGATCCCTTAAGAAATCGATGACCTCTTCGAGTTCCGCTTTGGCCTCATCAATGCCGGCCACGTCGGCGAACGTCACCCGTTTGGACCGGTCGGTAATCAACCGCGCCCTGCTCTTGCCGAAGGCCATTGCCTTGCCACCGCCGGCCTGCATTTGCCGCATGAAGAATATCCAGATGCCAATCAGAAGAATCATCGGAAACCAGGATATCAGAACCGTCAGCCATGGCGATTCTTCCGTCGGCTTGGCTGTGATCTTTACGCCTTTCTGTTTGAGCTGTTCCACCAGCTGGTCGTCCTTGGGCGCGTAGGTCTTGAAGGCGTTGCCGTTGGTGAATTTTCCGGTGATGCTTTCGCCTTGAATGACCACCTCTTTTATTTCACCCTTTTCCAGAAAGGTGAGCAAGTCTGTATAGATAATCTCTTTTGTGCCAATCGCGGGCTGATTGAAAAGCTGCCAGACAAGCAAAAAAACCAGCGCCACGGTTAGGACAAGCGCGATATTTTTCTGAAATTGATTCAATAGGTTTCTCCTTTTTAAAGCTTTATGGTTTTTTCTTTATAATAATATTGCACCGAACTCAAATATTTTCTGCTGACCGAAAAACTAGGCCGCGACGATCCCTTTTATTTTCAGTTCCAAGACCTTTTTGGTTTTTTCCGTGATTTTCACCCTTTCACTCAAATGAAGGTTCTCAATCCAAATGACGGAGACGTCATCGGCCAGAAGCAGAATGTCATCGCGCTTTTCCCTGGGAATTTTCCGATCCATCAGCAGTTTTTTTATTTTTTTTCTGCCCGTCATCCCGAGGGGTTCAAACCAGTCTCCTTCCCGTCGATTACGTATCACCAGCGTCCCCCGGACAGCGTCGCGGTCAAAATAAATATGTCCGCGGGAAGAAAAATCAACCTTTTTTTTGGGGACGGTTCTGAGCCGTACCACACAATTCCTCTCCCGGACGTAAAGGGAACAGGGAACCTTCAACGGATAGGCAAAGGGTGTTGTTCCGCCTCGGGATTTTTTTTGTTCCACGACAATCGCGCCGTATTCGCATCGGGCTTCGATGCCAAAAGGAAGCGTAATGCTTTTTCCGGATTCGTTCTTCAGCGCCAGACGATCCAGCGATTGCACGTGAGCAAAGGCAATACCCTTTGCCGAGGAACTGAAACCTTCCAGAATTTTTTTCAGCACTCTCAGACGAACGGCTTCCGAAAGAGACTTTAAATAGTCGGCCTTCACGACAACCTTGGATTTGGCGCGCTGAATATGGCGCGACCGCATGGCGCGATCCGTCCAACGGCTGATCAATGTTTCCTCACTTCTCAAGACGGCGGCCAGCCGCGCAAGATTTTCTTCTATGCGCGGATTGTATCGCTTTTTCAAATACGGGATTAATTCCAATCGAATCCGGTTGCGCAGATATTTTCTGTTTTTGTTGGAGCTGTCGCGGCGAAACGCAAGGCCTTTTTTCTTCAAAAAGGCTTCCACCTCCCGCCTCGACACTTCAATCAGCGGACGGATATACCTTTCTTCCCGCAGGGGTAAAATGCCCTGGAGTCCCTCCCGTCCGGCGCCGCGCAGCAGATTGAGCAGAACGGTTTCGGCCTGATCATTGAGCGTGTGGCCCAGCGCTATTTTTTGCGCCGCCTGCTCGCGCGCGATTTTGTTCAAAAAATCGTACCGCTTCCTCCGGTAAAAATCTTCCGGCGAAATCCCTTTCTCCGCCTTGGTTTTTCCCATGCTGCCCGAAACGAAAGTGACGCCCAATTCTCCGGCCAGCGTCCTGCAGAAATTTTCATCCGCGTCGGATTCCTTTCCGCGCAATCCGTGGTTGAAATGTGCGGCGATGATCTTCAATGACCAAGGACGGGCCAGCGAGACTAAAACCGCCAGGAGCGCCACGGAATCCGGGCCGCCCGAAAGCGCCGCAACAACCGTTTCGCCGCGGTTGAGCAATCTGTGCTTTTCAATCGTTCTGGTTACTTTTCCGCGCATGACCCTTCAAATAAAGCAATGATTTCTCTGATATCTTCGCAATAATAATCCGCATTCATTTTCCGAAGCGTGTTTCGGTCCCCCAGTCCGTTTAAAAGGACCAGGCTCAAAATGCCGGAATTCTTGGCCGCGAGGATGTCGTTTCCCCCGTCTCCGATCATCACCGTGTTTTCCCTGCGGGCCCTGTATTTATCCAACAAATATTCCACCTGTCTTCGGTCGGGTTTCAAAAAAGGCATGGAATCCGCTCCGATAATTTCCAGAAAATATTTTTCGATTCCCAATCCGCGGACAAGGGCCAGAGAATAATCATAACGCTTGTTGGTCAAGATAACCTTTTTGGTCTCAGAAAATTTCAGCAACACCTCTTCCACGCCCGGATAGAGAAAGGTGTTGTCCAGCAGATGTGTCCCGTAATGGTCTGAAAAAATATTAAGCGCTTCCTTAAGATGCCGGTGGTTATCCGCTCCCAGTGCTCTTTCCATCAGTTTCGTCACGCCGTCTCCCACGCAAGCGATAATATCCGCGGCGGGTTTTTCCTGTAAGCCTATTGATCTTAAAGCATAATTAACACTATTGACCAAATCCTGCCCCGTGGCCGCAAGCGTTCCGTCCAAATCAAATATCATCAAATCAATTTTTTTCACAAAATGACCCCGACGCACTATACCGAACTGATGGAATAAACACAAGACGGTTTGAAGAAAAAAGTTGACTCCTATTGGCTCTAGTGTTAAACAAAAATTGCCGCTTGGATCTTGTATCGACTGAGACGGTTTACTGGAGAAACAAAGCCGAACAGGGGTCTTCCATGGAGCGGAAGGCCTTTTTTATTCACAGGATTGCGGTGGGCGCAAAATCATCAGCCGGCGTAAATTAAAAAGACCGGCGGTTTGAAAATGAGCAACAAAGGCATCCAAAATTTCTCCATTATCGGCGCCGGCATGGTGGGAACCGCCATGGGGTGTCTGCTGAAAAAAAGCGGCTTCAGAATCGTCGGCGTCGCCGATAAATCACTCCTGGCGAGGAAAAGGGCCAAAGCCTACCTGGGATGCGCGGCGCTTCGTTCCTCCCGACATGTCATCCGGCAAGCAGACGCCATTATCATCACAACGCCGGATGATACTATTTCCGCCGTTTGCTCTGAAATATCTTGCGGCCGGCCCCTGAAAGGGAAATTTGTCATTCACATGAGCGGTGCGGGCGGTCTTGATCTGCTCGATGACGCCAGAAAACAGGGAGCCGCAGTCGCCTGCATTCACCCCCTGCAGAGTTTTTCCTCCATCGATCAGGCCATTCAAATCATTCCCGGAAGCTGTTTCGGCATTACCGCAGACAGGGAAGCGCTTGGATTGGCCAAGAAACTCGTCCGAGCTTTGAAGGGCGTTCCTTTATTGATTGCTCCCGAACAAAAACCCCTCTATCACGCCGCCGCCTGTTTCGCGTCCAATTACCTTGTCGCACTCATGAACACGGTTGAATCCATCTATCAGTCCATCGGCATACCAGCAAAGGATGCTCAAAAAGCTTACCTGCCGCTGGTCTATGGAAGCCTCAGCAACATCGAACATGCCGGAGCAACCTTTTCCTTGACAGGCCCCATTGCCCGGGGCGATTTGGGCACCGTCAAGAAACACATCGCTTCCATCCGAAAAACAACGCCTCAATTTTCTGCATTGTATCGCGTTTTGGGGTTAACAACCGTCAAAATCGCGCAAAAAAAAGGAACGTTGAAAAACTCTGACGCAAAAAAAATGAACGCCATCCTGAAAGGAGTGAAAGATGAGCACCCAGAATAAAATAACGCGTAAAACGATTCTCGACATCAGAAAGATGAAAGAGACGGGCGAAAAAATATCCATGCTCACGGCTTACGATTTTGCCATCGCGTCTCTATTGGATGAATGTGAAATTGATATTCTTTTGGTCGGTGATTCTCTGGGAAACGTCGTTTTGGGTTACGACACAACCCTGCCTGTCACGATGGAAGAAATGCTGCACCACACCAAGGCCGTTTCGCGCGGCGCAAGCCGGGCCCTAATCGTTGCCGATATGCCTTTTATGTCCTACCAATCATCTCCGGAAACCGCTTTAAACAACGCGGGGAGGTTTCTGAAAGAAGCCAACGCCCAGGCCGTGAAACTCGAAGGAGGCCAGGAGGTGGGCGAAACCATCCGCAAAATAACGTCAGCGGGCATCCCGGTTATGGCTCATCTCGGTTTGACGCCACAATCCATTCATCAGCTGGGCGGATACAAGGTTCAGGGTAAAAAAGAGGACGCGGCGCAAAAACTCTTGCGAGACGCCAAAGCCATAGAAGACGCGGGCGCCTTCTCCCTGGTGTTGGAATGTATTCCGGAAGGCTTGGCCGCTGAAGTCACCCGTTCGCTGACCATTCCCACCATCGGCATCGGCGCGGGCGTCCATTGTGACGGACAGGTTCTCGTGATTAACGACTTGCTGGGCGTCAGCGAAAAATTCACGCCGAAGTTCGTAAAAAAATACGCCAACTTGAATACCGAGATCAAGAAAGCCGTCAAAAATTACATCAGGGAAGTGAAAAGTTCCAACTTCCCCGATGCAGAACACAGTTTTAAATAAACAGGCACTCGTTTGCTTTGCGATTTAATAAATGATGATTTTCGCATTCTGCTGCAGGTTCTTGATCACATCGTTGAAAATCTGCATTTTCTTCTGCTGTTCAAGATATGCGGCAATCTTGTCTTTGACTTTTTCCAAAGCGATCTTATTGGCCGGCTTGCGCTCCAACACCTGGATGATATGATAGCCGTATTCCGTCTGGACAACCGGCCCGATGGCGTTTTTCTCCTGCGAGAAGGCAGCGTTTTCGAATTCTTTTACCGTCTGGCCTCTCCGGATGAAATTCAGGTCTCCGCCGACATCCTTGCTGGGGCAATCGGAATTTTTCCGTGCCAGCTCCGAAAAATCGGCTCCCGCCAGTAATTGCTTGCGCAGTCCCTCAATTTTTTCCTTTTTCTGCGCTTTGGTTTTTTCGTCATCCTCCGCCTTCACGGCCACCAGAATGTGACGGACATGAACGGCTTCCGGTTCCACAAAAAGCTTTTCCCTGTTCTCATTATAAAACTTGGTAATTTCCTTTGAAGAAGGTTTGGCCTTGTTTGCGGTTTCCATGTCCCTGAATTTGTCCACCTTGACGGCGAACGCCAGTTCTTCCCGGGTAATGCCGTTTTCCTTCAGAAACTCATCGACATTTTTGCTTGGGGGAATGTTCGCCTTGATTTTATCCTTGGCTGCCTGAATTTCCCGGTCGGTCGCCTGAATATTCCTTTTTTCAATTTCATTGGACAAAAGCGTTCTTAACACAAAGGTGTTGATCATCTGTTTTCTGACGTTCTCCTTCGCCTCTTTCACTTTATCCGCCGGAATCTTATCTTTGAATTTCTTGATGATCTCATTCACGTTCTTGTCCAACTCCGATTTTTTCAATATCTTGCCGTCGACACTGGCGGCGGCATCTTGCGGCTGCGATTCCGGAACCGCTGAAACATTCTGGTCGCTATTGACAGCCGGAGTTTCCGAAACCGCGGGCACAGCAGTTTCTTGCTTTTTCTGGTCGTTGTTGGAGCAGCCGATGACCAATCCCAAAACACACAAGAACAACACCACCCTCCAGCATTTCCGAGTTACGCTTTTCATCACTTCCTCCTCAAGGATATGAATTTGTGCAAGTTTTATATGTAAAATCCTTTCATCCGTCAAGGGAATTATCCCTCTGTGAGATGAAAATCTAGGTTATTTCGCGCAAATAGCGCAAAACACTTAATTGGTCTTCTATCTCGGACACTTGGGATGCCTTGGGCATTCCAAAATCCGATTTGTCAAGAGCATGAAGCATTTCGTCCAAGGCGACAAACATGTTGATTTGCGGGTAAACGGTCCGGGTGAGGAAATGGACGAGCTTCAAGGTTTTGAAACCATCAAACCAATCGTTGAACTGTTTGAGAAAAGTTTTTTTATCTTTGGTGTTTCCTCGAATGCGGGACCAGACGCGGGGGAATCCATGATCGATTAAAAACGTTTTGAGCTGCGGATGAATTCTGTGAGCGCCGGTGATCAGACAATCCTCATGCTGAAACAGATTCTCCTGCGCCAGAGACAGCCATCTTTTGATGATTTCAAATATCCGCGGATCATACAACAGGTATGCCTCCTCCGAATCCCCAGCGAGAAATCTCCGAATTCTTTTCCCTGTCCCGAAGGGCACCCTCTCGGAAGGACGGGCGGATGGATAAACGCGGGTTTCACGGATGTAGTGGATGGGCGCGTGTTTGGCGAGCTTCTGGAGAAAATAAAAATCCTCCCCCGCCGCCCTTTTATTCATGCCCCGCACCGCCACATAGGATGGTGTCGCGACGACCATGGTGGAACCGATGGAATGAAAGGCCCACGGGGATGCCGCGTATTGCAGCCCCAGCACCCAGTAGCGCAGAAAGATTTCATAAGAGATGATCGCCGCCTGCTGACGCGGATCGTCCGGCATTTGGTGCGCATAAGCCACCACGGCCGATGGAATCTTCGGCGAAAAAAAATTGCGAACCGCCGAAAGATAATTATTTTCCACCAGGCTGTCGGCGTCAAGACTGATGATCAACGGGGGCTGAACCGGACTTTCCCGCAACAGACGCAGCGCCTTATCCATGCCGATTTTCCTGGCCATTCCCACGCCGCCCGTCCCGGCGGGGATCTCACATTCGGCCGTTGCCGCGTTGATATATCCCACCTTCAGTTCGGAATCCGCCAGCCCCTCGAGAAGACCGCGTAATTTCTTTTCGCCGCCAAAAACCCGCAAAGACTTCCTCCGCACTAAAGCGTCCAGACAGCGAATGGTCTGCAGATTATTCTCGAGGACCTCGGGAGGCGGGTTTTTCCCGTTATTGACGACACACAGCACCAAAGAATATTCCAGGGACGATCTGGCGTTTCGCGCCAGAGAATCGAGCGTCAGGAAAAGAAAGTCGCGCTCCGCGTAGGCGGGGATCACCACGACCTGCGAAATCTCGCCGGGTTCGCGGGAAATCAACTGCCACGTCCCGCCTGATGAGTATCTCTCCAGGTATTTTTCAGTTACGGACGATTTATTCATCACAGCGATTTCAGGGCCGTTTCTTTCATGACGTCATAATCTTGAGGGGATATCCAGATAATGGAAATGCCTCTTTTCTCCATCCGGCGAAACCATGTCTCCTGCCTTTTGGCAAACTGATGAATGGCGGTATTGAGCTTTTCCGTCATTTCGGCCAGGGATAATTTTCCCTGCAGATACTGCGCAATATACCGGTACTCCAGACCGAAGCGCTCAAGCCTCTCCCAGCTCAAGCCTTCCCGATGGAGATTCTCCACCTCTTGAATCATTCCGCGCGAAAGCCTCTCCTTCAATCGCTGCGTGATGCGCGCGCGCAACGCGGCCCGTTCGCATTTGACGCCGAAGACAAGCGCGTCAATGTCCGGCCGGCTTCTTTCCGCTTCGGCTTTTTTCAATCTGGCCGTCTCAATCTCAATCGCCCGGATCAGTCTTTCCCTGTCCTCCAGATCGGTCCGGTTGTGCAACTGAGGCCGGAGGTGCAGAAGTTCCTTTTGCAGTTCCTCTGTCGATCGCCGCTCCAGTATTTCTCTGAACGGCTCATCAACCGTGGCGGCGGGCAGGTCATACCCCAGCAGGACGGACTCCAGATACAGCCCCGTTCCGCCCACTAGGACGGGGGTGACGCGTTTCGCCGAAAGCTCTGAGAAAATCCCGTAAAACATCCGTTGGAATTCATAGACATTAAATTCATGCAGCGGTTCGACAACATCTATCAAATGATACTTTACCGTTCTCCCGCCAACCGTATATTGATCCAAATCTTTGCCCGTTCCGATATCCATTCTCTTATAAACCTGACGGGAATCGGCGGATATAATTTCACCCTGTAAATCCAGGGCAAGTCTGACCGCCATGTGCGTTTTTCCGGAAGCGGTCGGCCCCAAAATGACGATAAGATTTTTTGACATATCTCCACGGCTGCCTGCGCGTTGGAATTTCCCGGTGTGCCGTCGGCAAAACGATTTTGCCCGCCACGCCCCCCAAACCGGGAAAAACCCAAAAACAAAAAATGCCCCGGTCGCCGGAGCATTTTTTTGTGTTAAGTTTTGTTGATTGCAATTACAACGGCTGAACGTTTGCCGCGCTGGGACCTTTGGCGCCCTGTTCGATATCGAACCGAATCCGCTGACCTTCATAGAGCGTTTTAAAACCTGTCCCGACAATGGCGCTGTAATGGACAAAAACATCGCCGCCTTCATCATTCTCGATGAAACCGAACCCCTTCTTTTCGTTAAACCACTTTACCTTTCCTTCTGCCAAAGCTATAACCCTCCTTTAAAATTTTTTAAAACTCCACAAGAAATAAAAAAACCGCATCAATTCTTTCAAAAAGAAGAATCTTCCGCGGTTCTTTTTTTTCTTGTAACGATTAGCACTAACTACTTCCCGAACTTCTGTACAGTTGCTTTTATTTCGCAAACACTAATAAAATTTTTTAGTTAGATAACATCACTGAATCATAAAATCAAGTTTTTTTTTAATTTTTTTTACCCGCCTGTCGACAAAGCTTTTCGCGCAAAACGGAAATCAAGGCCTTTTCTTTCCCCACATAAAAATGATCGGCGCCGGAAATGATTTTTACATCGGCCTTAATCCCGCGCGCCTGATTTTTCAGCAAGCCGGCGTCACAAAACGAATCGGCATCGCCGCAAAGAATAAAATCCACCTTCCCCTTGAGGCTCTCCCAGTCAAAGTCAAAATAATCCATCGGCGGAGAAACAAAAAAGCTCCAGGCAAAAGGATTGTCTTGAGCCGCGATGACTTTGGATCCCACCCACGAGCCGAAGGAATACCCCGCAAAAATCAGATTTTTGATCCCCCTTTTTTTCAGATAAGCGCAAACCGCGCGAAGATCCGCCTGCTCGCCGACGCCCTCGTCATAGCGACCGCCGCTCGCCCCCACGCCCCGGAAATTGAATCGCAAGGTGGTATGGTTTTCCGCCGCGAAAGCCCTCTGAATCGCCTCGACGACATTGTTATACATGGACCCGCCCATCAGGGAATGAGGATGACAGATGACCGCGGCTTTTTCCATCGATGGTGCAGACATAAGCGCCTCAATCACGCCGGCCTCACCCGGAATCCATATTCTTTCCTCCATAAAATCACCTCTAAATCGAACCCGCCAGGTGGCAGGCGCAAAGATGCCTTTCATCCATTTTTTTCAGCTCGGGCGTTTGTTCAGAGCAGATCGCCTTCCTGTACGAACAGCGATTCCGAAAAGCGCATCCCCGGTCGTTTTCCGCGACGGCCTCTCCCCGGATGGCTGTTTTCTTTTCTTTGCGGCGGGGATCGCAAGACGGAATCGCCGAAAGCAGCATGCGCGTATAGGGATGCAGCGGCTGGTCGTACATTCTGGGATTGGGCGCCAGTTCCACCAATTTGCCCAGATACATGACCGCCACGCGGTCCGCCAGGAAGCGGATGACGTTGAGATCATGGGAGACAAACAGATAGGTCAGGCCGAAATCCTTTTTCAAATCCACCAGCAGATTCAGAATCTGCGCCTGAATGGAAACATCCAGCGAGGAAACCGGCTCGTCCGCGATAATCAGTTCCGGATGGAGCACCAGCGCTCGCGCAATGCCGATGCGCTGGCGCTGACCGCCACTGAATTCGTGCGGGTAACGGCGGGCGTGCTGAGCGCTCAACCCGACCTTGGCCATGAGATCCAGCGCTGTCTTCTCCCGCGTTTTCTTGTCGCCGATGCGGTGAATGGTGAGCGGCTCTTTGATGATGCTCAGTGCCGACTGGCGCGGATTGAGCGAAGAGTAGCTGTCCTGAAAAATCATCTGCACGCTGTGGCGGTAGGCCTTGAGTTCTTCGGCGCTGAAAGAATCAATATCCGCACCCTTGAAAAGAATTTGTCCCGACGTGGGTTTTTCCAGCCCCGTCAGCAGCCTGGCCAAGGTGGACTTGCCGCAGCCCGATTCGCCGACCAGGCCGAGCGTCTCGCCCCGATCAATGGTCATCTCCATGTGATCCACGGCGCGGACCGGCCTTTTTTGGGGATTCAGGAAACCGCCGCTCACAAAATAGGTTTTGCACAGCTGATGAATTTCAACCAGTTTTTCCGCCATAGACCATCTCTTTCATTCGCCTGCCGCCCACCAGCACGCCACGTGGTGGCCGGAGGTTATCTCCGCCAAGGCGGGTTCTTCCCGTCGGCAGCGCTCGATGCCATGGGCGCATCTGTCGCTGAAGCGGCACCCCGGGGGCATGTGATACAGATCGGGAACCGAACCGGGAATGGTCCTGAGATATTGCTTACGATCCGGTCCCGACGCGATGGCGGCTGGAAGGGATTCGAGCAGTCCTTGCGTGTAGGGATGCAGCGGCCGGTCAAAAAGATCCTCGACGGCGGCGCTTTCCACAACTTTCCCGGCATACATCACCGCGACCCTCTGGGCGGCCTGCGCGACCACACCCAGATCGTGCGTAATCAAAACCACGGTCATCTTGTTTTTGCGTTTGAGTTCATCCATCAGCTCAAGAATCTGCGCCTGAATCGTCACATCCAGCGCCGTCGTGGGTTCGTCGGCCAGCAGAAGGCGCGGATGGCAGGACATGGCCATGGCAATCATCACGCGCTGACGCATGCCGCCGCTGAGATTGTGCGGATAATCCCGCGCCCGTTTCTGCGGCTCTGCAATTCCCACTTCTCGCAAAAGCTCCACGCTCAACGCCATGGCCTGTTTCGCCGGCAGCTGCTGATGCAGACGGATCGCCTCGGCTATCTGATCGCCGACGCGGAAAACCGGATTCAGCGACGTCATCGGTTCCTGAAAGATCATGGCAATATCCTTGCCGCGGCGGGCGCGCATTTCCTCTTCGGACAATTTCAGCAGATCCGTTCCGGCGAAAACGATCTGCCCGCCGATAATCTTGCCGTTGGCGGGCAGAAGGCGCATCACTGAAAGTGACAGCACGGTTTTGCCGCAGCCGGACTCGCCGACAACGCCCAGGGTTTCGCCGGCGCGGACTTGAAGGGACACGCCGTCGACGGCTCTGATGCTTCCCCTTTCCGTGTCAAAGACCGTTACCAGATTTTTTATGTCCAGAAGAGGCTCCATGGATTATTGCTTCGCGCGGCCGCGCAGAAATTCCACCAGCAGGCGCACCGGAATGCCGGAGGCGCCTTTGGGGATGTAGGCCTTATCCTTCGTCGTCCAGGCCGGGCCGGCGATATCCAGATGCACCCAGGGGAAATCGCCGACGAATTTGCTCAGGAACGCCGCCGCGGTGATCGTGCCCGCGGGACGACCGCCGGTATTTTTGTAATCGGCAATATCGCTTTTGATTTGCTCGTGATAATTCTCCCACAGCGGAAGCTCCCACACGCGCTCGCCGGTTTTTTCCCCGGCGTTGCGGATTTCGCGTTTGAGTTCTTCATCGGTTCCCAGCATCCCGATGACTTCCTCGCCCAGCGCGATCACACATGCGCCGGTGAGCGTGGCCACATCCACGACGGCCGCCGGTCTGAACCGCGCCGAGTAAGCCAGCGTATCGGCCAGAACCAGGCGTCCTTCGGCGTCGGTGTTGAGCACTTCTATGGTTTTCCCCGAGTAGGATCGGAGGATATCTCCCGGCTTGTAGGCCCGACCGTCAGGCAGATTTTCCGTCGCCGGAACGAGACCGACGATATTGAGCGGCAGTTTCAGATCCGCCGCCGCACGCAGCGCCGCAACGACCGCGGCGCCGCCCGACATATCCGTCTTCATCTCCTCCATTTTATCTGACGGTTTGAGGGAGATTCCCCCGCTGTCGAACGTCAGTCCTTTGCCCACCAGCACAACGGGAGCGTCTTTTTTTCTGCCGCCGGAATATTCCAGAATAATAAACTTCGGTTCTTCTTGGCTTCCGGATGCCACCGCCAGCAGAGCATTCATACCCAATTCCTGCATCTTCTTTCTATCCAGAACCGTACACGTCACATTTTTTCTCTTGGCCACTTCCTGTGCTTTTTGTGCCATGATCGAAGGCGTCATTTCGTTGGAGGGCGCAGAAATCATATCGCGCACAAAGCAAACCGCGTCGGCAATAATTTTGGCTTTTTTCACAGACGGCTCAATCACGGCATACTCTTTCGCATCGGCGATGATATTGAATTCATCCATCTCCTTGAATTCTTCCCGTCCGACGGTTTTATACGGGGTATATTGATACAGCCCGAGCAAAGCCCCCTCCACCGCTGCCTGGACGATCTGATCTTTCTTGCCGGGAATAAGATTCAAATTCACGGACGTCGACGCTTCCTTGACATTCATCCCGCGAAGATGACGCATCACTTTGGCAAATGCCGCGCGCAATTTTTCGAGATTGAATTCCTTTTGCTTTCCCAAACCGACCAGAGCGATTCTCTTCGACGGAAGATTCCCGCAGGAATAAGCAACGGCTACCTGCGACGCCTTGCCTTCAAAATCACCGTCGGCCATTAATTTGCTGATAAGACCGCCGCTTTTTTTATCAATCTCCAGCGCAATGCCCGATAATTTCTTGCCGTCTTCAAACAACGTCAGAATCACTGCCTGGCTTTTGGTTTCCGCAAGCATTCCTTTTTTGACAAAAACGTTCAATTCAAGACCCTCCTGCTAAGAATTGCTTCGTTGTAACAATGTGTGACGGACGATAGCATATAAACTGAAAAAGTCAAATATTAAGCAGAATTCATGTTTAGGAATCACGGGTATGAACCCCAAAGCAAGCTTTGGAAACTATTCCGCAGCAAGCTGCGGGGTATTAAACCCTCCGTTGCGCGGGATTGTTCGACTTACAAATTTCAATGCACTACGTTTTTGAAATTTGAGTCTCACAATAAATGTAGGGACTGATCCCCCGATCAGTCCGATATGGCAAGTCGGCGCTATCGGACAATATGACCCTATAGTGCCCTTTAGGGTATTTAGGTTAGATCTCGCCCTGCATCAAAAGGGGAAATGTGCCTTATTTGTTCTTTAAGAAATCATTCGGGGTAATACCAGCTTGCTTTAATATGGCTCTCAGCGTTCCTTCCGGTATATCTCCGGGATGATTGGGTATGGTTGTATAAAGACTTGTGATTTCATTGTACCAGATTTCATGACTTCCCGCCGCTTGCCTGTCAAAAGCAAAGCCAAACGATTTAAGGCGCTTTACAATATCACGATACCGGAAACCCGCCAGTCGTCCCACGTTACGCGCTCACAATCATCGGATAATCAAATGAGTCTTTAATCTCGGATATTTTTATCTTGCCGCGGCGTTCTTTTCTGGCTTCCAGTAATTTTTTGGCAACATCACGGGCAATCTCCAGTGTTTCCGTGGCGGTTCGTCCCTGAGCAACCAAACCGGGAACATCTTTGGATGTTGCCAAATAAACCCCTTCCGGCAATTTTTTGACATGAATTTTAATGATTTTTTCCATGATTTTCCTTACATTCTATTAATCTTTGTATGCCTGTATTCTTAAATAAAATACAGTAAATGTCAAGCACAGACCGGATTTATACTCTCTTTTCAGTATCCTTTGAATTTATATTAAAAATCTCTTTCATTTTACAAGGGTGACGGACGATAACATATAAACTAAAAAAGTCAAATATTAAGCCATCATAACCAACAGACCCTTTTTAAATGAATTATTAATTCTCCGATCCAAATGCTGACAACAATAATCGCCCCTATGAAAATGGACAGAAAAGCATAACGCGCCATTCTTTCAGATGGAATAAAAAATATTATAATAAATAAAAAAATACAGAAAACAAAAAACACTTTTACATAGAGAATATGGATAAAAAAGACAGAAAATGAAAATATCATCGCCGGAAAAAAAGCGGCAGTACGCTTGCCAAAGGCTACGGCAAAAGTCCTGTCACCGCTTATCTTATCAACATCATAATCCATAATCGTACTGAAGGCATGGAGACTCATGACGCAAAAGGTAAACAAATACGCGTGTAACGGCAATGCAGTCGCATCGTCAACAAAACTGTAACCTAACGAAAAAGGCGCCAAAAATCCGATAATTCCCGCAACGACTGCATCCAAAGGAGGTTTTGTTTTCAGACGCCAGGGAGGAGTCGAATAAACATAAGACAACACAAGTAAGGTCATTGTGAAAAACACATTGGGGGGGACTTAAGGTTGCCAGCGATACAGCAAAAAAGACAACCGCTGCCGCTAAAGCCGTCCGTCC
>Ga0116190_1002077_pt1 | contig 16330 bp, 12 predicted proteins | sample AD_JPNTR4_MetaG_FD_89808 | JGI IMG/M metagenome (GOLD analysis project Ga0116190, IMG submission 89808) | Active sludge microbial communities of municipal wastewater-treating anaerobic digesters from Japan - AD_JPNTR4_MetaG | ecosystem: Engineered > Bioreactor > Anaerobic > Digestate | place...
TGACAACATTGAGTTTGAATTCAGGTTCATACATTTTTCTGTTGTACATACTTCTCACCCCTCTAAGATGAATTTTATCATTCTCTTAATTATCATCCAAATACTTCATGGGGTGAATATGCACCTGCCTTATATTTCTTCAAATCCAAGTTCCTTTAAATATTCATTAAGTTTCTTTTCTGTATTAGTCATATTTGTTTTTAGTTCCTTTATTTCCTTTAACACATTGTCTATATCTATTTCTTCCTCTTTTTCTGTTGTGTCAACATATCTGCTTATGTTTAGGTTGTAATCATTGTCTACTATATCCTGTTTTTCTACTACTGAAGAATATTTTTCAATGTCCTCAAATTTGTCAAATGCCTCAACTATTCTTTGTATATCTTCATCCCTTAACTTATTTTTATTTCCGTCCTTAATAAATCCTTGGCTTGCATCTATAAATAAAATTTTTTCTTTTCTTTCCTGTGGTTTGTTCTTGTTTATAACCAACACAGCAGCAGGTATACCTGTTCCATAGAATATATTTGAAGGAAGTCCAATTACAGCTTCAATTAAATCATCATCTACAAATCCCTGTCTTATCTTTTGTTCTGCACCACTTCTAAATAAAACTCCATGTGGTACAACTGTCGCCATCATTCCCTTATCATTTAAACTTGCCACCATGTGTGATACAAAAGCTAAATCACCATAGGATTTTGGAGGTATTCCATAATGAAATCTATCATATTTATCATTTTGTGCCTCCTCATATCCCCAATTCTTTAGGCTAAATGGTGGGTTTGCAAGTATCTTATCAAATGTTTTTAAATGTCCTGCCTCTGTGTGCATTGGATTTCTTATTGTATCTCCCTTTTGTATGTCTGCTCCCTTTGCACCATGGAATAACATGTTCATTTTACAAATTGCCCAAGTTGAAAGATTTATCTCCTGCCCAAATAAAGAAACATTTTTAGGATTTCCTCCATGTTCCTTTATATATTGAATAGACTGAATAAGCATACCACCACTACCACAGGTAGGGTCATATATTCTTTCTCCCTCTTTAGGCTTTACGATATTCACCATTACCTTTACCACTTCAGCAGGTGTATAGAATTCTCCACCCTTTTTACCACTCACATCTGCGAATTCCTTTATAAGATATTGATAAGCGTCCCCTAAAACGTCCTCTGACTCCAGATTTGAATTTGCAAGGTTTACACTATCAAATTTAAGTATAAGTTGTGAAAGCTTTTTATCTGGAACTCTTTCCTTGTCGTTATAGTTCGCTGTTGTAAGCACCCCAACAAGTTCGGCATTTTTAGGACAATCTTCAATTGCCTTAAATGCCTTATCAAGTGCAGGTCCTATATTTAGATTTAAGTCTCTAAGCTTTTCCCATCTTGCTGCTTCTGGTACAAAGAAGGATTCATAAAGTGTTGGGTCCTCCAATAGAATTTCTATTTCCTCATCAGGTATCCCCTGCTCTTTAAATTCATTTTTTAATTTTTCTCTTTCCTCATCAAATTCGTCATTTAATCGTTTCAAAAAAAGCATACCAAATATGTAGTCTTTATACTCAGAAGCAGAAAGCTCTCCCCTTAATATGTCTGCACAATCCCATAGTATTGATTCTAATTCCTGTAAAGTAAGCATTGCCATTATCTCAACCTCCGTCTATATTAAAAAATACTTTATAAATACTTTATTCACAAAAATATTTTAACATAAATTCTAAAAATCAAACACACTTTTTCTTATTCACCTTTATTCTGCACATACGCCTAATCTCTTAATTTTTTTGATATATTTTTTGTCAAGTATTTCCTTGCATCCAGGTAAATTTATACTACAAAACAAAAAAGCCCTGATTTCTCAAGGCTTCTATCTATCGTATCAATATGTTGTTCAAATTTGGTGGAGCCGATGGGATTTGAACCCACGGCCTCTACCGTGCGAAGGTAGCGCTCTCCCAGCTGAGCTACGGCCCCCTATTAGCCTTATATCTGGTATATCTTACAATTGATACAATCCATGGATGTATTTTATCATATACAATGTACTTTAGCAAGAGTATTTATCCTTCTACTCACTCTTCTTGATGCAAAATTTCGTTTGAGGAAAAAGAACATGTGGTATAATTGTAACGTCAGTTATTTCTCACGAGTTTTAAAGGATGAACAAGCTAAGAAGAAGTCAGGAGGAGTGACGGAAATTGAAAAGGTACAAATTCAGAAAACCTAGGAGGTATATGGTTGGTCTTATTTTGATTATCGCTGCAGTGGTTATTACTTTCGTAGTACTTATAGTATACAATAACAATCAGACTAAATTCAATAGATCTTACAATGATTTCACTACGCTTACCATACGAGAAGTATTTGAAAATGCGCTATCGAATTTGACAACTCAATTCAACATGTTTACTCCACCAGTATTAATTGGAAGTGATGATATTGGGAATACATATTCCCTAACTTTTTCTGATGATCAATTACTTATGAAAATTAACGGTCAGGTCGTACAAGATACCGATACAACATATGAAGAAATATATGCTAAGGCGTTGTACAACATCGTGATGAAAATTCCACCATCAGATTTTTCAGCTCAAGATCCCAAAGCTCTGAGTAATTATCTGACAGAATCAACATACTATTATGTCAGAAAGGATGGAACAGATTTTCTCGTATTGACGGGAAAAAATGTGCGGAACGAGGCGACAGAGTTTTGGTTTATGATAAGGAAAGTAAATGGAAAACTTAGAGTGAATGTTGAAAAGATAGTAGTGGATGGAAGAACTTTAACGCCAAGTGAATCCAAACTTCTTCTCTCCAAAATATACAAGAAGACCATTGACACTGATCTGATCGACGCAATAAAGAATAGTTATCTAAAAGGTTTTACATTATCATCCATAGGAGAGACATTTGAAAAACTACCAAATGCGCGATGGAATGTTAAAGATGAAAACCAGAATTTGGTCGAACTGAACGCAACCGAGGTCATTGATGGAAAAGAAGTAGCTTTGACTATTGGATTCAAGATCGACGAAGTGGGGCAAACGGTGGTACCATATTTCCTTGTAAATGGGAAGGAAATTGAGTCAAGCAGTATTCCTAACTACTTGAAGTACATTTACAGCAAATATGGTCGGATATCTTCTCAGGAAGAGTTACAGGCACTTGTTGATAGAATTTTACGTTCGAATGTTCCGAACACTTCTGAGACATTTGGAAAGCTTTTTTCTGAAAAGCTTTCTAACTTGGAATGGAATATTTCATACAAGACCACAGGTACAGAAATAAGGATGGATAGTATAACAAAAGAAGGCTCTGAAATCTCTCTAACATTTCTTTTTTCCAATGGTTCCATTTATCTTGTTACTGGCAAGATAGATGGGAAGGAAGAAAAACCTGCGACAATACTGAGTGAACTTGCAAAAGCGGCTTCAAATAAAATGGTTGAAGTTGTCCAGAAGGGTCGAATAATAAAAGGCTCCACTTTTAGTAACAACAAGAGTGCATTTGAAAACTTCCTGAAGTCACCAAAGTGGTATTATGATGAAAAGATGGATAGAGTGATTTTAACAGGGACCGGTAAGTACTCATCTCAGCAGTGGAATTTCAAGTTTGTGTTTGAAATTTTCTTTAACCAAGAACCAGTTTTGGAATATGTGTACATGAATGATACGAAAGTAATCGACGAGTTAGTAGACTATATCATTTCTCAAGTGTTTAACGTTGACACAATTGGTTCTAATTTGGTTGAATTAGTTAAGAGTACGATTTTCTACAGGAATACCTATGAAGATATTCTTGGACCTACTGGTTGGACTCTTGACAGAAATTCTGACAGTGTAGTTTTCTCTAACAAGAAGTTGAAGGTACGTTTTTACGTTGAGCCATCGGGAAAGGTGAAAATCTCAGAGCTGACATACTTGGGAAAAGACTATTCAAGTCAGTCATTCGAAATCATTAAACTTCTGGAAGAGGGTGAAAACATCGAATCTGTGCTTGGAAGAGAACAACCAAAGGAGCAACCAGTTGAGCAGAAGGCAACTGAGGAGACACAACAGCAGTCAACAGAAACAGAAACAGAAGATTATGTTCCTCAGTATGGTCAATTTTAGCTTTACGAAAGAGGATATCTTAAATGTTCCTTACATCATACTTTTTTCTATTAGTTCCTATCGGCTGTGGGAGGTAATAAGTTGAGTTCCATAATGTTGCTTATAATATCGTTTATTATTACAACGATCACAATTCCATTATTTGGGAGAATGGCTTACAAATATAATATAGTTGACAAACCTGATGGTGTCTTGAAGCCGCATGAGAGAGTAACACCATATTTAGGTGGAATTTCAATATTCTTAGCTGTCGTGTTTACAACCCCATTTGATCTGATAACAAAATTATCCCTTACTTTATTAGTCCTTACAGGTCTTATAGATGATGTTAGAACGCTTAGTCCAAGGATACGGCTTTTGGTAGAATTTGTGGTTTCGATCTTACTCACGTTCAAGTACATTGGTATCAATCTCCTATCACCCGTATACATTATAGCGATAGTCACCCTCATAAATGCTGTGAACATGATGGATGGTATGGATGGCATATGTGCAAGCGTTTCACTAATATCAGCTGTGGGACTTCTATTTACAGTATCATCAAACTATGACAAGTTGCTACTTTTCACACTCATTGGTGCTCTGTTTGGATACCTGATATATAACTTCCCTCCTGCAAGGATATTCATGGGCGACGCAGGTAGTTACTTAATAGGAGGAATATTATCGATCGCTGTTTTGTCATCTGGCAGACGAGGAGATTATACGGTAGTCTCAGCAATTATTTTCGTATCGATATTTTTTTTCGATCTTATAGCTGGGTTTACAAGGAGAATTTTGAATGGGCGTTCACCTTTCAATGGTGACAGAGATCATATATATGATAAAATTCAGAATAGACTGCAAGATAGTAGAAAAACGCTTTTTGTAGTCATAGGAATTCAGTTGATTATCTTCTTGGCAGGATATATTTCAAGGCAATCTGCAATTATGTCCGTTGTTTCATCGCTCTTTGTAGTCATTATTTACTTTTTCATTGGTAAGGTACTAGGCATACTGAAACAAGATAAATAACCTATAATTCAAATGGTGAGAACCTACAGGAGGCGAAGACTGTGCTGTCTACCTTTGAAGAATTTCTATTGTATGTTACGATCCCTTTGGTTGCGCTCTTTGCACACAAGGAGTATACCTATGAATTTAGTACACCTAAGTATGCTATTTTGTGTGTTGCAACTTTGATACTTGCTGTGTATTTACTCATCAGGTTGTTCAAATCAAAGCAGTTACGTTTTTTTGCTACACCAGTACATTTTGCCTGGCTTACCTTTGCTTTCGTTGCAATTGCATCTACTATCAACACGTACAGAGACAATCCATACTTTTTCAGACAGTCTATTGATATTGCACTCTATCTATTGCTGAACGTCGTCCTTTCGTTTTATTTCAGTTCCCGGTTGAATGATAAATCCAAGATAATCAAATTACTATTTGTATTCCTTTTGACCGGACTATTCATAGCCATAAACGCTATACTGAACTTCTACGTAGGGTATGACCTTTTCCTTGGCAACGTTGGTGCACCGTTTGAGAGGGGAAGCATAAAAGCGAATATAGGCAATGTTATATTCGTTTCCAACTATTTGAACATGCTCCTACCAATCGCGTTGTATTTCCTCCTAAGCTTGGATGTTGGGGCACTGAGTACAAAGAAATTCGGTAGTGCTTTGATATTAAAGATTGTCGCACTCATTTCTGCCATACTTTACTTTGATGTGATTATTTTTTCCCAGACCCGTTCGGAGTATTTAGCACTGGTAGTTGAAGCTATATTGATACCGTTAATCTATTTCTTCTTCATTAGGAAGAAAGAAGATACACATGTGAAACAACTGGAAAAGAAGGATCTAAAGTTTCTTAAAAAACTAAAAAGTCTGAGACGCATAACAGTAGCTGTGTTCGCAATCATGGTAATAATCATAATAGTGATTTATAACACACCAACCGTATTCAACAACTACGGATCATTTAAGATGACTGACAGGTTCAGTGCGATGTCCTCTGTTTCAAGTATAGATGAGAGATTTTTGTCTTGGTTTTCTACCATTTATATATGGAAGAACCACAAAATACTTGGACAGGGTATAGGAACGTATCAGGTGTATGGACTATATGGTATTTCTGATTTGGTAAATGATAAGCCTGAGTACAATTATGGATGGAATAATTTCAAACGTGCACATAACGATTATTTCCAAGTACTTGGTGAGACAGGTATACTGGGCCTCGCTATAATAATTCTAATGCTTGTTTTGCTAACGATCTACGTATTCAAGAATATGAAGAAGATCGAAATGAAAGATGACTCGATCTTGTTTGGAATGCTTGTCCTAAGTGGTATAGTGTTTGCATTCCAAAGTGTGTTTAGTTTCCCAGGACATTTGCTGCCAAATGCACTCTTTGCAACATTTGCAATCAGTGTGGGCTTGGGGAAATATTTTAACAAAGTCAATGGAAAAGAATATGTAATATCTGGTACAAAAGCATTGATAGTAGGTGTGGCTCTTGTCGCAGTTATAGGTACATCAACATATCTCCGATGGAACCATTTTGTTTCAGAAGTGTACTTTAGAAAAGGGAATGAAGCATTCAGCTATCTAAATGCAGTACGCGATTCACAAACACAAATAGAACAATATCTTAGTCAGTTAGATAGTATTGAAAATGAGCTTAAGGACTTCTCAGGACAATTCGAATACCTGAAACCTGAAACCTGGCACAAGATAAAGCAAGGAGAGGCGCAGAGACTGGGAATAATGTATAACCAAAGCCAGTCAGAAGGCGAGAGGGTGCAAACAATTGCAAATATCCGAGCTCAGATTGCAAACAACAAAGCAAGTTTGCTAAGTCAGAGACAGATGATACCAGGTGAGATAGAAAAATACTACACACAAGCTAAAGACTGTTTTGTAAAAAGTGTGCAGATAAATAAAACCTATGGAAAATCATTCTTCTATCTTGCAGCGTTAGCAACCGATCAACTCAGAATTGCACAATTGTCAACTGCTTTGAGGACTTCACCAGAGAAGGTCTTTGAACAGACATATGACGAGTATCAGACTCTGATATTTGAGCCATTTAGATACAGGTACTTTGAAGGTCTTTCTGAGTATGTCAAGAACAATCCAGAAATACTAGATCAGATTGATCTCGCAACGATGCAAGCCTTAGCCGATTCGATAGGCCTTTATGAAACATCGCTAAAGAGTTTCACCGAGAGAAATACATTTAGAGCTTTGGCAATGAGATATCATGGATTATATCAATATGCAAACATAATATTGTATAACTACACGGATGAAAGCGTACAAAAAGCAATGATTGCATACCCGTCAAGATTCTTCAATGGATATGCCAATTGGGTAAGAAAGACTGTTAATATCATGCCCGGAGGTTGGAATAGATTCCCAGACTGGAAGAATGTCGATATTGAATTGGCAACTGGTGGTGCGCAAGACATATATCGATATTTTGCAAACACTACAGTTCAAATTATGGATCCAGTGAATTATGAAGCAAGAGACCTATTAACTGACCTTGCACGAACAGAAATAAGAGCATGTGTATATATGGAAAAGAAAGGCGTTTGGGGTGTTCCTGACGGCGTTCTTGATCATCTTCATGCATTGGCACGTGAATATCGTTCAAGAATAGAGTATCAAGAAAGTCTTTACACATTGGAGCAAATAGTAGAGTGGTATAAAGAACCGTATACCGTGATATCTCAAAAAGTAGCATCACCTGAGGAATGGAAGACAAATTATGGTATGCTCGTTGAGGACTGGAAATCTGCTCTTGACAACATTTTAGAAAAAGATGAAAAAGGATACCTTTCCAACAGTCTTACACCTATGTTTGTAGACAAACTTAATCGTATCTACGACGCATTCCTTCAATCTGATTTTCGAACAATTGAAACAAGTTTCATAGAGGAGATGAATAAGTATCCACCAAGTTACTGGTCTCAGATTAATAAAGTCAGTATCTGGAAAAGCATGTCGTACAATGCTATGAGTGATTTCCAGACACAGCTAAGCGCCCTTAGTTTCTCAGATACCGCTAGACAAGAATTGACTAGTCTGTTACAAAGCGTGATATCAAACAACTTGATGTTAGTATACGAGCGGTACCTACGATTCAAGAGTCATTATGATTCTGCAAAGCAAGAGCTACTGCAGATGGCACAAGAACTTACACAATTCTACAGTGATTTGGACGAAGAGCACATACTTGCCGACTGGTCTGAAGTCTCGTTTAATTCACCAATAATGACGAGTAAGGAAGAAGTCATGAACCATTTGAATGAAGTACTGGAAAAATATAGTGAGCAATAGTAAATAGAGGAGAAACGTCACTCATAGACAGACCGATGCTCCAAGTATCGGTCTGTTTTCTTCAAGACCTAACAGTTGTAGAATGCAATGGACTGTTATAGTATCATGCATATATGGAATTTGTATGCCCTATAATCCGCTGCAAGCAGTTTTTTTCTGATGAAACAACCATTCTATCATCTCTTTTGTTCTATACGCAGGAATCCATGAGGCATGTGGTGAAAAACCTAACGAAGTCATGTAACCCTTTGGGTACTCAGTATACCTGATAGTACCGTCCAATTGCGTAAGTACCTCCGCAATCCTTCGCGAATACTCGACAGGTACTATGTTATCGTCTACAGCATGGAATAACCATAAAGGAATATGCTTTATCATGTCCAATTTCATCATATTCCCCCCACCACATACAACAACTGCTGCAGTAAATTTGCAAGGATGCAGCATCAAAAGTGAGATTGTTCCGAATCCCCCCATAGAAAGTCCAGTTACGTAAATTCTATCTAGATCAATTGGATGCTTATCACATATTATGTCAACGATAATTGATACGGTAGCAAGTAATGAGTTAGGCCGGAATTCATCAGTCGAAGTAGTACGAATTGAAACTCCCCAATACCCGTCTGCCGGGCACTGCGGAGCTAACACGAAGCACGGATGCTTTTCTTGCACTTCATCACTTGCCCAAATAGTTGCACCTTCATTTGCAGTTATCTGTGCTTGGTTGTCATTGCCCCTCTCACCAGCACCATGTAGAAAGACCACCAATGGATACCTCTCTCCAGGTATAGTTTTTGGTTCAAACAACCTATAAGGCACTGTTACAAACTCATCCTCATATATAAACGGCTCAAAACATTCCAAATAATTCTTCTCTGCCATATGCATACCTCCATGTTCAGTATGTTCAGTATTTGACACCATCTCAAACTACCAAGCATATCCCAGACAATTATACTACTCATCACTGATTTCCATGCAACTCGTCAGACTGAAAGTAGAATACCCAAAAGTCATTAGTTATACCACAGTGTATAAAACATAACTATATACATATTAATATATGAATACAGTATTATGAGAGATATATATTTAATATATAATATATCCTTAAGTACGGCTTATATACTATAGGCTCATAAAGATGTTATCATATGGGTACTAACATAGGGTCTACTAACTAATATCGGTGGGAAACAGAAAAAGGAAGTAATGATGTGAATATTCTGCGGGAAATACAAGGCAACAGCATATGAAGAACTTCCAACACATGTATTCATGCGACTTAGCACCAGATAAATTCATCGATTCGTTTAAATGGCCTACAACACTGTTTTCACACCCGACATAGAAAAAATATCGTCAGAGTATTTCAGAAACTCTTGTAGACCATTCTATGGGCACAGGTAGGAGTAAGACTAACCTGAGCTGTCGAGAACCTTAGAGACTACACAGTACATTTAGATGGAAACACTAACAAAAAATCAATACCGAAAAGAGTCAGACGTTAGTCAACCACTCGAAATCCTACGACTTCATCAGAATTTCCATTGCTCTGTCGGTTTGTCCTGGGAACAAATCGATTGGAACTTTCTCCTTACCAAGTCTTGAGGCTACCATAAAGCGGGCACACTCAGTATTATCCCCAAGACAATAACGCTTCTTCATAAGCTCTGCTGTAGCAGGCATATCTTTCATCTTGTTATTGAAGAATGGACATGTTCTTAGTGATGGACATTCCATGGTCTTCTCCCCTCCTGATCTCAACATAGAAATACTTAGGAAAGCTTTTCGTCATTTGCTTCAGTCTGACTCTTTTCGGATAGTAATATTGAAGCTTGTGAATTATACCACATACGATGAGTAACTATAACTTATACCATATTTTACGTATGAAATGCTATAATATATAATATTATTTTGAAATATATATAATATAATTAGTTTTATCGAAAAATGATATATAGACGTAGGGTGCGAAATTCCACAAAGTGATACAGTAAACGATAGAGAAAAAGAGCTGAGATCGTTGATTCTCAGCTCCGTTTATGTAAATACACAACCTCTTCTGGAATGTCTCCAATTCGTAGTTCCTATTGTGGCGATAACATTTACAAACTTGTGTGCCTTAGTAGCATTCTTGAAGAGCGTTTCGATCCCTTTATCATTTTCCTGCAAGAAGACTTCCACTTCTGTAAGTGGATGATACATATACCATACTTAAAACCTCCATCAAGGTAAGTCAGGCCGAAGCCTGTAGGTCCACATCGCCAAAGTTATAGCAGGTTTAATGGTAATAGCACTTCTCCTACCCCTCAGAGTTGTTTAACTATTACCCTCTACCCTCAGAGCATGGAACTTGTGGAGCATCCCAAGGTGACTATATATTCTGCTATAACGTAGTCACTAGCGATAGCTAATGACATAGGCTAATCAACCGAGCTTGCATTTCTACAAGCCCCCGCCTCTATAGGCAGTGGGTAGTTGACAACTAAAGGCCTGCTGAATGGAATTAGATTTATACTTCTTATACTTCCAAAATCAGAAAACGGTACATCTAATTTGAATACTATGATCCAGAATAATACAACCATATAAATTACAAATAGAGTCATAGTTACTTTCCGTGACCTGTTGCTGCCTGCCATATTATACCTCCAACCCCTTCACAGTCTGCCATTTATCAAGGCTTGTTTTCAGTTGTTTCCTTAGTAAGCAATTAGTAGACCAACTCTACCACCCTATTAAACCTGATATTTCGCAAAAGCAAATCGATTTCCTTGCTAATGATAAGACTATAACATCTTTCAAGTTCAATAGAATTGCACGAATTACGAGACATACGCCAATTATAGCGCAAATACAAAGGGTATAACAATATGCAATATAATTTACCTTATATTGCATATTCTGAATCCTTACCATCATGACAAAGAATCTCGAAAAACTCTATCTAATCGCATCAACTCTAACCGTACGAATGCAAATAACGCATATGGTACCACACGCATTGACTCATCTGAGAACAGTCGAGGAGAGGAAGACTAATCTAACCTTTAATGTACTAACCGTCTTGCGTTATACTATTTACCCCGTATTCTGGTGATATCTTTCCGTCGAATAAACCTATCAGGTGGAATTTCTGTTGCCTATCTCAGTACATCGATATATAGGAGTAACATAGTATATTAGTAACATCTATGTAAATGCTATTTCTACATCTATATAGATGTAACTTAGATAATATGTATATAAGTATGCTATATGGTGCTACTATCTAATTCTTCTAACTACGCTGAGTATTATTCGCTGAGTGAACATGTAATATTACATTGGATTAGGTCTATATCATTAACTATGCCATAATACAATTTTTACCTTACTATTTCCTTTGACAGTGAACTTTTATTCTGGACAATGAATTGCAGTTGTAAATCACACTAAATCCTTTCCGATATATCATTTCTTAGTTTAACTTCGCCACATATTAATTCCTCTTTTTCTGTGACAGCAGAGAAACCTATCTGGTTATAACCACTATCTATACCAAGTGTGATATTTTGTGTATAGCTAGTAGTTTCATATAATAGCTGAATAGTGAAAGGTTCAACTTTAACTACTTTAGCAAGGTGTTGTTTTAAGAGACGTCTAACTTTGCCATGCCTTTTAGTTGGCATCAAAGGCTTCCCATCAACAGATAATACATATACCATACTTAAAACCTCCATCAAGATAAGTCAGGCCGAAGCCTGTAGGTCCACATCGCCAAAGTTATAGCAGGTTTAATGGTAATAGCACTACTCCTACCCCTCAGAGTTGTTTAACTACTACCCTCAGAGCATGGGACTTGTGGAGCATCCTAAGGTGACTATATATTCTGCTATAACTAATCATTAGCAAAAACTAATGACATAGGCTAATCAACCAAGCTTGCATTTCTACAAGCCCCCGCCTCTATAGACGGGGGGTAGTTGACTCTGGACAGTAAATGATAACTACACATTATACACGCATTGGTACACTTCAAAGACCTCGGCAGCCTTTAGACCTATCAGTTGGCCATAGAACTGGTTCAGTTGCAAATATGGGCCAATCACCCAGAGTTGCGACTCGTATATGTTTATCAGCTTCGCTTTCTCTTCATAGACATCAGATATATCTACATACAACCTTTTATCAGGCATCCTTGTAGGGTCCGATGTGAAAAGCAACGCATTATTGCAAAGATATGGTTCATACTCAAGCCCGTCTGTACTCACAGTCGCCAAGAAGAGAGCATCTTTCACACATCGACCAATTGCAGCATGGTCTGGATGTCGGTCATTTGACGTATGTGTCAACAACATATCTGGTTTGTATTTCCTTATAAAATTTGCCAACTTAATCGGTAGCTCACTCATCATGCAAAGTGAACCATCTTTGAGACCAATATATTCAAAATTATCCACATTCAAAAATTCTGCAGCACGTTCTGCCTCTGCTTTTCGCACTTCATATCCACCTGTACCAGCAGTACCATCAGTTAGTACTACGCTTGTAATCTCCACATCTTCCTTCTTTCGTAATTTCAACAAAAACCCGCCTGCCCATATATCGATATCATCAGGATGTGCACCAATAAACAAATACCTAACCTTTTCGCCCATATCTCCACCTCCAAATCACCAATAAGTCTATAGAGCGTCGCACACTTCCATTATACAAGAATTAATCAACAAATCCAAGAAACGTATGAAAAATCGTACTGATTCGGAGTAAGTGAAAGGCAAATTAGGGTTGCTCAATAGAAGATTGTGACACAAATAAGGCAGACAAGCAGGACAGAAGATTCTGTCAAATTATCATTTCTATGTACTAATGGTCATTAAATTTTCCGATACCTCATTTCTACATAGAGAAATGAGGGGTTTGTGAATCTAAAAGGACTACACTCTCACGATCGGATAACGAATTACCGTCCTCAATTTCTCAGGTGGGGTTTTACGCGGGTCATTCAAATAGATTTCGTGGTGTTGCCGCAAGCCTGACATCTCAGTTCGATACCCGTTTGCCTCAATACTTGACTTATACGTGTCTGAAGTAGATAATAATTTATGTGGATACTTCAAGTAAGTATGCTTTTGAACTTGTTTTTTTGCCGTCATGTCCGGAAAGTTGCTTTTTGAATTCATGATTTCATCATCAGAATTGGTGTATTTGGATGGACTTATGAAAACTGAAAGAGATAATTTGTTGGAGATATTGAGTTGATAAATTTTAGGTTCTATCTTTGAGGAGTTGAGTTTTTATGAGAAAAATATGGATGAAGGTTAATCCGATTGTGTACGTATTTTTTGGAGCTTTGTTGTTATCTAATTTTTTTGTCTATAATAAGTACATTTGGTTACTTGACGTCTTGGGTGTCATGTTCATTTTCCATTATGTTAAGTTGCACACAGTTGCTAGGAACGTTGTCGTGAATGTCACTGCGAGGGCAAGAGTCTTTTCGAATGAACCTTTCGAACTCAAAATCGAGATTGTATCTAAGAATTCGTCAGTTTTAAGTATAGAGGTGATTCCACCTTTGGTTGTAAAGAATTCGTCACAGTTTTTGACATTAGAACCATACAAATCGTATGTTGTGACGTTTACAACGGCATTTGGGACTAGAGGAATTAAGAAATTGGGGGCATATTCGGTAAAGATTCGGAGTGTCACGAATCTTTTCGATGTGATAATAACGGAAGATATCAAATCAGATGTCCGAGTTCTTCCAAATCTCGAAGAAACTAATGCAATGGTTGAACGTATACTGGAAATGCTTCCCATATTGAAAAGTAAGTATAGGTTTGCAGAAGATGTCTCATATATTAGGAATATCAGAGAGTATGAAAGTGAACCTATGAATAGAATTCACTGGAAGCAGAGTGCAAGAACGGATAAACTTATGGTTAAAGAATATGAGTACTCGGGCACTGCGAAAACTTACATTTTCTTGGATTTGAATCTACCAGCTGGCATATATTCAAAGGAAGCTTGGAGGTATATACATCGAAAATACCAAGAAGATGCGATCAAGGCTACGGCAGGATTGCTTCGGTATTTCTCTGAAAGGCACGAAAAGACAAACCTTTTCATATCTCATTCGCGTGGTGCTTACAGCCTTGCTTTAAGCGATTATGTGCTTTATTTCGATTATCTCGCAGAAGTAGAAGGGGAGATCAATAATGAGAGTACAACATCTGAGTTGCTTGGAGAGATAATCGAAAATGTTCAACCAATCGATACTGTATTGGTAACCAGCATGTTCTTAACAAAGGAGGAAGTTGAACAATTGTTAAAGTTAAGATCAAGATGTGGTAGAGTTGTTGTCCTGTTGATGCCGTATGGATTTCGCGAATCTAAAACGAAGAAATTCAAATCATATTTCGATGTCCCAGTTGAGGTGCGAGAGTTTTACAAATTTGCAAGGGTGCTGGAGGAGGAGAATATATTAGTCCAAATCTGGTATGAGAATACTAGCTTTATGGAAGGCATTCTCGGTATAGCGGAGAAGGATTATATTTAGTATTTAGATCAAATCAAAATGGGGTGTTGTTGAATGGTGGTTTTAGTGAGATTCTTTGTTATCTTGTTTTCATTCACAAGAATAGAACTGAGGCTCTTTACCGATATCCATTTTTGGATTTGTTTAGGCCTTGCATTGGTTACTTTGTATCTTACGTATTATGGTAAGAAGTTGCTATCAAGTATATTTCTAATCATGTCCATCTTGTTCTCGATCTCTTTTCTCAAAGGGCTTGTTGCTGCATTCAGTGTGGCTATATTGCTATCAATGATGAGCCAAAGTAAGAGGTTTTCAAACAAGTGGTTAATGCTATCGCTCTATGTCTTGGCTGTGAGTTTTATGCATAATGTTTTTACACCATTGTTTGTGCTTGCATATGTAGTTTTGACTTTTTCAGAAGATCTCACGGCAAAGAATGGTAAGACTAAATTTCTTGCAATTGCTGCGTTGGTGATATTTCTATTTGCACCACTTCCCGATGCACATTTAGATGTGGAAAGTCTCACACATGGGATTGATTCATCAACAAAGCTCGAAAGTATACAGAGTTCAGCAGAAGGTCTTAGTGCAATACCAAACTCTGCGTTAAGCCATCAAGGTGTTGAGGAAGGTACCAATATATCACAAACCGACTATAATAAAAGACAATCTATGATTCAAAGTTTGGACTATTTTGTTAAGGGCGATTATATATTGGGTTTGATTATAGGTCTAATTTTCATAACATATATGTTCATCTCTGTTGTGAATACGTCGGATGAGAAGCAAAGGAAAAGGGTGATTAGATCGTTACTCCTATCTGTTGCGGTTGTTTCTGTGTTCTTTATAGTGTTGCCAGTTATTTTTAACACTATCAATAGCAAAATCACCAATGTTAGTAGTGCTGAAATGATAGGTAAAAATGAATTATCGGGTTCTCAAATGGTCAATGAGCGTTCAAGCAGTACTCAATGGTCACAAGGCGATGGACTAGGGAATAATGGTTTGAAAAATACTAATGGTATTGATACGCTTACGATTTTGCTCATATTCAAAATTGTGACAGCAATTTCTGGTAGCATCGTTCTGTTTTTACTTATCAAGTCATATATAGGTACTCTCCTAAATGCGGGGAGGGGTCAAGATGATGGTGAGGGGACAGATGATAAACAAACAGAGGGTGGACAATACAAGACTATGTATTCATACGATGATATATTAAAGATGCACGGTGCAGAATTCGTACACCATGCATATCATTATGTGCGTCAAATGCTGTATCCCAATTTAGACCATCTAACGCCTTACGAGCTTTCCAGTAAATTTGAATTTCCCGAGCTCAAAAGGCTTACA
>Ga0116190_1002082_pt1 | contig 16304 bp, 12 predicted proteins | sample AD_JPNTR4_MetaG_FD_89808 | JGI IMG/M metagenome (GOLD analysis project Ga0116190, IMG submission 89808) | Active sludge microbial communities of municipal wastewater-treating anaerobic digesters from Japan - AD_JPNTR4_MetaG | ecosystem: Engineered > Bioreactor > Anaerobic > Digestate | place...
CACCAGGTCCGCCTGGTGTCGGACACCGGGGCATATGCGTCGCTCGGCGGGCCGGTGACCAACCTGGCCCTCGAAGGATGTACCGGCGTCTATCGAATTCCGGCAATCGTGATGGATGGCTACTGTGTGTACACGAATAATGGCGTTGCGGGCGCCTTCCGCGGCTTCGGCCAGCTTCAGGCGAATTTCGCCATAGAGCATCAGATGGACCGGCTGGCCTCGGAACTTGGCATCGACCCTGTCGAGATCAGGCTGCGAAACGCCCTGCGCCCCGGGGATCCGAATCCGCTCGGGCACACCATGGTGGAGTCGGTAGGAGTCATTCCCACAATAGAGGCTGCTGCTCGGTGTGACATCTGGGCCCGGCGCGAGGAGTACTGCCGGCAGTCGTCGGCGCCCTGGCGCAAGCGTGGAGTGGGGTTCGCCACTGAGATGCAGGGAACAGGCCTAGGAGTGGGGCTGCCTGACTACGGGGCTGCCCTCATCAGGCTGTTGGGCGACGGCACATGGACCGTGGGGCTTTCGTGCCCGGAAATCGGCCAGGGCAATTCCACGACATATGCTCAGATGGCCGCAGAGGGCCTTGAAGTGCACGTTCAGGACGTCGAGGTCTTCGTGGGCGACACAGGGCTTGGGCCTGATTCGGGATCGTGCACGGCGTCGCGGTCGGTGTACACCGGGGGCAACGCCATTTTCCGGGCAGCTACGCAGATGCGTGACAGGCTGCGCGGCGAGGCAGCGGGCGTCTTCGGCTGCGATCCGGAAGAGGTTGTGTATTCAGAGGGCGTCTGCCGGCGAGTTGATGGGACGGCTAGCGCAACTGTGCAGGAGATCGCGGCGCGGGCGGCTGCCGAGGGCCGCGAGATCACGGCGGATGGCGCGTTTATCTGGCCGGTTTCCAAGGTGCAGATACCGGGGGCAGTGGGGCTTCCGCACATCATCAACACATACATAACCCATGTTGCCCTGGTGGAAGTGGACGAGATGACCGGCGAGACGAGTGTCCTCAAGGCTTTCGCGGCAATCGACTGCGGGCGCGTCATCAATCCGCAGGGCCTGCGGGGGCAGTCAGAGGGCGGAATGGTGATGGGGATGGGCTATGCCCTGATGGAAGACACGATAATCGAGGGTGGCAAGACCCTGACCCCGAACTTCAGCACATACATCATCCCCACCAGTATCGACGCACCCGACATGGACACCGTCACATGCGAAGTACTGGAACCTTCCGGGCCGTACGGCGCCAAGGGAGTGGGCGAAGCGGTGATGGTGCCGATAGCGCCCGCGATAACTATAGGGATCGACAGAGCCGTGGGGGCCAGAGTCACCCACGCGCCGGCTACGAGCGAGCGGGTGTTCCATGGGATGCGGAGCCGCGACGGCGGTCGGGGCGTAGGGGAGGGATCGACTGCATGAACTGTAAAGACCAAATGTGGCATCCAGTTGGAGCGCGCGCGCCTCGGGTTGACGGCGCCGACAAGGTGGCAGGGCGCGCTCTGTTCGGCGCCGACCTGACCTTCGACAATATGCTGTGGGGCCAACCTGTGAGGACTCGGTATCCACATGCCAGGATACTAGCTATCGATACGTCGAAAGCGGAGGCCATACCCGGAGTCGTTCGGGTGCTCACTGCGAATGATGTGCCCGGCTCGCGGACCTTTGGCGTAGTAGTGCCGCACCAACCCCTGTTGTGCTGGGATCGAGTCAGGTTCATGGGAGACGCTGTAGCTGTGGTGCTCGCCGAATCGCGGGAGGCAGCGCAGATGGCGGCATGCTCTGTGCAGGTGGAGTATGAGGTTCTTCCGTCGGTGTTCGACCCGGAGGAGGCCATCCGGCCCGGGGCACCTCAGCTTCACGACGAGTACCCGGCGAATGTCGCTGCTCACCATGTCGTGCGCAAGGGCGATGTGGAGCGAGGGTTTGCCGAGGCCGACGTGATCCTCGAGCGCGACTACACTACTCAGCTCATCGAGCACGCATACATCGAGCCCGAGGCGGCGGTAGCTCTGCCCGGCCCGGGCGGCGGCGTGACGGTGTACGGTTCCATTCAGAACCCCTTCTCATGCAGGCGGGCGGTGGCAGGCGTGCTTGGACTGCCGCTGGCTAAGGTGAGGATAGTCCAGAGCCACATGGGCGGTTCGTTCGGAGGCAAGGACGAAGTGATGTCGGCCATGTGCGCCCGCGTGGCCCTCGGCGCCCAGCTCACGGGAAGACCTGTCAAGATAGTCAACACCCGTGAAGAGTCTCTGGTGGAGTCATACAAGCGTCATCCATATAGGATGCATTACAAGATCGGGGTGCGACGCGACGGGCACATCACCGCCATGGAAGTTCGCATGCTGGCTGATGCGGGCGGATACGCATCGCAGAGCGCCTTCGTGACGTGGCGTTCCACAGTTCAGGCGACAGGACCTTACGTTGTGGAGAACGTGAAAACCGACATCTATGCGGCGTTCACCAACAACACCTACACCGGCGCTATGCGGGGTTTCGGGTCTCCGCAGGCGATTTTCGCCAATGAATCGCTCATGGACGAAGTGGCGCTGGAGCTTGGGATGGATCCTGTTCAGCTCAGGATGGTGAACGGCTTCGAGGGCGGATCAGTCACGGCCACAGGGCACAAGCTGGACGAGCATACGGTTTCGCTGAAAGAGGTAGTGGGTAAGGCCACCGAAGCTGCGGGGTGGGGCGAAAAACGCGCGCGGCTCCCACTGGAGAACCAGGGCAGGGCGATCAAGCGCGGAATAGGCATGGCGTGCAGTTTCCGCGGATGCGCGCTGGGGGCGGAAGGCGTAGACGCCGCCGCGGCCATAGTGTCGGTGCAGACAGACGGCTCAGTGCTGGTCTTTTCGGGGCTTGCAGAGAATGGGCAGGGGCTGAAGACGATATTCGCGCAGATAGCCGCGACAGAGCTAGGCGTGACGCTGGACCGGGTGGTCTTCATGGAGACCGACACGTCCACCGTGCCCGACAGCGGCCCTACGGTGGCGTCGCGCAGCACCATTATGGGCGGGAGCGCGGTGCGCATAGCCGCTCAGAAAGCGCGTGATGCTCTGTTTGAGGGCGCGGCGGCGAAGCTCGGAGTCGGCCTGGAGCAGCTTGCTGCGGGTAACAACGAGATATACGTGGCTAGCGATCCTGTGAGGCGCATGCATTTCGATGACGCCGTGAAGATAGCGTGGAACGAAGGCCGGCTCATGGCCCAGTTCGGGTGGTACGGCGCGCCTCATGTCAACTGGGACGAACACACTGGGCAGGGGAAGGCCTACTTCACCTATGTCTACGCATGCCAGGTGGCGGAGGTTGCAGTCGATACGCAGACGGGACAGGTGGTCGTGGAACGTGTGACTGCCGCCCACGATGTAGGCCGCGCTATCAACCCACAGACGGTTGAAGGGCAGATATACGGCGGTGTCGCAATGAGCACCGGATACGGTCTGCTTGAAGAAGTCGAGCTGAACGATGGAATAACGAGGACGCGCAATTTCGACGAGTACCTGATACCTACGGCCATGGACGTGCCGGAGATCAAGCCGATCATCGTCGAGAACGCAGATCCTTACGGCCCCTACGGGGCCAAGACTATAGGCGAACCCACGTGCGAGCTGGGCGCGGCGGCTATCGCCAACGCGATTTTCCACGCCACGGGTACGAGGGTGAGGGCGCTTCCCATGGACATGGAGAGAGTGCTCCTAGGCAGAACGCTCAGGCCCATGCGGGGACGAAGGGGGAGTGAGGCCCGGTGATCGAGATGCAAGTCTACAGGCCGTTATGTCTGGACGACGCCCTGCGGTACTTGTCGGAGTGCGCCGAGGCCCAGGGCAATCCTGCACGGCCCATTGCGGGCGGTACTGACCTCATAGTGTCGGCAAGGCATGCGGCGACGGCAGGGGCGGCGGAGCAACCGGCCGGCTGGCGGGTGGTCGATATATCCGGGCTGCCTGAGATATCCGGGATATGCGTTGATGGTGATGAAGTGTGCATCGGCGCTGCGACCACGCACACTGAGATCGAGGAGTCGGCAGTGATCGACAAATCGGCGCCGTTTCTGGCGGAGGCAGCGGCGACTATCGGGTCTCGCCAGATCCGGAACAGAGCTACTCTCGGCGGGAACGTAATGAACGCCTCTCCTGCCGCCGACAGCCTTCCGCCGCTCGTGGCGCTTTCCGCAACGGCGACTTTAGCCTCGGTGCGCGGCAGGCGTGTGGTTCCCGTGGCTGAACTGGTGACCGGGCCATACAGGACGGGCGCAGTCCCCGACGAGCTGCTGGTTGACGTGAGATTTCGGGCGCTGGAACCGAAAGCTCAGTCAGCCTTCATAAAGGTGGGCCGGAGGCGCGCGCTTGCCATATCTAGGCTGGCGGCTGCAGTCGCCATGCTGTTCGACTCGGATGCGAAGATCGTCGATACGCGTATCTCAGCCGGGGCTGCTTTCCCGACGCCGCGCCGAATCGGCCAGGCTGAGCAGGTCCTGCTGGGCAGGGAATACAAGGCTGAGCTTGCAGAGGAGGCGGGGCGCGAGGCGGCTCGGGCCATGGTGTGCGCGACTGGAGTCCGCTGGTCCACAGAGTACAAGGAACCCGTCCTTGCAGCCATTATCGCCAGGGCGATCAGGCAGTGCGCAGCGAAGGAGGGGTTGGACGTATGGCCGGAGTAACCGGAACCGGAACCAAAACCGATGCCAATGCGCGAGGCGGTTGCTGTGGGCATGAAGCGGCCGCCACAGTAGATGTGCGCATGAAGGTCAACGGGCACGACGTGACGGTGAGCGTGCCTGGGTGCGAGCGCTTGCTCGACACGATCAGGGAGAGGCTGCACTTGACCGGGACCAAGGAAGGCTGCGGAGTTGGCGAGTGCGGGGCGTGTACCGTGATACTGAACGGGCAGGCGGTCAACTCCTGCCTGGTACTGACGGCGCAGTGCGATGGGGCTGAGGTTATGACAGTGGAAGGGCTGGCCGAGGATGGGGAGATGCACGCCCTGCAGCGGGCCTTCATAGAGCACGGCGCGGTTCAGTGCGGGTTCTGCACTCCCGGCATGTTGATGTCGGCCAAAGCCCTGCTCGACGCGGACCCTCATCCTGACAGGGACGAGATACGTCAGGCGATAGCCGGCAATCTGTGCAGGTGCACAGGGTACGAGCAGATTGTGCAGGCCATCGAGTCAGTAGCGCGGCAGGCCGGCCCGTCGGAAGATCGGGGTTTGCGGAAAGATCATGTGGAAGGCGGGTGCGAATCGGATGGTGGACAAGGTTCCTGACCTCATCATCGGCAACGGTGTAGTCGTGACGTGTGATTCCAAGTCGCAGGTGATCGAAGACGGGGCAGTTGCTGTCGCAGGCGACCGAGTCGCGGACATCGGGCCTACACAGGACCTTGTGCAGAGGTATCCCGGCGCGAAGTTTGAGGACGTGGGCGGACGCCTGGTAATGCCGGGGATGACTTGCACACACATGCACTTATACAGTACATTCGCTCGGGGCATGCAGCTAGATGGCGAGCCGGCGCGCACTTTCGGGCAGATACTCGAGAGACTATGGTGGCGGCTAGACCGAGCTCTTACCGAAGAGGATGTATGGATGAGCGCCATGATGCCCCTGATATGGTGCGTGCGCAATGGAACCACAACCATACTGGACCACCATTCTGGGCCAAATGCCATACCTGGTTCCCTGGATGTGATCGCCGATGCCGTTAACCGGGTGGGAATGCGCGCATCGCTGGCTTACGAAGTGTCGGACAGGGATGGGGAGAAAGCCCGTGACCAGGGCATCGCTGAGAACGTGCGTTTTATCGAAGCATGCAAGAGAAACCGTTCGCCGCTGCTTCGGGCCACGTTCGGGCTGCATGCCTCGTTCACGTTGTCCGATGAGACTCTCAAGAAATGTGTGGATGCGCCGGGTGCCAGGGAAGCCGGATTCCACATCCACACGGCCGAAGGCATCGAGGACCTGATCCAGAGCATCAGGCAGTACGGGCAGCCCGTCGTAAAGCGGCTAGACAAGATGGGATTGTGGAACGATAGGTCGCTGGCAGTGCACTGCGTGCACATCAGCCCCGAGGAGATCGAGATACTAAGGGAGAGAGACGTGAACGTGGTCCACAACCCCGAATCCAACATGGGGAATGCTGTTGGCGCGGCGCCGGCACTGGAGATGATCAAGCGCGGGGTGCGAGTGGGTCTCGGCACCGACGGCTACACGTACGACATGTTCGAAAGCATCAAGGTGGGCAATCTGATCCACAAGCACAAGGAGGCCAACCCTCAGGCTGCGTGGGCAGAGATCCCGCTGATGGCGTTCGAGAACAACTCCAAGATACTGGCGAAATACTGGGACGTGCCCCTCGGTGTTTTGACCCCAGGTGCGTATGCCGATGTGATTGTGGTCAACTACCGGGCTCCTACGCCAATTACCAGCAGCAACTGGTACAGCCATGTGCTGTTCGGGGTATCCGGCGGTATGGTCGACAGCACGATGGTTGGAGGCAAGTTCTTGATGCGCCGGGGCGAGTTGCTCACCGTGAACGAGCAGGAGATGGCCGCCAAGTCGCGGGAGATGGCACGTGGGGTGTGGGAACGCGCTTGACAGCGCCACCACGCCGGCACACCGATGTGACGATGATGGACGGGTAGACGGGAACCCGTCCATTGTTGTTGTACGCGCAAGATCTGTAGCCGTTGGTAGGCAACATATATGTGCTATGCGCTGCGTGTTCGCTGAGAAAGGCCGGCCTGAATGGCCTTTTGCACCGCCGCCTGAAATGGCAAAGCGACCGGGTGGGACCTGGGCTACCCGACACACAGGGCGCGGTCGGCCTCTGCCTACCTGTCGGCTTTGGATGGCTGATATCTAAGGTGGGTCTGGCACTAGCCTGTAACGATACTGCCCGGTCTGTACATCATTTTGTTCAGAGAGTGCCCGGTTTTGACCGGGAGCAGACAAAACCAGGGATATATTGGTGCTTCATGGAGAGTGTACGGTCGCCTAAGTCCTTTTCGGGCATATTCGAGGGATAGAGGCACATGGCCAGATAATACCAGACTCCTCCGCCTGCGGATTCGACGACGGCGTGATTACAGAAAAAGGAGGAGCCGTTGCCGGCGCGAATTCGGACAATTATCGCCTGCCAAACCAGGCAGGATCTGAACAGGATGCTCGAAAAGCCAGTTCAAAAATGGACAGGATGCCCCAGAACCCCGTTAGGGACCGCCACAGGGGAGCTCCGCACTCAGTAATATCCATAGAGATTGGGAGGACAGTGACCCTCCGCCTCCAGAACACTGCAAGTCTTCCCCAGCGTAATGGCTGTTGACTCCCATCATATGGAACGGTATACTTGACATGGAAGAGGCCTATCAATAAAGGAGGACTTATCCATGAACAGACATAATCAGGATACCAGTCCTGGCGGTGTCCCGCTGCCGCGCTCGGGCGGAGTGGCCGTCTCTTCGGATCCCACGCCTATCGGTGTGAGAGAGGCCGTTGCTGTGCCGGCCGGTGCTGGTCTGTCGTCTCTGATTCGCGGCAAGGCTGAGAACGGTGTTGTAATGCTGTACTTGTGTCCCCTCTTGAGCGGCGCTGACAGTGTGGATTCGTTTCAGCACAGCGGAGACAGCGCGACGGCCGTCGCATCTGCCCGGGCCAGGCTTGAAGAGAGCATAGACAAGGATGTATCGGAGGAGGGTGAGGCTGCAGCCGTCAGGCTCACTGCCACAGAGACTAACGTGATGAGGCTCCTGGCCGAAGGCAAAACCAACCGCGCGATCGCACACGAGATGTTCATCTCGATCAATACGGTGAAAACGCATGTAAGAGCCATATTCCAAAAGCTGGGGGTCAATACTAGAGGCTGCGCTGTCACCCGGGCTGTCGTCACAGGGCTCATAGACTGGCCGGGACCCGAGGCGCCAAAAATCACCCGTTTGGGTAATACCCGTAAAATGGTGTAGATGTTATGCTGTGGATGCAAGCGCGGTCGCGGTGCGGCCGTTTGGTCTCGGATCGTTCCCTACACGAAAAAGGAGGTGGCAACCGTGTTTGAAGTCACAGCAGGGCGAAAGCGCCGGATGAACGTGTCGGTGAACAGCTTCTGTGTCAATTTCATCCTGTGGGGCTATCTCATCACCATCGGATAGCCGGTCTCTTCAGCGTGCAGTCTCCGTAATCCTTACAGCGGCGCTGCGTACCGGATCTCGTACTCAGGCGTACCGGAGCCAACCTTGGGCCTGGTTGGTTCCTCCCTATCTGCGCAATTACCCACCCAAGCAAGAAAGGAGGGGGCACCGGTCTGCAGAGCAGATGCAGACGTCGGTTGCTCTGTTCTTGGCATGGACGTTCACTCGCTAGACCCAACTACTGAGTACGCACTTGCTCCCAGCGTGAAATTAGTCGCTGCCAACGATGGCTACATCATAATGGACCCGGAAGACGGTGTGTGGGTCAAACTGATGCGACCTGCGGGAGCACTGCTCGAACTGGTGTTGGATACCAGTATTACAGAGGTGATCGACACCGTCGGCAGGAAATATGGCAGCGACACCCTATCTGAGCTCATGGATCTGCTTGAGGAACTGCGAGCCGAAGGTTTGTTGATCCGCACCAGGCTTGTGACGCGAAGAACGCGAGACAAGAGCTCAGGGACTAGATATCGGCGCTCTCACACCGGCACACAAAGGGCTTTCCTGGCGGTCACCGACAGGTGCAACCTGAAGTGCTCCACGTGTTATCGTAGCACGGGCCATGACGATGCGCCGACTTGGCAGGTTGAGCGCACGATATCGAGGGCTGCCAACCTGCGCGTAGATGAGCTTGTGATTACCGGCGGCGAGCCTGCGCTTCGTCAAGACCTGCCGGACCTGCTCTATGCATCCCAGCGAGCGGCTCTCCGCGTTACGCTGGCGACGAACGGCACCCTCATTACCCCCGAACTTGCAGGCGCCATTGCGAACGCTAGGGTGCGCGTGCAGGTGAGCCTGGAGTCGCCCAGTGAACGCGAACACGACCTCATCAGAGGGCAGGGTTCGTTCAAGGCCGCATGCCGGGGCCTTGGGCTTCTGGCCGAAGCGGGAGTATCGGATATCGAAGTAGTCTCTACGCTCCTGGATCCTGAGGTGTTCTCACCCGACGACATGATCGCTTTTGCAGCACAGTACCGTGCCACATTCCACGCCAGTCTATTCCAGGAGGTAGGTCGCGGCGGATGCGGCCTCAGGCGACCGGCGGAAGATGCCGATGCGCTGGCCCGATCGATGCTGCGATACCTGATGCGGCGCGCAAGGGAAGGATCGATTCCGGAGAGCGCTCCGTTTGCCGAAGTCGTCGGCATTCTTCCTCGGCTTGGGTGTGGAGCTGGGAATTCCGTAGTGGCGCTGTCGGGAGCGGGCGACGCCTATCCGTGCCACCTGCTGATGCTGCCGGAGTTTAGGGCTGATCTATCCAGTCTGATCGACTCGCCTGCCGAAGTACGAAGGCAACTGAAGCCCAAGGCCTGGGATCCGGAGAAGGATTACGCGTCAGACATGTGCAACAGGTATCTGCAGCTTAGCCCGGAATGGCGTCTGCCGGGGGTCGACTCCATACCTGCGTGTGAAGGATGTGACATTCGCTACTTCTGTGGGGGAGGCTGCAGGGCTGCGGCATATGCCGCAACTGGCGATGTGGCCGGGCGCGATCCCAGCTGCGAGTCGTACCGAGCTCTCATTTCCAGCCTGCTTTGGGCATGGGATGACAGAATACCTGTGATCTACAATCTCTACCAGGCTTGTCACCGGCTGGGTCTGGATCTGTCTCAATGAGTTCCATCGCATTCTACGCGGTAGTCGGCGTGTCAGTCGCCGTCAGGACGGTTGTGTCCAGGCTGCCGGCGAACAGAAACCGTGGCGTCGATATCGGCGACAAGTTGCTCTGCGCCATTTTGGCACTAACCTGGCTTGCCACCGGTCGGGACCCGCTCGCGGCGACCGGGATATCCTGTACCAATCTGCACCTGAAAGTGGTACGCGCGTCGGCAGTGGCAGTCCCTTTGCTGGCGGGGGCCAACATGGCGCTGCAGAGGCGCATCTTGATTCGTCATGGCGACTGGGTGTGTCGGGCCGGGGTCAACCCGGGAGGCGCCTTCGCGGCTGTTTCGAAATTGCCGTTCAGAACTGCCGTGCTGGCCGGTTTGGCCTACACGTCGTCCGGGGCTCTCCTTGAGGAGCTCATTTTCCGCTGGCTGCTGATGGCATGGGTTGCGCGCGTGGGTGGTCCGCTCGCAGGCATGGCGGTCCAGGCAACCTTGTTCGGACTGATACATGCAGCGCCCATGATTGCCTGTCAAGCTCCGATTCAGGTGGCATTGTATGCGTTCGTAATGCCGCTTGTGTGCGCCTTGGTCTTCGGCTGGCTGACAGCAGCCAGCGGAGGTGTGGCGTGCGCGTGGATAGTCCATTGGGCATTGAATTACATAGCTCTCGTGTCGGCGCTCCGCTCGGGAAGGAAGGAAGGGCCCTCCGCAGAATTAAGAGAGTAATCGGGCAGCATCTGATATACTGCTATGGACGGACGGGCACACTACACTGTCGCCGGAGATGATATGTATCTGGTGTGCTGCCGGGAGGAGCGCGACGCGGATGTTTGTTGACTATATCGAGATTCGCGCCAGGGGTGGTGACGGAGGAGCAGGCGCCGTGGCGTTTCGGCGCGAGAAATACGTGCCTCGCGGGGGCCCGGCCGGTGGTGACGGCGGGCGGGGTGGCAGCGTGATTCTCCAGGCAGACGAGGCGTTGCATACTCTTGTCGATCTTCGATATCAGAAGCACCTGCGCGCCAAGAACGGGCAGCCCGGCGCAAGCAGCGACAAGACGGGAGCCGACGGCGAGGATCTGACCGTGCGGGTACCTGTCGGCACCATTGTGCGGGATATTGGCACGGGTGAAGTCATTGCTGATTTGTTGGCCCACGGGCAGCGTGTTGTGCTGGCCCGCGGAGGCGCGGGCGGGCGCGGTAACGCCCGGTTCGCCACTGCTGTCTACCGTACTCCGAGGTTCGCCGAGAAGGGCGAAGCCGGAGAAGAACGCGTTGCATCTATGGAACTGAGGGTGCTGGCCGATGTGGGCCTCATAGGCTACCCCAATGCAGGCAAGTCCACGCTGCTATCGAAGATCTCCTCTGCCAGACCCAAGATCGCCGACTACCCGTTTACCACTCTCAGCCCGGTGCTGGGTGTAGTGAAGGCTGGTGATGACAGCTTCGTCGTGGCAGACATACCTGGGCTTATCGAGGGAGCCGCCAGCGGCGTAGGGCTTGGGCACGAGTTTCTGCGTCACATCATGCGCACTCGCCTCTTGGTACACGTTGTGGACGTGTCTGAGTTCTCCGGTCGCGATCCGATCCGCGACTACGAAGCAATCCGACGAGAACTGTCGCTCTACGAAGCGGGGCTCGAAACCAAGCCCGAAATCGTGGCGGCCAACAAGATGGACATGCCGGGAGCCCAGGCGCGTGCTGGGGCCCTGCGTGATGCTTTGCTGCCTGAAGGTGTGCCGGTGTACAACATATCCGCCCTGACGGGCGATGGCGTTCAGGCCCTGCTTTACGCGGTGTCCGCAAGGCTTGCGCAGTTGCCGCCTGAACAGCTTCCGATTGTGGAAGGCAGCGAGCGCGAGGAGCCTCGGCGCTATACTGCACGCGGCCCTCGCCTGAGAGATGTGTCCATCTCGCGTGATGGTGAAGTCTTCGTCGTGATTGGCGAAGGAGCCGAACGTCTAGTTCAGCGTACCGATCTTGATAACGAGGCGGCTCTCAGAAGATTTTACGGTATGCTCACGCGCGCGGGCATTGTAGACGCTCTGCGCGACGCGGGGATGGGCGAGGGGGATACCGTTCGCATCGGCGACACAGAATTCGTGTTCGCCGAGTCTTACAACATGGAACGCGACTAGCTACACTAGTTGCGCAGGATTAGGTGGTTGCATGCAGCGCATAGGGATCATGGGCGGCACTTTCGATCCGGTACATTACGGGCATTTAGTCACAGCTGAAGAGGCATACCATCGTTTTCACCTCGACAAGGTGGTGTTCGTTCCGTCTGCGCATCCTCCTCACAAGCTCGACAAGGTCATCACGTCTCCCGCACATCGTTACATGATGACGGTGCTGGCTACGATGAGCAATCCCCATTTTGAGGTATCGTCAATCGAGATTGACAGGCCTGGCCCATCCTACGCTGTTGACACCGTTGCTGCCTTCAGGAGGGATTACCCGAACGATACAGCGCTCTACTTCATTACCGGAGCAGACGCGATCCTGGAAATGCTGGGGTGGAAGGATTCGACCACACTCCTTCGTATGTGCGATTTCGTGGCGGCAACACGTCCTGGATACTTCATAGCCGACGGCAAAATCGCCGAAATATTCGGAGAGAATGCGCCGAGAGTCCATTTCTTTGAAGTGCCCGCCCTTGCCATTTCGTCCACCGATATCCGAGCGCGCGTTCGCCAAGCACGCCCTGTGAGATACCTTTTGCCCGACATCGTCATCAGCTACATCGAGAGAGCCGGGCTCTATGTCGTGTGACGGCGCCTGAATATCCCAGCCTGCTTCGCGAGAGACTATGACCGATGGAGCGAGGTGCTAGGATGAGCAAGACACTATACGTGGGGAACTTGCCGTGGGCGGTCACAGATGATCAACTTCAGAACGTTTTCTCGCCGTACGCTGAGGTGATAGCTGCCAGGGTAATCACCGACCGCGAAACGGGTCGGTCGCGCGGGTTCGGGTTTGTAGAGGTGGCCACTGACGACGTGGATCCGATTATCCGGACGCTCAATGGGACATCATTGGGCGGACGGGAAATTAGCGTGAACGAGGCCAAAGACAGGCAGATGAGAATGTAGCGGCCGGGTTCCTGAGCCAGCGTCGCCCCCCGGGTTTCACCCGTTGGGGGCGATGTGCTATTATGGATGCAGGCTTTGTGTGAATCACTGGAGGGCGTGCTCGGTGGATGGTGAAGTGCTCGGGCAGATCAGAACCCGACTTCAGATGGCCATTCCTCATTCCAGATACGAACATAGCAGGCGCGTTGAGGAGGAAGCAGCACGCCTGGCGGCGAGATTCGGGGCTGACTTGGAGGTGTGCGCCACTGCCGGGCTTCTGCACGACTGCGCTCGCGACCTGCCTCTGGATCGTCTGATCGCTCTCTGGCATAGGCTTGGGCCTGATCGAAAAGGCCCTGATCCCGTCACGTTCAGCTCCGCGCTCCTTCACGGGCCGGTTGGGGCTTTAATCGCCTGCGAGGAGTACGGGGTGCGCGATCCTCGCGTGCTCGACGCCATCAGCCGTCATACGGTGGGAGCTCGAGGCATGACCGTTGAGGACAAAGTGGTTTGCCTGGCCGATTACATAGAGCCGGGAAGGCGTTTTCCGGGCGTGGATTCCATCAGGAACCTCGCGCAGCATGACCTGGATTTGGCGCTCATCTGCGCGCTCGGCGCAACCATAAAGCATCTGGTGGACTCCAGTGCTCTCATAGATGCGGATATAGTAGTGAGCAGGAATGATCTGCTGCGCAAGTCAACAATGATGCCTAAGGTTGGTGATACTTCTGCACGTTAACACCGATATACGTCCAAGCGATCTCCCGTCACTTCCCCTTGCGATGCTTTCCGTCTCGGTAGCATTGGAGAAGAAAGCCGAGGATGTTGTCCTTCTGGACATCTCCTCAGTCTCCATCATGGCCGACTTCTTCATGATCTGCACAGTCCGCACCGATACGCACGCTCGCGCTGTCAGGGACTCCGTAACGCAAGCTCTGGAACGCGCCGGTCTGAACCTGCGAAGGCGCGAGGGTTCTGACGCGTCGGGCTGGGTCTTGTTGGACTGGGGCGACATCATAGTCCACATATTCGGCCCAGCCGAGAGGGAGTTCTACAGCCTGGAGAAGCTGTGGGGAGACGCTCGGGTCTGCTGCTACGATACGGAGGCCCCCTCGGTTGAGCATCGCCCGGCGGAGTAATCTGACCGACGCGATCAAGCGGGCACATAACAATGGCGCGTTCATCAAATGGCGCGTTCATCGCTTGACTTACCGCCGCCCTGGGGCTATAATGGGATCTGCTTGATAATTCACGATGGAAACGCGATGAAGAGGAGCATTAGGTGCTGAATGGCTTTGAGAGAGTCGGGGGTGGGTGCGACCCGACAGCCGGAAGGCATCGAACTCGCCTCCAAGCGGCGCGGGTGAACCTGAGTAACCTGCGACGGTCGGCGCCGTTACAGGCCGAGAGGCGTCCGTGATCTGTTACGTGGGGCTGTAGCTCAGCTGGGAGAGCGCTTGAATGGCATTCAAGAGGTCGAGGGTTCGATCCCCTTCAGCTCCACCATTCTTCTTTTGTTCGCCCAGGTCACGTACGTGCAACAGGGTGGTACCGCAAGTAAGCCTTGCCCCTGGCAGTCTATCTGTCAGGGGTTTTTTGTTTTCCATAGCTTGTTTACTTCGCAAGCTCATGTCGCATGCTTTCATCTGAGGGAGGACTACTGATGCGCGACAAGTACTACTTCGAAGACGTGGAGCCCAAATGGCAGGAGCAGTGGGAGAAGGAAGGTCTCTATCGCGTTGACGAGACCCCAGATAGGCCTAAGTTCTACCAGCTGGAGATGTTCCCGTATCCGTCGGGCCGCATTCATATGGGCCATGTGCGGAACTACTGCATAGGCGATGTGATGGCAAGATATCGTCGGATGAACGGCTGGAATGTGCTGCACCCCATGGGTTGGGATGCCTTTGGCCTCCCGGCTGAAAATGCGGCGATTCAGCACGGCGCCAACCCGGCAGTGTGGACGAGGGAGAACATCGCCCACATGAGAACGCAGATCAAGCGCATGGGCTACAGCTACGACTGGGCGCGCGAGGTTGCGACGTGCGACCCTGCGTACTACAAGTGGACACAGTGGCTTTTCATACAGCTGTTCAAGAACGGTCTGGCTTGTCGGAAGTCGCAGAAAGTGAACTGGTGCCCATCATGCGCCACTGTGCTCGCCAATGAGCAGGTGGTAGATGGGGCGTGTGAGCGATGCGACACTCCCGTCATTCGGCGTCAGTTGGAGCAATGGTTCTTCCGTATAACCGATTATGCCGAGCGTCTGCTGTACGATCTGGACACCATGCCGGGCTGGCCGGAGCATGTCAAGACCATGCAGCGCAACTGGATCGGCCGGAGCGAGGGTATGGATCTCGACTTCACAGTCGCCGGCACAGGCGAAAAGCTCACCGTGTTCACGACACGCCACGATACTGTATACGGCGTGACCTACCTGGTGATAGCCGCAGAGCATCCATTGGTGGAACACCTAATTGCAGGAAGACCCAACGAGGACGAGCTCAGGCGGTTTGTATCGGAGATCATATCCCAAGACGATATTGTGCGGACGGCAGAGGACGCCGAGAAGGTGGGAATGTTCACAGGCGGATATGCGATTAACCCCGCTTCAGGTGAGCAGGTGCCCATCTGGATCGCAAACTACGTGCTCATGGACTACGGCACAGGCGCGGTGATGGGCGTACCCGCCCACGACCAGCGCGACCTGGAATTCGCGAGGAAGTACGGCTTGCCGGTAAAGGCAGTCATAAGCCCGCCCGGCGGAAGCATCAACGGCGACACCATGGAGTCTGCCTATGTGGAAGACGGGGTGCAGATCAACTCGGGTCAGTTCGACGGCATGCCGTCCGGCGAGGCTAAGCCGGCCATGGCGCGCTATCTGGAGTCATTGGGCAAGGGCAGGCCTACAGTCCATTACAAACTGCGCGATTGGCTCATTTCCCGGCAGCGGTTCTGGGGCGCGCCCATTCCGATCATATACTGCGAGCATTGCGGACAGGTGCCCGTGCCCGATGCCGATCTGCCGGTGATGCTGCCGACCGGGGTGAAGTTCATGCCCACCGGCCAGTCGCCGCTGCTGGACTGTCCGGAGTTCGTTAATACTACGTGCCCTGTGTGCGGTGGACCGGGCCGCCGAGAGACGGATACCACGGATACGTTTGTCTGTTCGTCATGGTATTTCCTGAGGTATACGTCGCCCCAGTGCCACGATCATGCCTGGGATAGGGCGAAGGCAGACTACTGGATGCCGGTGGACCAATACATCGGAGGCGTCGAGCATGCCGTCATGCACCTGATGTACGCCAGGTTCTTCACCATGGTCATGCGCGATCTGGGGCTGGTCAGTGTGGATGAGCCCTTCAAGAACCTGATAACCCAGGGCATGGTGCTCCTCGGCGGGCACAAGATGTCCAAGTCCAAGGGGAACACTGTTGATCCCGACGATA
>Ga0116190_1002088_pt1 | contig 16284 bp, 28 predicted proteins | sample AD_JPNTR4_MetaG_FD_89808 | JGI IMG/M metagenome (GOLD analysis project Ga0116190, IMG submission 89808) | Active sludge microbial communities of municipal wastewater-treating anaerobic digesters from Japan - AD_JPNTR4_MetaG | ecosystem: Engineered > Bioreactor > Anaerobic > Digestate | place...
CGCTCGAATGAAACGGCTTTGTCGCTAAACCCTCTGCCCAAAATGGCCATTGTGTCTGGTGGGTATCCAAGGCGGGCGAACAGATCCAATACCATTCGGAACATATCTTCCAAGTTCATTTGGCCGCCGACACCGTAAAGCGCCAGACAGCTGCACAGTGGTCCTAATCTCCTCAAGCGCAAACACCCCCCTTTGCAGCACATGTTCGTAATGCCACCAACTGAGTCATAACTCGTCGCTCCCTGCTGGTGACTCTAGAAATACCCTTAGGGCATTCAAACACTTTGGATCTTCTTCCTCGAATCTCTCTCCCGCCCACCCATGCAGGCGCGGGTCAGCTCATCTGGTGGTGTTCTTGGCCTCTCCAGTTCGAGCAGTGTTTGGAAGGAATGGGTCAAGCCATTTCCAAGCATCTTCGAGATTGTGCACGACTCGTTCGATCTGAAGCAAAGAATGACTGAAATTTCGTACATGAGAATAGCGAATGCTGCCATCGCCTGCCTGAATGTGGAAATGGGGCTTGTCCGACTTCTCGATTTCGGAAGGAATCTCATTGAGGGCGACGATCGAACCGGAGATTCGACATGTTCCCAGCTGTTCGAGCCGCGGCTGATGCTTAAGAAGCATGTTCCAGACCGTCAGAGGTGAAAGAACCATGAACTCCAGGACTACTTCCAGAGATAAGGTGTCTGCCCTGTTCATGGAAACCCCTTCTCTATTAGTCCTGCGTCGTCCCCGATTCCTTGCCCAACTCCTCCCTAGAGCCCGGTAACGCGTTCTAGAAGAGTGTTTACCAAGTCCGTTTGTGAGAATACACAGTCTTGGAACTTGCTTCCAGCAAGGGAACCGTTTCCAAATCTGCACCTGTCAAATCGGCAATGCGCGAATACTGAGTCGTAGAAGGACGCCGAGCGAAAATCGGCCTGGGCAAACACGCATTCTTCGAATCTCACGCCAGATCCACGGACCCCGCTCAAGCGGGCACGCTCGAAAACGCACCCGACAAATCGCTGCCCTACGATTGACCGGTGCAAGTTAGACCCGATAAAAGAGCAGTTTTCGAAAATAGCCTGGATCGTTGTCTCATACCTGCAAAAGTCGAATTTGCAGGCAACCACGGTAGTTCCACCTCCCAACTGGCCAAGTGCCATCATTTCTGAGAAAGAGAAGTCGATTTGTTCCAGCACGAGTCTGTGCAAGACATCTTCAACTAAGATTCCACGGAGGTCCCATAGACCCTCTTTGGTCCTACCAAACGGAGATTTGACTGGAGCCAGGAGCTGAGCGCGCAGGCCTGCAGTAGAAACGCCGCTCCAACGATCTCTCAGCTGCTTGCCCTCACCTCTGCTCATCGCAAGCTCCCTTTCGGGCTCTATCTGTCAAGACGGCGCGTTCGTTCTACCTCACTATTTCGTCCTGAAGAGGCGCGAAGCAACAAACAAGGCGATCGCTGCTTCCAACGCATGATATAACCACGTGCCAGGATTACCACCCCGCTGGAGAGCAGCGAGCATCATAAGCAACGAATACCCCCCGAAAAGTCCGACGCAAAGTGCAGCCAATCCCTTGAGCAAGCACATGTTCAGTTTTCTGCCCTCTAAAAGGTACATTAGGTAGTTCAATTCCGCGTTATTTGCGGGGCTGACGCCTGTCTCCCTGGCGCACCGACGGGTGAGAACGGAGCCTAAAGCACAGCGTTTTTCAGCGGACCGCCAGGTTCGTCTCGTAGCCGAATTCAACAGCTAGAGTTGAAAAATGCGACGTTTGTACGATAGTGCTTTATCCACGATCCGCGCTGCATCTGGATCACGGCCTTCTTCTGGATAGAAGATGAGATCAGTCAACTTGGAGATTGGCATTGACACGTTATGTCCAATAATTCTTAACCATTCGTCGGTTTCTGCGACCGTGCCTTCCCCGTTTATTATCTTCTGAACCAGAGCAACCAGCTCTTCTCTGGAGCGAGCAAGAGCTCCTCTCTCATAGAGCAAGAGACGTTCTTGTATATAGGCCAGGTCAACGTCATGCTGAAAAAGCTCCTGAGCATCTTCGGGCGCTATTCTCGCTTGCCTTGCGAACTCAGCGATCAGTTCTTCCCTGGCTTGCTTATCAGTAGAGGATTGGATTTTCTTAGCCAGTTCAATCGTCCGTTGATTCATCGTCACTGAACGGCAGCACTGATTCAGCTGCCAAATCGCTCTCGAGCAGTTGCGTCAATTCATGAGTTTGACTCCCCAGATTCCCCCCTTTCGTCGGGAACGCGAAGGCTCCTCGCCAGGTATTCGTCTCCCGCTTCCTTTCGCGTGCAGTGCCTCTGCTTGTCTGAGGGAAAAAGGTGACTGTCCCGGAATTCTCCATCACGGCAGTTTCTTTCTTGCCTGTGGAGGGGCGTTTGCTACCTTTTTGAGGTCGAAACCGCATGGCGCAGTTGCACAACGTTCAACCGTCAGCACATTCCCGATCCGGTACTCGTGAAGCTTTTCGAAGTAAGCCTCCAGCAGCTTGATTGTCTGGTCGACGCTGTCGATCTTTCGTCCGGAGTCCACCAGTCTGGCGAATACTTCGCCAACGGTGATTTCCTTCCCGAGATACGAGACTGCTCCATAGGGAAATACTCTGCCGCTTGTCAGTCCTTCAAAACCTTCGATTCGAGCATCCAATGCGGGGATGAGGAACTCGTGGGCGGCAGTCTGAAATGCTCCATAACTGAGACTCACCGGCAACTTCTTGGTAGTTGTGGTCAATGACGGGAAAACCTAGGAATCGCTTTCCAACAAGGCAAGCTCCGCTTCAAGCTCGCGCGTGGGCCTGGCGTATTTTCGACCTGCGTCGATCAAGGAGCGTAATGCAGCCCATTTGAAAACGTTTTTCAACTGCTGCAAGGGAGAATCGAGCAATTCGTGCGTGTCGACTTCGATGGCTAGGGGAAGATCTCCGTATCGTTGGTTGATCTTTTGATACGTTGGCTCAGGTTCGTTTTTCAACCCATATCGAATTGCCAAGGTCACCCACGAGAAAGGCGCTCCTTCGAGATAACCGGATTCCGTTATCACCTTTTCAACCTCATCCCGAACAAGGGTAAGGGCCTCAATTTCACGTGGGTTGTTCATGGCTTTTGTGAGCGCAATACCAACAATTCCCAATTTACGGTTGTGCGGCGGTTTCTTGATCATCGGTTTGTTTTGGGCGTCGTGCGATCACAGGCAATTTACACTTATGCTTATTCATTAACTTACAGCCCCTCGAGTTGCGCCGACTTGCCCTCGTTGAACCGCCTCCCAATGGGCAGTTTAGGCAGTTTTGGAAACAATCCCTGCTGCTACCTAATTGGGCAGTCTTGGGGCAGTCCCTTCCGGAGGCAGTCTTGGAGACAGTCCCTTGCTGTTCATTAATCGGACCGTTAGCGCGCGGCGGTTGAGTGACGCGCCGTTTTGTGGCGCGTTGTACCGAAACCCCGCCCTGCCTCCGGAGTGCCCGCGTTCCGGTAATGCTTTCCATGCGCTTTCGGGTGTTCTCCAGAACCATTCGCCAGTAGTTGCCAGTCCGTCGGTCAGCAGAGGCCGTTACCAGGCAGTGCGGTGCGATCGGTGTGGGATGAGGCTCGAAGCTGGTCAGTTGCGGGAGAGCGTAGTACACGTATTCAGGATCATCCAGTCGAATCTCCCATTTACCACCGATTGTCCTGCGGTAGGTCTCGCCCACGTAACGAGCGAGACCATCCACGATCTCCTTGGCTTCTGGCTTCAGAAGGTCATCCACGGTGGCATACCTTTCTAGATTCGGTTTGCGCATCTTATCTTTGAAATTGGGCTCTTAATCGGAAGGTCGAGAGCTTCGGACTTCGATAAAGGTTGTCGGCCCGCTTCTGCCGCTCTTGAACCACGGCTCCGGTATGTCCTAATCTGAACATGCTTCGCCCCCGTCACTTACACGACTGTCCCGTGGTCCGATAACACTGGCCGTGGTCCTGGTTGCGTTGTACTGCACAAATCTATTCCTTCAAGCGACTGAATCAGAAAGGCCCTGCGATCCTAATCCGTAAGCAGCGTCCCCCTGATTCCTCCACCTAATTCCTTCGTTAATTCCTCCAGTCAAAACATTCTCTGGTCCTTCTTCTCGCCAACAGGAGTGCTTCCAAACACAAACTTCCGGATCGGAGTCAAATGACCATTCACACAGAGGATGGCGGGTCCACCCATCGGAAGATCGGAGGTGGCAGGGCACAGAACTGCACAATCTCCGGCATGACACGTCGAATTCTCCAGGAAGGCAAGGAACCACGATATGTCCGGTTGGAGTACCGTGAACGAATCGTACTTTAAGACAAACTCAGGATGCCCGTTTCGATAGCAGGTGTTCGTCAGCATTCGCGCATTGCGTGACTACACTGGTCTTTTCAACAAATTCCAAATGCGTTGTTCCAAAACACCTCTCTCGCCCTCAAACTCCTGACTCCGCCAGCCGCCGGTACGGCGAACACCGCCTCGTGCGATTGACGCGACTTTTTGCCTAACAATCCCACGGCACGTTACCTTCGGTGGTCGGACACCAATTTTACCATCTAAAAAGAAGAATTGGTTGATTTTATTAGAGATAACAGAGAGGCAGCTACACATCCGTGTTATCCGCGTTATCCGTGCTATCCGTGGGCTTCTTCTCCCACGGATAGCACAGATCACACGGATGACACGGATGGAATCCAATCTTAGCCTCACTCGCCGGTATGCTTTCGGCGTCGAAATCCTCAATGAGGCGATTCTTGCAACTGGCTCTAAAGTGTTCGTTATTCCCGAATTTCCTAAATCCTCCCGCCGGTCTTTGACAGAAGCTCTTTGAGCGCCTTCGTGGGTCCGGTGGCAATAGCGGGGACGACCTCCAGGCCAAACTCTGCGAAAGCACGACACCTGCTTTGGTCACCAAGGCACGCGTGCAGACGAGCCAGAAGCAGCGCCGCGCGCGTGGTCGTGAGACCAGGCAGGAAGATGCCATATTTGCCTGTCCGGAGGTCGTCCACCGAGATGCTCTGCCAGAAAGTCGGGAACGATTGAAATTGCTCGAAGAAGGGAAGGCCACGGGTTTGAAGCGCGGCGAGTACATCCTCGCACGCGTGGGGGTCATGATACGCCCACCAGAAGTCTTCAAAGTCGGGGTTCGGCGTGAGACGTTTCCTGATTTCACATTCGGTGACACTCATGGCTTCCGGGCGAGCAGGGATACCCCCTGCGACAACGGGCAGAAAATCCAAATGGACACCAAGATCCACACAACACATTGGCTCTGAGGAGTGCTGTTGTACCGCAACACAACAGACCACGTGTCCCTCATGCTTACAGTATTTGAGTCCGGTCCCCTTGAACCCCCGAGGAACCAAGACGCCTGTCAAAGCGGCAGCAAGTTCTGTCAGGAAACGTTTTTTCATTGTCTGAAAAGGCGGAAAAGTGGCCCCCCGAGTTTCCGTCTATATTGGTCGGCTCGTGGCCAGCTCCGTGGGTTCGGTGGAAGGTGCATACGCTGCCTAAGCCTCAGGTTGCTGAGGCTAGAATGGCACAATAGTGCGACCCTCCTCGTCTACATAGTCTCCTTTGCCTTCTGGCTGACGACGGGCGGCTGCCAGTACGGCACCAGGTACCTCATGCCCCGCAATTTCCAACGTGGCCTCCTCATACCCAATATATCCCTCTATTTCACTTCGCCCCCTGGAATCCAGAATCTGAATTTCGAAGACGAAGCCTTGTTGGCGAGCGGGTTCGTCGTGAGGTAGATGCATTACAAAGTACCGTTGTTTCCTTTTCTTCATCCGACGCGCTTCCTCGCTATGCCCATCCCTTCTCTCGCAGATACAGAAGCCATTCGTTTCTAGCAGTTGCTCCTCTTGGGAACAGGGACAAATAGCGGGGTCCGAGAAAGACCTCAGACAGTAGCTCACCGTAACTCTGAGCCAACGCTTCTGACTCCGCCGAGTCTATATAATGCAAATGGACGCGACCGTCAGGCGCAATCCAAAACACTCCTCCGCCCGAGTCCTCACCGATCGGGCAGGCTTCGCGAGGAGGCAGGACCTCCGCCCACCTCCTCATCAAGGACTCCAGCGGCGGAAAGGACGATTCACCTGAGCCGAAGAGCACGAACAGATCGAGCTGCGCACCATCGGTGAACCGGAGAAACTCCAGATAATCAGCAGGCAGGAAGGGGAACTTTTCCACCAGTGTCTGGATGAATTCGTCGGGGCACCCATTTGCGGCACAGTCAAAAAGCATCTTGAGCGCGTCTCGCTTGTCACGGTCCGCAATCAGTGCCGCGATCTTTTCCTTCCAAACCATGGTCAACGCCCTTTTAACATGAGTCCACAACCTCGGGAGATTCCAATCTTCAAGCGCTGCCCCTGTGATTTCCGGTCGCTATTCCCCACGATCACAATATCGTTGGCGACAAGCCGATGTCCGCTCTAACTTCATGAGCGAGATAGCCTGATGTCCCTCGGGAGCGGATCAATCATTGTCACGGTTCCTTCACTACTTAAAGTGTGAGTCCTTCTCGATCGCTTGAGACTCATCGGCCATCCATTCGATCAGTTCGAGGAGGGAAGACCATTGCAGCGTCTCCTCACCTTCCTGGACACGCGTCCCATCAAACGCCCTGACCGTTCCGTCACAGACGTTCAAAACGTACACTTCGCCGGCATGGTCCATCACCTGTATCCAGCCTGGCGGTATACTCGGGAATCTCTGTCGCAGAATTCGGGTGGCTTGAACGGCGCCGGTTCTTCGCTGTTCGTCACCACAGATGATGAGTTCAAAGGGGTCCACGCGAAACTCTTTTTCAATAAGCTGAAGGCCTCTTTCTCCAGTTTCCCATCGTTCAGTTTTGTGGCAGCAAAAATCAGCAAGAGTGGGACTTGGATTCCACCCGGGTGGTTTTCACTTTATTGTGATTTTGAAGACCAGCGATTCGAAGTCAGGTGAGTGTGCCATCCCGTGGCTACAGTGATAAATGCGTTCAGTGGGTGACACCTCCTGAACCCACATCCCCGCATTTTCGGTCCACTTCTCTTCGACAACCTGACCTCCTTCATACCGCATCTTGTAAACGTTCCAGACCCACAAGCGTCCGTCTTTGCTCTGAAACGGGTACTCGACGAAAAGCTCATAACGTGAATCGTTCCAGGTCCTCAGCAACGAGACCCTTTCGCCATTTTCAAGGCGAAACCAGCCCTCGATCTTCAGGTCGAAGCCCTGCTCTACATCGCCTTTCGATGATAGGAATTCGCCTCGCACTCGCCCCTGCGGGGGAACAGTCAACGCATCAGCCGTTTTGATCCGAAGCCCGTCCCAGAGGATGTAGTCCGGGCGTAGGCTCTTGTCGGGAAATCTTTTAATGTGGTCCAGCATTGCATACTGGATCGTCAAGCCGCTGTCAGCGTAGTCGCGGACCGGGATTATCTCGTTCATTGTAGTTTCTTTAGTTGATCTTCGGATGTCGGGCACTGCACGGGCGCAGTTCCCAAGTCTCCGGATCTCCTTCAAACGCCGACCCTACCGGTGCATCGAGAATTCGATCTTGCGTACCTTCAGCCTGGGTCCTTACTCGAAAAACCGGGCTACGTCGTAGTTGGCAATACTTCTCGCTAGCCCCACTGGGGAAACGCCATAATTGTTCTTGAGATCGCGATCTGCGCCCCACCTTAACAAAAGAGAGATCATTTCCCCCGATCCTTGAGAATAAAAGACCGCCTTGCTTAAGGGAGTATTCCCGTGCTTGTCCCTTGCATCCACTTCGACACCAAATCGGAGCAACATTTCTGCGATTTCCAGCCGGCGCTCTTGTGCTGCGAAGTGCAGTGCCGTATAACCGTTAGCGTCAGACAAGGAAGCGTTCGCTCCCCCGCGTAGAAGTAACTCGACAAGTTCCGTACTGCCGTCGATCACGGCGTGCATCAACGGCGTTCTTCCGTCGGCGTCCCGTTCATCAGCCGGCATACCAGCGGCCAAAAGACTTTTGACTTCTTCAGCATCGTTCCTGAAAACTGCGTCACGTAATTTGCCCATATGTAATCCTTTCCGGTCTGTCCAGCGGCTTTGTGGTACTTGCTCCTTATGTTGTGGCAGTTCTCGCAACCCTTGACCGGTTAGCGCCACGGTTTTCCCCTCGTGGCTGACACGTCCGCTGTAATTTGCCCAATTTTCCCTCCTCCCCTACTCCGCTCTTCGATCGGCTGCGAACGCTGGTGCCTTGGTGGCGCGTTCAGAGTCGGCCTTCGTGAAGAAATACTCCCGCAGGGCTCTTTCCTCCCGCTGCCTGCATTCCACTGGGTTCCATTTGTTGGCTCTTCTCCAATCCCGATGCAAAAGCCATCGCCAAGCCTCTCAACAAAAGGCAGGGGAACAGTCACAAGGCGCTCAATTCCAATTAGGTCTAAGTACTCGACCGAAAAAACTCATCCAATAGAGTTCTGGAACGGCTCTTTTCAGGTTGACACCGACTGCCCTAACAGTTTGTTCGTGTTTTCCGGCCCGTACTCCAGATGTCAAATTGCCATGTTCTATGCGCAGCGTGGCCCACCGGTATTCGGTATCTAGGTGGCTCGAACAAAGCGTCACTGACCTCATTTGTTTTTCTTGGCACCGGTCGATATCGCCTTTTCAAGTGCTGTCGCAAAGACCCGCCTGTCTCGAACCCCTGGGAAATTCGGCTTTTTCCTCGGCAACTCGCGAATCGAGCGGGCCAATTCAACTGGAAAAACTCGATCCCACGCTTTCCCGCCGAAATCGTCAATGCAGGGTTGACCGAATGTCTCATTCGGCTCCCTGCTCTGTACCCACTTACCGCCAGTGTGATGGATAATGGACTCGCCCAGGTATTGCCCGATCAAGTGAGCCAGGTGCTCCAGATCCGATAAATCATCTGGAATACCTCGAGCGGTGCATTCCCAGTAGGCTGACTCTGCTTGCTCCAAAGACTCGACTGAGTAATCGCACTTGAGGGGGAAGCCAAGGTTCTCTAGGAGAAACTCCAGATTCTGGGGACTTTGACCTGCTTCCTCGACATACTCACGGAAGCGAGCTTTGAGAATCGCCGTGAGATTCCTTGCCATCCATTCACCTCCTCTGGAGCTCCTAACGAATGTCCAGTTGAAATCTGAATCCCTGAACACCTTCACTTCCTGGCTGCCGCTATTCCGAGTCCGGGGATCAAATGAAAGGCTTACAAGCGAGTTGAGCGCATGCTCTTCACGACTTGCCCCCTGAACGGAGTTATTCCTCACGGCGACTGAGCGAGCGCAGTTTTCCGTCCCAGTCAACCACAGCGTCTTGAATCTTCCATGTAATCAACCAGTCAACAATCAGGGACCATCCAGACGGACGCAACTGAACGGCCTCGCGAAACGTCAGCACATTGAATGGTATCCCACACTTTTTGAGGAAGCTTCTACTAGTATCAAGGGAATCTTCGTCCTCTTCGTTGTAGTAACTCTCCTCCACAAATGCCATCTCGGCACAGTGCATGCTCCGACCACGTCCGATATCTGAATTGCCACGACTTCGGTCTTTAGCATCTGGCTGATTTCTGGAGGAGGGCAAAGTCGATAACTTCTTTTGACTCCACGGCGGCCAGCCAGCCAGTTTCAACCGGAGAAATCACCACTTTTCGTTTCTTCTCATCGGCAAGCAGGAGGTCATAAGAGGCAGGGAGTCCTAATTTTGGTTGCTTGCCGGCAGGATCAGGCAGACTTTTAAGACGCGAAGCGATCAGCTCAATGAGGGCTTCTCTATTTTCGGTACGAATGAACGAGAGTTCCACGTTCATGAATCACCGCCCCGGTGCATTCTCACCAAATCGCTATTGGCGGTGCCCTGATACTCGTCCACGCTCAAAGGCAGCCTCGGTCGTCGAGACCCAAAACCGGCGTCGGCCCCGTTGGCTACGCCAACGAGAAAGGGTCTCCAGCTCGGATACCGATTCTACCACCTAGAGGAATTAATAAGGAATTAATTAGTTGATTTTTCTAGAGATAGCAGACAGATTCATTGGTCGTCCTCCGCAGGATCAGCCGAGGAGTTCCCGCTACCCCACAACACTAGAACGGTGAGGATCAAGATAGTTGAAACCCGTCTTCTCAAACCGCTCCTCCAAGGCTTCGAGTCCGTGTGTCTTCTTGAATATCAATTCCTCTTTGGTGATAGGTATCAGCCACAAAAGACGCACAGGTTTCTTGAAATCCGGGTGATTCATGATCTCAAGCGTAGGACCATCTAGGTAAGGTAAGGAAATCAGCCCAAAATTGCATGAGGATCCTGGCAGCCAAGAGCGGCCCAAATTTACCGTGTGTCCCAGACCCAAGCGAGCTGATGTTCTGTGGTAATGCGCTATCGCCGTCAGCAGCTCGACGTGTTTGTCAGACGACAACGGGCTGAACAAATGTAGTTCTATGGGGGCATCATCGTGTTGTCCAGCCATCCCGCAGGTCGCGTACGTCCACATTTCACGTTTATTCGTGGGCGCAAACTCAAGTACACAGAAGTCTTCGGGAAGTTCATGAACCGGTCCTTGGTTCCACCGGAGTACGGTCCCGGGAGCCCCCCAGACGGATTCGTAGTGTCGTCGAAGATCCTGAACGTATCTATTCCTTGGTCTAGTCATTTCGAGGAAAAGCTCTTTTTTCTTTCCCTGCGGTACTTAGACCGACACGGATCCGCCCGAACAACCCTTAATTCTAATTGTCACTGAAAGAGAATAGGGGCACCCACTCAACACCGTCCTGAATTCCTTCCTCGCTGGAGCAAAGAGACCTCAATCGAGTAAGGCAGTTCATCATCTCGGATCTCCCGTTGCAGAAAGCAATACCTGAACCGGCCCAGCTCGATTACCTTGTGGACGAATAGCCCCCGATTTGAATAGATTGCTTTCTCTGCATACCACCTATCCGAAGCAGGCACAGCGTCGCGCAGCTGGCGGTAGGTGCCGGAAGTCCCTAACAGCAGCGGAGCTGGCGGCAGTACGATTGGCTCCTCGGGCACGACTGAGGGATCCCTCCCTGCGCATCGCTTCAGCGCCTTCATGGATGGAGCCCAGAATGCCAAGGTCACGAAAGGAGCATCCGGATTGTTACGGTTAAACGATCGATCGTACGGCAGCGTATGGGCAAAAGCGTCAGTCCCTACCCGATAGATGCGGTGAAGTACCTCCTCGGGCTGAATGGGTAGTTGCCTCAGCGACACCCACGCGTTCAATTCAAGGATCTCCTCCCATCTCATAGTTGACTCCAGTCTATCGGGGCGGCCACGGGAAGACCTCAGTTTCAACTCGCCCCTTGTCCTGCGTCAAGATACGAAGCGCTTTCTGTAGGAATCTAAGAAGGCCCAGTCTTTGTTGATATCGTATGGAATTCCGGCTTCCTCAAATTTCCTCGCTGCAATGCCCAGAACCTCTTCAGCGACGTCCAGAATGTAATCACGAATCACAGACCGAGATAGTTGGGCTATGAATTCTGGTTCTACTGCTGCTTGCACCATGATTGCGCGTCGTTTCTTCGAGAACGTCCCGCTTCTGAGACCAACGTAATCGGGCTTTAACAGCGAACCCGGCAGGTGAAAAACGACATTGACTTCGGGTTCAATGCCGCGCAGCTGCGCATGCTCCTCACAGTACTTCGAGAATTCAGCCAAGACCGGAATGAACTGATTGGGCTCCGGCCCTAGTTCTTTCCTACGTCCTCTGCGTTCCATCTTTCTCGGCTATTGGGCCCGCCAGAGATCTACCGGCACGCAAGCGCAGCAGCCCGATTCAGCGCAGAATTCGGCTGAAGCGGTGGAAGAAACAGTTCCCGGAATTTCAAAAGCGGATCTCTTCGCGAACTGCTCGAATCACGAAATCCGAGAAGCTCTTTGCAATGACAACTCCATCCACACCAGGCCCAAGAGCTACTACCGGAGACTCGCCATCTGGACTTATTACCCTGGTGTCAATGCAATAGATGTAGTCGCCACCATCACCGGAAACCGGAATATATTCGAGAGGAATCAAGTCGCGCGAGCCGCGTCGAAGTTGATGGGTCCACTTTACAACGTCCATCCACAGTGGCGGGTGACTCTCATCTTCTTGAGCGAAGATACCAGCCACCTCAAAACCTTCACACAAGGCGGCCCCGAATTCTGATAAGAAGAAGCGATAGCTAGGAGGAAACTTAACCCCCAGTGATTTCTCGGCTCGAGCGACCGTCATCTCTTGAGCAGGTCCAGCGACTATCGCTTCTGCCAGTACGGCTTTCATCTCGGCATAGTCAGGAATAGTCATCGTAATTTGCCTCGGCCGAAGCCTCACGGACTTGTCGTCTCAATCCCCTAGGCCGCCACCTCCATCCAGCAGCCTGAGGGCGTCCTTAATAAGCACACCACCGTTATAGCCGGTTGACGCCCCGAATTACCGCTTGTTCTGCCCAACCTCCGCCACGGGACCACCGGCCAGGGAGGTTACCTAACAACAAGGACCGCTCTGAAGACCTCGGGCCTCATCCCTCCTCATGGCGCTCTTTACTGAACCTCGCGATCCAACCCCTTTTTCCGTAGAGCTCGCCACTTAAGCCATCACTCAGGTCCGGCAGATTTGTTACCCACTTGCCTTCGACTTGCACCGAGAGATTGAGGTCTCGCTCCTGCTCAAGCATCCACAAGAGATAGTGGAGCGTTGTATCAACAATTTTTGGAATCATCTGTTGTACTGTACTGACACAATCAGGTCCGTAAGCTGCGAGTTCGGCTCGGACCCGATCCGCCGTAATGCCTTTCATGCGACCGTCAAGGATCCGGTCCCAGTCCCCAATAGCCTTGTCGCGCACTCGGCTCATAAGCAATTCCCCAACTCGGTCTAGAGCGTTTTCAAACACCCGGGTTCGTCCTCCTCAGTTTCTTTCTTCTAAATCGGGTACCAAGCCAAGTACCGCTTGGCGTCGCTTCCGGATCATTCTGACGAGAGCGGAAGTAGTAAGTCGAATAAACACACTCCAAGGCCCGGTGAATAAATGCTCCGCTCCCCCTTGGCAAGGCTGTTATAGCGAGCAGCGAGGCAGTATTGCGTTTCTGAAATTCGGTAGAGGTTTCGGCCAACCAACTCGAGCGGGGAACCGATCAGAAACACAGGCGCTCGCTCTGGGACCATAATTAGCTCTTTCCAGTTCATCCGAAGGCCTCCTATGCGGCCACGTGAAGATCCTTATAAGCGCAGGATCGCTGGAATCGGCCCCGAACCTGCCGTCAGACAAGCTCGCTCCCCCTATTCTTCAATCTCGGGTTTGCCAACTCACCCCGAACTTGAAGTTGTCGGGGTTGAACTCGTCTGGACCGGCACTGCACCGATAACGCCTCACTCCGGCATCTGCATAGTCGACGATCATGCCAGCGTTTCCAGTCCAGGCGTCTTCGGTGACTTCACCAGTCTTGTGCTTGGTCCGATAGATGTTCCACAGACGTAACCAGCCCTCAGGACAATCAACATTATGTTCAATGCGCCGAGGAAATCCCGGTTCATCCCACAAATGAACCAGTTCGACCCACCGACCGTCCGACAATTCAATTCCGCCTCCCTTGGCCTTAATTGCGACGCCGTGTACACCTGTCGGAGGATCAAGGAACTGTATTACCACCCTTCCTGCCCGGATCGGGATGCGGTCCATTTGTATGACTTGGTGGTCTCCCACACGTACGGACTTCCCACCCGATCGAAGAAATAGCTCCTGTAAACTTAATGGAATCACCGTTCACCTTCCTAGTAGCCACATTTGCGACAAGGATCGACTTCGGCGTGCGCCTGCGGCCAGTGCGGAACCGTCTTCTTCCCGCCCTCACGCTTTTGTAGAGGTTCGTGGAATCGCTCCGTAGACTCGACGCCGGGCTTGCCGCGACTATACCGCCTTGGCGGCTGGCTTCGCCTCATTCGCTCCATGTCTTCTGGCGTGAAATCGACTCTCGTAGGACTTTGAGCCTCGTTCATCCATTCCCGTTGTCGAATTATCGAGTCGGATGGAACCTCGCTCACCCGCGGACCGCCGTCAGGGAACATTGCTCGTTGTTTTCACAACGGGTCCCGTTACCCCGCAGGTCGGTTCGCCCGCGCAACAGTTCCTCGTCAGGCTAGCCCATAACCAGTGTCCTTGGTTGCTCCCTTGGCGCTTGGGCGTCGACCGCCACGCTGTCGATAACTGGCGGATCTCATTTCTCGCTCGTTTACCGGCCCCACCTGCCGCATGAACCCACATGCCGAAGGCGTTATGCAACAACGAAAGGTTGCTGCAAAGTCTTTGAAATGCTCGCCCTGTCGTCAACGAACGGCCGAAACCGCCCGCAACCGCACTGAAGCGAGCTACGCCAAGAGGCACGACGTAGCGCAGAGCGGTGTCTATCTAGCGTTCGACTTTGAGTAGCTCTTCATGGCGACCAAACTCCGGCTTCTTCGACCAATTCGTGTCAACGTCAACTCGCTTTTCGACCTGGATCGCTTTCATCGTAGGATACTCGACAGTTTCAATGACCACTGTGCCGTCCGTTTTGAACCAGTAAGCCGTTCTTTCCAAGGTTCATCCTGCTCGTCCTTGAACTCCTTGAATATCGCTTCATTCAGAAAGAGCAGGCCCGGTTGTACCTCCTCGAAGGAGTAAGTCAGGTAAACCGAGTTAGCTCATCAAGAAAGTTAACGCCATAGAACCCTGAACTCCTTTCGATAAAAGCGAACGGTGCTTCGGGATTCCCGATGATAACGGTATGTGGTTTACCCGCTTGGTCAAGTCTTTTCGCCACAGCCTCAGTCATCGGATCGATCGGCCTTCTATCCCGCCTAAACCATCGCTTACAAAAAGAAACGTCCATCGGATCACCCCGTTCAGTTGTATACCGTCAATAGCCAGCGTCCCTAGTTTTCCATCCAGCTATACTTCCCGTCCCGATCAGTAACCAGCGTTCCTAATCCCTCCTTTGGCGGCGAAGAGGGAGTACTCGAGGGCAACAGCGATCACATCTTGGGTAAGGACTCTGCCTTCTTGCTGCACGTAAGGAACAAAACACCTGACGGCGCACTTTCCTGGTCCTCGGGTCTGCCTGAATCGCGAGTACAACCGTGCTTGGGGTGTCGCGTCTCATCGAGGGACACCAGATCGTCCCGATTTCCCATACGAACCTGCGCGGTCCCCGGCGCTAAACGCGACGCTGCCGGCTGTCATTGCCCTATCGTGAAAAGAACGACGACCGATACCCAGAAGACGATCTTCATGAATGAACGCACGTTCCTCGTTGCAGGCCAAGCCAGCAGGAGACCAGCCACGATAAGGGGAAACAGCACGGTCCGACCGAGGGTGTAGCTAATCACTTCTTCCTGAGAACTAAACTCCTTCTTCTGGAGGAAATTGGGCAACGCAACCAAGAAGTTAAAAACAACGATCAGGACGGCAAGAATCGTGTAAGGTACTGCTGACCTTTTCTCCATACGCTTGCTCCGCGGTCTATGCAACGATGTGACTCGAAGTCGGAAACGGCGGACACCTCGCACCGATGGTTCACCGTCTGGCAAATCACGCACGCCACCCGAACCGGGGTGAAAGAATTTAAGTGCCATTTGATCCGGAATCGTTCGCCACCCCTCCCATAGGAAGCTAGCGTCCCTTATTGCTCCCTAGTGGCAAACTGATAAGGAGCCCGTGCTCGGCGAGAGTCCGTCTCACTGCTTCTATTTGCGACGGTTCGACAAGCCAAGACCACAGGTCACTCTCGAGCTGTCTGAGACAACCCCTCGACGGCGAGGTCGCAATCCAGTCGAGCAGATTTAGTGAACCAACTCGAACACTGAGATGTAGATCAGTCAGCCAGTTTTGTGGGAACACGTCCCGTAACAAACCGCTCAGGAAGGATCGCTTGTCAATATCATCGTTAAACCACCTTGAGATCTCCTCCGCCTCGCGTCTTTCCTGTTCCGAATACCCTAATCCGCACGCCATACCGTAGGCGAAGAGGACCGGACCCCTCTCCAAGTGGCGTCTGTACGCAATCCCGTATTTGAAAGGAAAGCAGCGACGAAAGAGCACAGCCAACTCGTCAAGGAACTCTGAGTCGTAGCCCCGCACTGTCTCGTCAAACCCAAACACCACTGTCCCAGCTTTCCGGTTTATAGAGCCCGCTATCCTCCAGCCAACCAGTGGCTGTTTACAGTCCGGGTACAGGGCATGTATATCGATCGCAGTAACGTCCTGCATCCCCTTCTTTTGCAGTTTTTTGTAAGAACGCTCGAATGAAACGGCTTTGTCGC
>Ga0116190_1002091_pt1 | contig 16276 bp, 15 predicted proteins | sample AD_JPNTR4_MetaG_FD_89808 | JGI IMG/M metagenome (GOLD analysis project Ga0116190, IMG submission 89808) | Active sludge microbial communities of municipal wastewater-treating anaerobic digesters from Japan - AD_JPNTR4_MetaG | ecosystem: Engineered > Bioreactor > Anaerobic > Digestate | place...
AGTGGCACAGGCAGGACTTATTATAGCGTTGTTGCAATATTCATCAGGTAGATAATTGGTGGATGGCAATTTGGTTTATAGTTTATAGTTGATGGTTGTTAGTGTTAGGTGTAAGAGTCACCATGGTGGTGGGGCAATATTATTACAAACCTGATGCTACTTTTAAAGAAAGAGGGTTGCAAATAGTATAGGCAATATAAGAAGCGCTCAAAATGCTTCCGTTTTATGATAACAAAATAATAGCACTTGAGTTACGCCATCTTGGAGGCACCATGAAGCATGTGACAAGAATTATGAAAAAATTTGGTCTAAGCGCAATATATCCTAAGAAGAACTTTTATAAACCGTCTATGATTCAAAAAAATACCCATATTTAATTAGCAATAAGCTTATATGGCTGGGCTGATCATGGCCTGGCTTCAGATATCACCTATGTCAGGCTAAAAGGCAGATATGTGTATCTAATGGCTATACTCTATTTTTACAGCAAGCCTGATAAGATTTAGTATAAGCCATTCTCGTCATGACCGGTAGAAAAGGCTGGATAGTAAAAAAGGTAAAAAGGGGATACACTAAAAATTTATTACATTTTGTGTTGACAAATGAGTCCACTTTACATAGTAATTAAGAGATTATGGCTACAGATAAAATATTTAAAATATTATATTTACCAGTGCAAATCAAAAAACGTGCTTTCATATCAAAGTTACTTTTAGGATATTTATTTTTACAGTACGGCTACAGTTTTGTTATAGGAAAAAGGACTTCAGTCAAAAAAATAGCATTAGACGGACCTGATGGAATATATCTGGAAAAGGATTTTTTTGGGAAAAAAAGTGAATATTTCCAGAAATTTAATGATAGAAATATAAAATTTTATGATTTAGATGATGATGGTTTAGTATTTCATGATGATAATGAATACATAAACAGAAGAGTTGACTACGAGAGTTTAAAATATTTGAATAAGATTTTTGCATGGGGACAAAGACATGTAAAAATCTTAAAAGATTTTTTAGGACCAAAAGATGAAGAGAAAGTTGTATTAGCTGGAAATCCACGTATCGATCTTCTAAGCAGGATCGGAGAATATACATATACACAAGAAATTGAGTTAATAAAAAGAAAATACAATAAGTTTATTCTTTTCAACTCGTTTTTTGCTCTCGCAAATGCCATAAGACCAATAGAGTCACAAATAAAACGATTAAAAAAATGAAAACTAACATATCTGAAGAAATGCTTCAATATTGGTTCAATTTTTATCTATATCAAAAAAAATTATACGATTTAATTAAAGAAGCGTTACTTACAGTAGCAGAAGATCATGCGTTAAATTTAGTTATAAGACCACATCCAAACGAAAAAGTTAGCACATGGAAGAAAACATTTAAAAACTTTCAAAATGTAAAAATAAAAAAAGAATATGATGTCTTTCCATGGATTTATTGCGCGGGTATTGTTATTCATAATAGCAGCACAACAGGGTTAGAAGCATATTTACTGGATAAAAATGTTATTGCATATAAACCAGTAAGCTATGATGAATTTGACTTAGAACTTCCTAATTCAGTAAGCGTTGTTGTAAACAATGTTAACACATTAAAAGAGTCCATAGATAAAATGCGATCTAATACATATCATGAAGATATTAAAGATATTGAAATAAAAAAACAAATTATTAATTATCATGTCTATCGTGGGAAAAAATTATCTTCAGAAATTATATTAGATGAATTTAATAAAAATTTTTTTTATGAACAAACTCCTATTTTTAAAAAAAGCTATTTTGATTTAACTATTAATATTTTCTTTAAATTTTTATATTTTATAAATAAATTTATAACTCTTAACTTAAAAAATCCTCGCTTAATCGATGAATTTCCTCCAACAAATAAAAGGGATGTCAAGCATTATTTAAATTGTATAGATCAATATTTTGGATTTAAGTTTAAAATCAAAATAATACAATTGGCATCAAGCTGTTTTTTAGTCAAAAAAATTGAAAATACTTAATGTGCCTAAAGCATTTATAAATAAACTCATGATATAATTCAAGAATATAGTAAAAAAATAAATTAAAGATAGTCATGAAAAAAGTAGGAATTATACCTTTAAGAAAGGGTTCAAAATCCATTAAAAATAAAAACAGAAGAAAATTGTTAGGAAGGCCACTGTTTACATGGGTATTATGGGAAGCTTTGAAAAGCAAACTTGATGAAGTCTACATTTTTACTGATGATAAAAATATTATAGAATATGTGAAAAATGAATATAAATATAACCAAAAATGTAAGGTTATTGAACGAAGCGATGAAAGTGCCACAGATGAAGCAAGTACAGAATTAGCATTAAAAGAGTATGTTCAAAAAATAAATAACAATTATGATATTCTCTGCCTTTTGCAGGCAACATCACCTCTTACTACGACTGAAGACATCAATAAAGTTCTACATAAAATACTCAATGATAATTTAGATTCTGCCTTAACAGTTGTTGAATTTAAAAGATTTATCTGGAGCAAAGATGGTTATCCTTTAAACTATGATTATAACAATAGACCCCGAAGACAGGAATTTGAAGGACTTCTGGTAGAAAATGGAGCTATATATGCCACTACTAAAGAACAATTTGAAAAAACAGGTATTAGAATAGGAGGTAATATTGGAATTATAAAAATGCCAGAAGACACATTTACAGAACTTGATGAAAAAAGAGACTGGATCATAGTTGAGAAGTTATTAGAAAATCGTTTAAGAATGAGTAAAAAATTATCAGGCAGAATAAAAGCTATTTTTTTAGATTTAGATGGAGTTTTTACTCCTGGAACAGTGTTTTTCGGTGCCTCGGGAGAATTATCAAAGGAATTTAACATACGAGACGGTATGGGCTTGGAAATATTAAGAGAGTCGTCTGATGTGGAAATATTTGTTATAACATCTGAAAACTCAGAGATAGTTTCCAGTAGAATGAAAAAATTGAAAATTGAAAACTATTACCCAGGCATTAAAGATAAATATGCCAAGGTTGAAGAGATTTTGACAGATAAAAATATTAAAAAATCTGAAACAGCTTATATAGGAGATGATATTAATGATCTAGCGAATTTATTGTCAGCAGGCTGGTCTTTTTGTCCATCTGATGCAATGAAAGAAGTAAAACAGGTGGTTGATTTAGTCCTTGAAGCAAAAGGAGGAAAAGAAGCTATCAGAGAAGCAGTTGATTTTATAATAAAATATAACCAAAGAGGAGAATAAAAATGAAATATGAAATCAACACAAATTATGAAGAACCAAAAATTATTGCTGAAATCGGATGTAACCATAAAGGCGATTTTGACATAGCTAAAGAAATGATCAAAATTGCAAAAATATTTTGTGATGCTGACGTTGTAAAATTTCAAAAAAGAACGCCAAAAGAACTATTAACAGAGGAAGAATACAATGCACCACATCCAGAACACTGGCAGTCTTATGGTCAAACTTATGGAGAACACAGGGAATTTTTAGAATTTTCAGTTGAACAACATAAAGAACTTAAAAGATATGCAGAAGAAGAATTTGGTATAATATATTCCTCTTCTGTCTGGGACATGACTTCGTTGAAAGAAATTATTTCTATCAAGCCAGAGATTTTAAAAATTCCCTCAGCAATGTCTATAAATTGGACAATGCATGAATATATTTGCAATAATTTTTCGGGAGAGATTCATATCTCAACAGGTATGACAAAAAAAACAGAAATAGAACAAATTATAGAATTCTATGAAAAATATAAAATGAACCACAATATAGTTCTTTATCATTGCATTTCAGGATATCCCATTGCTTTTGAGGATATTTGTTTGTTAGAAATTGCAAGGTTAAAAAAACATTACGGAGATAAAGTAAAATCTATAGGTTTTTCAGGACATCATAAAGGTATAGCAATAGATATTGCAGCTTATACATTAGGTGCTAAATGGATTGAAAGACATTTTACATTAGATAGAACATGGAAAGGAACAGATCATGCAGCTTCTTTAGAGCCAGATGGTCTAAGAAGGCTTAAACGTGATCTTATCGAAACCTATAAAGCACTTAAATTTAAAGATGTTGATTTTCTTGAAGTAGAAAAAAAACAGGCGAAAAAGTTAAGATGGGACAGGAATAAGCTAAATATATAATGAATCTTCTTTGTAATCATTTATTAAGGTATTAAGGCTACGATTGGAAACTTAAAACTAAACACAAGAGCATCAATGAGTTTATCTAATATTTCCCATGTTTATAGAGACCGTTCAAAGTTTTGTGTCAGTCTGGAATTGCAACAATTTTTTCCACACAAAGTTAAGCACATTTGAAATAACCTCTATAATATCTTTCTAAATATTCTTTTGGGCTATTATATCCAAGAGCAGAATGAAGCCTCTTAGATTTATAAAAACATTCTATATATTCAAATATCTCTCTTTTGGCCTCTACTATTGATTTATAACCACCTTTCTTTAGATAAATAAGTTCTGTTTTTAATGTTTTGAAAAAACTTTCAGCCACAGCATTAGCATAACAATTTCCTTTACCGCTCATGCTCTGTTTCATGCCATATTAATTTAATAACTTTCTAAAATCATTGCATGCATACTGTACCACTCTGTCAGAATTAAATATTAATCCAATATTAGGTCTTCTCTTAATACAGGCATTACTTAACGCTTTCATTGTTGTCTCAATAGCTGTTAAACTGTTTGATTTAGAATGGCCCACTACATCACGATTATATAAATCCATAACAGTTGTTAGATAGATAAATCCCTCTTTTGTTGTAATGTAAGTAATATCAGAAACCCAGACCTCATTAGTTTTTGATACTGTAACTCTTTTTTCTAATAAATTTGTAGATATTGCATATTTGTGCATGGAATCTGTGGTGGTTTTATATCTTCTTTTTATTTTACTCACTATATCTTTTTGCCTCATTAAACGTGCTACCTTTGGCCTGGAACATGCCACATTATTCTTTTTTAAAATAGCTGTTATCCTCGGACTACCATATAAACACCCACTTTTAATATATTCTTGCCTTATTAAAACCAGTAGTTCTTCATTATATAGTTGTCTTCTGATATAACCTATATCAGATTAAGCAAGGGATGGATATATTTGGTGGCCATAATGGATTGGTTTAGCAGATACGTAGTATCCTGGGAACTATCAAGCGGTCTTGAGGTAGATTTCTGCATAAGTGCTTTAAAGAAGGCATTTGTTATAGGAATGCCGGATATATTCAATTCTGATCAGGGGTCACAATTTACCAGCTTAGACTTTGTCTCTAAGTTAGAACAAAACAACATCCAGATAAGTATGGATGGGAAAGGGAGGGTTACAGATAATATTTTCACAGAGAGATTGTGGAGGACATTAAAATATGAGGAGGTGTACATTAAGAATTATCAGGGTGTTCGGGAAGCAAGACAGGGTATCAGCAACTATATGAGCTTTTATAACCAGGAAAGACCACATCAGTCTCTTAGTAATAAGACACCAGAAGAGGTATATTTTGGTAGAAACAACTAAAACAAGGACTCAAAACTGTAAATTTAAAAATGCTATTTTTTGTCTTGACATTTTGGTCCATTATAGTTTTTTGCAGTTTTGAGTAAAAATGTCAATAAACATCATAAAACTTATTATACATGGCGTTGAGGTTGCAGTAAGAGAGTTTAAAATTTGATTTTAAAGTTACAAAACTGATATAGCCGAAACGTTAAATTATATTTGCTAAAAGGATTTTATATGCGAAAAAATAGTCAGTTACCAACTATACTCTTAAGTATAGAAACAAAAGCAAGGGAATTCCCGGGCAAAGTACTGTTAGCAAGCTTTCTTGCGGAAAAAGGCTTCAGGATTGTTTTGACAAAGAATAGAAAAGAAACAGAGGTGAAAAAATACAACGCATGGTTATTTATAGATAGAAATACTTTTGCACCACGGTTTAAATTTTTTAAAAATCTTAAACTTATGGCTACAAGATTGGTTTGTATTGATGAGGAAGGGGTTGTTTGGATCCATCCTGAACACTATAAAAAACGTTTACATTCCAGGACAAATGGTCTTGTTGATGTATATTGTACATGGGGGAAAAAACAGACTGAACTGGTTAAGCAGGTTAATAATAGGGTTAACGTGGTTGAGACGGGGAATCCAAGAATAGATCTATTTCGTCCTGAGCTAACAGCATTATATGAATCAAAATCTAAAGCAATTAAAAATAAATATGGCGATTTTGTGTTAATTGTATCAAATTTTGCTTCATGTAATCATTATTACAGTAAAGAAACTAATGAATTGCCAGTTGAAGTTAGGATACAGCAATTAAAATATCAAGGTTTAATTCGTACAAAAGAGCAAGAAGAGTTTGAAAGAAGGTTTTTTTATAATAGGCTTGAAGTTTTTAATAAAATTCATGATGCAGTAAAATATCTTAGTAAGCGTTTCCCCGAGCTTAAATTTATTATACGACCTCATCCAAGTGAAAATCATGAAGTTTGGAAAGAAGCCATGAAAGGTTTTCAAAATGTATTAGTTATATTTGAAGGAGAGCTTACTCCATGGATATTAGCTGCTAAAGCTGTAATTCATAATTCATGTACTTCCGGTCTTGAATCGGCATTACTTCAAAGAAAAGCAATTGCATATCTTCCATTGCATGAACCCCAGTTTGAATGTGATTTGCCTAATAAAGTTAGTGCAATTACAAAGAATGAAGTTGAAATTGCAGATATGATAATGCGAAGTCCAATATATCAGCAGATACCCGACATAATACATGAATATATTTCATCACTGACTGGAACAATGGCAAGTGAGAAGATAGTTCAAACTATTGAAAGATTATATCAATTAAAACAGCCGTTTTTTAAAAATATCATAAGAAATATGATATTTGGTATTATGTCTATCATAATTAAAATAAAAAATATTTTTAAAAGAAAACAAAATCATGAGCCAAAAAAAATTTTTAAAGACATTGAAGCAAGAAATAAATATTTTAGTCAAAAATTATCTTCAATAACTGCCGAAGAAACACTGGAATATATTGCAATATATAAAAAACTGCTAGGAAAATTTGAGCATATTGCAATTTATCAAGATGATGGGAATATAGTATTTTACGATACTCGCTATACTTAATAGTATATAACAATTGAAAAATTGAAAGGCAAAAATATTTTAAAAAATGATGTTCATTCAGATAGTGCATGAAAAAATATTTAATACAGCTATTTTTGTTGCCATTTAGATTACTGATTGGGTGGATGATTTTAGTACCCCTATCTTATATTATCCCTAAAAAAAATCGTATTGTATTTATAACTAGATTTTCAAATAATTTTGATGGAAATTTAAAGTATTTATTTTTATATATGCTAAATGAAACTGATATTGATTATGAAATATTCTTCCTTACTGAAAGTAAAAAAATAAAAAAAGAATTATCATCAAATAAATTACCTTTCTTATTCTATCCGGGATTATCCACAATAATCAAGCTGTACCGCACAAAAATTATTATTGTTGATGGCAATGAATGGATACGGAAATTTAAATATTATATTTTGTTTGCTGCTAAAAAAATTCAGTTATGGCATGGAAGTGGTATTAAACATGTTGGTTTACAGAATCCTGATGTAAAAAAAAGGAAATATATTATTACATTAGCTTCTAAAATTATAGGGCACCATCCTTTATATGATTTACTTATCTTAAGTTCTACTATGCAGAAAGAACTCAGGGCACAGGCGTTTAAGTATAAAGATATTATGATAAATGGTCAACCAAGAAATGATATATTTTTTAAAAATAATATAGAGCAATATTTAATTGGTATCGATAAATATGTATTGAATAAATGCATTACTTTAAAACAACGTGGCTTTAAAATAGTTGTTTATTGCCCAACACACAGAGACGATTACCATACATTTATGCAATTAAAAGATACATTAGACATTCAACAATTAAATGACTTCGCTGCGAAATACAACATTTTTGTTGTATTTAAATATCATCAAAAAACCCCGGTTGAACACCAATACGACATACAGGGACTTTCAAATATTATTGAGTATGGTAAGGATAGTGATGTTTATCCTTTATTGCTATATAGTGATTTATTGATAACTGATTATTCATCTATTTATACAGATTTCATAATCCAGAATAAACCGGTAGTATTTTTTCCATTTGACTATGATGCTTATTTAAAAAATGAAAGGACATTACAGTTTGATTACAAAACAATAACTCCGGGACCTAAATGTTATACGTATCAAGAATTAGAAAAGGAATTGAAAAAAATACTGGTTGACAATATTGATGAATATGAAGGTGATCGTAAAAAAATTATTAGTATTTTTTTTGATATAATTGATGGCAATTCATGCAACAGAATTGCTGAATATTTATGTAAATTTTAAAAAAATAATGTGATAGTAAAATTGTATGGTTGGTATTATATTATCTGCTGGTAAAGGCGAAAGGCTATTACACTATACAAAAAATAAGCCAAAGGTATTATCGGACATAAATGGCATTACAATACTTGATAACATCTATTTTTTACTTACCCATTGTATGAAATTTGAATCGATTTATTTAGGTGCTGGGCATTGCATAGATGCTGTTGAAGAATATGTTACCAAAAAAAATTTGTCTAAAATCAAAATAGTATATAATCCATTTTATAAAATTTCGGGTCCACTGGTTACCTTATGGCTGATATTGCATTATATTAATGATGATTTTGTTTTTATGAATGGTGATACTCTATTTTCAAAGAAAGTTTTTACCTGTGTTAAAAAAAATATCCTGAATGTAAATGAAGGCATTTACCTAGTTTGCTCAATGAGTGATAATGCTAAAACTGATGATGTTAAGGTAATGTATGATAACGATGGCAATATTATTGCTGTTGGTAAAGATATTGAAAATTACAATGCCATATCGGCTGGTATGGTTGTTGTAAAAGGTAAAAGAAGATGTTCAACATTTAAATTATTGCTTGATAAAGTTTCAAAAACAGATGATTTTATAAATTTTAAAAAGACATGGCATAGTTTTCTTAATGATATAATTGCCAATGGTAATCATATTAAACCCATTTTGGTAGACCAATCAGAATGGTATGAGATTGACAGGATAGAAGATATTGATAAATTACAATCTCTACTACAACAGGATTCAATTTTCAGTGATCTTTTAAATATGAAATAATTATTTCATTTTTTTCAAATTTTTATAGATAAAATATTTTATATTCAATACTTGACATTTTCTCTTGAGTAAAAATCCTTTATAACAAATTATTAATATTCCATATAATCATGGGGGTGTTTTATGCCAATGCCAAGAATTGGTTATACGACAGGTGTTTTTGATTTATTTCATATTGGGCATTTGAATATACTTCGTAATGCAAAATTAGAATGTGATTTTTTAATAGTAGGTATTACAACAGATGAATTGGCTTCTACAGAAAAGGGTAAAACTCCAATTATACCATTTGCCGAAAGAATGGCGATAGTTGAAAGTATTAAATATGTTGACATGGTTGTACCTCAAACCAGCTATGATAAAATTGAAGCGTGGAAAAATTTAAAATTTAACATTATGTTTGTTGGTGATGATTGGAAAGGTACTGATAGATGGATAAAGCTTGAAGAAGAATTTGCAAAACTAGATGTTACAATACATTATTTTCCCTATACACAACATACATCAAGCACAAAATTGAGGACTGTTATTGATGAATTATATAATAGTTGGAGAAATAATTGATGAATGGTGGTATTAAATTCATAATAAATTCTGTTTTGTCTATGGTAGTGATAATTTTATCATATATTATCCCTAAAAAAGAACGACTTTTGGTTTTTAGTACTGCTGATGGGATAAATTTTAAAGATAATCCTAAATATTTATACTTATATATTTTGAATAATGTGCCAGAATATAAGGTTTACTGGGCTACTGCCAGCAAACATCTTTATAATGAATTAAAAGAAAAAAGATTGCCAGTAACATATATATATACTTTTAAACATTTAATCAAATTATTAAGAGCTGAAATTATTGTCAATGATGATACTGAAAATCCTGCTTTATATAATAGTTTATTTTCGTTTTTAGGGAGATTTAACCTATTGTTAACATGGCATGGAACAGGTTTTAAAAATATTGGTCTTATGGATGATAAATATAATCGTGAAAATTATAGATTTAAAAAAATATTATTTTATATGAGAAAAAAACTATATCAAAAATATTTCTTTATTATTGCAACAAGTGATAAAGATAAAGAAAGAAAAGAAGTGTGTTTTCAAAATAACAATGTATATGTAACAGGAGCTCCCAGGAATGATATTTTTTTTAATGTCAAAAGAACAAAAGATTATAAAAAGAAGTTTAATATAGATAAATATAATACTATTATTGTATATGCGCCAACCTTCAGGGAAACAAATAAATTTATTCCTTTTTCTGAAGAATTTTACTTAAAATTGCAGCAGTATCTTCAGCAAACAAATTCAATATTTGTTGTAAAAAAACATAAATATGATCGTGCTTTAAATGTACCATGTATTTATGATAATATTATTGATTTAACACCAAAGGTTGGTGATGTTCAGGAATTACTGACTGTTGCCGATATATTGATTTCTGATTATAGCGGTATTGTTAGCGATTTTGTCTTAACAGAACGTCCTATTCTTTTTTATGTTTATGATTATGACGATTATGTTAAAAATTGCAGAACCTTTACCTATGATTTAAAAAAATTACTCCCGGGTCCTTTTATTTATAATGAAGATGTCTTATTACAATATATATGTGATATAAAATGGTTTGATGATAAGTTATATAAAAATAGGTATTTAAAATTTAAAGAGTTATTCCAAAAATATGACGATGATAAATCTTCTTTTAGAGTTATAGCATTGTTGGAAAACATGCAGAAAAGATAATAAAATAATTTCTTAATAAATGAAAAATAGTCAATTGAAAAGAAAAAAAAGTGATAAACAAAAAGTATTCTTCAATACTTTATTTAATGCTGGTGGTACAATTATTGATAAATTGCTTTTTTTCCTAGTCAATATAATGATGACACGATACTTAACGGTACAGGATTTTGGGGAATATACAACATCATTGGGTTATGCTACTTTCTTTTCAACATTTTGTGATATCGGCATTAATGCAACACTTATTCGTTCACTAAGACTAAATAAAGCAAAAAAGGATGAAAATGTTACCAATAATTTATTAATAAAATCATGTTTGTCCATAATTACTTACTGCATAATGGCTGTTTCTTTATATTTTACAAATTATAATGAAACGGTAATTAATTTGACTTTGCTATATGGTGTGGTGAGAGTTGGTAATGAATTCATGAATGCATTTTATGCTGTACAATATGCAGAGGAAAAATTTTTACGCCAATCAATAATTAATTCTTCTTTTTCATTGATATATGCAATTACTACGGGATTAATAATAATTCTCAATGGAAATAATTTTCACTTTGCAATATCCAGAATGATGATCGTGATTATTTATGTAACTTTTTTGCTTATTGCATTATTGTCACGATTTAATATAAAATTTGATTTTTTGTCTTTCAAAGATTTTTCTGTACAGGCTTTTTACTTTGGACTTTCCAAAATATTTAATAATGCTCTTAATCGTATCAATATTGTTATTTTATCATTAATAACAGGCTCATTGTATACGGGTATTTTCAATAATGGCTATCTTTTTTTTCATTCGATATTCTTTATACCCAGTAATTTTTCAACAGTTTTATTAGCATATCTATACAAAATATCTTTTAAGGAAAATCCCAAAAAATTTCAGTTTGCATTTGATATATATACAAAAATGTTGTCGATCATATCATTTTACATTATGATTATTTTTATTTTATATGCAGAACCAATAATAAAATTTATATATGGGACAAGATACCTGCCCTCTGTTCCTATAGTTCAGATTGTAGCATTAGCTATCCCTGCATTATTTAATGTATCGGGGATAATAATAACAGCATTAGATAAGCAAAAGTTTAGTGCATATATTCAGGGTATGGCGTGTTTGATTAATATTGCGGCAAACATCATTTTTATTAAATATTTTAAGGCAGAAGGTGCGGCTATTGCAACAGTACTTACCTACTATGTGTTAAACCTTATGTATAATATATTTTTGGTAAGGTATAAATATATATCTATGAAAAGTACTACCTTTGTTATTTTAAAACAATGCTTCATTTTTTTGGTAGTTTATGAATTATATTTTACTTTTTTAATTAGATACCATATCATCTATAACATTATACTTATCACGGTGATTTATGTTGTTTTAGTTTTCATTTTTCAAATTAAAAAAAATGATATTAGAATTATGAGAGAAATAGTAGGAATATGAGATAAAGATGATATGGCATCTAAAAATTATATTGTTGATATAAAATTGTAGTGCTATCATTTTCATTTAATTATTGACTATATAAAAATACATTATTTAGTGTTGAGTAATTGTTGAGTTTATTCGTTTTTCTTTTAATGCTAATAACGATAAGGTGTAAAAGATTAAATCAGGCTGGCGGAAAAATAAACGCCAGTCAGTTATTGAGTATAGTAGGAACAAAAGAAGGATCATAAAGAGTAATTTTGATTTATTATAGTAGTATTTTAGTAACCATCCAATAAAAATAAATACAGGGAAAGCACCTATTCCTGTATATGACCATAATACCAGATATGAATTATGAAAATGGTTTACAATTGGTATATCCCCTGGCTTAAATCCAGTAATAGCTCGTAGAGGTGTTAATTGATCAAAAAAATTTCTATAGATTTCCATTCTTTGAATGGTAGAATGGCTCAATATTGGTTCTGAAGAAAATCTTGAATAATCATATATTATATATATAAAAAAAATTAAGATTACGATAAGAGAGGAAAGGAATATAAAATAATATTTTTTGATTTTTGATGTAGGAAAAGTTATAACTTTAAAATGCATTAAATTTAAAAATAGTACTGTTAAAAAAAGAATCAAGGCAAATAATGTTCCTGCCCTGCTTAAAGAAAGTGTTGATAAAATTAATGTTATAATTGACGGCCATATAACGGGTCTGGAAACATTTTGGCAGTAATCGGTAATATATATTAATGACGCAAATATAAGGAGATACATCGGTATTCTGTTTCTATTCATTGTTGTCAGTGAATTGAGCATGCTTAAGTTTACATGTTTAATTAACAATATATAAAGAAAAGCGAGAGTTATTATTATAAAAATGACATGTGGGAAATATGTTTTATTTTCATTATAAATTACAATGGTTGCAGTTGAAATAAAAATAACAGAAATGTATGCAGCATGGTAGTAAAAGATACAAATATTTTGAGTAATTGTAGTCCATATAACTAAAATAAAAATATAAGTTATAAACATATATTGTAGTGTATTAATCTTTTTTTTATAAATGAAAAAAGTTAAAGGTGCAATAAGTAATGTTGATGCAAAAAGTATATAATTGAGGGGTAGACTTGTTTTAAACATGTTGTTGAAAAATTGGTAGAGTAAAAAAAATGATACAACTACTACCAGGATGTTATTAAAAATTTTTATTGTTTTTTCCATTGTAATATACTTGTTTATCTATATTGCGAAATCAATTTAGGACAATACAACTAATACTGATTCTTTTTCAAGAAATATTTCTTTTTAATTTAATGAAATTATTTTAAAAGGCAAAATTTAAGAATGAAGAGTAACATAAAAAAATACATAAAAAATACTTGACCAGCACAAAAACTGTTGCACTATTGAAAATAAGCATAGTATAGGTTTATAATCATAAACAAAAAAAGGGTACTGATATGGATATATTTGATTTGATTGTTGTTTTTTTTATATCATTTATTATTTCATTAGTATTTATTCCTGTAATTATAAAGGTTAGTCAAAAAAATGGTCTTTATGATTATGTCAATGAACGCAAAATACATAAGGGCAAAATCAGCAGATTGGGTGGACTGGCTACCTTTATTGGATTTATGTGTTCATTAATATACCTTTTAGTATATGATTTTAAAGTACAATTTAATATACCACTGTTTTTTGCGGCAGTGTTGCTGGCATTTTTGACAGGATTTATTGATGATATTAAAAAGATTTCGGCACGCTATAAGTTACTATTACAGTTAGCATGTGGGTTGCTTGTTGCCATAGCTGGATTGCAGATTAACAGGATTACTATATCTCCTGGATTTAGCATACAATTTGGCGTACTATCATATGTTGTTACCATGTTATGGGTTGCTGGATTTATGAATGCCATCAATATGCTTGACGGTATGGATGGGCTTGCCAGTGGCATTGTAATGATAGCTTCATCGTTTTTGGCAATTATTGGCTGGCTACAGGGAATGGAAGTGGTTACTTTTTTAGCAATTGCATTGATGGGTGCCATTGGCGGATTTTTTATTTTTAACTATCCTCCTGCAAAAATTTTTATGGGTGATGGGGGTGCATACTTTTTAGGCTTTATGTATGCAATACTACCGCTGATAGGTATTAAAAAGGCATCTACCATAACAGTATTTTTTGTACCGCTGGTGTTGCTGTTAATACCGCTGATTGATATGGCACATGTAATTCACAACAGATTTATAGGCGGGTATCATATCTTTTTAGCTGACAAAAACCATATACATCACCGATTATTGCATATTGGTTTTAGTAACAGAGGGATATTGTGGATATTATACAGTTACACGGCAATCCTTGGATGTTTTTCAATTGTGTTGCTGTACTTTAAACCTCATCAATCTATTATTGTCATGATACTTTTATTTTTATTGACTATCCTTGCTTTCTTCACCATATCAGTTGCTGAAAGACGTATTGCTCAATTGGAAGGCATTACTAATAATAAAAAAAGCAATAAAGGTTTATTGAAACATGGTGCAAAACATAAATTTTCAAAGGCATAGTTAACAGTGTATCATGAATACTATACCCTTAATGTGGGCTTGTGTGTAACATAATATAACATAACCTATAAACAAACATTTGATAACAATAATGTTTTACACTATGCTACTGCAGCTTTGCAATAAGGGAGGCTATCATCATTATAGCTGGTATATCCTGAAGATATAAGCATTAAGAAAATGGTTTACTATTTTTTTTAATAATGAAAAACGTAATGTTATACGTGACCATAATGTAATAATAGTGCAAGTGTTTATGAAACAAACAAAACAACATCTATGTTTTAGTTGATGGCTCTGCGTTAGCAGCGTATTTACATCATAGGAAAAGCAAGGATTTAGATTTTGTTACGCATAACAAAAATCACTATAGCACACATGACATTTTGCAGTATAGAAAATATTTTGGAAAGGTGGAAATTACAAATTAAAGCAGTGAGCAGGGTCCTTTATAATTAAAATCTTTTGATATTCTTGCCGCCGTTTTTATCCGAAAATAGAATTAATACGATGTTGTGCATAAGGATATACTTCCATGAACATCCCGTTTCATGTCCCCTATATTGATGATGATGATATTGATGCTGCCGTGGGTGCCATTAAAAGCGGATGGACTACCATGGGTCCAAAAACCATTGCATTTGAAGATGCCTTTGCTCGCTATGTCAATGTGCCCAATGCCGTTGCTGTAAGCTCGTGCACGGCAGCGCTTCATTTAGCATTAAAGGTTTGTGGTGTTGGCAGTGGCGACGAGGTTATAGTCCCTGCAAATACCTTTGTTGCAACGGCTGAGGTGGTTGAGTACTGCGGAGCCACGGTGGTGTTTGCTGATATTGATAAACAAACCCATTGCATTGATAGTGCATCCATTCAAAAAGAACTATCGCCAAAAACAAAAGCCGTTATAGCCGTTCATTATGCAGGGCACCCATGCGATATGGATACAATCATGGATGTTGCCAGAGCGCACAATTGCTATGTCATTGAGGATGCTGCCCATTCATTGCCATCGTATTATAAAGGGAAGCTGGCAGGCACGATGGGGCATTGCGGTTGCTATAGCTTTTACGCAACCAAAACGCTGTCAACGGGTGAGGGTGGTATGCTTGTGACCGCTAACAACAGGTGGGCTGATGAGGTGCGTTCGCTGCGCCTGCATGGGATGAATCGCGATGCATGGAAGCGGTATGATAATCATGGAAGCTGGTACTACGATGTGGAACAGCA
>Ga0116190_1002107_pt1 | contig 16243 bp, 15 predicted proteins | sample AD_JPNTR4_MetaG_FD_89808 | JGI IMG/M metagenome (GOLD analysis project Ga0116190, IMG submission 89808) | Active sludge microbial communities of municipal wastewater-treating anaerobic digesters from Japan - AD_JPNTR4_MetaG | ecosystem: Engineered > Bioreactor > Anaerobic > Digestate | place...
AGGGGACCGCGCGTGAACGGAGCCCGGGTGCGCCGGGGGGGGTGGGGGGGAGGGTGTGGGGCTGGGGGGGCCGGGGGGGGGGGGGGGGGGGGGGAGGGGGGGCGTACAGGGGGGAGAAGCGCCCGCCGCTCGGGGTTTCTCCTGCCCCATTCGTCAGGCCGAGCCGACCGTGCCGGAGAGCCCTGTCGCGGTCTTGAGCCGCTGCAGTTCTTCCCGCACGCGCGTCAGCTCGTCGCTCGTCTCCTTGAGGCGGCGGGCAAGCACTTCCGCCATGACCATATAGTAGATTGCAGCGAAGGCCACCCGGTCCTCTTTCCGGAGGTTTTCCATGGCGGCCACGTCCGTGGCCAGGCAGACCGTTTCGTCAATGGCCGACACCGACGACGTCCGGGCGGAAACGGACAGGAGGCGCATCTCGCCGAACACGTCGCCCGTGCGAGCAAGGACCTTGATCTCCACGCCTTGACGGGTGACGCGGACCTTTCCCGAAACGATGAAGTAGATCCGCTGGTCGGGCTCGTCCTCCCGGGTGATCGTCTCGCCGGGCCCGTACTTGAGGATCTGGCTGCAGCCGAGGATCTTGCGGAGGTCCCTCTTGTCGAAGGCCTGCAGCTTCGGGATTTTGCGGAGCGCCCGGATGATCTCGCCGTTCCCCTGGAGGACCTGCATGGCTGTCTTGCTCCCGGAAAAGGGTGTCTGCGCCGGAGGCTGTCCCTGGCGAAGCGTTCAGCCCCTCGGGATGAAATTTATGAAAGATTCATGCCAATGAGGAATGGCAAAGGGCGAAGGGACCCTTACCCTGTCCCCTTGACCCTGCTTTGCGCCATTGACTTGGGCCGTCTCTTCGTTTAATTTGAAACGCCCGCCATTCCGGCGGATTGGAGTTTTCATGCGAGTCGGCATCATCCATACCCGGGGCTCCGCCTGCCAGTGCGGAGAGTCCATCCGAAGGGGCCTCGCGGCCCTGGGCCACGAATCCCTGCTCGTGAACTCCGGGGACGTCGAGCTTCACGTCCTGGAGATGGCCCGGGTCTGCGACATCGTCTTCGACCACACGGACACCTACCGGGGAAGAGGACGATTTCGCTCCCTCGTGCGGTCTCTCCTCGAGGCGCATGGGCTGCCCGTCGCGGGCCCCGACGCGAGGGCCTGCGCCCTGGCTGACGACAAGGCTGCGGCAAAGATGCGCCTCGCGGCGTCCGGCATCCCCGTGCCCCCGGGTTTCGTCGTGACTTCGGCAGGAGAAACCCTGCCGGGCTGGCTCGCGCCTCCTCTGATCCTCAAGCCCGTCTACGAGCACATGAGCCGGGGGCTTGCGCTCGTCCGGGACAAGGCCGAAGCATCGGAGCGACTGTCGGAACTTCTGTCCCGACTCGGCGAGCCCGTCCTCGCGGAGATGTTCATCCCGGGACGGGAGTTTGCCGTCTCCGTCGTGGACGGGCCCCGGGGGCCGGAGGTCCTGCCGCCCCTGGAGTGGCTGGCCGGGGGCGAGGGGATCCTCACGGAGGAATTCAAGAGTCGGAACGTGCTCCCCGGGCGCCGGGACGCCGCGAGGGCCCGCCTGGAACCCGAAGAGCTCCGGGAGCTGGAGGCCCTTGCCGTTGCCGCCTTCGGGGCGCTGGGTCTCAGGGACTATGCCCGCTTTGACGTGCGCCGCTCGCCGGGGGGGACGTTCTTCTTCATGGAAGCCAATGTCACGCCGAGCATGGAGCCCGAGGAGGCGCTGGCCCTGTCGGCCCGCTGGGCGGGCATGGATTTCCCGTCCCTGCTGGACCGGATCATCTCGGCGGCGCTCAGGCGGGCACCTGCGCCGAGGGGAGCGACAAGGGAGATGACGGTCGGCCTGCCCGCCGGCCCAGCCAGGCTCCGGCTGCCTGCGGGGGTGCACGTGCCTCCGCCCTCCACGCTGGAGCTTGCCCGCCTGCTCGACGTGCGCCCCGGGGAGGGGGTGCTCGACCTGGGCTGCGGCAGCGGGGTTCTCGCCCTGGCGGCGGCCATGCAGGGCGCCGGGAGGGTGGTGGCGGTCGACGTGGATCCCGCTGCGCTAGACGCGGCAACCGAAAATGCCGCGCTCAACGGGCTCTCGGACCGCGTCGAGATCCGGGCCGGCTCCTGGTATGAAGCCCTTGCGGGAGACGAACGCTTCGACGTGATCGTCGCGACGCCGCCGCAGACGCCGGGGCAGAGGCCCTTCGGGCCCCGTTACGGGGGCGCCGACGGCACGCAACACCTGCTTGCGGTCATCGACGGGGCCCTGGGACGGCTCGATCCGGAACGGGGCCGACTCTGGGTCGCGGCCATTTCGATTGCGAACGTTTCCCGGGCCCTGGAGCGGCTCCGGGAACGGTTCGAAACGGTGGAGATCGTCGGCCAGACGCAGCGACCCTTCACGGCCCGCGAGTACGACGAAATGGATGAGGGGCTCTTCCCGTATCTCCAGGCGTTGAACCGCCAGGGGATTTCGGAGTTCCACCAGATCTCCGGGGAGGAATACGCCTTCCGGAACCTCTTTATCCGCGCCTCCGGGGTGAAGAGCCCATGAGGCGGCTCATCATCAACGCCGACGATCTCGGCGCCGACGTGGCCCGGAACGAAGGGATCTTCGAGGCGATCCGGGCGGGGGTTGTGACGAGCGCGAGCATCCTCCCCAATGGGCCCGCCCTGGATCACGCGATCGAGGGGATTCGCGCAGGCGGCTTCGACCGGGTCTCCTTCGGGGTCCATCTGAACCTCAGCGAGGGCCGGCCGCTGGCATCGGGTCTCTCCCGCCTCACCGGCCCCGACGGGCGTTTCCTCGGCAAGGCCGGGGCGCACAGGCTCCTCATGGGCCCGGGGGATGCATCCATCGAGGCCGATATTGCGAGGGAGGCGGCCCTGCAGATCCGGAGACTCTGCGATGCGGGGGTTGACGTGACGCATATCGACGGCCACCAGCACGTCCACGTCTTCCCCGCGGCCCTCCAGGCCGTGGCGGTTGTCGCGAAGGGCCTAGGCATCCGCAGGATGCGGATCCCGGAGGAGACGCTGCGGTTCGGTGACGACACGCCGGCCGGGTTGATGGAAGAGGCCCGGCGGTTTTCAGCCCTGGGCCGCAAAGCCCGGAAGGTCCTTGCCGGTATGCGGATCGCGGCGAGCGATCACTTCCGGGGGCTGGTGCTGAAGGGCAGGCTCGACCCGGCGGCCCTGGTGAAACTCGCCGGGACGCTGCCCGAAGGCACGACGGAACTGATGGTCCACCCGGGGCGGGCCGCCGATCGGGAGCCCTTTTCGGCCTTCTCCTCGGCGGACCGCGAACGGGAACTGGAGGCCCTTCTGGACCCGCGCTTCCGCCTTGCCCTGGACTCGTCCGGGGCGGTACTGATTTCCTTCAGGGAGATGGATCGGTGAACCCGTTCAAACTGCTCATCCTCACCCCGACGGCGCTGCCCGCCGTGACGGGCAACGCCATGACGGCCGAGCGGTGGCGCCGTTCGCTCGTCGGCACGGGGCTCGACGTGCGGGTCATCGCGACGGAAGGCATTGCGGCACAGGACCTCCTGAGGGACATCGACCGGTTCGCCCCCGATATTTTTCATGTACACAACGCCTTCCGTGCAGGCCGTCTCTTGCTAGATGCCGCCCTGTCCGGCGTCCGGGGGCGCCTGCCCCTGGTCGTATCCCCCTCGGGCACCGATCTGAACATCGAGTCCCGGGTTCTCGGCAGACGGGAGATCGTCGAGGAGGTTCTGGACAGGGCCGACGCCATCATCGTGCAGAGCGAGGAGGGCCGGTCGAGACTGGCGGAGATCGTTCCGGCGAAGATGGACCGTGTCTTCTCCGCCCCCAAGGCCTTCGTGTGGCTCGGCGAAGAGCCGTACGACCTCCGGGCGTCCTGCGGTTTTGGCGCCGGGGACGTCCTGTTCTTCATGCCGGCCGGGATCCGGCCTGTGAAAGGCAACCTCGAATGCCTGCTGGTCTTCGAGACGGTGCACGGCCGGCGCCCGAACGCACGCATCGTCTTCTCGGGGCCCGCACTGGACAAGGTGTACGCGGACCGGTTTCAAAAAGAGGTGCGGCGGCGGGCGCAATTTGCGCGATGGATCCCGCCGATTGCGCCGGCGGCCATGCGGTCTGCCTATGCCTCCGCGGATGTGGTCCTGAACGGTTCCTTCTCCGAGGGGCTTTCCAACGTGCTGGTCGAGGGGAAGGCTGCCGGCAGACCGCTTTTCGCCTCCGACGTCCCCGGGAACCGCTGGCCCGTGCTGGGCGATCAAGGCGATGCGCCCATGGGGCTTCTCTTCGAACATTCCCGAACGGACGATTTCGTGGGCAAGGCCCTGAAGCTCATCGACGACGAGGGACTTCGGCGACGCCTGGGAGAGGCAGGGGCGGCCTATGCATCCCTCATGCCCGGGCCCTGCGACGAGGCGCGCGCGCTCATTACCGTATATAGAGACGCAATGGGAGGGCTGCGAGGGAAGGAACCCGCGGGATCAGGATGAGCGGGAAGCGCCGTGCCGGAGCCTGCGCCCCGCTGTCATCCCTTCTTCAGCTGGTCCGCCACGGCCTGGGTGGCCCTGGCGATCGCCTCGGGGTCCCCGAGATAGTAGCTGCGGATGGGGCCCAGGTCGTCATGAAGCTCGTAGACGAGGGGGATTCCCGTGGGGATGTTGAGCTCCACGATCTCGCTTTCGGGGACGTTGTCCAGGTACTTGACCAGCGCCCTCAGGCTGTTGCCGTGGGCGGCGATGACGACGCGCCTGCCCTCCCGGATGGCCGGCGCGATCGTTTCGTGCCAGTAGGGGAGGAAGCGATCCACCGTGTCCTTGAGGCACTCCGTCAGGGGGATCTCTTCGGGTTTGAGGTCCCTGTAGCGGGGGTCCCTGCCGTTCCAGCGGGGGTCGTCCGCCGTCAGGGCCGGTGGGCGGATGTCGTAGCTGCGGCGCCAGATCTTGACCTGCCTCTCGCCGTGCTTCTCGGCCGTCTCCTTCTTGTTGAGCCCCTGGAGGGCCCCGTAGTGGCGTTCGTTGAGACGCCAGCTGTTGTGGACGGGGATCCACATGAGATCCATCTCCTCGAGGACGATCCAGAGGGTCTTGATGGCCCGCTTGAGAACGGAGGTGAAGGCGACGTCGAAGACGTAGCCCTCCTTCGCAAGGATTCGACCGCCCTGGTGGGCTTCCTCGATCCCCCTGTCGGACAACCCCACGTCCGTCCAGCCCGTGAATCGGTTTTCCCGGTTCCAGGTGCTCTCGCCGTGTCGGATCAGTACGAGCTTGTGCATGGCGGTTCCTCGCAAAGGGGAAATCTTGCGGATGGTTATAGCCCTTTCGGGGCCGACAGGTCAACGATTTCCATGCGGTGGTTCGCCTCGGGGTGCCTGGAGGACGGGCCTTCCGTGAGCACGGCCAGATCGCCGGGAACCCCGTGCCCGACGAGCCACCGGCTGATGTAGCCCTTCCAATCCTCGGGGTGGTCCGGTTCGTAGACGCCGTGCACGCCCCACGTGAACTGCAACCGCTGGCAGGTGGCCTCAAGGGCACTGACGGCGACAATCCAGACCGGCAGCCGGAACCGGGCGATGACCCGGGCGGTGGCGCCGCTGCGCGTCGGCACGAACACGGCAGCGGGCGTCACGCGGTCCACTGTCGTCCGGACGCTCATGGAGATGAGGTCGGTCAGCCGCGCCCGGTCCTCGCGGCGCTGGGCGCTCAGCAGGTCGGAGACGGCGTAGCCGGCCAGTGCCGGCTCCGTGGCAGCCGCGATCCGCGCCAGCATGGCCGTCGCCTCCACGGGATAGCGGCCGATGGCCGACTCGCCCGAGAGCATGACGCAGTCCGTCCCGTCGAGGATGGCGTTGGCCGCGTCTGTGGCCTCGGCCCGGGTGGGGCGGCGGCTTGCCGTCATGGACTCGAGCATCTGGGTCGCCGTGATGACGGGCTTGCCGAGGAGATTGGCCTTGCGCATGATGGTCTTCTGGATCAGCGCGATCCGTTCGATGGGGATCTCCACGCCCAAGTCCCCCCGGGCGATCATCACGCCGTCGGCCGCCTCGAGGATGGGGTCGATCCGTTCCAGGGCCCGGGCGCGTTCGATCTTGGCGATAATCAGCGGGTGATAGGCCATGGCCTGCGCCGCGTCGCGGACCGTTGCGAGGTCGCTCTCGCTCTCGACGAAGGACTGGCTGACGGCATCGAGCCCCTCTGCCGCTGCAAAACGAAGCCACCGTCGATCCTCGTCGGTGAAGGCGCTGATCCCGAGGTCGATGCCCGGCAGGTTCAGCCCCACGCGGGAGCGGATCTCGCCGCCCACGGCGACCCGGCACCGGACGTTCGCCCCGCTGACCTCCTGCACCTCCAGCTGGACGATGCCGTCGTTGAGAAAGAGGGTGTCCCCCCGCTTCACGACGTCGGGCAGACGGGTGAAGGGCGTGGTGGCCCTCGTTGCATCGCCCGTGACGGCCTTCGTGGTCAGGGTGAACGCGTCGCCCGCGTTGAGATCGACGGATTCCGGCTCGAGTTTCCCGATGCGGATCTTCGGGCCCGGCAGGTCGCCGAGGACCGCCACGCGCTTTCCCGCAGCCCTCGCGGCGGCGCGGATGCCGGCGATGACGCGGCGGTGCCGGTCCGTGTCGCCGTGGGAGAAGTTGAGCCGCGCCACGTCCATCCCGGCGCGGATCATCCGTTCCAGCACGTCCGGGGACTCCGAGGCGGGGCCGACGGTGCAGATGATCTTCGTCTTGTGATCGGGCAGAGGCATGATTCCTCTGGTCGTTCCTATCGTCTTCGTTTCCCGGCTCGCGGCCCCGCTCTTCTCACTGTCTCGCCGTTCTGACGTTGCGGGGCGGCTTCTCGCCGCAGTTCGTCCGGAAGGGGTTGATGTCCAGGCCGCCGCGCCGCGTGTAGCGCGCGTACACCGTGAGCCCCTCGGGCCGGCAGCGCTGCAGGATATCCGTGAAGATGCGCTCGACGCAGTGCTCGTGAAAGCCGCCGTGCTGCCGGAAGGACACGAGGTACTTCAGCAGGCCGGCCCGGTCGATCCGCGGTCCCCGGTACCGGATCTGAACGCTTGCCCAATCCGGCTGGCCCGTCAGGGGGCAGTTGGTCTTCAAAAGATTCGAGACGAGCGTTTCCTCGACGGCGGGGCTCCCCGCCTCGAGATGGGACGGGTTGGGGCTGTAGTCCCGTATTTCCGCTTCGAGGTCGTCGATGAGCTCCCCGTCCAGCTCCTCGATCCGCTCGTCGTCGAAATCCGCGGGCAGCCGGATCTCCACCCCGACGGCGCAGCCGCATGCCTTGCCGATGTCTCCGCACAGGCGTTCCCGAAGGGCCTCCGGAGAGGCGAGCGGGGTCTGGTTGAAGGAGTTGAGGTAGAGCTTGAAGGACTTCGACTCCACGAGGTTCGGCGACTCGGCGGGCACGATGAAGGTGGCCATGGCCACCCGGGGCTTGCCGTTCGGGTCGAGCCACGACAGCTCGTAGGCCGTCCAGATGTCGGCGCCCGTGAAGGGCAGGGATTCCCCGATGCCGAGCTCCCGGCGATGGGGGCCCCGGGGAACAGGTTGAAGCAGCGTCGGGTCGCAGGTGTCCTTGTACGGGATGATCTTCATGATCGGGAACAGGGTTTGGAGGGCCGGCTACAGGGGATGGCGGTGTCCCGGATGGCCATAAGGGTCGCGAGCGACGCGAACAGCGCCGCCCCCGTCACCGCGATCTTCGCCTGTACCGGGGCAACTCCCTTTCGCGTGTCGGTCCGGCCATTGCGATGCCTCTTCATTGTCCGTTCTTCCGCTCCGCCCTGCCTCCTCTCTTGCCCGGTCGTCCCCCGGCCGACATGAGGCCGTGGCGCTTGAGGGCCTCGCCGGCGGGAGAGGAGATCTGGAGATTTTTTCTTTTCGAGGCCGTGCCGTCCATGGTATTTTGCCCTTCGGAGCGGTCGAAAATCACACACAGGATACCCGAAAGCGTTGAATCCGGCAATGTCCGATCGATACACCGTGCCGCAGTGGGAACGGGCTGCTCTTCTCACGATCGATGTCCAGGAGGATTTCCTGCATCCAGGTGCCGCCACGTGGAGCCCGGACAAGGACCATGCCGTTTCCGTGACAGCCGGCTTGGCCGACCTGTTTCGCAGGGAGGGCCTTCCCGTCGTGCACATCGTGAGGCTCTACCGGCCCGACGGCTCCAACGCCGATGCCTGCCGCAGGCAGCGGATCGAGTCGGGGCACCGCATCGTCGAACCCGGCACCGGCGGGGCCGAAATCGTCGCGGCGCTCAAGCCGTCCGGCGCATCAAGGCTCGACGCGGAGACGCTCCTGGCCGGGGGGATCCAGTCCTGGACGCCGCGGGAGTGGGTGATCTACAAGCCGCGCTGGGGGGCCTTCTACTCCACGCCGCTGGAGGGGCACCTGCGGGCGCAGGGCGTGACGACCCTCGCCGTCTGCGGGTTCAATTTCCCCAACTGCCCCCGGGCGACGATCTACGAGGCGACGGAGCGCGATTTTCGGGTCGTCATGGTCCGCGACGGAGTCTCGGGTCTCTACGAGCGGGGAATCGAGGAGATCCGCCATATCGGGGTCGCTGTCATGACCGCCGGGGAGGTGGCGGCGGCCTTGCGTGCAGGGAAATAACCAACCGGACAAGGGAGGGTAAAGAGACATGAGAAGGATCGTGACTGCCGCATGCCTGGTTTGTTTTCTCGGTGTGCCCGCCGCCCCTGCGGCCGATGTGATGGATCTGCTCAAGTCGGTCCCGCTGCCCGCCGTGACGGGGCCGGCGCAGGATTCGGCAACCGTCGCCTCGGGCCTGAAAGAGGCCCTGTCCGTGGGGACGAAGAACGCCGTCGGCCTGCTGTCCGGCAAGGACGGGTACTTTGCCAACGAGGCCGTCAAGATCCTCCTGCCGGAGAACGTGCGCCGCCTGGGCGACGCCCTGCGAATGGCGGGCTACCAGAAGGAGGTGGACGCCTTTGTCCTCAGCATGAACCGGGCGGCGGAAAAGGCGGCTCCCCGGGCGGCCGACATATTTGCCGGGGCCATCCGCGAGATGTCCATCACCGATGCGCAGAAAATCCTCGGCGGCGGCAACACGGCGGCCACGGAGTACTTCAAGTCGAAGACCTCGACGCAGCTCTTCGATGCCTTCAAGCCCGACATCTCGAAGAGCATGAGCGAAGTCGGCGTAACGCGGGCCTACAAGGCGATGACGGACCGGTACACGTCGATGGTGCCCTTCGCGAAGGTGGAATCCCTCGACCTGGACCGCTATGTGACCAACAAGTCCCTCGACGGCCTGTTTTACATGGTGGGGCAGGAGGAGACGAAGATCCGGACCAACCCCGCCGCACGCACGACGGAGCTGCTCCGGAAGGTCTTCGCAAAGTAGACGCGAATAAAAAAATCCCCCTCTTTCCCCATGGCGGCTTCGCAGCAGTCACGGGATGATCGGGGAAACTGCAAATCCCCCTTCATCCCCCTTTTGCAAAGGGGGACCGAGGGGGATTTTTCTGCCGGGCCCTACTTCGACTGCAGCACGCGGCCGATCGTCAGGATCTCCGCTTCCTTCGTCCCTTCGTAGAGCTCGAGGATCTTGGCGTCGCGGTAGTACTTCTGGACGGCGTACTCGTCGATGTAGCCGTAGCCGCCGTGGAGCTCGACGGCGTTGTTGGCGCAGAAGACGGCCGTCTGGCCGCCGAGGAACTTGGCCATCGCCGACAGGGTGTAGTCGGGCTTGCCGATGTCGAACGTCCAGGCCGCCCGGTAGGTCAGGGTCCGCAGGGCCTCGATCTGGATCGCCATCTCGGCGAGCTTCTTCTGCGTGAGCTGGTACGAGCCCAGAGGCGCCCCAAAGGCCGTCCGCTCCTTGCAGTACTTCACGCTGGCCTCGAGGCAGGCCATCGACAGGCCGAGGGCCTGGCCGGCGATCATGGCACGCGTCGTGTCGAAAAAGTGCATGAGCTGGTAGAAGCCGCGGCCCTCCTTGCCCAGGAGGTTTGCCTGGGGCACCCGCACGTCCTCGAAGGCGATCTCGGCGGTGTCGCTGGCGCGGATGCCCATCTTGCCCTTGATCTTGGTGCGCGTGATGCCCTTCGCGGCGGCATCGACGATGATCATGCTGAAGCTGCTGTGTTTTTTCTCCTCGGGCTTCGTGATGGCCTGCACGACCATGAAGTCGCAGACGGTGCCGTTGGTGATGAACATCTTGTTGCCGTTGATGACGAAGTCATTGCCGTCGCGGACGGCGCGCGTCTTGTAGCCCGCCACGTCGGTTCCCGCGTTGGGCTCCGTGTAGGCCCCCGCGGCGACCCACTCGCCCCTGCAGACGGGGGGAAGGTACTTCTGCTTCTGCTCCTCCGTTCCGTTCTGGAAGATCGCCTCGCAGCCGAAGGGGGCCGCGATCACGTTGAGGCCGATCCCCATGTCCACGCGGGAGAGCTCCTCGGTGATGATGGCGTTGCCGAGGAAGCCCGCGCCGGGGCCGCCGTACTGTTCGGGGATCCAGGCCCCGACGAGGCCGTTCGCGGCGGCCTTCCTGCGGATCTCGGGGGTGTACGTCTCGTGCTCGTCGCACTCCCGGATGTGGGGCGTGAACTCCGCCACGGCAAACTTGTAAGCCATCTCCCTCAGCATCTTGAGTTCTTCGGGCAGTTCGAAGTTCATCTCCTATCTCCTTTCTCGTCGGCCCGGCGCGGCGGGAGGTCTTCTCGCTTCGCGCCGGGGCCATGGTTGATCGCCGTCACCCGTCGCGCCTGTTGCTGTTACGCCAGATGCCCTGAACCTCGGCCGCCTTGATCAGCTCGTCACGCGTGTCGGGGTGGGCGATGCCGATGAGCTCCTCTGCGCGCTGCCAGGTGTTCTTTCCCTTCATGTTCACCTTTCCGAACTCGGTGACGACGATGTGGTTGATCGTCCTCGAAACGGTGACGATGCCGCCGGGGGGCAGGTAGGGGACGATCCGCGAGCGGATCCTGCCCTCCTTGTCCTTGTAGCTCGAGGGCAGGCAGACGATGGACTTCCCGCCCCTGGACTCGTAGCCCGCCAGCACGAAGTCGAGCTGGCCGCCCGTCCCCGTGATCTGCCGGAAGCCCGAGGACTCGGAGCAGACCTGGCCGTAGAGGTCGATCTCGATGGCGTTGTTGATCGTCACGACGTTGTCGTTGAGCGCCACGATGGAGGGCTTGTTGGTGTAGCTCACCGGGTAGGTGGCGCACCAGGGGTTGTCGTCGAGGAAGTCATAGAGCAGCTGCGTGCCCAGGGCGAAGGTGTAGACGAGCTTGCCCGGGTCGATCTGCTTCTTTCTGCCCGTGAGCTTGCCGGCGTTGAACATGTGGACGTAGGCGTCCACGAGCATCTCCGTGTGGCAGCCCAGGTCCTTGAGGTCCGACTCGGCGATCATCATGCCCACGGCGTTGGGCATGCCGCCGATGCCCAGCTGGATGCAGGAGCCGTTTTTCATCTCCTCGACGATGAAGAAGGCCACCTTCTTGTCCAGCTCCGAGATGGGCGGCGCCGGGATCTGGGTGAGCGGCGGGTTCTCGCCCTCGACGATGTAGTCGACCTCGCTGATGTGGACCGCCTCCTCGAAGCCGCCGAGGCAGCGGGGCTGGTTCTTGTTCACCTCCACGATGACCGTCTTGGCCCGGTCGCAGAGGGCCTTGGAGTGGGAGCACTGGGGTCCGAAGTTGAAGAAACCGTTCTTGTCCATGGGGTTGACCTGGAGCATGAAGACGTCCAGGTCGTCGATCTCCTCGCGGCAGTACCGCGGGACCTCGCAGTACTTCACGGGCGTGTAGTAGACCGGGACGCCCTTGTCGGCGAACTTGCGGTCGGCCCCCGAGAAGTGCCAGCTGATCCAGGTGAAGACCTCCCCCTTGGGGTCGGCCAGGATCACCTCGGGCGCGTAGGCGGTGACGCAGCTGCGGATCTTGACGTCCCTGAGTTCCCCCTTGCGGGCGGCCAGGGCCTTGTCGCAGGCCCGGACCATGCCCAGGAAGGAGCCGTACTCCACCCAGTCGCCGGACTTGACGACGCGGGCGGCCTGCTCCGCGGTGACGAGTTTCTTCTTGTACTGATCCATCAGGCTCATGGAATGCCTCCCTTTGTCATGCGGCTCCGCGCGGGCCGGCCCTCGCGGACCGGTCTGCACGGGGTTGCCGCCGTGTTCCGTCCGAATCGCTGGCCGGCGCTTACACCATCTCCAGGGCCGTGGCCATGGACACGCCGCCGCCGCCGCAGAGGGTGGCGAGCCCGAGGGTCTTGCCCCGCTTCTTCATGGCGTGGAGGAGCGTCACCATGATGCGGCAGCCCGTCGCGCCCACCGGGTGCCCCAGGCCGCAGCCCGAGCCGTTGACGTTGGTGATCTCCCGGTTGATGCCGAGTTCCTTCTCGCAGCCCAGGTACTGGCCGGCAAAGGCCTCGTTGAGCTCGATGAGCTGGAAGTCGGAAAGCTTCAGGCCCGATCGCTTCATGAGATCCCGCACGGCGGGCGCCGGGCCCATCCCCATGATCGAGGGGTGACAGCCGCCGTAGCCGACGGCCTTGATCTTGGCAATGGGCCTGCAGCCCAGTTCCTTCGCCTTCTCGGCCGTCATGATGACCATGGCCGCCGCACCGTCGTTGATGCCCGAGGAGTTGCCCGCCGTGACCTTGCCGATCTTGGGCAGGAAGACGGGCGGCAGCGCCGATATCTTTTCCATGGTGAGGCCGGGGATGAAGTGCTCGTCCTTCTCGAAGATCACGGGGGGCTTGCCCTTCTTCTGGGGGATTTCGATGGGAACGATTTCTTCCCTGAAGTCGCCTTCCTTCGTGGCGCGCTCGGCGTTGTTGTGGCTTCGAAGGGCCACGACGTCCATCTCCTCGCGGGAGATGTTGTACATCTGGGCGATGACCTCGGCCGTCTGCCCCATGATGTAGGGTTTCCCTTTCAGCAGCTCGATCACGGGGCCTTCCTTGACGGGACCTTTCTCGAGGCCCGGCTGGAGGCGCGAGCCGCAGTAGAGGGCCTCGATCATCATGTCGTCGAAGCTCGTGTTCTGCAGGCGGCAGCCCCAGCGGGCGGCCTGCACCGCGTAGGCGACCCCGGACATGTGCTCCACGCCGCCGCCGAGCACCACGTCCACGAGTCCCGCCTGGATCATGGCCATGCCGGAGATGACGGACTCCATGCCCGAGATGCAGACGCGGTTGATGGTGACGGCCGTCGAGGTTTCGGGGATGCCCGCGTCGAGGGCCGCCACGCGGGCCACGTTGAGGGCGTTGTAGGGTTCGATGCAGTTGCCGAAGCGAACGTCGTCGACGGCGGCCGGGTCGATTCCCGCCCGCCTGACGGCCTCCTTCATCGCGGCGCTTCCGATTTTGTAGGCGTGCACATCCTTGAGGGAGCCGCCGAAGGAGCCTACGGCCGTCCGGCAGGCCGATACGATGACTACGTCTTTCATGGTGGTCTCCTTTTAGGCATTAGGCGTCAGGCATCAGGCTTCAGGTTAAAGAGGAAGAATCTGTCTGTTTTCCTGTCGCCTTGGACCTGTTGCCTGTTGCCTGCAGCCTGGTGCCTATTTCTTATAATCGAACACCCCCTTGCCGCTCTTGCGGCCGAAGCGCCCCGCGCGGACCAGCTTGACGAGCAGCGGGGCCGGCCGGTACTTGTCGCCCAGCTCCCGGTACAGGTTCTCCTGCACGTGCAGCAGCGTGTCCAGCCCCACCAGGTCCGAAAGCGCCAGCGGCCCGATCGGATGGTTGCAGCCCAGCACCATCCCCTTGTCGATGTCCTCGGCCGAGGCCACCCCCTCACCCAGCACGAAGAAGGCCTCGTTGAGCATGGGGCACAAAATCCGGTTGACCGCGAAGGCCGGCGCCTCGTTGACCACGATCGTCTCCTTGCCCAGGCTCTTGCCCCACTCCAGGGCCGCCTGCAGCGTCTGCTCCGAGGTCTCGTAGCCCCTGATGACCTCCAGCAGCTTCATCACCGGCACGGGGTTGAAAAAGTGGGTGCCGATGAACTTCTCGGGCCGCTTTGTGACGGCCGCCATGGCCGTGATGCTCACCCCCGAGGTGTTCGAGAAGAACAGGCACTCGGGCTTCACGATCGTCTCGAGCTCCTGGAAGACCTTCTTCTTGACCTCGAGCAGCTCGATGATGACCTCGACGACCACGTCGGCATCCGCCGCGGCCTCCTTGATGTCCAGCGTGGGCCGGATCCGGCCGAGGACGGCGTCCATGTCGGCCTGCGTGCGCTTGCCCTTCTCCACCTCGCGGGCCAGGTTCTTCTTGATGGTGTTCATGCCGCCGTCGACAAACCGCTGCTCGATGTCGCGCATGGCCACCTGGTAGCCCGCCTGGGCGCACACCTGCGCGATCCCGCTGCCCATCAGCCCCGCTCCGAGTACGCAAACCTTCCTGATTGCCATGGTTCAGTCCCTCCCGAAAAAGGTTATGTCCTGCGACGGATCGTTGCCGCTGAAGACCCGGGTCTGACGCGTGCCGGGCCTCGTCCCTCGCGCCTTCTCGTGCAGAGGAGGCGGGGCCGGGTGGCGTTGGCCCAGCCCCGTATGACAGAATGACAGTGGACGTCCCCCCTTTGCCGCTGGTGCCCCGAAAACCACTGCGATCGAGACGCTTTGAAAGGGCCGGGTTGTCCCTTCCTCCAGTGAGGAATCCCCCGGCAACCCGGCCGGAGATTCAGCGCGAGCTGCAAAGGCTCCATGCGCTGTATGGCGAAACCGGCCAAAAATCAATATTAGAAGAATACTACCGGAATATTACATAAAATGTAATATGTCAGGGAAGTTGGGAGAGGTAGGTCTGGAGGTTGATCTTGCGGTTGTTGAGGCCGAGCTTGTGGCGGATGCGGTGGCGGCAGATGTTGACGGCGCTGGGCGTGACATTGAGGAATTCGGCGATCTCCTTCGTGGTCTTGCCCTCCTTGATCAGACTGGCGACCTGGAGCTCGCGCGGCGCCAGGTTCATGTGCAGGGAGGAGAGCTTGTTCGAAAAGGGGGCGATGATGTCCTTGAGGTTCGACTCCAGGATGAGGATACTCGTACGTGCGACGGGGTCGGGCCGCCCTTTCTTGAGCTTTTCGATGTAGGGCAGGACGAGCTTTCTGACGTTTGTCAGCACCTTCTCTTCCAGTTCGTTGCGGTCCTCCTCGCGGCGCTTCAGCAGGACCCGCAGGGCCGCGTTGAGCTCCTCGAGTTCGCGTGTCTTGTTCTCGAGCTGCTGTCCCCGGATCTTGAGCGTCTCGTCGGCCCTCCTGAGTTCGGTGATGTCGACGAGCGAGGCGATGCTCTTGCGCGTCCCCGGGATGAGGTCGACTGTGAGGAAGACGTCCCGGGTCTCCCCGGCCTTGCTGATGAAGCGGAACTCGTAGTTCTTCGGCGGTCCCTCGGGGTCGACCCGCCGCAGGCGGTGGTATTCCCTCATGCGGTCCACGTCTCCGGGGTCGATGAACTCGGTCCAGCTCTTGCGGTTTTCCGTCTCTTCCCGGCTGTAGCCGAACTGCTTGACGAACTCCCGGTTGACGAGCGAGATCGTGGTGTCCTCCTCGAGGATCATCGTCGCCGCGCCCGTGGTCTCGAAGAGCGTCCGGTACCAGGTCTCGGACTCCTGCAGGCGCGCCTGGGCCCGCTTCTCCTCCGTGATGTCCATGGAGTTGCCGAGGATGGCCGGCTTACCGTCCAGCGTGATGGAGGCCACCGTTTCGAGGACCCAGCGGATGCTGCCCTGGCGGGTGATGATCCGGAACTCGTGGGGCGAGGCCCGCTCGCCGCGGAGCATGGCCCGGGCATTTTTTTTGACGGCCTCGCGGTCCTCGGGATGGACCATGAAGCCCGATTTCCTGCCGATGAGCTCCCCGGCCGAGTAGCCCGCGTAGGAGGCGGCGTTGGCGTTGACGAAGCGGAACCGGCCGTTCTGGACGACGTAGATTCCGGCGACGGACTTCTCCGTCAGGGTCCGGAAGAGGTGCTCGCTTTCCTTCAACGAGTCCGCAGCACGGCTCTGCCCCCGCCTGCCTTCGGCGATCATGGCGGCGGCGCGGAAGCTCATCCGGGTTGACTTTGACCGTGGCACGGGATGCCTCCTCGGGTTGCTTCGAGGGTCCTTGTACTACAAAGCGACGACACGGTAAAGCCTGAAAAGGGCTGTCCCGTTGCCTCATAAATAAATGTTACCGAAGAGGGGGCTCAGGTCGCTGACGGCAGAGAGTCCGTTTATAGCAGAGATCGAAGATTTTTTTAAGTTTGTGTTCCATGGCCTTGCGCAGCACGA
>Ga0116190_1002108_pt1 | contig 16240 bp, 9 predicted proteins | sample AD_JPNTR4_MetaG_FD_89808 | JGI IMG/M metagenome (GOLD analysis project Ga0116190, IMG submission 89808) | Active sludge microbial communities of municipal wastewater-treating anaerobic digesters from Japan - AD_JPNTR4_MetaG | ecosystem: Engineered > Bioreactor > Anaerobic > Digestate | place...
ATATAAATGCGGCAAAGAACTTGGTAAAATTAGCTGTATGATTTGTTTTCTGGGGAAGGAACAGCCCTTTGAGCGTGGGGAAACTTGCTCCGATAGGAGTATTGACCACGAAACCACCCACCTCTATAGGTGGGGGTAGTTCACTTTCCAGTAATGCCTTAAGTAAGTCACCTCTGATTTTTGCAATATCTCCTTGATTCGGAACAATAGATATATCGATTGGCCCATACTTCGTTCTGATTAGTTCAACAACAGGATTTCCAATGTGTGCAAACAATCTCTTTACTTCATGTTTTTTACCCTTTATCATCTTGACTTCAACTAAACTGAATTCTCCTTGCTCCTCTATAACCTTTGCATCCTCACATTTCAAAAATTCTCCCTCATCATCTATTCCATTCTTCAGGACTCTCAATTTTGCTCGATCTACTTTACCTTTTACTTTGGCTCTGTAGACCCGTTCTGTGCCATATTTTGCACTTGTAAGTACGTTGATGAGTTCCCCATCGTTTGTTAGAATGATGACACCTGAAGCATCTTTATCCAACCTACCAACTGGTTTAAGATTTCCGAGATTCCTCTTTCTCAATATTTCTCCAATCGTTTTGTCTTCTTTTGGATCTGAAAGGGAGCTGACATATCCTTTTGGTTTGTTGAGCACGTAGTATTCAAACCGGGTTTCAAATTGCACAACATAATCTACGCCATCTATGGAGACAACATCTTCTTCTGCTATTTCATACCATGGCTGCAGTATGCGTTGATTGTTTACCATCACACGACCTGCAAAAACTATCTCATCTGCCTTGCGCCTTGAATAACCTAACTGTTGCAAATACTTTTGTAATTTCATATTTCTACCCCGTTTCTATGCAGTTTTCTTCATACATTATATCACCAATTACCAATCTCGAAAATGCTCAGAAACTCTAAGCAAACTCTAAGGAAACTTTAAGTACAAATTAAGCATATCTGAGTAAGATAGTCTTGTCAGTTGCGAATAGGTAGGTTTGATATAAATACCGAGTAATTCAAGTGAGAGAAAAACTAAGAACCATGAACAAATTATTTGATACAAGCGAGGTGATGCGGATGGTAAAATGACAAGTAACAAGATAGAAATACCGAGTAATTCAAGTGAGAGACAGACTAAGAAGGGTGAAAAAAGTATTTAACACAAGCGAGGTGATGCGTATGTAAAATAATAAGTAACAAGATAGAAATACGATGAAACGAATATACACTAACCGGATGGTTATTAGATAGATTAAGCAATCGTACTAGGTAAAGGAAAATTATATAAATGAGAGTAAAAAAGAAATGGGTGTATGTCTTCTAAGCATACACCCATTTTAGTTATCTTGAGTTATAACCAACTCGTGTTTAGATTCTTAATCAAACATCTTTTACAGAAATTATCTCAGGATACTTGTCTTCGTGATATCTTATCTCTATGATGCTTACTTTATCATCATCGTTAAATATGTGTGGAATCAGCAATCTGTCAATTGTTGAAAGATTCTCCTCGAGCATTTTATCTATGTCTATCCATTTCAATTCGCCTTCATTACACTCGATCGTTTTATCAGAATCCACTTTCCCAACGAACGTGAATAATATCCAGTTGTAATTCTCTGGACCTTCTTCACTTGTTACCATCTTCAACTTGAGTTCGTTCAGTTCAAGTCCAGTTTCCTCCCTGAATTCCCTTCTAATTGCATCTTCTATTTCCTCGCCTTTTTCCACTTTACCGCCAGGTGGTACTAAAAACCCAGCGAATGGTTCTTTTCTCCTTAGAAGAAATAGTACCTTATTGCCATACTGTGCATAGCACATAACTGCTAATCTCTGCTTTTCACTTTTTCTGACTTTTTCGATTATCTCAGAATAAACCAACTACACTCACCTCACAATCCACCATTAGAGCAATTTCTAAGAAACATTTTCGTATGTTTTTATGCACTAATTCACAGTATCACAAAACTTTATCACAAAATATACCATGATATATCATAGCACCAACACACCAAAATTCAATAAAAAGTCTAAGGAGACTCTAAGGAAACTCTAAGTACAAATTAAGCATATCTGAGTAAGATAGTTTTGTCAGTTGCGAATAGGTAGGCTTGATATAAATACCGAGTAATTCAAGTGAGAGACAGACTAAGAACGGTGAAGAAAGTATTTAATACAAGCGAGGTGATGCGGATGGTAAAATGATGAGTAACAAGAAAGAAATACAATGAAACGAATACACACTAACCAGATGGTTATTAGATAGATAATTTTCAAGAAATTCGGACTTAAAAATTCAAAAATTGCCAACAAAGAAAGAGAAAAAATAATAAGTGTAGAATCATGAATTGATGCATGCTAATAAAGCATGCATCAATTTTTTTCACAATCTTTAGGATCAGCACTTCATCTTGACAAGTCACTTCAAAACGCCTTTATTGAAGCCATCTTTCAATTACTATCATCCTGAAAGAAAGTAACCAATGAGACATGTTCTGTAATTCTCAGAAATATTTAATTAATTAACCTTAATTCTTTCTACACAATAAATAGCGGGTTTCGTATAGAAAAGTGTTTTTGCTATAATCTAAAAACAACAATATACGGTTTCGTTTTATACATTGTATTGAATTGATTCCATGTAGAAATATTGACTTCATTGGGGGACAGTTTATGGATCCAAGGAATTTGTTGTTAGTCTTCAAAACTGTGCAGAAGAAGAACCTTATCTCCAGAACAGATATATCTAAGATTACACACTTGAGTGAATCCACTGTGAGTAGGTGTGTAAGTAGATTGCTGGAAAAGAGCATATTAGTGGAGAAGAGAGTTGGGAAAAGTTCCGGTGGCAGGCCTCCGATTTTACTTGATGTCAATAATGAAGGTCCGTTCTCCGTTGGGGTGGAAGTTGGTGAGACGCACGTAGATGCTGTAATAATCAATGCGTTTTACAAAATCTTGAGAAATGAGAGTAGGGTTATACCAAAAGGTATTGAAATGAATTCTCTGATTAAAGAGATACATGATATGCTTACATCTTTGATATCGTCTGCGAAGATTCAGAAAGATAGAATCACAAGTTTAGGCTTAGGACTTCCTGGTATCGTCAGTAAGGATCAGAAGCATCTACTACTTACACCAAATTCGCATTTCGAGACCTTCCCATCATCTGATGTGTTGCAACGTATCTTAGGTATTCCTGTCTTTTACGATAATGGAGCAAATTTGATGGTCTTTTCAGAATATCATTTGAACAAACTGTCAACAGATTCCATATTGCTTGGCGTTATAGTTGGTACCGGAATAGGTGCTGGATTGGTAGTTAGGGAGGAAATCTTCCGTGGTTCGAATGGTGCTTCTTTGGAAGTTGGGCATACCGTAATCATGCCTGATGGTCCTGAATGCAGGTGTGGAAGACATGGATGTGCGGAGGCACTTGCATCGGTGCCAAAACTCATAGAATCGTACAATGCCAAGTCTGATGATGTCAAGATAACTAGTATAAGGGAACTTCACGAATTATTTTCAAAGGGTGATACATTAGCTAAAGAGGTTTTGGGACAAGAGGCTCGTTACTTGGCTTTGCTCTTGGCAAATTTGGCAAACATCGTTAATCCATCGCGTATCTTCATCGGTGGTGAGATTACACCAGTACTTCCAGATATCATCGAGCAGATTAGAAAACACTTTTCTACTCAGGTGCTTCCCACGAATACGTGCGACATAAAGATTTCAAAGCTTGATCAGGTAAGTATAGCACACGGTGCTGCAATCATGGCGATGGAAAAAGAGATAGAAAGTTATTTCTGATTATTCTTTTTGACTTTGAGTGGAGGATGGGTATGAAAAAGAAAAATATCTTTTCTATCTTAATCATCGTAATCATACTATTTACTGAAACATTTTCATTTGCAGCATCTTCAAATGATACAAAGAAGGGTGGGAATGTGATGGAGAACAAACCTGAAGTATGGCTAACAACAGCAGATCAGAATTTCTTGCTTACAAAAGTGAATTTGGAGACATATGTATACAAAGATTTACCCGCAAGAAGGGTAAATATAGAGATAGACCCAACGACAAAGTTTCAGCAGATGGATGGTTTCGGTGCCTCTTTAACCGATTCTTCGGCGCACTTGATTTTCAACGTGCTCACGAAGTCGCAGAGAGAGGAACTCATGAAAAAGCTCTTTTCGTATGAAAATGGCATAGGTATATCTTTCCTCAGACAGCCAATGGGTTCAAGTGATTTTGCACTTTCTATGTATAGTTACGATGACCTCCCACAGGGTGTAACCGAAGATTATGAGCTTAAGTATTTTTCGATAGAACACGACAAAAAGTACATCATTCCACTTTTGAAAGAAGCGATGAGTATAAACCCATCCTTAAAGATAATGGCCTCACCATGGAGTGCACCGGCTTGGATGAAGACGTCGGGCAGTATGATAGGTGGTTCATTGAAGACATCTTGCTACGATGTGTACGCTCGATATTTTCTAAAATTCATAGAGGCATACAAGGCAGAGGGTATCCCTATTTATGCAGTAACAGTTCAAAATGAACCACTGTATGTTCCTGGAGATTATCCTGGTATGGGTATGTCTGCCCAAGAACAGCTAAGTTTCATAGTAAACAACCTTGGTCCACTTTTCAAGAAAAACAACGTACAAACTAAAATTCTAATTTATGATCACAATTGGGATAATACGATGTTTGCACAGATCATACTCAACGACCCAAGGGCGCGAGATTTCGTTGCAGGTAGCGCTTGGCATTGTTATGCTGGAAAGCACGATGCAATGTCTTACATACATAACCTCTTTCCAGATGAAGAGATTTGGTTTACAGAGGCATCTGGCGGAGATTGGATTCCTGCTTTTACCGATGCGTTCATGGATCAAATGATGCACGTAGTAAGGGCAACTAGGAATTGGTCAAAGACAGTAGTTTGGTGGAATGTTGCACTTGATGAAAAAAACGGGCCTGCACTCTTCTCACCATATAGAAACAGTACATGTAGAGGACTTGTCAAAATCGACACGAAAACTAAAAATATCGTCTACAACGTTGATTACTACACGATGGGACACATAAGCAAGTTTGTAAAGCCTGGTGCATACAGAATTTGGTCATCAACATTTGAAAACAACTTGGAGACAGTTGCATTTGAAAATCCAGATAAGTCGATTGTGTTGATTGTATCAAACAGGACAACAGAAACAAAGAAGATTTCAGTGGGCTCATTTGGATTTGTGGTACCTTCTAAATCAGCAGTTACCATTGTCTGGAAATAATAGAAAGCACCTGAGGAGGTGAGAGATAGCAAAGAGTTCTAAGAATTTAAAGATTTGATGTCAATGCTTAAGTCTTAGTTTTAGAAGATTTCCGGGATTTCTTTTGAAAACTTGGTAAATCACGTTGGTAAATCACCGAAGAGGAGGGATTAAGTATGGGTAAGGGACTGAAGTTAGGGATCGCTATTTTACTAGTTTTTTCCACATTTTTGATGGCAGCACAGACAACGATAACCTATGCTGTAAGAAACTGGGATGTTGATACAGCCAAACAAGAGATAGCAGAGTTCAACAAACTCTATCCAAATATCAAAGTCGAAATGATCACGTTTGATTCAAACCTAAACGAGTTTTTGACAGCCAGAGTTGCGGCAGGTCAACCGTTACCAGATGTGATGACTGGTTGGGAAGGATTCCCATTCTTGGTTACACAAGGTTGGCTCTATCCGTTTGATGAATTTATTGCAAATGATGCAGACTGGAAATATGTCCCAGCAACGATTAGAGATGCATTCAAGTACAACGGAAAGACTTACGCAATTCCTTGGGATTTGCACTTCCACAGTATAGTTCTCAATCTCGATTTGCTCGAGCAATTGAACCTTCCAAAACCGAGTTATAACTGGACGATAGACCAATTCAAATCTTTGCTACGAAGGGCAACAACAAGAGAATATTCCGGTATAAACCACCTTTGGGAATTCGACGCAGTTATGGCCGGTGTTATGGACCCAAAGAGTGCAATATATGGCTTTGATCCATCACTTGGAAAATTCAGACTCCAAAACTCTGCGTGGGCATCGGCAATAGCATTACAGAAGGAACTGAAATCGATACCTGGACTTGTTTCAGATGATCTGAAAAATGATAAGTTAAGAGAACAAGGTCTACTCGATGACTATCAGAAGAAATTCGGAAAGGATGCAGATGCATTTAGAGAAGGAAAAGTACTCATGGGGTTCCACGGTACTTGGGACTGGAGCTGGGTCAAAACTGTTCCTTGGAAATTCGACTTTTACCCACTACCACAAGATCCAAAAGTTGGATTCAGACAATCTGTCCATGTTAACTATGTGATAATGTCTTCAACAACAAAGTATCCTAAGGAAGCATTTGCATTTGCAAAGTTCATCAGCTTCTCACCAACTGGAGTAACGGCAAGGCTGAAGATTAGAGAGAACTTCAAAAATGCGAGTGGACAACCAGAGCCAAGCTTCATAATACCTGGTACGATGCATCCAACTGTGATTGCAAAGTTTAACAGCATGAAGATTGTTCCAGAAGGCGTAAAGTACTTACTCAGAAATCTCGACAAGACATTCAGAGGAGACCTTTATAAAGTTGTTCCAGGATGGGACGATGCAATATGGGGCGTCATATACCCAGCAGCAGAACAGATTAGAGGCGGTACAGATCCAAGAACGATAGTTGCTGATGTTGAAAATAAGGCAAATCAGATTATCTCTCAAGCAAACAAAGATTTCAGTGCAAAATTGAGCCAAGTAGAAAGGGATTTCATTCAAACAAGAAAGAAGATAGAAGGCAAATAATATCATCAGAGCATTTTCACTTCAGAGAGGCGGGGTGGCCTCGCCTCTCCTTTAGATTCTTAGAATGTTTTGCTCAGCTCACGCTCTTTTTCGGGAGGTGCCCACTGGATGAAGCGATTTATATACTGGACGATAATTATAGCTTTGGCAGTAGTCTTGGTAGTTTATTTCGTTGGATATAGTCAGTACAAGAACTTGGCTAAATTACAATCAGAAAATACTGAAAACACCAATTACTCACAATCTAATGTCGTATCGATGGACGACTCGATCACCCAATACTTCGATACAAAACTATCCTATTTTAAATCTAGTTCTGACAACGTTTTGGTTGACTTTGGTGGAAATATCGTTGAAACGAATGCTTCTATCGTTGATGAATTTCAAATTGAAAATAATGGCACGTATGAAATATACATGGCTTACAAGGTCTTGAATTCTTTGAATTACGGAAGTGTATCACTGCAGATAGATCAATTACAAGATGGCGGGAATTACAAGCAACTTTACTTGTTGGAAGGTCGATTGAATAACTATTCCACCTATAAAACGTTGAATTTCCAAATTGATAGGTACGGTAACGAAGTAGTACCTGAGCAAAACGGTTATGAAAAACTGACAGTTGATAAAGTGTTACCTGCGGATCGTCTCTCCGCTGCGCCTATAACAATTCAACTTCCAGAGGGTAACTTCAGGGTTTCTGTGAAGAACAACTCATCTACACTGGTGATATACAACATCATTTTTGCACGCCAAGGTCAGTTGAGGACGTATGCAGATTACCTGAACGAATTTGCAGGGAAGGATAGCTCATCGAATCAATCGGAAAAAGTAATAGTAATCGATGCAGAAAGACCTACGGCAAAAAGTGATTTCTTGATAAATATAGGATATGTATCATCGTCGAGTGTAAAGCCATTCCAAGTCAATAAAAGAAGAATAAACGCCATATTGGAAAGCACATTCAACTTGCCTGGTCAAAAGATTTTATGGACTTTCTACGTAGAGAAACCTGGTTTTTATTCAATTTCGTTGAATTACAAACAATCTGAGAATAAAGGTGTACCTGTTTACAGGAATATAGAAATCGACGGCCAGAGCCCAATTGCTGAATTGAGGGATTATCCATTCGATTACACCGGACAGTTTTGGAGATTTTCAACTCTTTCTTACAATGGCCAGCCTATAAAATTGTGGTTAGAAAAAGGTCAACATACATTGAGTTTTGAGGTTGATACGGGTGTATACAAGTCGGCGATTTTGGAACTTCAAAAGATACTGAAGCAAATTCAAGATATAGGTATATCGATAAGAATGTTGGTAGGTCACAATCTTGATCCAAACAGGACTTGGAACATAGAGCAATATTTGCCTACTGTACTTGTTGATTTGCAGAATATATCGGATAAGTTGATGGAACAGTACAACTCACTCATCGGAAAGCTTGGCGTCGGTGCAACAAGCCACATCAGTGATTTGAAGGTAGCTGCAAGTACTATAGATAAGATATTGAAAGAACCTGAGCGATTGCCATTTTATCTTGATTCGATCAGTGAGGGTGATTCATCAATTGCACAGAGAGTTTCAAATCTCATAACTGCATTGCGTAGTCAACCTATGGGAATCGATGAGATATACATACACCCTGCAGGCACAAAGGTTGATGTACCACACGGTTCATTTATGGTTGCTGGGTTTGTTGAATTGGAAAAGTTGAGATTGTCTTTGATGAATCAAACTGATCCGTATTCTACATATGTTAAGAAAAGTAGTTCCAAGAGCGGTGAATTAGCCGTTTGGGTCAACAGGCCTGTACAGTTGGTTGAGACTATGCAGTACTTGGTTGATACTGATTTTTACGAAAAGACTGGTATAAATGTGAGACTTTCAACGATGCCAAGTGAGCAGAAAGTAATCTTCTCTGCTGCAGCAAAGACCACGCCGGATGTGGCACTTGGGCTTAGCAACTGGTTGCCTTACGAGCTTGCTCTAAGAGGGGCTGTAGCTGATTTACTACAATTTTCTGATTTCAAAGAGTACATCTCAAAAGACTACAATATCCAGACGCTTACGCCATTCATCTACGAAGATGGCATCTATGGTGTGACTGAGACTCAAGGATTTTATGTGTTGTTCTATCGAAAGGATATATTCGAAAGGCTCAATCTACCAGTTCCACAAACTTGGGACGATGTGAAATTGATATTGCCTGAACTTCAAAGAAGAGGTATGAATTTCTACATTCCGCTATCTGCCTCTTCTCAGAAGTATTTCCACGTCACATCGCCATTCATCTTCCAGAACGGTGGGACACTCTATTCGAAAGATGGTATGACAACTGCAATAAATAGTGAAGAGACGTTGAAAGGATTAGAATTGATGACTGATCTTTACAGTATATACGGTGTTCCAGAATACGTTGCGAATTTCTACAACGAATTCAGATACGGCAGAATACCTATAGGTGTGGCAGATTTCGGTACTTATTTATTACTGACAAACGCAGCTGACGAAATATACGGCCTTTGGGACATCGCTCCATCGCCTGGTGTTTACAAAGATGGTGAGATTATGAGATACCAAGTTGCAAGTGATAGGGCAGGCGTAATATTCAAAGACTCAACGAAGAAAGAAGAAGCTTGGGAGTTCCTAAAATGGTGGCTTTCAAAAGATACTCAAGTGAAGTTCTCAAATACACTTGTCTCACGATATGGGCCAGATTACCTTTGGAACACGGCAAATATATCTGCTTTCAAGGAAATCACATTCATCCCAGAATCTCATAAATCAGTTATACTCGAGCAATGGAAGTGGATAAAAGAAGTGCAAAGACATCCAGCAAGTTACATGACGGAAAGGGAAATTAGTAACGTGTGGAACAGAGTTATCTTGCAAGGTGAGAATTTGAGGGTAGCTGTTGATAAGTCTATAAAGATAATCAACAGAGAGATGGAGAGAAAACTCATCGAATTTGGGTACATAAAAGGTGGAAAAATTGTGAAGCAGATGGATTTCAGAAGCATAGAGGACTTTTTCAAAGAAGGTGAAATAGAATGAGAAAATCCAGAAGTCATTGGGTGATGTTGGCACCATATTTGACGCTATTTGCACTCTTCATCGCTCTACCAGTTGGCATCGCCATCTTTCAGTCTTTTACTTACTTCAACACGATTCAACCACCAAGGTTCATAGGGGTGCAAAACTACATAAGTCTGTTCACAAGAGACGAGATTTTCATGCAGAAGGTTCTGCCTAATACGATTAAGTTTTCATTGATAGTAGGAGTTGGAGGATATCTACTTTCGTTTATCCTCGCTTGGTTAGTTGCGCAGTTAACAACGATACCAAGAACGATCATCGCACTTATCATCTACTCGCCATCATTAACTGCTGGCACAACGATGAGCGTGTTGTGGAAAGTTATATTCAGCGGAGATCAGAATGGTTATCTGAACAGTATACTTTTAAACTTGGGATTTATCAGCAAACCGATCCAGTGGCTTCAATCACCAGATTACCTGTTGAATATAATGATAATAGTCTCTTTGTGGGGTAGTATGGGAATTGGATTTTTGGCCATGTTGGCAGGTCTGCTCAACATAGACGAATCGTTTTACGAGGCGGCAAGGATAGATGGAGTGAAGAATAGACTCCAAGAAATCATATACGTTACGATACCTTTGATGCGGCCTCAAATGCTCTTTGGCGCTGTTATGTCGATAGTTTACACATTTACTTCGGCAGGTATAGGTGTGGCACTTACCGATTCAAACCCAACGCCTGAGTATGCTGGTCAGCTCATCACTAACCACATAGATGATTATGCATTTTCGAGATACGAGATGGGTTACGTCGCTGCATTATCCGTTTTTCTCCTGGTGATCATCTGGATCGCCTCGCGCCTTGCGTGGAGAATATTCGGGGAAAGAGATTGAGATTGAGCTGGGGAGGGAGATGCACATGAGTAAATTCAGAACGGGAACGAACCCAAAGTACTTCCACAAAAGTCAAATAAAATTCTACATAATTCTTGCACCGATCGTTGTCTTCTCGCTTTTACCGATATTGTTCATCATATTCCATGCATTCAAACCAATCAACGAGCTTTTCTTGTATCCACCACGTTTCTTCCCAAGAAAAATCTCGTTGGATAGTTTTGTCGAACTCTTCAATTTCACGTCATCTTCAAAAGTGCCTGTATCAAGATATCTCATAAATAGCATAGTCGCAGCGATCATTGCAGTTATTGCAACACGTTGGATTGCGCTCTTCGCGGCATATGCACTCTCGAAGAAGAATTTCAAAGCAAAGCAGATCATATTCACAATCAACAATCTTGCGCTTATGTTTGTACCAACGGCTGTTGTGATACCAAGATATTTTGTCATACAAGGCTTGGGATTATTAGACACATTTGCAATAAACTTCCTCACGGTGATAGCGGCACCAGTCGTGGTATTCTTACTGAAACAATTTATCGACCAAGTACCAGATGAAATAATCGATGCGGCACGAATTGATGGTGCAGGCGATTTTCAATTGGTGAGAAAGATCATAGCACCGATGGTTGCACCTGCAATGGCTACGGTGGGCATACTGACATTCCAAACTGTGTGGAACAGTACGGAAGCAGGAGTTTATTACATAAACAACGAAAATCTGAGGACATTTTCATTCTTAATAGGTTCTTTAACATCATCAACCGGTAACACACTCTTGGGACAAGGCATGGCAGCAGCAGGTTCTTTGCTCATATTTATACCAAATTTGGTCATATTCATCTTCATGCAGTCAAAAGTCATGAATACGATGGCTTACTCAGGACTGAAATGAAATTGGCAAATTGAGATGATGGTAGGTGCTTGTTTGATGAATACACATAAGAATGGACACGATAAGAAAATTTCACAACCGAGCATTTTTCTAAAAGTTTTTAACTTCAAATTAGAGCAATTGACTCTGGTGTTGATGTTATCCTTGCTCATGCTTGTTCCTTCGATAGCTTTGAGTTTGAGCGTAGCAAATTCGACATTCTACACGTATACGCTGACGCAAGACAACCAATGGAAGAAATCGCAAGATGCCTATTTGGTTAGTAAGGTACTCTTTGCTGATCTTGATCTTTATTACCCGAAGGACATATTCTACAAAGGTTCGAAGCTTTACATCGCAGATTCTGGAAATTTTAGGGTTGTAGTGTACGATCTGGTGAGTAGAAATATCCAATTTATTGGCCAAGATGTACTATTCACACCGGAAGGTGTATTCGTAGATGATAACGACAATATATATGTTGCAGATTCCAGTGCTCAGGCAGTCTATCTATTCGATGCAAGTGGAACGTTGATTAGGCAATACACAAGGCCCAACAGCATCTTGTTCGGTGTAAACACCAACTACATACCTAAGAAAGTTGTCGTCGACAAGAGGGGAAATCTGTACATAGTTAGTGAAGGTACTGCAGAAGGGATCATACAGCTCAGCCGTGAGGGAGATTTCTTGGGATTCTTTGGTTCTAATACGGTCAATATATCATTGCTTCAAAAGTTCCAAGATATATTCTTCACAGGTGAGCAAAAGAGTAGATTGCTATTAAGAATTCCAAAACCATACAACAACCTTGCAATAGATACAAAGGGGTTAATATACACCACAACTAAATCCGTTTCAGGTAATGCAATAAAGAAGCACAATACCATAGGTACGAACATCTTGACAAAATCGGCAAAGGGGAAGATGGTCGACGAACCAAATTTCGTCGATATCACAATTGCAAATGATGGAAGGATCATAGCGGTTACTGAGACGGGCTTAATCTACGAATACGATAGAGAAGGAAATCTGCTTTTCTCACTTGGTGGCAGGGCAATATCATCGGAAAGAAATGGGTACTTCACAGTTGTTTCTGGTATATGCGTCGATGAGAATGACAATCTCTACGTATTAGATTCCGAACGTGGATTGGTACATGTCTTTGTTCCAACGCTTTACACAAATGAGATTCACAAGGCACTCATACTATTCAGTGATGGAAAATACTCGGACAGTAAGCAGAAATGGGAAGAAGTGCTCAAGTACGATGGCTACTCAAAAATCGCACACTTGGGTTTAGGGAAGGCCTATTTCCAAGAAGGGGATTATGAGCAAGCTGCTTTGCATTTCAAAATCGCAGACGAACGAGAAGAGTATTCAGATGCATATTGGGAGATAAGGAATAAATTCCTTGAGGGGAATGCAACCATATTCTTGATACTCTTTGCTATTGTCTATGCACTATTTGAAATCTTACCGATTCTTAGAAAGAATAGAGTGAAGAAGGAAAGAACGAATAGATTCAAGTTGTTCAAGGATGTAATGTACATTTTCACATTTCTTAGACATCCAATCGATGGTGTCTATTACATAAAGAGAAAGGAAAGAACAACGAACCTTTCAGCAACAATCGTCTACGGACTCTTCTTTGCTGTAGCGGTGTTGAATACATTTGGTCAAGGATACATATTCTCGCAAGGTGCTTCGAATACGACTGTTGGATACGTATTCTTGATTACCATACTCCCAGCGATGCTCTGGGTGGTTTCAAACAATCTCGTCAGTTCGATAACCGATGGTGAGGGTACATTGTCCCAGATTTATCGCGTGACAGCGTACGCACTATCACCATTCATAGTCATACAGCCTATAGCTACTCTGCTAACACACTTTCTAACGCTCAATGAGATTTTTGTACTGCAATTTCTAACATTCTTAGTTATCTCTTGGTGTGCGGTAAATGTATTCATCGTGGTAAAGGAACTGCACAACGTCTCAGTTATGGGTACTGTATGGAACATATTACTAACAATATTCTGGATCATTATAATAATTTTCATTGCATCGCTCATATACATGCTTTGGAGTCAGTTCTATGATCTGATATATTCCATAATACAGGAGGTCATCTACCGTGTTAGATTTGGCTAATCTTTCTGTTGATCTAAAAGTTAATCTAAAGAATGTGCGTGCTACATCTATCGCATCATCCATACTAGTCATAATATTTGCATCATTAATCTTCTTGCCGTCTGTTGCGTTTTCTCAGCACTACACATCGAATAGATTCAGTAGGCCAGACATATCACCGAATGCTACGATCAAGCAGATAAGGGATGTCATTGGTCATGTCAAAATTCTGGAAAATGAATACCTTGAAGTCTGGCAACGAGATAGTGATTTGTCAATCCGCATAGTGGACAAGAAGACTGGATATGTTTGGGGCACGGTAGATACGAGCAAAGCAAATGAATTCAATCAGACTTGGAGCGGTATAGCGAGTTCGATAGTAGGCATAGAGGTCTTCGATAAAGGTGGGATATTGAAAGCATCTGGTAGTGGTGCGGCTGATGTATTGAAGGAATACAAGATAAATGGAAATAGTGTGACGTACAAGATTACGTTCCAATCGGTAGGTATCACGCTCACATTCAAAATGTCGCTTGTTGGAAATCGCTTAACTTTCGAATTACTTTCCAATTCCATAGTTGAAGGTTCTGAATACTCGCTTGCAACCGTCATGTTCATGCCATTTCTTGGTGGAGTGAGAGAAAAGGAAGTCGATGGGTACATATTCATTCCGGATGGTAACGGTGCACTCATGAGATTCTCAAACGCTGCACACTACCTTGCACCATACGAAAGGAAAGTATATGGCAAAGATGGTGGCATCGATGATATGTTCGAAGTGAACGACCTCAAGGCAAAGAGGCCAAACGACTTCGCAGTTGAACCACCACAAGTACTGATCTCTGCACTTGGCATAGTCCACGCAGAAAATGCCAGCGGATTCTTGATTACTGCAAAGAGCGGTGCAGAATTCTCAAGCGTCGTAGCATATCCAAGTGGAATCATATCGAAATACAATTGGGGGACTATAAAGTTCATATACCGGCAAAAATACACGCAGCGAACAAGTAGAAGTGGTGCAGGTATCCAAGTACCGCAAAAAGATAAGAATGTATTCAATGCAAAGGCAGAATACACATTCTTCAACGGTAAGGATGCTTCATACATCGGATTTGCCAATTACCTCAAGACAAGTTACACAAAAGGAAAGAATGAGACAACAGTTGTAGGGAACAAGGATGTACCAGTAATGCTCTATTTTATACTTTCTGACATCGAAAAGGGCATCCTATCTTACAACGTAAAGAATGTGACAACTGTCGATGCAATCATCGATTACGTAAAACAACTGAAGAGTGCTGGAGTGAATAATATCATACTCTTCATCGATGGTTGGCAAAAGGGCGGAAAGAGCGGTTACAAAATCTCGGAGTACGGATTTGAAGACAAGGTTTTCAATGCCGAGCAAAGGAAGAAGCTTTTTGAATTTTCAAGAGCTGAAAACATAAAGTTGTATTTTGTTGATGCATTCAAGAAAGTTACAGAAAGGCAGTTGAACCTTCGAGCATACGAGGTCGGTATAAACCTATCACAAGCACCCATTTTGGAAGAAAAAGATGACAAGACGATACTATTCAACAAGACATACTATTTCAACGCATATCTTGCTATAGAAAAGTTGACACAGAAGATAGCATTCTACAAGAAAAACTCGATCGAAAATGTTGCACTCTTGGATTTTGCCTCCACATTGTACAGCGATAATAGGTACGATAATAGCTATCCAAGAGATTACATCAAGAACCAATCGTTGAAGGCGTTCGAGAAGTTACAGGATAATCTGAACTTCGTTGCCATGAAAGCACCTCACGACTACGCTTGGCAGTATGCAGATGCAATCTTCGACATACCAGTGAACAACGGTCAATACCTATTCTTAACAGACACTGTACCATTTTTGCAGATCATTCTTAAAGGAAGTGTTCCATACTTTGCGCCTCCTATGAATTTGAGCTTCTATTCACGTGAGGATGTTTTAAAGTGCATAGAATACGGTGCCTATCCATCTTTTATCTTGACAGAAATCAACAACTTTGAATTGAAAGATACCGGAATCAGTGACATATATTCATCGCAGTTCTACGATTGGAAACAGGAGATAATTAATATATACAAAGAAATCAACTCTGCATTGAGCAGGTTCTTAGGGCAAAAGATAGTAGACAGACGCACATTGCAAGAGGGATTCGTCGTAGTAAAGTACGAAAGTGGGGATTATTTGTGCGTAAACTACACCGAAGATCCGAAGGAATTCGAAAATAACAAGATAGCACCGCTGAGCTGGAAAATTATCGAGGCAAGGAAGTGACAATGTTAAACCATCCCACCACCTATAGAGGTGGGGGATTTCGAAAGAAGTTTGGTCAAACGACCCTTATTCTTTCAGGCTGGTCTAAGCAGCCTCTAGCCTGTAGGACTCTTAAGTCCACCAGGTTA